>Ga0209573_1000045_pt1 | contig 344835 bp, 332 predicted proteins | sample TNRBio252014_DNA_FD_185870 | JGI IMG/M metagenome (GOLD analysis project Ga0209573, IMG submission 185870) | Wastewater treatment Type I Accumulibacter community from EBPR Bioreactor in Madison, WI, USA - TNR Reactor_6/25/2014_ DNA (SPAdes)... | ecosystem: Engineered > Bioreactor > EBPR >... | reverse complement strand
AAAGCTTGGACACCTGACCAAAATAATTTCAAGTGGATTCAATTCGACATTAAATTCTAAAAAGTGTCATTTTTAGAATTTAACGACATCATTTTTGAAAACCCCAAACTTCGGTTTGGGGTTTTTTAGTGATGATTTGGGTTTGCTAATTGAATAAGCGGCACGGAGCTTGCATGATATTCTGCTGAATTTCTGCTTTTAATTGGAACGGTTTTAATAAGGCAATGCCGAACGATAAATTTTTAGTTGAGACCGTTGGCGCGAATTTGGTGACCATAGATCAAATCTCGGAATGGGAGAGATTGCGCCAACAAAACCAAAGCTTGCGAAGTCCGTATTTCTCGCAACGATTTTTTTGGGCTGTCAAAGATGTTATTCCTAACTCCTATTTGGCAATAATTAAATCAGATAATAGGGTAATGGGCTATTTCCCTTTTCAAATTCGCGGCAATACAATTCAAGCTTTGGGTTCTCCCCTTGTTGATTATCAGAGCATAATCTGTGACAGTGACTTTTGTCTTGACCTAAAAGACTTGCTTGAAGTGGTTCAGAAAAAGCGGTTTGAGTTCAATGGTTGGTTGGGAACTGGGGTAGGTAGAAAGAATCACTTAGTTGCGCACTCATATTTCGCTGATTTAAACGATGGTTTTGACTGTTATATGTCCGAAAGAAAGTCTAATAGCCCAAGTTTTTTCAAGTCATTAAAGCGAAGAACAAGGTCTTTGTATCAAGATTTTGGCTCGGCAGAATGTGAAGTTCGAAAAGCCACCAAGGACGATGTAATGTCCATTCTAAATCAAAAGCAGCTTCAGTATTTGCAAAAAGGTACGTTCGATGTGTTTGATTGTGGGTGGACAGTGTCGATGCTCCTTGCCCTGACAGAAGCGTCGGACGATGATTTTGGCTTGTTTTATGCCGAACTTTGCGTTGGTGACAAAAAGATTGCCGGTGAGCTGTTTTTGCGCGAAGGGGATTTTGCGCATTCTTGGTTTCCGGTCTTCAATTCGAAATATTCAAAATATAGTCCGGGTCATTTGCTTACACTCATGTTAATCGAAAAACTAACTTCTTTGGGCGTAAAGAACTTTGACTTTGGCGTTGGGCATGAGAAATATAAAGAAAGCCTTGCAAGCCGAGGTAACGAATGCCTCGAAGGGGCATATTCTGCAAATGAACCGGCAGCTCATGCTTTTTTTGAATTAGTGGACAAACTAGCCCCCAAAATCGCCAAGGTAATGTCACGCTATCGCCACAGTGTTTATCGCCGCAGAAGAATCCTAACAGCTTGCGAGCCGACTCTTATAGGCAAAGTTTCCGCCGGCATAAAAATGGCAAAAAAGTTCGCGGCAAGACGATTTACTAATCTATTGATATTCATCAATTGTGCTTATTCCGAAATAAGCACCTACACCCTTTACCCCTTAGCAATTGCATAAAACTAATTCATCCATTGTTCTGAACAAACTTCATAATTTGTTCTAAGCATTGATTTGGGTTACCGGTTATATCCTTGTCTCGAAGCCGGATTACTTCAAACCCGCCTGATGCAAAATACTCATTGCGTTCCGCATTTTGTGCGCGCTCAAGCGTAAGTGATGTGTCAATCTCAACAATTAAATCACGCTCATAACAAACATAGTCTGCAAAATAGCCTATGTCGTTGCGGTTAAGCTTAATCCGTTCTTGACGCAGAAACTTAACACCAAGCGCTTTGTCCTTGATAAGTGTCCATAATTTATGCTCGGCCCGCGTTGGCAAATGCCGCATATTACGCTTTCGCGCTTCTGTTGCCTCACTATCGGCCTTTGTTGCTGCTTTTCTCATGGGGTGGGTTGTAGAGCATTTCCCGAAAAGTGTGAAGCGGTTTTGAGGCAAGAAATCCGGCAAGAAAAACTAGCGCAGAATTTTGAAAATAATTCAAAATGCATCTCGCTAGGGAAAACCTGAGAATGGGGAAGGGGGAAAGGTGAGAGGGCTAAAATACCATCATTTGTCATCATCGCTCGGTCCAAAATGTTGACATTTGTTGATAATTCCAATTTGCGTTTGCTCCAAAAATATTAGTAGTTTGATTGACCTCCCTACGTTGGATTTGATGTCTCGTTAGACGGATTGTGGCGGTGACGCCGTAACGTGGGATTGAGGGGTAATTATCCCCAAATGAAAAAAACTTGAGCCATGTCGGTAATCTGTTTCATATAATATTTATGAACGCCCAAAATCCAATTACAATAGCTTGTATATTTCGCTTGAATTTTTATATAAGTGCGTGTATGTTGTCGTGTGGAAAATAAAATTGTTAAACCTCTTAAGTTTATTGGCACAGCGCGAAATGACCTTAGATCATTTCCAGAGGATGTGGTGGATGACGCGGGATTTGAATTATACCAAATCCAGCTTGGCGAAGAAGCATCCGACTGGAAACCAATGTCCTCAATTGGCAAGGGTGTCGCTGAAATAAGAATTAAAAGCCAATCGGGTGCTTTTAGAGTGATTTATGTGGCAAAATTTGAAAGCGCGGTTTTTGTCTTGCATTGTTTTCAAAAGAAAACTCAAAAAACCGAAACGCGTGACATTGAACTTGCGAAAAAACGTTTCAATCAATTGGTTAAGGATATACAAAATGGGCAATATTACGAAAACTGAAAATGAAAAAATTGAAACTTTTGATACAGTTTGGGACGCAATCGAAACCTCGCCTGCCGAAGCCGCGATTAAAAAATTGCGCGCCGATTTAATGATTGAATTACGCAAACAAATCAAAGACAAAAACCTATCCCAATCCGAGGCCGCAAAATTATTCGGTGTAACCCAACCCAGAATTTCAGATTTACAACGCGGCAAACTAAGCCTTTTCGGCCTTAACTCCTTAATAGCAATGGCCGCAAACGCGGGGCAGGTGATTGAGTTTGATTTAGTTGAGGTTAAGTCGAAGGCGGCGTGAGGGGCGGGAAGTATTAAATTCCGCAAAATAGTGAAATAAAAGCAAATTAAAACAGATAGTTATGCTTGTTACACATCATGGCGTCTTGATGTTTAGTGTGAAAATCTGAATTGCGAGTTCTTGGATAACAACCTCGCCTAATTCCATCAATGTAGAAATCTCAACCAAGTGCAGCTTGAGAGAAAGCACAAATTTATTTATAAAATATAAGGCTCGAAATGTGGGGGCTTAGAATGAAAATTATGATTGTTAAGATTCCAGAGGGCGAAGCCCCTTTTTGGGTTAGGGAACAATGGTTGTGGCTCGAGCTGCCCCTTTTAGAGATACCAAACAATCCAGGTAGATATTTCTGCGAAGGTGTCATCAGTGGAAAAAACCCCTTAATAAGATTGTGGAATCAAATCGGCAATTTCTTCGGACTTGGTTTGATCTATGATGGGTATGTTGTCGAAACAACCGCTGCAGTCAATGTGCTAAGATCGAAATCACCAGCGGCTGCTAAATGGTGGATTGAGAATTGTCGATTGTTAGACAACCAAGATCATCTAATTGTGTTTAGGCGAGAAGAATGTGTGCTTGTTATGCCAGATTTTGCGAATTCGTATGACGCCTAATCAAATTGAATTGCCAAATTGGCAACAAATACTTTCGTCCCAATATCACCCTCAAACTTCCGTCCACTGCCCATTAGTCCCCCCAACTACAGCCCGAAAAACAGCCATAGGGTTGACCTTTCGAATCTGTTTGTCTATAGCCGCCACTCTTGCTTAAGCTGGCTGTGAGTTAGTTGTTTCAAGCTTTGTCAAAAGTGCTGAAAATAAACAACTCAGACGCGTTTTAAGGAACTAGGGTGGTGTCGCCGATATTGACACTTATTGAATTCGCCAAGTCGCTTTTTATTTGAAAAGTTTGGCAATGTTTCAATTGACCGAATTGCCAAGATATACATTTGATATATCGGCCAGGTTTGGTTTGCCTTCGTTTCACAATCCGCTTTACAGTTTGCCGTGCTAGCCATTTATGGTTTGCGCGGTATTTCGTTTAATCAGAGCAATTTTAATTGGGCTGTTTTGGCCCGCAAAATGGAAATAAAAATGGCGCAACAGACCATTCGCATTAAGATGAGGGCATTTGATCACAGGGCACTGGATCAATCAGCCAAGGAAATTATTTCCACCGCAAAGCGCACTGGCGCTGATGTGCGTGGGCCAATTCCTTTGCCAACCCGCATAGAGCGTTTTACCGTAAACCGTTCACCACACGTCGATAAGAAGTCGCGTGAGCAGTTTGAAATCCGTACGCACAAACGCGTATTAGACATCGTTGATCCAACCCCGCAAACTGTGGACGCGCTTATGAAGCTCGACCTTGCTGCTGGTGTTGACATCGAAATTAAGATCTAGGGGCGAATATTATGCGCACTGGTGTGATCGCAAAGAAAATTGGAATGACAAGGGTATTTGCTGCCGATGGTGCGCATGTCCCTGTAACAGTTTTGGCGCTAGAGGGCCTTCAGGTCGTCGCCCATAAAACTGAAGCTAAAGATGGCTATACTGCGCTGCAATTGGGCGCCGGCAGCCGCAAAGTTAAAAACATAACTAAACCAGTTCGTGGGCATTATGCTAAAGCGAATGTTGAGCCTAAGGCAAAACTTAAAGAGTTTCGCGTTTCGCCGGAAAACATGGTTGATGTTGGTATGGAAATCACTGCGGATCACTTTGTAAGTGGTCAAAGCGTTGATGTTGCGGCCACTTCAATTGGTAAAGGTTTCGCGGGCGCAATGAAGCGTTGGAACTTTGGTGGTTTGCGCGCAACACACGGTGTGTCACTTTCGCACCGTTCGCACGGTTCAACTGGGCAACGCCAAGATCCTGGCAAGGTTTTCAAAGGCAAGAAAATGGCTGGTCACTTGGGCGTAGAGCGCGTGACTGTGCAAAATCTTGAAATTATCCGCACAGATGTTGAGCGTGGCCTTATTTTGGTTCGTGGCGCAACGCCGGGGGCTGAAGGTGCTTGGGTTGAAATTTCCGATGCAGTGAAGAAAGCGGTGCATCCTGATGCTCCTAAGCCTGCGGCTTTCCGTAAGCCAGGTGATTTGAAGGTTGCCACCGCTGATGTTGCTGAAGAAGTCGTTGTTGAAACAAATGTTGATGTTACGCCAGAAGCAACAAAAGAAGAGGGCGCTGAATAATGAAACTCGATGTCCTTAAATTAGACGGCGGCAAAGCAGGTTCGGTTGAACTTGACGAAACCATTTTCGGTCTAACCCCGCGTTCGGACGTGCTTCACCGCATGGTTCGCTGGCAACAAGCCAAACGCCGTGCTGGCACTCATTCAACACAAGACCGCGGTGATGTTTCGGTCACTCACTCAAAATCAGTAAAGCAAAAAGGCTCTGGTGGCGCTCGTCACGGTGCCAAAAATGCACCGATTTTCCGTGGTGGTGGCGTGGCACATGGCCCGCATCCGCGTTCACATGCTCATGATTTGACCAAGAAGTTCCGTGCTTTGGGTCTCAAAATGGCATTATCGGCAAAAGCACAAGCCGGCACTTTGGTGATTTTGGATAGTGCCACAATGGCAACCCCAAAAACCCAAGTGCTTAAGGCAAATTTTGCAAAGCTTGGCTTTGAAAATGCGCTTATTGTTGGCGGTGCAGAAATTGATGGCAACTTCAAACTTGCTGCGCGCAATATTATGAATATTGATGTGTTGCCAAGCGTTGGTATTAACGTTGAAATGGTTCTAAAGCGCAAGAAATTGGTTTTGACCAAAGATGCTGTTGAAGCATTAAACGCTCGTTTTGCTGTGGGAGCACCTGCAAAGGCCGCGCCAAAAGCAACTAAAGCGGCAAAAGCTGAAGAAGTGGCACAAGTTGTTGTAGAGACAGCCGCACCGAAAGCTGCAAAGCCAAAAGCCCAAAAGGCCGCCGAGACAGAAACTAAAGCTGCAAAACCAAAAGCGGCCCCAAAAGCTAAAAAAGATAAGGAGAGCTAGTCATGGCAATTGAACCTCGTCATTACGATACAATCCTTTCGCCGGTGATTACTGAAAAAGCAACAATGTTGTCGGAAGTCGATAAAGTTGTTTTCAAAGTGCCTTTGAGCGCGACGAAACCGCAAATCAAAGAAGCTGTTGAAGCATTGTTCAAAGTTAAAGTTAACGCTGTGAACACTATTCGTGTTCTTGGTAAGGTCAAACGCTTTAAGGGTGTCCTTGGTAAGCGCGTTGATTTCAAAAAAGCCATTGTTACCCTCAATGAAGGTGACAGTATCGATTTATCAACCGGTCTATAGGAGCAAGCTGAATTATGGCACTAAAGACCTTTAAACCTACTTCAGAAGGCCGCCGCCAATTGGTGTTGGTCGATCGGAAAGACCTTTTCAAAGGTAAGCCGGTCAAAAAACTTACTGAAGGCCTAACTAAAACTGGTGGGCGTAACAACATGGGTCGCATTACTGCGTTCCGCGTTGGTGGTGGTCACAAGCGCACTTATCGTATTATCGATTTCAAACGTCGTAAATGGGATATGCCTGCAGTTGTTGAGCGTTTGGAGTATGATCCAAATCGCACAGCATTCATCGCTTTGATACGTTACACTGATGATACTGTTTCATACATTGTTGCACCACAACGCTTAAGTGTGGGCGATAGCGTGATTGCAGGCGAAAAAGTTGACATTAAGCCTGGCAATGCAATGCCTTTGAAGTCAATTCCAGTTGGCACAATTATCCACAATATTGAAATGAAACCAATGAAAGGCGCGCAAATTGCCCGCTCGGCTGGTTGTTATGTTCAGTTGGTTGGCCGTGACAGTGGTTATGCACAAATTAGATTGTCATCAGGTGAAGTTCGTTTGGTTCCAGATGGTTGCATGGCAACAATTGGCGCGGTTTCGAACCCTGATAAAATGAATGAAAACTCGGGTAAAGCTGGTCGTTCGCGTTGGATGGGCATTCGCCCTTCAGTGCGCGGTGTTGCAATGAACCCGGTTGATCACCCTCATGGTGGTGGTGAAGGTCGCACTTCTGGCGGTCGTCACCCAGTTACACCTTGGGGTAAGAAAACTCGTGGGCCAAAAACCCGTACTAACAAGACAACGGACCGTTTGATTGTTCGTCGTCGTCATCTGAAGAAGGGTTAATCGATGCCTCGTTCGGTTTGGAAAGGTCCTTTTGTTGATGGTTACCTTATTGCGAAAGCAGAAAAAGCCTCAACTTCAACACGTCGTGAAGCGATCAAAACTTGGTCAAGGCGCTCGACAATTTTGCCACAATTTGTTGGCTTAACTTTTCAGGTTCACAATGGCCACAAATTTGTGCCAGTAAGTGTTTCTGAAGAAATGGTTGGCCATAAACTTGGCGAATTTTCACCTACCCGTACTTATTATGGGCATGGTGCAGACAAGAAGGCTAAGAGGAAGTAGAAATGTCGAAAGATAAAACTCCTAGAGCATTGCCTTTAGATCGTTGTTTGGCAAAATCAAACAATTTGCGTATTAGCCCGCAAAAGCTAAATCTTGTCGCGCAATCCATTCGCGGTTTGAAAGTTGATAAAGCTTTGGCTGAATTGCAATTTTCGCATAAACGTATTTCGGGTGATGTGCGTAAATGCCTTCAATCAGCGATTGCGAACGCTGAGAACAACCACAATTTGGATATCGATTCATTGGTTGTTGAACAAGCCTTTGTTGGTAAAGGCCTTGTAATGAAGCGTATGCACACACGTGGTCGTGGCCGCTCATCTCGGATTTTGAAGCCGTTTTCAAATCTAACCATAATTGTCCGTCAAACTGAAGGGGCCGCTTAATGGGTCAGAAGGTTAATCCAATTGGTTTGCGCTTAGGTGTCAACCGCACATGGGAATCGCGTTGGTATGCAAATACCAATGACTACGCACGTTTATTGCATGAAGATCTTGCAATTCGGGCTTATTTGAAGAAAACCCTAAAACAAGCTGGCATTTCGCGCATCGTTATCGAGCGTCCGCACAAAAAATGCCGTGTAACCGTTTATGCCGCTCGTCCGGGTGTGATAATTGGCAAAAAAGGTGAGGATATTTCTAAGCTTCGTAATCAGTTGGTAAAGCTAATTGCTGGTGATGAAGTATTCTTGAACTTGGTTGAAGTGCGCAAGCCTGAAATTGATGCAACTTTGGTTGCAGAATCGGTAGCTCAACAGCTTGAACGACGTGTTGCGTTCCGTCGTGCTATGAAACGGACAATGCAATCGGCGATGCGTTTGGGTGCATTGGGCATTCGTATAACAGTTGCTGGCCGTTTGGGCGGCGCTGAAATTGCGCGAACTGAATGGTATCGTGAAGGTCGCGTTCCTTTGCATACTTTGCGTGGTGATGTTGATTACGGTGTTGCGGAAGCAACAACTGCTTACGGCATTATCGGCGTAAAGGCTTGGGTGTTCAAAGGCGAAGTTTTTGAACGTGATCCAATGCATCAAGATAAAAAAGCTGCTGAAGTTGGCGAAAGCCGTCCACGACGTGAAGATAGCGATCGCCCTCGGCGCGAACGTGAAGATCGCGGACGCGGTCGTAAACGTAACGATCAAGAAGCAAGCGTATAAGGGTATAAAAGATGTTATCACCAAAACGCCACAAATTCCGCAAACAGTTTAAGGGCCGTATTCACGGTCTGGCAACCAAGGGCGCAACATTGTCGTTCGGAAACTTCGGCTTAAAAGCTTTGGAGCCTGAGCGGGTAACTGCGCGGCAAATCGAAGCTTGTCGTCGGGCAATTACGCGTCAGATGAAGCGTCAAGGTAAAGTTTGGATTAGAGTATTTCCGGATTTGCCAGTATCGCAAAAGCCAGCTGAAGTTCGTATGGGTAAAGGTAAGGGCTCAGTTGAATATTGGGCAGCACGGGTAAAACCGGGCCGCATTCTATTTGAAATTGACGGCGTTGCCGATGATGTGGCGAACCTCGCTTTGGCGTTAGGTGCTGCAAAGTTGCCGATAAAATGTAAAATTATTTCTCGTGCCGACTTTGGTATGGCGTAAGGATAAAATAGATGAAAGCCGCAGAAGCAAGGGCAATGAGCCCAGATCAATTAAACGATGAACTGCTCAAATTGAAAAAAGAGCAGTTTAATTTAAGATTCCAACGTGCGACAGGTCAATTAGAAAAGACCCATCGCATTAACCAAATTCGTAAGGATGTTGCGCTCGTCAAAACCATGATGAACGAAAAATCCGCGAAAACAAAAGTGTAGGAGAGAACGATGCCAAAACGCTTATTGCAAGGTGTCGTGGTTAGCGACAAAGGTGACAAAACTATCGTAGTGAAGGTAGAAAGAACCTTTTTGCACCCACTTTTGAAAAAAATTGTCCGTCGTTCCAAGCGTTACCATGCGCATGATGAATCTAATTCATTTAAAAGTGGCGCGATGGTCACAATCCAAGAATGCCCACCAAAGTCAAAGTTGAAACGGTGGGAAGTGGTTGGCCAAGTCAATGCTTAGCTTTTTGATACTGGTCGATAGAAGGGTAAATATACGATGATTCAGATGCAATCTAATCTCGACGTGGCAGATAATTCAGGCGCTCGCCGGGTTATGTGTATTAAGGTTCTTGGTGGTTCCAAGCGCCGTTATGCAAGCGTTGGTGATACAATTGTGGTTTCAATTAAAGAAGCCATTCCACGCGGTCGCGTGAAAAAAGGCGATGTGCGCAAGGCAGTCGTTGTTCGTGTAAAGAAAGACATTATGCGTAAAGACGGATCGGTAATTCGCTTCGATCAAAACGCCGCTGTGTTGGTGAATAACTCGAATGAGCCGATTGGTACGCGTATCTTTGGGCCGGTTCCGCGCGAGCTTCGTGCAAAAAGCCACATGAAGATAATTTCTTTGGCTCCGGAGGTTTTGTAATGGCTGCTAAGATTAAAAAAGGCGACAAAGTTGTTGTTCTTACTGGCAAGGACAAAGGTAAGTCAGGTGAAGTAACCAAAGTTTTGCCAACAAGCGGTCGTTTGATCGTTCAAGGTGTGAACATGGTTAAGAAGCACCAAAAGCAAACACAAACTCAACAAGCTGGCATTCGTTCGTTCGAAGCCGCAATTGCAGTTTCTAACGTTGCTTATGCTGACCCAACCGATGGCAAAGCAACAAAGATTGGTTTCAAAACGCTTGATGACGGACGCAAGGTTCGTTTTGCTAAGCGTTCAGGTGAGGTAATTGGCGATGTCTAAAACTGATACTGCAAAATACGAGCCTCGTCTAAAGGCTCAATATCGTGAGCATATTCGTGCCTCGATGAAAGAGAAATACAAATATACCAATGACATGCAGATACCGCAGCTTGATAAGATTGTTATCAATATGGGCGTCGGTGAAGCGGTGGCAGATAGCAAGAAGATGAACTCGGCATTGGCTGCTTTGACTGCTATTTCAGGCCAAAAGCCTGTCACAACAAAGGCTCGCAAGTCGATTGCAGGTTTCAAGCTTCGTGATGGTATGTCAATTGGTGCCAAAGTGACATTGCGCCGCGAAAGAATGTATGAATTCTTGGATAGATTGGTAACAATTGCATTGCCGCGCGTTCGCGATTTCCGCGGCTTGAATGGCAAATCATTTGATGGCAATGGCAATTTTGCCATGGGCCTAAAAGAACACCTAGTTTTCCCTGAAATCAATTATGATCAAGTTGATCATTCTTGGGGCATGGATATTATTATTTGCACCACAGCTCAAACTAATGAAGAAGCAAAATCTTTATTAGCCGAGTTTAAATTACCGTTCCGGAATTAAATCAATGGCAAAAGTAGGCTCAGTAAACCGAAATAACCGTCGCAAGGCTTTGGTTGTTAAATTCGCCGGCAAACGCGCGCGTCTGCACGCGATTGCAATCGATGAAAACGCTTCTCAAGAAGAGAGGTTCGCAGCAAGGATTAAACTTGCAGCATTGCCGCGTAATTCGGCACCTATCAGGGTTCGCAATCGTTGCGAAATCACTGGTCGTCCGCGCGGTTTTTATCGCAAATTAAAAATGTCTCGTATTGCTTTACGTGATTATGCCTCTGCAGGCTTAATCCCGGGCATGACGAAGTCTAGCTGGTAAGGGGTAGGACATGAATATAAATGATCCCATCGGCGATATGATAACTCGCATTCGGAATGCGCAAATGCGCGGTAAGGCGGTTGTAACTACACCCGCGTCAAAGCTTCGCGAAGGCGTATTAGAAGTATTGATAAGTGAAGGCTTCATTCGCAGCTATTCACCAATTAAAGTTGGCAACCACAATGAGCTTTCAATTGAATTGAAATACTCAGATGGCACTCCAGTGATTGAAAAAATCATGCGCGTGTCGAAACCTGGTCGTCGTGTTTATTCATCTGTCAAAGATTTACCATTGGTCCGTAACGGCTTGGGTATTGCAATTCTTTCAACGCCAAAAGGCGTTATGTCTGATGCGAGCGCCCGTGCCGAAAACGTCGGTGGCGAAATCTTGTGCCAAGTTTACTAAGAAGGGATTGAATTATGTCTCGTATTGGTAAAAAACCGGTTGCAATTCAAGGTGCTACTATCGCTTATGATGGAACAGTGATGAATGTTAAGGGCCCAAAAGGCGAATTATCGTTCAATGTTCACAATGGCGTTATCGTAAATGTAGAAGGCGCTGAGATTACTGTTTCACCGCGTGATGCATCAAGCCGCCAGTCGCTTTCTCTTTGGGGAATGACGCGCACCATGATTTCAAACATGGTCGAAGGTGTCACTAAAGGCTTCGAACGGGATTTGGAGTTAGTCGGTGTTGGTTATCGCGCAGCAATGAGTGGCACAGATCTTGAACTTTCATTGGGCTATTCGCACCCCGTTGTTTACAAAGCTCCAAAAGGCGTTGTATTTAGCGTTGCAAAGCCTACTGAAATCAAAATTGCTGGCATTGACAAGCAACAATTAGGTCAAATCGCAGCGGAAATTCGTGCTTACCGTCCACCTGAGCCATATAAGGGCAAAGGCGTTCGTTATGCAGGTGAAACTGTCCGTCGCAAAGAAGGCAAGAAGAAATAATGAAAAAGACAACATCAACCCACGCGAAACGTGCTTTGCGCACTCGCAACCGCTTGAAGAAGTTTGGTGGCGGCAAATTGCGGCTTTCTGTTTTCCGTTCTGCCAAGAATATTTCGGCGCAAATTATTGATGACCTTCATGGAGTGACTTTGGCTTCTGCTTCGTCATTGGAAGCGGATATTCGTTCAAATGAAGGCGCCAAGACTGACGCTGCGACTAAGGTTGGCGAAATTGTCGCCAAACGAGCAATCGAGAAGGGCGTGTCCGAAGTAATGTTCGATCGCGGCTCTTATATTTTCCATGGGCGTGTAAAAGCGCTTGCCGAAGCTGCCAGAGCTGCCGGTCTTAAGTTTTAGAAGGATTCTGAATATGGCGCGTCGTCCAGAACGTGAACAAAAAGAAGATCGCGAATCCGAAATCATCGATAAGTTGGTGGCTATCAATCGGGTCGCAAAAGTGGTTAAGGGCGGTAAGAACTTTGGTTTTGCTGCATTAGTCGTAGTTGGTGACGAAAAAGGTCGGGCTGGTTTTGGTCACGGCAAAGCTCGCGAGGTTCCAGAGGCCATTCGTAAAGCTACTGATGAAGCCAAAAAGAAAATGATACGGGTTCCATTGCGCGAAGGCCGCACTTTGCATCATAACGGCACTGGTCGTTGGGGCGCAGGTAATGTGGTTTTGCGTTCGGCACCTCCAGGTACTGGTTTGATTGCCGGTGGTCCTATGCGTGCGGTATTTGAGGTTTTGGGTATTAGAGACGTTGTTGCAAAGTCTTTAGGTTCGTCAAATCCTTATAACATGGTTCGCGCTACTTTCGAAGCATTGCGTGAGCAGGTTTCACCACGTCAAGTTGCCGGTAAGCGCAGCATGAAAGTGGCTGATATTTTGGTTAGGCGCAAAGATGGCGCTTCCGCGGTTGAAGGCGCAGAGGGTTAAGATATGGCGATTATTGTTATTAAACAGACGGGTTCACCACTTCGCCGGCGCTTTGATCAGCGTGAAACATTGGTTGGTCTTGGGCTTAATCGCCTTAATAAAGTTCGTGAGCTTGAAGATACAAATGCCGTTCGTGGCATGGTTCGCAAGGTTTCGCATCTTGTTACCATTTTGGAGGAGCGCGCTTAATCTGTGCGCTGAAAAATTATGAATTTGAATGAACTCAAAGAAAATGAAGGCGCTTCGAAAGCACGCATGCGTGTGGGCAGGGGCGTGGGTTCGGGCAAAGGTAAAACCTGTGGTCGTGGCGTGAAGGGGCAAAAGTCTCGTCGTGGCGTGTCCATCAATGGCTTCGAAGGTGGGCAAATGCCTATCCATATGCGCATGCCAAAGCGTGGCTTTAACAAATTAAATGCTAAAACCCACAATTGGTTGAACCTTTCCGATATTGAAGTTGCAATTGCTGCTGGCAAGTTGGATATTTCAAAAACCATTGATGAAGCAACTTTGGTTGCAAATGGTGTGGTTCGCCGCGCTAAAGATGGTATTCGTATTCTTGGTCGTGGTGAATTGAACAGCAAAGTTAATTTGGTTGTAGCCGGTGCAAGTGCCGCTGCGATCGCTGCGATTGAGGCAAAAGGCGGTAGCGTTACTGTTACTCAACCGAAGAAAGCTGCGAAAGAACAATAATAGAGCTTGAGTTTTGTAAAAAGACTACAATATTGAAGCCACTGGGTTTTTTGTGGTCTTAGGCTTCAATGAGCCGAAACAAAGGTCAAAGCTGACCAACTCGAAAGTGTGACCTATGGCATCTGCTGCAGAACAACTAGCCGCCAACCTTAATTTTTCGTCGTTTAGCAAGGCGAAAGAGCTCCATAAGCGTATCTGGTTTACTTTGGGGGCCTTGTTAGTCTATCGGCTTGGCACGTTCTTGCCAATTCCTGGTATTGATTTGGTGGCTTTCCAAGAGGCATTCAAAACAGCTCAGAATGGTGTTTTGGGCATGTTCAACACTTTTTCAGGTGGTGCGGTTGAACGCCTTGCAATTTTTGCCCTGAATGTAATGCCATATATTTCGGCGTCTATCATTATCCAATTGCTCGCGTCGTTCCCTGGTCGTCTCGAAACCATGAAGAAGGACGGTGAATCGGGCCGCCAACAACTGACACAAATTACTCGCTATTTGACTGTGGTCTTAGCAATCGTGCAATCATTTAGTATCGCTAAGGGTCTTGAGGGCTCGCCGAATGTTGTTACCAACCCGGGGCTTTTGTTTGAAATATCCACTGTCATAACGCTGACAGGTGGAACATTGTTTCTAATGTGGTTAGGTGAGCAGATTACCGCGCGCGGTATTGGCAATGGCGTTTCATTGATCATTTTTGCAGGTATCGTTGCTGAAATTCCGCGCACTATTTGGAGCTCATTGAAACTAGCCCAAGAAGGATCGCTTTCAGGTTTCGCTATTTTGGCAATGGTCGTTGTTTTGGCGCTCGCGGTTATATTGATTGTATTCGTTGAAAGATCCCAACGGCGAGTTGTCATTCAATATCCCAAACGCCAAGTCGGCAACAAAGTTTACCAAGGCGACACGTCATTCTTACCATTGAAAGTCAATACAGCAGGTGTCATTCCGCCAATTTTTGCATCATCACTCTTGATGATTCCAGCGACGATTGCTGGGCTCATGGGGGCAAGCGATGAAAGTTCCACGGCTGCACAATGGGTTCAAATAGCGCAAGAATGGATAAGAACTGCGGCTGGCGCAATGACCCATGGAAAACCTTTGTTTATGGTTGTCTACGCAGCATTGATTCTTTTCTTTGCAGTTTTTTATACTTCGATAATTTTCAACGTTGATGAAACTTCGGATAATTTGCGCAAAAACGGTGGATTCTTGCCGGGCATTAGGCCAGGCGCAAAAACTGCACAATATCTAGATAAAGTTTTAACGCGGCTTACCGTCCTTGGTGGGGCATTCCTAGTAGTTGTTTGCTTGGTGCCAGAGATAGTGTTTGCAAGTGTCGGTTCCGCCTTCAGCCTAGGTGGAACGTCAATATTGATCGTGGTATCTGTGACTATTGACACGGTCAGCCAAGTCCAATCCCATATGTTGGCGCATCAATATGAAGGCTTGGCAAAGAAAACTAAATTGCGTGGTCGTAAACGCTAAACATCGGCCAATTGGGGTATTTCAATGAACTTGATTCTTTTTGGACCGCCAGCTGCAGGCAAGGGGACACAGGCAAAACGGCTGGTAATCGAAAAGGGTTATGTTCAGCTGGCAACTGGCGATATGTTGCGTGCTGCAAGGGCATCGGGCTCTGAGCTTGGTAAGCGAGTTGCGTCAATCCTAGATTCTGGCGCCCTGGTTTCCGACGAGATTGTAATTGCCCTGATTGCCGAGCAATTGGAAATTAACACTGAGGCCAAGGGCTTCATTTTTGATGGTTTTCCAAGAACTGTCGCCCAAGCTGAAGCTCTTGATGAATTATTGGCCCAGAATGGCCAAAAAATCGATCATGTAATTCGCCTAGTTGTTGATGAAGTAGCATTAGTAAATCGGATATCTTTGCGCTTTAAAGATCAAGGTCGTTCCGATGATAATCCTGAAGTCTACGTAAAACGTCTTGAGGCATATAATGCACAAACTGCGCCTTTATTGCCGTTCTATGAAGCGAGAAACTTGATAAGTGAAGTCGATGGCATGGCAAGCATTGAAAGCGTGGCTGAAGCTATTGATGCTGTCCTTGAGCACTAATAATTTTAAGGACTTTGCCTTCTTAATTGCTGCACTTTGTCACAACTTTACAGCGTATCGCCTTGACCAAAGCGAATCTTCCTTTATAGAAACCCCAACAATTTAATTCGCGCACGCGCAACTGCTTGACCTTGTGATTCCAATTGAGAATTGGCGGAGGGTGATTTACAGTTGCGCATTTCTTGCGTTAACCTTGCCGTATTGAACAGTATCGGCAAAAACCAGCCTTTTTGGCATTGTTGGAGAGTGAATCTGTGGCCCGTATTGCCGGTGTTAACATACCATCAAATAAGCGCGTAATTATTGCGCTTCAGTATATTCATGGAATTGGTCCTGCTATGGCCAAGGAAATTTGCGAAAAAGTCACGATTGCTGATGATCGCCGTGTAAACCAATTAACCGATGCCGAAGTTTTGCAAATACGCGAAGCAATTGACAAGGATTATGTGGTTGAAGGGGATCTTCGCCGTGAAGTTTCAATCAATGTGAAACGCCTAATGGATTTGGGTTGCTATCGTGGTTTGCGCCATCGTCGCGGCTTACCGGTTCGTGGTCAACGCACCCACACCAACGCGCGCACTCGCAAAGGCCCAGCAAAAGCAATCGCTGGCAAAAAACAAGCAACTCGCAAATAGTATTTGAGATAGATAATGGCAAAAGATACCACACGCCTTAAGCGTAAGGAACGTAAGAACATCTCGACAGGTGTTGTTCACGTAAATGCAAGTTTTAATAATACAATGATCACAATTGCTGACACGCAGGGCAACACAATTGCTTGGGCGTCTGCTGGCATGATGGGTTTCAAAGGCTCACGTAAGTCGACACCATATGCAGCGCAAGTTGCTGCCGAAGAAGCCGGTCGCAAAGCCGCTGAGCATGGGCTTAGAACCGTCGAGGTTAGTGTTTGTGGCCCTGGCTCTGGCCGCGAAAGCGCATTACGTGCTTTGCAGACTGTTGGTTTCACAGTTACTTCCATTCGCGATGTAACGCCTATTCCACACAATGGATGCCGCCCCCCTAAACGCCGCCGCGTTTAATTAGATTTTTATGAAGCGCTTCATCAATTTGTTGGTTTCAATTTAAGCAGAAGTATGGTTTCGATATGAATGAAGAAGAAAACACTCCACCAGTATTAGAGAAGAATTGGAAAGAGCTTATTCGCCCTGACAAACCAGTGGTTGAGCATGGCTTTGATCCAAGCCGCAAGGCAAAGCTTATTGCAGAACCGTTTGAACGCGGTTTCGGCATGACAATTGGTAACGCGCTTCGCCGCGTTTTAATGTCGTCTTTGCGCGGCGCAGCAATTACTGCGGTTCAGATTGATGGCGTACTCCATGAGTTTTCGTCTCTTGCTGGTGTCCGCGAAGATGTAACCGATATTGTTCTTAATATTAAGGGCGTGGCCTTGGTTATGCATGCTGATGGGCCAAAGCGTATGTTTTTGCGCGCAAATGGCCCTGGCGAGGTTCTTGCTGGGCAAATCGAAACTGGCGCAGATATTGAAATTTTGAACCCAGAACAAGTGATTTGTACGCTTGATGTCGGTGCGGAAATACGCATGGAATTGACGGTTGAAGCTGGAAAAGGTTATGTTTCTGCTGGCTCAAACCGTGGTGACGATGCGCAAATTGGCCTTATTGCGGTTGATGCGCTGTATAGCCCGGTTAAGCGCGTTGCTTATAAAGTTGAAAATACGCGTTCAGGCCAAGTTTTGGATTATGATCGTTTGGTGCTTGAAATCGAGACCAATGGCGCGATAACGCCTGAAGATGCTGTTGCTTATGCAGCACGTATCATTCAAGACCAACTTGAAGTATTTATTAATTTTGAGGAAGCTAAGGGTAAAAAGGTTGAAGATAGTCGCCCTGAATTGCCGTTTAACCCTGGCCTTCTAAAGCGCGTTGAAGAATTGGAACTTTCTGTTCGTTCGGCGAACTGCTTGAAAAATGACAATATTATTTATATCGGCGATTTGATTCAAAGAACCGAAGGCGAAATGCTTAGAACCCCTAACTTTGGCCGCAAGTCGTTGAACGAAATCAAAGAAGTATTGGCACAAATGGGCCTTCACCTTGGAATGGACGCGCCAAACTGGCCGCCTGAACATATTGATGAGCTTGCCAAAAAATTCGAAGATCAAATGTAATTAATTTAGCGTCTTAGCGCGAAGCTAAGAGCAGGAGTAGGAAAATGCGTCACGGACATGGTCAACGCAAATTAAATCGCACCCACGAACATCGCGACGCGATGTTTGCAAATATGGCTGCTGCGCTTATTAAGCACGAGCAAATAACAACCACCTTGCCAAAAGCCAAGGAACTTCGCCCAGTTGTTGAGCGTTTGGTTACTTTAGCTAAAAAGGGTGATTTGGCAGCTCGCCGTTTGGTTATTGCTCGCATGGGTGATGAAACGCAAACTAAGAAGCTTTTCGATACCATTGGGCCCCGTTATAAAAATCGCCAGGGCGGTTATTTGCGGATAATGAAGGCTGGCTTCCGCCATGGAGATAACGCGGCGGTTGCAGTGATTGAATTTGTTGACCGCGATGTTGATGCAAAAGGCAAGGATTCTGGTCCAGTATTCACTGAAGAAGCGTAAAATTTATTTCAGTTCGAAAAAAGCCGCCTGTTTGACAGGCGGCTTTTTTGTTTTGGCGTGCTGTAATAGGCGTTGGCCAAACCTTTGCATCTACAAGTTGAAGTTCTTATCCGAAAATTAACCAAAAAGGTTGTATTTGAAACCTGTTCGCATATGCAAATGGGGGTTATCTTGGACTTTAAAACAATTGGCGCAAAGACTTTTCTTGCAGGTGGCATATTTTTCTGTTTGTCAGTAGTCTCCGGTTCTGTTGGTCTTTGGACCGCAAATTCGTATTCAAATGGTGTAGCGAGTTCGGCGGTTTCATCAGCCTTGATGCGGGATATCATGACTGCAGATATGATGCATGATGGCTTAAGGGCAGATGCACTGAATGCATATTGGCGGCTAATCCTGCGTCTCAATTGGCGAAGCCTGATGAAGTTACGGCCGATATCAACGAACATGTAGCAACATTTAAAGCGGCAATTGCTGACGCGAAAACAAAAATTCAAGACCCTGCAATAGTTGAAAAGTTCAGCACGGTTGAGGGCCCGCTTAATGATTACATTGCAGCGAGTGAAAATATAGCACGAGCTTTGAGTGCTGACCCTCAAAGCGTTGCAGGCCTTTTGCCAGGATTTATGGAGAAATTTGGCTTTCTAGAAGACGCTATGGAGGCGCTTTCGGGTGCGGTAGAAGAAAATGTAAATCAGCATGCGGCGGAAACGGCAAAGAATGCTCAATTGGCATTTGCCCTGATGATTGCGATTTTAATCGGCTCGATTGCGATATCTTTGATCTTAATACGTGCATCAAAAACGCAGATCGTCACACCAATAAATGACCTTACAAACGCTATGCAGCAACTTGCTGATGGAAATCTAGATATAGAACCACCACATGTTGGCATTGGTGGGGAAATTGGGCAATTGGGCGCAGCAATGAAGCAATTCAGGTCCAACGCAATTGAGCGCAAGAAGCTTGAAGAGCGCGAAAAATTGAGTGCTGACGAGCGGCAAATTCGAGCGCGCAAAATCGAGGATTTGACCAACGAATTCAGCACCGTCTTAGCTGATAATTTAGTTACACTATCGGCAACATCGCAAGAGTTGCAGGCAAATGCAACGCAAATGGGTTCGATGGCGCAACAGACTGAAAACCTTACCCAAATTGCGGCAAACGCGTCGTCTGAGGCCAGTGAAAGCGTTAATTCAATCGCTTCGGCAGCTACCGAATTGACCGCAACAGTTGAGCAAATTTCAAACCAAATGCGCCGATCTGCTGATATTGCGGGCGATGCTGCGGCACTTGGAAAAGAGACCGAAGTTTCCATCAGCAATCTTTCAACTGCGGTTGAGGAAATATCCCAAGTGCTTGCTTTGATTGAAACTGTTTCGCAGCAAACAAATCTTTTGGCATTGAATGCAACTATTGAAGCCGCACGAGCTGGTGAAGCCGGAAGTGGTTTTGCGGTTGTCGCGTCAGAAGTTAAGGGCCTTGCGTCGCAAACAGCGGCCGCAACCCAAGATATTGCAGCACGCATTGAACGTGTGTCCCAAGTCTCCAAAGATGTTACTGCAAGCGTCAATGATGTTATCAGGATGGTTGAGGAAATGCACTCCTTAACCCGTGAATCCTCTATTGCTGTTGAAGAACAATCATTCGCAACTTCGACGATTGCTTCAAATGCCGCATTGGCATCAAGTGGAACAGCGAGCGCTTCTGAGAACGTATATACCTTGAGTACATCAACCCAAGAAGCCGCCGAAGCATCCAAATCATTGGGTATTGCAGCCGAAGATGTGGCCATGCGGGCCGCAGAATTAAGAAAATATGCTGACGACTTCTTTTCACAAATCAGGAGTGCATGATGAAACGCTCACTCAATTTTCTTATTCCATTGGCAAGCGTGTTCTTGGCAGGAAGCGCCATTGCTGATGAAAATACAAATTCTTCGCCATTTTCGTTTGGTGGCGTATATGTCGCAAATTACTTTGCAAATACCGATGGTGGTGTAAGTAAAGCCGAATCCTATATCGACCTCCTTAGTCTTGGTGTAACTTACGAAGGTGGTGGCAGCCCCAAAGGTTTTTTACGCGGGCGGATTTATGGCGTTTATTCAAACGGAACATCAATCGGCGATAGTGTTGGTGATTTGCAAGGTGTGAATAACACTGAAACTGGCTACGGTGGATTTTATCTGCAGGAAGCCTGGCTTGAATATAATTTCGGTTCTTCTGAAGGCGATGAAATACATTCTTTTGTTCGCGCCGGTGTAGTTGATTTGAATTCGCTTTTTGATACCCCCGGCACCGCGGCCTTGTTCATCAATGCATCGCATGGAATAAATCCAGCCTTTTCTCAAACTGGGGGTAATGGCCCCTCTATTTTTCCTGTAACTGGCCTTGCAGCAATAGGACAAGTGGTTTTGGATCAAAACACCAGCCTAAGGCTTGGTGTGTTTGATGCATATCCTGGTGACCCCACAACCCCCAATAAGTTGAATTTTGACCTTAATGAAGGTGCTCTGGTAGTTGCAGAAGCTGAGCGAACGACAGACAATCTACGCGTTTATGCCGGTGCTTTTGGCTATAGCAGAAGATCTGCGGCCCTAATTGGGACGGGCGACGCGAGAAATCGTGGCTTTTATGGCGGTCTTGAGTTAAATCCAAATGGCAAAACAACGGCTTTCGTGCATTATGCAAATGCTTCTCCAAGGCTTAACCAAATTGCAAATTATCACTCGTTTGGCGTAGTTCGGAAAGATTTATTTGGCCGAAAAGGCCACGATTTAGGCGTGGCTATCGCTAATGCTGCCCTTTCCAATGACGCAAGAACATTGCTTGGCACAACTGATACAAGCGAAACCAACTATGAACTGACTTATTATTGGCCAATTCGCGATAATTTGGCGCTCCAGTCCGATTTTCAATATGTCCAAAACCCTGGGGCTGATCCCAATTTGAAAGATGCGCAAGTAATTGGCTTTCGGCTAATTTATGGCTTCGGTGAACAATAGACTATTCTATTGCCTCAACAAACAACGTCGCGCCGTCAATTTTTGATATTTTTACCATAACGCCAGCTTTTGGGTTGCCATCTGCGCAAAGCGCACGCCACCTCGTATCGCCAACTTTTACCGCCCCAATGCCGGAGTGGAAATCCTCAAGCGTGACAACAACTTCACCTAGCAGCCGTGCTTGCGGATCATTAATGTCATTATTATGAATTTTACCCGTGAACGGGAAAAATTTAATTCCCGCAAAAACGGTGACAAACGCCAAGATTGCAAATAGAATTATATCAAATGCCAGTGATTGATCAGGTATAATTGAAAGCAAAAGCGCCGTAATCCCCGCTGCAACGCTAAACCAAAGTAAATATGTGGTGCCGGTCATTAACTCCGCCGCCAAAAGCACTGCGGCCAAAGACATGAAGGCCCAAAACGGATGCATCGCAAAAAGCTCTAAAATGTCCAAGTGCTAACTCCTTTTGGTTGGTGGCACAGATGTGTTACCTTGCGGAGTATTTTCCAGCAATGCACGAACGCCTTCAACTGCGCCCCCTAAAGCCGCCAAATCCGTAGGGATAATTACTGTTCTTTGTTGCGGCGAAGAAGCAAGAAGCGAAAACGCCTCTATATATTTTTGCGCCAAGAAGTAGTTTATGGCTTGAATATCACCGCCAGCTATTGCCTCAGACACTGTGGTTGTTGCGGTAGCTTCAGCTGCAGCAGAGCGTTCACGGGCTTCAGCGTCGCGGTATGCAGCTTCCTTGCGGGCTTCTGCTTCAAGTATCGTCGCTTGTTTGTGACCTTCCGCGCGCAGGATTGCAGCAGCCCTAGAACCTTCAGCTTCAGTAATTTCAGCGCGTTTATCGCGTTCGGCTTTCATTTGCCGCGCCATTGCTTCAAGCAAGTTGGCAGGAGGCGTAATATCCTTGATTTCAATGCGGACAACTTTAACGCCCCACGGGGTGGTTGCGCTATCAATTGTCAAAAGCAATTTCGTGTTTATTTGGTCGCGCTGTGACAATACTTCGTCTAGTTCTAGCGAACCAACAACTGTACGTAAATTAGTCAAAACCAAGTTACTGATGGCCAGGCGCAAATTTTCAACTTCATACGCGGCCTTTGCGGCATCGTAAACTTGGGTAAACACTACGGCATCGCAACTGACCATGGCATTGTCCCGCGTGATAACTTCTTGGCGTTGCACGTCAAAGACCGCTTCCATCATCGATATCTTTCGGCCAACAACTTCGACAAAAGGCATAAGAAACGCGATACCAGGGTGAAGAATACGCGTGAACCTGCCAAATCTCTCTACCGTGTATTGATAACCTTGCGGCACAATTTTAATAGTGGACGCAACAAATACCGCCGCCAGAAACAAAAACGCTAGTGAAAAAAATCCTGAACCCATTATCAACTCCCGCTGCCGCGCTAAAAACGGCAATCTTTCTTACTGTGAAACAATAACTTCTAGTGAATCGTGGCCTTTGCCAAGCAATATATTGGTTCCTTGCGCCTAAATAGTTATATGATAGCAGCAAAATATCTGTGGATAAGTTTTGCTATTTCCATGAAAAATCCGACTAACTAGCTGATTCTTATCTCAAAAACCAATTTAGGGGAGATTTAGAAAAATACTTGCCAAATCTGGGTTCTGGGATACACTGTATTCATGAGCTAATGACTTAGCGCGTTACTGAATAGTTGGGCAATTAAATAAGAATGTGCCAGTAAAATGGTGGGGTTCTGATCGGTTGTTTACTTTCGGGGCGATGCCGCATCACTGCGAATACTAGTAACATTAGTTCATACTCTTGAGTAATCAAGAGAGTGGGGTCGTTTCAGGCAAAACTGGAACGACCCTTTTCTTGTGTATACTACTTGGTTAATAGAATGGCTTTGAACTTAATCTACGATTAAGCCCACTTGACCAAAGCCTGCAACAAAGGCAAAGAGAATTTCTCGCGGGAGAGTGTGATAAAACTATTGCCGCCGAAGGAGCAACCGCGCCCCGGAAACTCTCAGGCTAATGGACCGCTGGAATTATAATCGCTGGAGAGTGTGATGGTTTGCCATCGCCGCCGAAGGAGCAAGCCGTTTAACACGGTCAAATCTCTCAGGTAAATGCACAGCGGGGCGCATTTTCGTGCGGACGAGTCCGTCGAATTGTGCGTGGAGGCAGGGCATTGAACGAAGAATTGAAAATGACACCATTGTCCGCGCTTTGGGCCCAAATGGGTGCCCGAATGGTTGAATTTGCGGGCTATCATATGCCAGTACAGTTTAGCGAAGGTGTGGTCAAAGAGCATTTATGGACACGTGAAAATGCTGGGCTTTTTGATGTTTCCCACATGGGGCCAGCTTTCTTGCATCTAAACAATCGTGCGGAGTTTTCGCCCGAAGCTGCCCATATCGAAATCTCCAAAATCGTTGAACAGGTTTTGCCATGCGATGTGCAAGGATTGGCGCGTGGGCAAATTCGCTATACATGTTTGCTGAACCTTGATGGCGGCATCGTCGATGATTTGATGGTCGCGCGACCCCTAAATGACGATGAGCAGGGGACCCTTTATGTTGTTGTCAATGCAGGCGGCAAAGAGATCGATTTCTCAATATTCAATGAGTTGGGCGAGAATATATCTATTAATCGACAAGACGAAGACGCATTAATTGCACTTCAAGGGCCAAAGGCGAAGGATATCATAAAGATCCTAAACTCGAATGCGGCGGATTTGGGCTTTATGAACTATGCGCGTTTTGAAACTCCATTTGGTGACGCAATTATTGCCCGTTCAGGATATACTGGTGAAGATGGTTTCGAAGTCTTGGCAATGAAAGAATATGCCGTTGCGCTTTGTACACAGCTATTATCCGATGAAAATGTCAAACCAATCGGCCTTGGTGCGCGTGATAGTTTGCGCCTTGAAGCTGGACTATGTTTATATGGCCATGATCTTGATGAAACCATAAGCCCGATTGAAGCTGGCTTAACTTGGACTATTCAAAAGTGCCGCCGCGAGCGTGCTGATTTTCCGGGTGCAAGCCGTATTTTGAACGAAATCGCCAATAAACCAAGCCGCAAAAGGATTGGAATTCAGTTTTTGGATAAAGCCCCAGCCCGTGAAGGCACGACTATCCAAAATCACGATGGCGTTGATGTTGGCATGGTTACTTCAGGTGGGTTCAGCCCAAGCCTGAATGTACCGATTGCAATGGGTTACGTTGCAAATGAGTTTTCAACAATCGGCACGCAAATTAAATTGATTGTGCGCGGAACCCCGCGTGATGCACTTGTGTGTGCATTGCCATTTGTGCCGCATAAATATTTCAAAACTTGATACCAACTATAAATTAGGAGCCTAAAATGAGCGTAAGATTTACAAAAGACCACGAATGGGTAGTCACTGAGGGTGAGATAGCGACAATTGGCATTTCCGCTTTCGCAGCTGAGCAATTAGGTGACGTGGTATATGTTGAATTGCCAGCCATTGGGAAAGTCTTTGCCCAGGGTGACGCAATGGCGGTTGTCGAAAGCGTTAAGGCTGCGTCTGATGTTTATGCACCGGTCACGGGTGAAATCGTTGAAATCAATAATGATTTGATTGACAACCCAGAGATAATAAACAGTGCCGGCACAGGTAATGAAGGCTGGTTCGTAAAAATGAAACTCAGCGATTTGTCACAATTAGATGCACTCATGGATTTGGCTGCTTACAAAACTTTCGTTGAATCATAAGGCTTACAATGCGTTACTTGCCACTAAGCGATACAGATCGCCAAAATATGTTAGCCAAAACTGGCGCCCAAAGTGTAGAGGATTTTTTCACCGATATCCCGCCTTTTGCGCGCCTTAAAGCGCCTATTGAAAGCCTTCCGAGCCACAAGACTGAGCTTGAAGTTACGCGGCACTTAAATGCGCTCGCTGGCAAAAATGTCGCTGCTGGTAGTGTCCCGTTCTTTTGTGGCGCAGGTGCGTATCGCCACCATGTGCCGGCCAGCGTGGACCATATAATTCAACGTTCAGAGTTTTTAACGACTTATACTCCGTATCAGCCTGAAATTGCGCAAGGCACGTTACAAACACTATTTGAGTTTCAGACCCAAGTTGCGCGTTTGCTGGACTGCGATGTTGCAAATGCTTCAATGTATGACGGTTCAACAGCTTGCGCCGAAGCGGTTGTTATGGCCGCAAGAGTAACAAAGCGCAATAAAGTAATTATTTCGGGCGGGCTGCACCCACATTATATCGCCGCAACGAAAACCTTGGCTGAACATACCGATCTTGAACTGTTGGTGCTTGACGCCTCAATTGATGATGAAAGGGCCGTTATTTCGCACCTAGCAAATGATGTGGCCTGTGTTGTGGTTTCGTGCCCCAATGTTTTTGGTACAATTAGCGACCTAAGTGAAATTGGCATCGCAGCGCAATCCCATGGCGCATTAGTGGTTGGAGTATTTACCGAGGTGATGGCATTCGGCCTTATTGAGCCTTTGGGGGCAATGGGCTGTGATATTGTCGTCGGAGAAGGGCAGTCAATTGGCAATGCGCTTAATTTTGGTGGGCCGTATGTAGGCCTATTCGCCACACGCGAGAAATATGTGCGCCAAATGCCCGGAAGGTTAGCCGGCGAAACCGTGGACTTAGACGGAAATCGCGGCTTTGTTTTAACGCTTTCAACCCGTGAACAACACATTCGGCGCGAGAAGGCGACATCAAATATATGCACTAATTCAGGTCTTTGTGCATTGGCCTTCACAGCACATCTTAGCTTGTTAGGACAAAAAGGTTTATCTGCGGTTGCGGCGAAGTGCCATGAGATGGCAGTCGAAACAGCGATTGCCTTGGAAAACATCGAAGGTGTAAAGGTCTTGACCAGTGCCTTTTTCAATGAATTTGCTGTCTCGTTACCAAAGCCGGCTGCGGAAATTGCCGATGCATTGGCGGCCAAGAATGTTTTGGGTGGTGTGCCATTTTCACGGCTTGACCCAGATTGCGCAAAGGATTTTCACAATATCATGTTGGTGGCTGCAACTGAAACCAATACCAAAGCCGACATTGCGGCATTGGCATTAGCATTGAAAGAGGTTTTGTAATGGATAGTCTGGCTACAACTTCGGGTTCAAAAGGCTTATTGCAAAAAACCAATTTACTATTCGAATATGGACGATTGGACGCGACTGGCGTTGATGTTGCGCCAATTATCAATACACAAACCCGACTTGGCAATATGAAGCGAAAGGCGGCGGCTAAGTTACCGGGGCTCACAGAGCCTGAGGCTATCCGCCATTATGTGCGCTTATCACAGCGCAATTATGCAATTGATCTGGGGATATTTCCGCTTGGGTCCTGCACAATGAAGCATAATCCACGTCTTAATGAGGCTATGGCCCGCTTGGCGGGATTTTCGGATATTCACCCTTTGCAGCCGCAAAACACTGTTCAGGGGGCATTAGAGTTGATGTCTGAGCTTTCTGATTGGCTAACTAATCTGACTGGCATGGCCGCGGTTGCACTTTCACCCAAAGCCGGCGCACATGGCGAACTTTGTGGTATGTTGGCAATTCGAGCGGCTTTGGATGCAAAGGGGCAGCAGCACCGCCGCCGCGTTTTGGTGCCAAAATCTGCGCACGGGACCAACCCAGCAACTGCCGCACAGGCCGGCTTTATTGTTGATGAAATTGGCCAAACCGCCGAGGGACGTGTTGATTTTTCGGATTTTCATTCCAAACTAGGCGATGATGTAGCTGCTGTAATGATCACCAACCCCAATACTTGCGGCTTGTTTGAACCACAAATAAAAGAAATTGCCGATGCGATACATGCAGCCGGTGGATATTTTTATTGTGACGGAGCCAACTTTAACGCAATTGTTGGTAAAGTTAAAATAGGTGAGCTTGGCGTTGATGCTATGCACATCAATTTGCACAAGACTTTTTCAACGCCGCATGGCGGCGGTGGCCCGGGATCTGGCCCAACTGTATTATCGCCCGCGCTGGCACCATTTGCCCCTGTACCGTTCGTACAAAAAACCGCATCGGGTTATGAGTTGGTGGAAAGCAAAGCAGGCGAGGGGGCAAGTGCCTTTGGCCGTATGGTGGCGTTTCATGGGCAAATGGGTATGTATGTGCGGGCGCTTGCATATATGTTGTCCCATGGCGCAGATGGCCTGAAACAAGTAGCCGAAGACGCGGTATTGAATGCCAATTATATTTTGGCGTCGTTAAAAGATGTTATGTCACCTGCATTTGCGGGTTATTGCATGCATGAAGCCTTGTTTAGCGATGCATTCCTAGAGGGCACAGGAGTCACTACACTTGATTTTGCCAAAGCCATGATCGATGAAGGTTACCATCCGATGACCATGTATTTCCCGCTGGTCGTACATGGTGCAATGCTTATCGAGCCGACCGAAACCGAAAGCAAGAATACGTTAGACGGTTTTATTGCATCAATGCGGGCGTTGGCAATCGCAGCTAAGTCTAACAATACTTCACGCTTTGACCACGCCCCACATTTAGCACCTTCAAAACGACTGGATGAAGTACAGGCCGCACGTAAGCCAGTGTTGAAATATCAATAGTTGAACACTCGGCCCATACGCTATAATTGTCATCCCCGAAAAATCGAATGATTTTATCGGGGATCTCATGGGATTCTGTGGCGAGATCCCCGATATTTGCTTAGCAAATTCGGGGATGACAGCAGTTTTAGCAGTAAGGAAGCATTTAGTTTGAAAGTTTATTTTCAATTGCTTTTAATGAACTTGCAAACATTGCGTCAGTGTTCTTGTTTGTCACACCCGCAATTATCATTCGCTCAGCAAGGCCAATAGCCGCTTCGGCAGTGTGCGCGCGAACTTCAGCAATAGCGATTTGTTCTGCGCGGGCAATTGCATCGGTAGCCGCCTTTGATTTGGCAGCTATTTCAGCCTCCAATTGGATTTTGGCCTGTTCTTTTAGGTTCTTAGCGTCAATTTCGGCTTGCTTAATCATCGCTTGGGCTTGTGCCTGGGCTTCGCTTTGTTGATCAACATAGGATTGACGCAATTTTTCCGCTTCAATACGTAATTGGCGTGCTTGGTCCAATTCTTTTGCGATTGCAGCAGATTGATTATCAAGGCCGTTTGCGATTGTTTGCGGCAACTTAATATAAATCAACAAACCAATGAATGCGATAAAAGCAAGCGCGGCGACAGAAGTTGCATCAAATTCAATCATTTGCTCATGCCTTTCGTTGCTGCCGAAACGGTAGCAGCACTTGGAGCCTTACCCAAAAGCTGTTCATAGATATCAGACGCAATTGCCGAAACTTCGCTTGAAATTCCCTCAATCGCTTTAGTTTTTTGCTTAGCTATAGCGATTTCCGCTTCACCAATGCTCGCAGCACTAACCGCCGCAGCTTCAGCTTGCGCCTTTGTACTTTCGTCAAGAATATTCTTGCGCATTGTTTCAAGGGTTTGACGGGCGTTCGCTCTTGCTTCGTTTTGCGCTTTTTCAGCCGACTGTTTTGCATCTTGCGCCGCCTCAGTTTCGGTTGCAGCAAGCTTCAAATCGGCATCAATCGCGTCTTTGCGTTGTGCCAAGGTAGTCCCAATGCGCGGCAAAATAACAAATGCCAATAATAAATATAGTGCACCAAAAGATATCGCAAACCAAAATACTTGGTGCGAAAAAAGGCTTGTGTCAAAAGGCGGGAAGGCAGCTTTCGCGCCTTCCACAGCACCATGCGCGGCTTCGGTCATTGAATATTAAACAACAAATAAAAGCAAAAGTGCAATCAAAAGCGAGAAAATGCCCAATGCTTCTGTAACTGCAAATCCGAAAATAAGGGTTGAATATTGCCCTTGTGCGGCTGATGGGTTTCGTAGCGAACCTTCAAGGTAGCTGCCAAAAATATTACCAACGCCAATCGCGGCACCAATCATGCCAAAACATGCAAGGCCAGCACCGATTAGTTTAGCTGCTTCTGCGTCCATTTTCTTCTCCTGTTAAATTAATAAGTTTGGTTATTTATCTTTAGTGATCCCCAGCATGGAGAGCATCATTCAAATATAGGCACGTTAATAGCGAAAAAACAAAGGCTTGCAAGAAGGCAACCAGCGTTTCAAGGGCATAAAGTGCAATTGTCATTACAAATGGCAGTATTGAACCAGCAATACCAATCGCGCCCGCCGCAAACATCGCTGGCACAAAGCCTGCAAACACTTTCACAAGTACGTGTCCTGCGAAAATATTGGCCCAAAGACGAACAGAATGGCTTAAAGGGCGCGAAAAAAATGAAATAATTTCAATCGGTGTGACGATTAGATAAAGAATTGGCGGCACGCCAGATGGGAAAAAAATCTTGAAAAATTTAAAACCATTTTTCGCAAAACCAACAATTATGACAGTGAAAAACACAATCAATGCCATTGAAGCCGTAATAATAATCTGGCTGGTTGGTGTGAAATTATAGGCAAAAAGGCCAACCATATTTGTGGTGAAAATGAACAAGAATAAGGACATAACCAACGGGAAGAACATTTTCACGCCCAACGCACCCGCCGCACCATATAGATTGCCGTGCACAAAATTATATGCGCTTTCACCAATCAATTGCATCCGCCCTGGTACTAAAGCAGCTTTGGCAGATGAAAAAAGTAAGAAGGCAGCCGGCAAAGCAGCGCCTAAAACCAAGAACATACTGGCGTTTGAAAACGAAATATCAAAACCGCCCAATTCCATTGGAATAATAGGCTCAATATGGAATTGATGCATTGGATCGTTTGACAAATTCTACTCCATACTCTCTTTAAATTCGCGTGAAACCCTAACTAGGTTCACAACACCCGCAGTAAAACCCAAACCCAAACCCGCCAACATCCCAAACGGTGCAGACTTCAACCAATAGTCAAAACCATAACCTAAAAGGCCGCCAACTAATATGGCCGATACAAATTCCGAAGCCATCCGCATTCCTAGTGCCATGCCTTTGGAATTTGCTTGAACCCGCGGTTCGGCCTCTTTGCGTGATTCCTGCACCATTGCTAGTTTTTGGCTCAGCTCATCAAGTTTTTCTTTGTTGTCCAACCTGCCCCACAAAATACCAAAAACAAAAGGATATTGCCCTTCTGACGCGGCGGGAAACTAGAGATGCACCCGCCCTAAGTCAAGCCATCAAACTACAACTTTGCGAATAATTTCGCAGGTGCGAAAGTCATAAAATATCGAGTTTCCGCATTAAATAGCCTAAACAGTCTTGGCTGATTATAGTAGTATCAAGGGTCAGCATCGCTGGAGTCATTGATTTGGTCAAAATTATTTCTCCATTTATGTTCTTGAAATAATCCTCACCAACTTCTTGGCCGTCATCATCAAAGGCCAGCAGGTTTATTTTGTTGTTTTTTGCTCTGCCAAAACTAGTTCCTGCACAAAGGTCCGAAAAATTATATTTATCAAGCGAGTGATGTAAGTATAAATCAGTGGCTTCGTCACCGAAGCTGAAACTTATGTTATCGGCTATGCAAACTCTTGCGACGGTTTCGTAAATATTTGCATCAGTTGGGCTTAAGGGCGAGTTTGACAATTTGTCCAAATGCAAAACCGTATCTATAAATTCAAAAGCATGAATTGCGCCGATTTCAGTTTGGGGTTTGCCGCATTCTATGGCGACAGAAGGGCAAAACTTGGAGAAAGCCATTGTTTGAACGCCGCGCGGATTTTGAAAATAAATTATTATATTGGAAAAATGCCGTGCCAATTGCAATGTTCTGAAGTCTTGGGAGTTTATGCAGCCGTAATGAGGGTTGGTTCCCGTATTATTATGTATATCAATGCTCGCAAATAAATCGTACCCTGACATAGTATCAACGACCCTTCGCATTAGTTCAGATTCTGGGCATGTATCCAATGTATCCTGCGGCCAAACACGGTTGAAGTCTTTCTGGGTGGGTAGCCTTCGTACACCATGCGCAGCGGCATCTATGTTTCCAAAGAAAATCGTAATAGAGCGCGGCAGTGCATGGTTTTGGTATTTATGTAAAAGTTTCTGAACCGCAAAAAGCCCAGCATCTTCATTCCCGTGCAATAAGACAGAAATGAAAAGCCTGTCTTGGCGTTTTCCTTCCAAATGCAGAAGGGTCGGATTGGTAAATACAGTTTTTATTTCCAATGCTGATGATAATGACAATAGTGCAGGTGGGACTTCAAAAAGGTTTGTAATTTCAATCATACTTATTCCAATTTCCAATTATGGACTGGTATATTTTGCCTTTGATTATTGTAATAGATTTCAAGCATTTTTGAAAAATCGTGATTAGCGCGATCTAATTGCCTTTCTTGCCAAATGGCGCCCGTTTGCCCAGTTTTTGCACGCGCCTCGATAATTTCCAAATACCCTGCAGCATTTAGACCGAGCTCCTCTAAGCCAATCCGCGCATTTTCTACTAATGAAATAACTAATTCTGACGCCTTTTGCTCCTTTGCCTTCCAGCCCATTGTTGCGCCTAATCCAAAGCGCGCGGCGACGTAAAAATTCTTGCGTGCCTCCAAAAAGCCAATTGGTGCTTCGGTGTCGAACCTTGTGGCGAAATATTGCACTAGCCCATAAAAAAACGCGGCATTTGCTATCATATCAATTGGGGTTGGACCGGCGGGCAAAATCCTATGCTCAATTCTAATATGCGGCCTTCCATCTTCGTCAAACCCAATCAAGGGTCGGTTCCATCGCCATATGACACCATTATGTAGTGCCAAATGCGCGAATTTGCTTTCTTCCTTATCTTGTATGGACGGAATTAGTGGCGAGAAAGAACAAATATTTTCGTCAAAACACTCAAAAATATCTTTAATGTAGCTAGTTCCAAAGCTCACACGCGGACTGTGATTCCGCCCTAAATCGACGGCTTGTTCAAATACTGGAATCCGCGTTTCACGCCAAAGCGAGCTTCCAAACAAAAACGGCGAATTACCGCATACCGCAATAATTACGCCAGACACCATCAATGCAGCATTGTAAAAATTGTGCGCATTTTGAGCAGGTATTTGAAAATGCAATTGGAAGGAAGTTGTCGCTGCCTCAAGCATCACACTATCGATTTTGCAATGAACTGCATCATGCCCTTCAATATTGATTTTCAGTCCGTGGCCGTGCCGAACTTTGAGTATTTCTGAATTCATCGCATGATAACGGTGAAGGTCAGACATATTTTCAGGCCGAAAATCACTATGCTGTGCGGTAGGCAATATACCTGTAAAAACTAGTCTTGCCGCAACTTTTTTGGCCGCTTCGTGGCAGTGTCCCAAGGTTTCGAGCATGGAATTTTCAAAAGTGCTAAGTGCATCACCTTGAAGTGTTAGCGGTTCTGAATTCAGCTCCATGTTAAATTTGGCAAGCTCCGTAGTTGCCAATGGGCTATTTAAAACGTCCAAGAATTCCTTATTGACGGGTTTTGGGCGAAAATCATTGCCAACCAAGCACCCTTCCAATTCAAAACCGCCTTTGCCATGGTTTTGCGAAAATGCGCCATCCTTGAGCATTTGACGCAAAAGCACAGTTTCGCGATGAAGCTTTCGCGCATATTCTCGGCGTTCATCTTCGCTAAATATCCAAGATTTTATTTCTTGCCCCATTTTTCGAGGCTAACACGAATAGCTAAATGTAAAAGGCGGCGATTTGTCACGCAACAGACCCTAGGCCGCGTCTATCATCGCTTCTGCCCGCGCTAAATCAACTGAAACAACTTGGCTTACTCCGCGTTCTGCCATTGTGACGCCGAAAAGCCTATCCATTTTTGCCATTGTAATTGGATGGTGTGTAATCACTATGAATTTGGTTTCAGTGCGTTTGACCATTTCTTGCAAAAGCCGGCAAAATCTATCTACATTTGCATCATCAAGGGGCGCATCAATTTCGTCCAATATAGAAATCGGCGCGGGGTTAGACAAAAACACAGCAAATATTAGCGCACATGCAGTGAGGGCTTGTTCGCCGCCACTAAGCAAATTCATATTTTGAAGCCTTTTTCCGGGCGGGCATGCATAGACTTCAAGGCCGCCGCCGAGAGGGTCGCTGGTTTCAGTTAAAGATAGATGCGCGGCGCCACCATCAAATAATGTTGTAAACAATTGGGTAAAGTGGGAGTTGACAACTTCAAACGCAGCTACCAATTTTTCATGGCCCTCTGCGTTGATTTCGTCAATCGCTTTACGAAGTTTGGTCAATGCCGCCAAAAGTTCATTGCGTTCGTTTTCAAGTAGTTCGGCGCGATTGGTGATTTCGACCAATTCATCATCCGCAGTCAAATTAACGCCGCCCAATTCTTCGCGGTCTTGCAAGGCTTTGACTAGGCGCTTTTGTGCAAGTTCGAGCGTCATATTTGCGAATTGGTTCGAAAGCGCCTCTTTGGTTTGCTGTTCCAACTGAGTTGGTTCTATGAAAAAATTATTTGCAATTGTGGTTTTATGCTCTTCAATCCTCTCGACCCATGTTTTCATCATGAAATCGGCGGTATTTACTGCTTCCGAAGCGTGGCTAAGTTGATGCTCTTGCGATTTAATCAAGGAGTTGGCATCACGGATTTTCCCCTCGATAATTGCAATATTGTCATCGGCTTTTTTCTTTCGAGCTTCAATTACCGGCAATTCGTTGAGAGATGCCTGGCGTAAGGATTCTATTTCCTTCGGTTTTGATGCTAGTTCATTGACACTCTTATTTAATAATGCTTCGTCTTTGCTAAGGTCGTCTAATCGGCTTTTCGCATTTTGTGCGCGTATTTGCCAACTCTGCTTTTGCGATTTTAAATTAGCTTGATTATCCGCATTAGTCTTAAGCTCTTGTTCCTTTGATTGTAAATTCGCCCGCGCTTCGTTCAAATTTTCCCGCGCTATGTTTGTTGCTTGTGAAGCGAGCTCAGCTTGTTCTTCTGCGCTTTTAAGCGATGCCTCATCAATTTCCACTGCACTTAATAGTAGCTCTTGATAATTGGCCCTAGCCTGCTCCAAATCGCGTGAAGCAGCGCCTTCACGCAAACGGGCCGCGTTGATTTCGTCCTCACTTTGCTTATTTCTTGCGATTTGCGCCGCCAGTTTCTCGCGGGCTTGATTGAAAGTTCGTAATATTTGCGGCAATTTATCGCGAGCACTGGCAATTATGTTCTTTTGGGTTTGCGCTTCAGATTTCGCCAAAGCCACAGATTGAGCCGATTGTGCCAATTTGCTGGACAAAACTGCCAGTTCGGACGCAATTGCTTGTTTGCGGTTTAATTGCTCCAATTTTACTTGCGAAGGATGAACTGCGGCGCGAGTTTTTACCAAGCCATCCCAGCGCTTTAAATCACCTTGTTTGGTTACAATTCTAAGCCCAATTGACAATGATTTTATAGAGTTGAATTGTTCCTCGTCAACAATTGCAATCGCCTTTAAACGTGGCAAAAGCTCAATCGGTGCGTCTACTACGTCGCAAAGGACTGTGAATTCACCGCTAATTTCCTTTGCCCAATTTATTTCGTTTGCGGCAGCGCCGGCCCATTTTACGTCACCAAGATCGCCGATATTCGCTTCAACGTCTTCGCCAATTGCTGCCGCGAGCGCTTTCTCAAAGCCACTATCAACCCGCAATTTCGATATTGCAGGGTTCAAACCCGCTTTTTGCGCACTTGCAAGCAAAGCTTCCAGGCCGTTTAATTCTGACAAAAGTCGGTTATTTTGATTATTAAGTTTTTCGTGTGCGAGTGATAGCTCACTTAGCACCGCTTCTTTTTCACTCGCTAAAACGCTCAATTGCTCGATATGGGCATTTGCTTCGATGAAGCTTGCTTCTTGCTTTGATAGATCCAGCGAAAGGGCCGCAATTTCACCACCCAAACTATTCTTGTTCTCACACGCTGCAAGAAAATCCACGGCGCTTTTATATTGTGTTTCCTTATTCAAAATCTCCGCAGTTAACTTATCCTTATTGCGCAGGTAGCTTCGATATTCAGCTTCAATTTCGGCTTTTCTATTTATTACACGTGACAAGTCTGCCTCGGTGTCCTTCAATATAGCCATGGCGCTATTTACGATTTCGCGCCGCACCGCAATCTCGCTTTCAAGGGTCTTATCATCGCCAAAAGCCGCAAGTTCTAATTCGCATTTGTCATAATTTTGTTGTGCGTCAACAAGAAGCGCTTGCTCGCGCTGTTTGTCTGTATCGATGCGCTCCAAATTAGTATTGGCGTTTTGCAATTTCTCGCTGACCTCTTTTAGGTCGCGTTCAATTTCGACAGATTTTGCCTCCCAGCGCCGCAAATTGGCGTCTGCAATTGCTTGTTCTTGACGAGCGTCACTTGTTAATTGTTCGATATCACTTAGCGCGCGGATGGCTTTATTGTGCGATATAGTGAACTCGCCAACCATGGCATTCGCATTGTCAAAATCCTTGCGAACTTCTGCCAAGGATTTTTGCATAGTCTGCATTCTGTCGAGCGCAACAAACATTTCGTGAGCGCGTGTATACGCCGCCAAACCACGGTATTTTTGTGCTTTTTGCGCCTGCTTCTTAAGATTAGTTATTTGCTCACCCAAATGGACCAAAATCTCGGCAACGCGTTCAAGATTGTTTTCAGTAGCAGCCAATTTGTTTTGCGCTTCGTGCCTTCTTGCTTGAAGCCCAGAAATCCCCGCTGCTTCTTCTAATAATCGTCGGCGATTTTCAGGTTTGGCATTGATAAGTTCGGCGATCTGCCCTTGACGAACCAAAGCCGGCGAATTGGCCCCTGAAGATGCGTCGGCAAAAATAAGTTGAACATCACGTGCGCGTACTTCTTTGCCGTTTATTCTGAAGGTTGAGCCGATACCGCGACGTATTCGCCTAGAAATCTCGATATTTGGCGCGGAATTAAAGGGCTCTGGCGCAGTTCTATCGTGATTGTCCAGCCGAACTATAACTTCAGCAATATCGCGTGAGGGCCGCAAATCAGTGCCTGAAAAAATAATATCATCCATTTCGCCGCCGCGTAAAGCCTTGGCGCTGGTTGCGCCCATAACCCAACGCAATGCCTCAAGAACATTGGATTTGCCACAACCATTGGGGCCAACAATTCCTGTTAAGCCCGTCTCTATCGGCAAAGTTACGCTATCGACAAAAGACTTAAAACCGGTGATTTTTACTTCTGTAATTTTCACTTTTTCTTTTGCCTAGGTTTGGTTTTAGTGGTTGTTTGCGTGACCCTGATCCGGTAGGCAGCATCAAGGGCGGCGCTTAGGTTTGCAACTGTATATTCGCCGTTACCCGCTACCTCAAATTTTTCGCCGTTTATTATTAAGGTTGGGGTATGGTCTAATGCGAACTGCGCGGTCCCAGCTTGCGCAATGTCAAAAATAGCTTGCGCGCGACTTTGATCTGCAATGCATTGACGAGCAGTTGCAGCGGAAAGCCCTGAAGCACGATTGGCGATAGAAAGCGCTAAATCCAATGCCCCGCCAGCTTGCCTAGCAGAAGCCATCAATTGGTCTTGCTGCCCAAAATAAGCGTCGATAACCGCATAACGTTGTGGACCGGCGCAATCTGCGATGACTTGAAGGCCAACGGACAAAGAAGCAGGCGGGGTTGGCAATGAGCGAAAGATGTAACGAACTTTGCCAGTATTTATGTAGTTTGTCTTAATGGCGGGGTAAACATCATTTTGAAATACTGCACAATGATGGCAAGTTAGCGATCCATATTCAATCAAGGTAACAGGGGCCTCTGCGCGGCCAACAAAGGTCTCAGCTTCTGTAGCTTTCACTTCCACCGAGGAAAGCGGAATTGAAATTGCGGCCAAAAAGCCAAAGCCCATGATGAGAGCTACCACAAGGAACAAAGGCAATTTGCGCAGAAAATTCATTCTTTGAACCCTAACCAAAATTACTTAGTTCACCAAAGTTACTTTGATGAGCCGCCGGTCTTTGCCAATGCTTCGTCAATCAATTTGCTAACATCTTCGACAATATAATGACTGCGGCCAACTGGCTGTGGAACAACTTTTCCGTTAACGAAAATAGTTGGTGTGCCGCTGATATTGTCTTTTTCAATTGCATAATTACGAACGTCAACCAAAGTCTGCAATTTGGCTTCATCTTGCATGCATTTGTCAAAATCGCCTTCGCTCATGCCAACTGAAGCTGCAATATTAAGCAATGCTTGTTTTGCGCCATTTGGCCCTTGTGCTTGGGTTACGATTTCACGTTGTTGCGTCATCAACGTATTAAGCACAGCTTCGCGCTTGTTTGGGGCTACGCAGCGCGCCAATAAATGCCCTGCCGAAGCGATTTCGATTGGCGGTGTTGGAAACTCGCGAAAAACATAGCGAATTTTACCAGTATCAATATATTTGGTTTTGATCCCTGGCATAACGTCTTTGCCAAAATCGGCACAATGCGGGCAAGTTACTGAAGCATATTCCACCATTACTACTTTGGCGTCCGCAGAACCTTGCGCAATGTCTGACGGAATTTCGTATGACGATGCCGCGCCGCCTTTAGCGCATGATGTTACCGATAGTGCAGCGACAGAGGCAGCGCCTAACACACAAATGGCAAGTAATTTTGGGGTTTTTAGTTTTGACAATGCCAATTCCGCTTCTCCTGAAAATAATTAGATTTTTTAAAGACGGCTCTATATCCTAAATGCGATTTTGAACATAGGTATTTAACACTCGAATCGCATTCTTAAGCCCAGGAGACTGCACGCATTCGAGCTTTTTTTCAAGCAACGCACTTTGATGCGCGTCAAGTGGTTTTAGATTTATATTAACTGGTGTATTTTTTGCAATTGGCGCGTGGATTAACGTCAATTTATTTAAATTAACGCCGATAGCGAGGCTTACCAGCCCCAATATTTCTTTTTCCCGCATTTGCAAAACAATGGCGGACGCTGGATTTACCCTTATCACCAGAGTTTTGCCCTTTATTGCATGAGGCGCGCATTGGTTAGCGGTTTCTTGGCCTAAAATGTCTTGCCATCTTTGTGTAAGCGTGGCCAAGCGTCTTGCTGAATTGTCGTCTTTGCTAAACTGCTGGTTCGCAATAATTTTGCCGAGCTTTTTTGTTGGTTCATATATTGCCCGCCCGCGATTTTTGGCGAGGAAATCCAAGGCAAAGCTTTCAGAGGCGCTATCAAGCGATTGTGGGCGCACAATTTTCAACGGTTTGGGCTTTATGAATACACGGCTCATGGCAGCCAATTTACATCAATTGCTGATGCAATCAAGCTGCAAGTTTCGCCCGCATTTGGTGACGTAAAACATCGATTGGAACTAAACCGTTTTCAGTTCTGAAATGCCAATATGTCCAGCCATTACACGCGGGGCTTGATTGAGCCAAAGCGCCAACTCGGTGTATCGAGCCAACCATTTCCCCCATGCAAATTGAACCATCTGCATGAATTCTTGCAGCTTTCTCTCCGCGTGGCGAATATATTGCATCGCCAGGGCGTAAAAGGCCCTGTTCGATTAATGTGCCAAAAGGAATGCGAACTTCTTCTCGTTTTGCTTTGAGCGGGATTACGTCCCCACTTGTAAACGGCACTATGCGTGCAATTCGCTCATTTGCCGCTAATGCGTAGTTAGTATCACGTTCGATGCCAAGCCAGCGCCGCCCAAGCGATTTTGCAACCGCGCCACTAGTTCCGGAACCAAAAAATGGGTCTAAAATCATGTCATTAGGCTTCGTTGCTGCCATCATTATGCGGTGCAGAAGGGCCTCTGGTTTTTGGGTTGGGTGAACCTTTTTGCCAAGATTGTCTTTCAAGCGCTCATGGCCAGAGCAAATCGGTATTGACCAATCAGACCTCATTTGAATGTCGTCATTAAGAACTTTCAATGCGTCATAATTGAACGTATATTTCTTTTGATTTGGCGACTTTGTGGCCCAAATCATGGTTTCATGGGCGTTAGTAAAGCGCGTTCCCTTGAAATTTGGCATAGGGTTGGTTTTGCGCCAAATTACATCGTTCAAAATCCAAAAGCCCAAGTCCTGCATGATTGCGCCCACGCGGAAAATATTGTGATACGAGCCAATAACCCAAATTGTGCCAGTATCTGACAGGCAATCGCGCGCCGCCCCAAGCCATTCGCGGGTGAATTTGTCATAGGTTGCAAAATCGGCAAACTTGTCCCAATCATCGTCAACAGCATCAACTTTGGAATTGTCAGGCCTTGTAAGATCGCCGCCCAATTGCAGATTATATGGCGGGTCGGCAAATATCATGTCTGCGCAGCCTTTTGGCAGGCTTTTCATGGTTTCAATGCAATCACCTATATGGATGCGGTTCTCAATGTCTTTTGTCAAATCATGCCCCTTGGTCCGTTTGCGCGCATAAGCTGTTCGTCTTATGGAATGGAAAATTGCCGCGCTGGATTTCTAGGGATTTGAATCTATTAAGGTTAACAAAGGATTCACGGGTTTGACAAAAACGAATCAAGTGATTCGTTTTTTACAGTCGGAGTCAAATTTGAGATTGGTTTGAAGCTTTTTCGGTGAATTGGGCAGGGGCCATGCAGCGCCAAAGCCCGCATATGAAAAGGCACTCCATAACCTTTGTGTCTGTCAAATCCATAAAAAGGGAATTGCAAGTGCATTTCAAGCATGTGCGCGTCACGTGCGGTTTTTGCCAAAATTGAGGCCGCAGCAATTGACGCTGATTTGCCATCACCTTTGATGATAGTTTGGCTTGGGATATCAAGATTGGGGCTTCGATTGCCGTCAATAAGCGCAAAATCGGGATTGATTGATAGTCCGGCCACAGCACCACGCATTGCTAACATTGTTGCTTGAAGAATATTTATTTCATCAATTATTTGAGCGTCAACAAAGTAAATCGAAAATGCCAAAGCAGTTGATTTGATTTCATCAAATAATTGCAAGCGCTTGGCTTCACTAAGTTTCTTTGAATCGTTCAGGCCATTTGGAATATTTTTGGGGTTCAAGATAACTGTGGCGGCCACTACTGGCCCCGCCCAAGGCCCGCGCCCAGCTTCGTCTATGCCGCATACATGTTTTGCGCCAAATTGCGCCGCCGCAGCAGTTTCGAAACTAAAATCAACCATAGCGAATTGGTGGCAGGAGTCGCATAATTTGCCAAACCTGACCAATTGCATTGAAAAGTCTAAGTTAAGTGTGTAGCTTCATACATTGAAACATTATGGGAAAATCCAATGAATAATAAATCAGAACCAAGCGAATTTGACGCTTACCAAAAAGCGGAAAGTGATGAGCCTTTTTTCACTCTTTTAGGCCGTGATCCCATGACGCCCGCTCTGGTTGAAGCTTGGGCATATTTGCGTTCAGGACAGACGGGTGCAGCCGAAATTGCGTTTCGCCAAGCCATTGACGCGGCAACACATGTTTCCCCACAAATGCCAGGTGAAGCGCAAATCAGATCTGCGTTTGAAGTCGCGGAAAATGCTCGTCTTTGGTTGCGCCATAAATTGGTTCGATAATTTGGCGCAATGTTTGCGCGCTTTAACTTGTTTTCCCAATTTGGGATTGTTGTGTTAAGGTGCAATATGACATTTTTGAGCCAAAAACAGTTGCGTTACATCGGCGCTATCGCTCTATTATCGCTTATTGGCACAGCGGCGGCTTTAATGCCGATTTCAATTTATGCAATTTTTGTCGAAAAATCCCCAACCCAACCTTTGCTATATTTTCTCGCAGCAATATGCGGAGGTGGTGTTATCGGTTGGGTGATGAAGAAGTAGCTGTTCGCACTCGACATATTGAGGGGGCAATTTTTGCAATACCCGAACAAAGTGAGGCAAGGGCAAGTGCCCGCCGCGCCTTATGGCGCGCCCCATCGGAGCGATGAGCGATTAGCACGCCGTTCTTAGGCGTGCCGCGAATTGAGCGTGAGATAGGAAGTGGTGGGTGATGCAGGTTTCGAACCTGCGACCCGCTGATTAAGAGTCAGCTGCTCTACCAACTGAGCTAATCACCCGCCGAAAATGGCTCTCGCATTTATTTGCAATAATTGCTAGTGCAATTCGCACAGCCTAGATCAAGGGATGCTCAAATGGAATTGATCCGAGTTAGGAATCCCTTGCTCTATATGAACCGGTAGGGGATTGGCGAAAAAAGCTGTGTTATATCAATATAGCCAGTATTCAAATTCACGCGTGCCGCGAATTTCTTCCCAATTACCCCAACGGTTTCGGCATGCGACAAAGCTCACAACTGCGCGTTCGCTTCTTATCCAATCAATGGTTTCGACGCGCTGACATGAACTACCATAGTTGTTTAAGTAAGGATCATAGCCACTATTGTAACTAAAACCCCACAAACCGCTTGAGCCAAAAAAGAATGAATACCAACCACCCCAGTCAGACCATTGGCTAGGGTGCGAATACCAACGGTTGCCCCGTCGCCACCCTTGATACGGGTCATAGGCATCAAAGCCCCAACGCCGCGCATAATCATTGGCATTGCCCCAACGATTGTCCCAACGGGACCAATTACCGTATGGCCCCATACGATTATGAGAATGTTCCCGATTTTGGAACTCATAGTGCCGGTAATTTGGTGTTCGGTTTGAACTGTAGGAATTACTACGATTTTGATAGCCATAGTTCGATTGATTACCATAGTTGGAATAGCTTCGCGGTTGCGGTGCGCCGTGGCGAGGCTGTTCTCTTTGGCGGTATCCGTTGCCATAATTCTGCCGGCCCGAGTGATTATTATCGCGATAACCATTGTTGTTGCGGTCTCTATGACTATAATTACGGTCAGCATACTGCGGCGTCGAACCAGTTTGCGCTGATTGTTGCGGCGGTTGCCATTGTGGGCTGGCGCTCCTTACATCATTGTCGCCATTTTCGGGCAGACGCGGTGTTTGGTGCGGCCAATATTGTTGCGAAGACTGGCGCTGCACTTGTGGAGGTGTCGCAGTTTCTTGCGAACGTTGCGCCCTTGCGCTTTCTTCATTTCGCCGCTGGTATGGCGCGTCATTCCTGCGCCAACCATTGTTTTGAGTTTCTTGATTTTGACTAGCCTGCTGCGGTGCGCGCCTTACGTAATTTTCGCTTCTCTCTTGCGAGTGCCCACCTCCGCCATGCCGCCTATGAGAATCCTGTGCGTTTACCGCGCTTGCAGGAATTGTTGTTGCGAATACAAGCGCAACAATCGAAGCATAGCATTTGCGTGTTAAATTGGCTCTTTTGTTGACATCGTTCAAGAACATTGGTGTCGCTCCTTCGAAAAACTAGACTAAAGCATAAAATATCTAGGCTGAGCGGAAGATGAACAAATTGTTCACACAAGCCCTTAAAGTCAATGCCGCTATTTAAATTAAATTAATGAGTTTATGACCTATTTTGGCAATAGTATGATGTATTTACTGAAACCAGCTTTTCACAAGCGAGAATTGATATGATGACGCAAGACAATCCGGGCCAGGCCCCAAAAATCGACATTGCACATTTAAGACGAATGGCAATGGATGATGATTCGTTGATGGGCGAAGTCTTGAGCATTTTTCGTAATCAAGGTGAGCAGTGGAAAAAGTTGCTTGCCCCCGAAGTAACAACTCCCGATTGGCTTGTTGGGGCCCACACTATTAAGGGGTCCGCAGTAAGCATTGGCGCGTGGGAATTGGCAGAAATTTGCGCGGCCGCGGAAAATGCAGCCCAAACCCGTATGTTAACTCGCGACGAAAAGTACATTTACCGTGAGGAAATTCTGCAAGCGTTTGACGCAGCGCTACAGGAAGTCGCTAAAATAGAACATCAATTGGCAATGAATAGCCTAAAGATCTAATTTTTTTTCATTTTTGTCGAACTGAACAAATTCATATTCGATGCATTTTTCTATCAATAGGCGCCAAACCGGCTCTGCAATATTTGGTGACAAGCCTACAAGTTTCGAATGACTAAGGACTTTGGCGACAACATCTTCTATCCGAGCTTCGTCCCTCACAGTATTGCGAGTTTTCTTAATTCGCGCTGCTGCGTCCATTAATGATTGGCGTTCTGCAAGCAGTTCAACTAGCAATTCGTCAAGTCTATCGACTTCATATCTTACCTCCAGCATGGTTTCACATTCTGGCGCCGATTTTAGTTTTGGTTTATTCATGCGCTGTCTATTATCTATATTGGTATAAAATGGCAAAGGCGAGTTTCACTTCATGGTGATAACTTTTATTATCTTGAAGCGGCCCTTGCTGCGAAATCATTACTCAAGGCAGAATAGAACAAATTGTATTCGGGTGTTTTATATGGCGTTCCCAATTCAAAGCGGCGAGGGCGCAAATTAGCTGGCCTTGATGCATCCACCAATAATTGGCCGTTGTCGCATCGCGCCCCAGTTACTCCAGGTAACAAAGCTGGGCTTGTGCCCGCTTCAAGATTGTTGGCAGAAACCGATCCTTGATTATTGATAGCGTTTGCTTGTGCCTGAGCCCCGCCATTTAATGGATTCGCACACAATGTCGGCTTATTATCTAGGCGCATATATCCGTAGTCCTTTTGCCAGATAGTTGAACGCGCGGAGTAATTTTCACGATTATTAGTAGAGTTTTCGTCGAAAGTTGAAAACGAGAATACGCAATTAGTCTGTTTTGATGATACGCATGGCAAAAGCCTTCCCATATTTGACGGCCTACCATTTGCAAAAAATGATGTTGGGATCGGCTGGTCTATCACATAGGCGACCACGAGATTTTGTTCCAATGGCGTGTTAGCGATTTTAGTTTGCAATAATCTAAGCACATGCAATCCACCTTGATTGATGCCCACAATTGCAAATTTTGCGCCGTGTTTTTGCCGCGATAAAAAAGCGACAAAAGCCGTTTCAATATCCGAATACGCCAAGTTCAACGCATCGCGAGAATCTTCGCTTTGACTAAGCATCGCATACAGCGTTGCTTGGCGGTATTTTGGTATCCAAAGATTGTTTTGACTTTCAAACGGTGCGGCGTGGTTTGGTAAAACAACTTGCTGCAGCCTTTGGGTTAATTTGGGCTCTTCAAAACCGCCATTCCACCCTAATTTGCCATTGTAATAGGCAGTTGGATTAACGAAAAACACGGCAGGTTGGCTAGAATCATTGCCAATTCTTAGCCATGAATCTTGAGATGAATAGTCAGGGCCGATAGGCTTTTCCGCAATTTGGAATGGAATAGTTGGCTTAATTAATTCCTTATACAAATTGCTGCGAAAGAAATAAGCACTGACGCCCAATATAAACAACATAAACACAAGACATGCCAAAAGCCACTTCTGCAATCTAGGCATCACAATTTTTGTTTGCTTGGTTACATCGATACTTGGCATGCTGTGTACTTTTTTGGCAGAGAAAATTTGATTATAGTCTGAGTTTATTCCCTAGTCCAACATAGGAAAATTTGGAACAATATTGTTGGGGCTCACTCAGCGAAATTTGCGCATATGAGTTGCAAGCAGAACGGGTTTTTCTTCGCCTCGATCCAGTCCCATTTCGGCGGAATTTTCATGGGGCTCTAGAGCGAGTTCTAGATTCCTGGTTGGCCGCATTTCTATCCCAAAACCGCTTTACACTTTTCATCGAAATGCTTTAATGTCTTGTTATCGAGGAAAACTATGAAGAAAATTATCGACGAATTGCGACAACGCCGTGAAATGGCCGAACAGGGCGGTGGCAAAAAGCGGGTTGAAGCACAACATGCGAAAGGTAAACTTACCGCAAGAGAACGGTTGGAAATTTTACTCGATGAAGATTCTATGGAAGAATATGATGTATTCGTCGAACACCGATGCGCAGATTTTGGAATGGAAAACAATAAAATCCCTGGCGATGGTGTTGTAACTGGCCACGGGACCATAAACGGCCGATTGGTTTATTTCTTTTCTAAGGATTTTACGGTTTTTGGCGGGTCATTATCACGTTCGCACGCAAACAAAATACTTAAAGTCCAACAAATGGCTTTGCGCAATGGCGCACCGATAATCGGTTTACTCGACGCTGGCGGTGCACGAATTCAAGAAGGCGTGGATGCGTTGGGCGGTTATGCCGATATTTTCTTGGAGAACGTTTTGGCTTCAGGCGTTATTCCACAAATATCCGTGATAATGGGTCCGTGCGCTGGAGGCGATGTATATTCGCCCGCGATAACTGATTTCATATTCATGGTAAAAGATACTTCTTATATGTTTGTAACTGGGCCAGATGTTGTTAAAACCGTTACCAACGAGTTGGTGTCTGCAGAAGAACTCGGTGGGGCCAAGGTCCACACTCAAAAATCTGGCGTTGCAGATGGCGCTTTTGAAAATGACTTTGAAACACTCTTGCAAGTCCGTAGGTTGGTTGATTTCTTGCCATCAAATAATACCGACAAATGCCCAATTCGGCCTCATCTGGGTATCGCAAACCAAAAAGACGTGTCACTCGACAGTTTGATTCCCAAAAGCCCCAATCAGCCGTATGATATGAAGGAATTGGTAGAGAAAACCCTCGATGATGGTGACTTTTTTGAACTAAGCCCCGATTTTGCAAAGAACATTGTCGTTGGCTTCGGCCGAATTGAAGGCCAAACAGTTGGAGTAATTGCCAATCAACCAATGTTCTTGGCAGGTGTTTTGGATAGTGATAGCTCAAGAAAAGCCGCGCGTTTTATAAGGTTTTGTGATTGTTTCAATATACCAATTATCACCATGGTGGATGTGCCGGGTTTCATGCCAGGAACCAAGCAAGAGTATGGCGGCCTTATTAAGCACGGCGCGAAACTGCTTTACGCATATGCCGAAGCAACCGTCCCAAAAATAACCATTATCACACGCAAGGCTTATGGCGGTGCTTATGATGTAATGTCCTCCAAACATATTCGCGGCGATTTGAATTATGCTTGGCCAAGTGCCGAAATCGCGGTTATGGGCGCAAAAGGTGCAGTGGAAATCATCTTTCGTGCCGACATTGGTGACGAAGATAAAATTAAAGCGCGTACTGAGGAATATCAAGCAAGGTTTGCCAATCCTTTTATCGCAGCTTCACTTGGCTATATCGACGATATAATCATGCCGCATGAAACAAGGTTCCGTATAGCTAAGGGTCTTCGAACTCTTAGAAATAAGAAGCAAAGCAATCCATGGAAGAAGCACGGCAATATACCGTTGTGATTATGGCCTAACTCTTATTGGTGCCTGCGCATTGCAAATATCAACCGAGCCCGATGGGCGAATAAAGAATGGCCCACCACGGTTAGCGCGGGCGTTTATCCATTGGGCAAAACTTGCGCTATTGGTGTCCATTACTTGATATTGCGGCCTTTCGCCTTGGGGTAAATCTGCTGCAATATTGACGCTGTCGAATTGAATTCGCTGGCTTTCTTCTTTGTAAAAGCCAAGCGCCTCAGTGCCGCGCGGCAGCGCAGTTAGATTTTCTATGCCGTAAACAATACGGCCAACTAAAGTAATATTTCGGTCCAAATGCCGCGGCGCATGGCCGATAACAGTGTATAGTTCACCGCCGTGGCCAGTGTCGGGTGCCAAATTACGACCAACGCCTATCATGCCAAAGCAATGAACCAACCATGAGGCCCGCCCATCAGTTGCCATTGGCCAACTATTGCTATGTCCCGCTTGCCGCGCATAGGCATCACGAAACGGCAGTGCTTTAAATGCCGACCGAACCAAGGGCCATTCGTATTCGGCTGGTGGGCTGGCGTGGACGCCTGTTGGCAAGACTGCATCATCACCATTACCCCATTGGACAACGTAATTATCCTGCACACGCACAATTGCAGAATCATTAAACCATCCTGCACGCACCAATTTCTTGATATTTGCAATGTGAACTGGCGCGAATTCGGGCGCCAGTTGAATTGCAAAACTTGTGTGGTTTGCCAAATGCACAACCACTAAATCATCTGCTGGAATATCCCGCCAGGCATTCGCGGGTGCTTCGGCCACAATATCCGATGGGGCTTTAGGTGGATTAGGCGCCGCTGCTGCGCCGAAGCAGCCAACTGCCAACATGGAAAGCGCAATTTTTGTGATAGTTTTTCGTTTCATTTCATTCTCACTTGTCTTCAAGACTAATTAGAGTTTGCAAATCCATAAAGCAAGAATATAGTTGGTTTATAAATTGAACTTGGGGGTAAGGTGATGAATGTGAACAGTCGTATTTTTGCGGGGCTTAGTTGTGTTTTGGTTGCGTCATGCGCATCTTCGCCTACAACATTAACCGCGCCAATCGCAGGTGCAACACCAGTTTCAGCTCAAACCCCTAACACAACAGCTCCGAGGCCCGCCCGCGGTGAAATTATCTTCACATCGATTGGCTTTGAAGGCCTCCCTAATTGGAACCAAACAGATGTTCATGCTGCGCGGCAATCACTTATCAATAGCTGCAGACGTATTTTGGCGCTTGAAAGCAATGCTTTTCTTGCGCCAAGAGGGCAATATGCGGGAACAAAGAGCCAGTGGGTCACCGCATGTTCTGCAGCAAGCGATGTTAATATTCCCGATGTCCAGTTTTGGACAAATTATTTCGCGCCGTGGTCTATACGTACTAGTGGCGGTGATGTTGGCCGCCTAACTTCATATTACGAGCCAATTGTATCAGCAAGCCTAACCCCGACAGCGATTTTTACTGAACCATTGTTTGCGAAACCCGATGATCTTATAACTTTGGATCTGGGGGTTTTTGACCCAAACCTTGCAGCAAAAAAAATCGTTGGGCGTATTCAAAACAATGGTTTTGTTCCATATTTAACCCGCGCGGAAATCACGGTGCAAAACACACGCCCAATTGCTTACGCGAAAATTGGCGATGCTTTGACAATTCAGGTTCAAGGTTCAGGGCGGCTCAGTCTGCCGGATGGCACTCAGGCGCGTGTTGCCCATAGTGCAACTAATGGCCATCCGTTTAGATCGCCATCTCAAGAATTGATTAGGCGTGGTTTGTTGCCGGCTAATGGTGCAGGCATGGCCGCGTTGATGAATTGGTTTGAGAATGCGCCACCACATCTTGCGCGCGAAGTAATTAATGCCAACCCGCGCACAGTTTTCTTTGATTTCACCGAAATTGCTGACCCGAATGAGGGGCCTAAAGGAACCCAAGGGGTGTCATTGATAGCAGGCGGATCGATGGCGATTGACCCGTCATATCATCCGTTCGGCGTGCCGATTTTCATAAGCGCATTTAATGGCAGGGTTGCAGTTGCGTCTGGGCCTTTCACGCGCCTTGCAATTGCCCAAGACACAGGTGGGGCAATAAAAGGTGCAATACGGGGGGATTTGTTTTGGGGAACTGGGGTTAGGGCGGGCATTGATGGCGGCAATGTTAACCACGATACAAATTGGTGGGTTTTATTGCCAAAAGGTGTTGATCCAACGCTTGCTAACCCGCTTTAGAGCATTTCGAAAAAAAAGTGTGAAGCGGTTTGTGGACAATATAACGCGGCAAACAAGGGCATCTAGTGCAGACCTAACCCGCGCAAAATACCTTCTTGCCACAGCCCAGTTTCTTTATCATAAATTGGAAATCCACCGGCAAAATTAAAGTAGCAGGTTGCAAAGCCAGCACGCTTAAGACCCGTAGTTACGTCGCGTGCCCAACGCTCTCTTAGTGCAAGAGGCACAGCAATATCAGTTCCATACTCACCAATAAATACTGGCGCATTCAGGCGGCTTTGCCAAAGTGCAATTCTATCAATATCATTATTTAATTGCGTAATGTCACCTTGCATTGGCCAGTTGCGGCCCGAAGGCGGTGCATTTGGCAACCATTCCGCGCCTTGATGCGTAAACTCGAACGGCCCATAATAGTGAACTGTCGGGATAACATTTGGGTCATTTGGAAGTTGCAGATTGTCCATACCGTCAAGATTACCCCAATTGTCACCAGTCAAGATGACGGTACGGTTCGGATTGGTTCGTCGAATGATTGTAAGTGCGCTTAATTGTACTTGATTTGCGCGTGCCCCCGAAAGGCCTTCACGCGGCTCGTTAATAATCTCAAAAATAAGGCTGCGCGGTGCGTTTTGGTAATGCGTTGCCAATTGTTCCCAAATCGCAAGTAGCTTTGGTTCATTCGAATTTGGATCGGCATATAATTCGTCAAAATGATGAACGTCAATAATTACGTTAAGCCCCGAAGCCAGTCCCCAAGAGACGATATCATCAACACGCCTGAAGAAAGTTGGATTGATACGATATGGCGCGTTCGAACTTATGTGAGCGGACCATTTTATCGGTATTCTAACAGTGTCAAATCCGCGTTCACGAATAAGGGCGAAATCCTGCCTATCAAATCGATAGCCCCATTCGCCCTCAACTGGCGCTTCAAGCCCGTTACCCATGTTTAAACAATTATTGACAGGAAAATATGGGCGGTTTGGTGATCTATCCTGAGTATTGACAAAGTTCTGCGCCGATGAAGTCGATAAATTGACAGCACTGAACAGCGTAATTGCAAAAAGAGTTATGATTTTTTGAATGTTCAACATGGCGCCTCAATCTTCAAGCTACACTATTTTGGCCGAATGCACAATTTTACGCAATAAACATGCCAATTGTGTGGTTAATGCTTGATATTATGGCTTGGATTGCGCCAATACGTCATGGAAGAAACTGAACTAATCACGCATTTTGGCGCAAATCTTGGCTATGCATCGCTTTTGGTGATTGTAACCGCAACCATACATTTTTTTGGATTGGCAGCATTTTCCTTTGTTATGAATGCTCCAAGGTGGCGAAATACCCATACGACGCGCCCATTTTGGCAACGATATTTGGCAATTCTTGGCGTTGTTCTTGGGCTATTTGCCTTGCACACAGTCGAAATTTGGACTTATGCGGCGTTTTACAGATTTGGCCTAAAGGCATTTGCCGATTTCGAGCAATCACTTTATTTTTCTACCATTACTTTTGTTTCGCTTGGCAACGGCGATGTGCTTATGCCTCGCGCTTGGCGCTTGGTTGGCGCAATTGAAGCGGTTAACGGCGTTGTCTTATTGGGCTGGTCCACAGCATTTTTTATAACAATTGTTACTAGGTTACGAATTCTTGAGCATGAATGGCTTGAAAAATTCCTGCCAAACGATAGCGATGAAAAGTAACTAAACCCAATTTATTTATGAAGTTGCAAAATTGTTCGCGCCATGTTTATTGTGTAACAATTTCCAAATTAAAGCTGAGATTTGAAAGCTGAAATCAAATATGTTTGATAAAATCCTAATTGCTAATCGTGGTGAAATTGCCGTTCGCATAATCAAAACCGCTAGAAAAATGGGGATTAAGACTGCAATTGTATATTCCGATGCGGATGAAGAATCATTAGCAGTCGAAATGGCGGATGAGAAAATTCATATTGGCGCGAGCCCTGCATCGCAATCCTATTTGGATATCGAAAAAATTGTTGCAGCAGCTAAAAAATGTGGGGCAAAAGCCATTCACCCTGGATTTGGATTTTTGTCAGAAAATAAATTATTTGCCCAAAGATTGCAAAAGGAAAACATAGTTTTCATAGGGCCAAACCCATATGCTATCGGTGCTATGGGTGACAAAATTGAATCTAAAAAAATGGCACAAACGGCTGGCGTATCATGTGTGCCAGGCTTTATGGGCGAAGTGAAAGACGTAGATCACGCACTTATCATAAGCGCCGAAATTGGCTATCCGGTTATGATAAAAGCGTCGGCTGGCGGCGGTGGAAAGGGTATTCGAATTGCTTTTAATGATGACGAAGCCCGTGAGGGCTTTAGCGCGGTAAGAGCCGAAGCCAAGGGCGCATTCGGTGATGATAGAATATTCATCGAAAAATATATCGTATCACCAAGACATATTGAAATCCAAGTTTTGGGCGACAAGCATGGTAATATTGTCCATTTATTTGAACGCGAGTGTTCAATACAGCGGCGCAACCAAAAAGTAATTGAAGAAGCGCCAAGCCCATTTCTTGACCATCAAACCCGTGAAAAAATGGGTGCCCAAGCCGTAGCGCTCGCAAAAGCTGTCAATTATGACAGCGCGGGAACCGTGGAATTCGTAGTCTCAGGGCAGGACAAGAACTTCTACTTTCTTGAAATGAACACACGGTTGCAAGTTGAACACCCCGTCACTGAAATGATTACTGGTATCGATTTAGTTGAACAGATGATCCGTGTCGCTTACGGTCATGAATTATCATTCAAACAAGATGAGCTCCAGATAAATGGTTGGGCAATTGAATCACGAGTTTATGCAGAAGATCCATATCGCGGGTTCCTGCCATCAATTGGTCGGTTGAAATATTATGAACAACCAAATGAAAACGAAAGTCTAAGCGGTAGAATTCGTGTCGACAGTGGCGTTCGCGCGGGCGACGAAATATCAATGTATTATGACCCAATGATTGCCAAATTATCTTGCTGGGGAAAAACAAGGTCTGAAGCAATCGAAAATTCTAAAGATGCATTGGACGATTTTAGAGTTGTGGGCATTTCGTGCAATATTCCCTTCTTGGCGGCAATTTTGGGCCAAGAAAGATTTGCGTCTGGCAACATAACCACAGACTACATTAAGCAAGAATTCGAGGACGGTTTCAAAGGTGTAACCCTTGACGATGCCACGACAGCTTTGATTGCGGGTGTAGCCGGCTTGGTTCATTCTCGCAAAAGGGAAACCGAATTATCGGCCCATTATGTGTCTAACGGATTACCCACAAATGTCCCGAACCGCCAAGATTGGGTCGTTGTGATTGATGATATTTATCACCCAATTCAAATTAGGCCAAAGGCTGATGGCGCGGTAGTAAAGTTCGATAGAGCGTTTCCCAAAAAGTGTGAAGCGGTTTTTGGACAAGAAACGCGGCAAAGCAAGGAATCTAGTGCGCCATTTCGATTGGGTCGAAATGGGATGCGCTCTAGTGGCGGTGAAATTGAGATTATTTCAGATTTTGTCGCAGGCGACCATACTGTCAAAGGCGTCGCCAATATGAACGGATTAATTGCCGCCATGCCGTTTACGGTTCATTTTGAAGACCTCGCAGAGGGTTTCAAGTTCAAATATCGCGGGTCAACAAATGTCGTTATTGTCTTTAGTCCAAGAGTGGCGCAATTGCATTTGAAATTGCCGCCCAAGTCCAAAGCCAATCAAACCGGCGTTATTTTGTCGCCGATGCCGGGATTGATAGTTGCGGTTGAAGTCAATGAAGGCGATGCCGTTAAGAATGGCCAATCATTGATCATCGTCGAAGCGATGAAAATGCAGAATATTATTCGCGCTGAGCGTGATGGGCAAGTTAAGTCAATTAAAATTGAGGTTGGCAGCGCTGTTGCGGCTGATGAAATACTATTGGAATTAGCGTGATTAGCTTTCAAGCCGCGCGATAAAATGTGCTGCATCTTCATGCTTATCAAGTTCATAAACTTCATAGCCCAAACTTATGCTCGCTGGCTCGGAGAATGCACCTGTGTCAAAGCCCGAAGATTCAAGGACCGCGACTATGCGTTGCAATGCTGTTTCAGCCGTGATTGCCGATGTTGAAGGGAAAATAATTGCGAATTTACTCGCTTCGAAAACGGCAGCGACATCTTCAATTCTAATTAGCCGCGAAACCATATTGGCGGCTTGATTGATTACTTTACGAATTGCCTCAGGGCTATTCGCGGGGCTGTTATGCTCAATTATTTTTAGTGTCGCAATTGCAACTGTTACGTTTCTATGTGATTGAACGCTTCGCGAGATAACTTCGACCAGATGCCGATCAAAAAATTCTCGATTGAAAATGCCGTTTCGTTTATCAATTGCGGCCGGTGCCTTGGCATGCTGAAAAATCAGGTTCAGTTTTTCACGGCGCCTTTTCTCGTCAATAAGCGCTAACAGCCTTGCCAGTGTTAGTTCATCGTCGTCACCTGCCAATACAGCGTCTGACGCGCCACGTGATATGGCGACCTCAAGACTATCAAATTCACCAATCGCAAATAACAAACAAGGTAGGTGAAACAATTTGGAATTGCGCCTTAAAGCCGCGCAAAATGCCATTGAGCTATTATGGTCATTTTTAGAAACTACGACAATGGCGTCAAAGCTACCTTTATGGAGATAATCAAAGGCCGTGTAAGATGACATGGCAGCTATCGGCATACCGCCAAGCGCATCAAGCATTGCAGCAAGTCGCATATTTTCGGGGCAAGGCGGCCCAAACAATAGAACCCTTATGAGGCTATTGTCATGGGTAGGAGTTTCTAGATTTCGAACGCCAAAACTTTCAAGCGTTTTGATGCGGCTTTGAACCTCTTCCATCATCGTTTGAATTCGAATAGCGCTATCAAGCCTTGCCGTAATAAATGAAATTGGGGTTTGTGAATTGAAAGAACCATCGAAACCCAATTGGTTTATTGTGCGAAAAGTATTTCCGTCAGGTGCTTCATCGGTCCAGGCAAAAAACAAGCCGGCCCGTGGCCCAAGTGCCTGCTTTAAGGCTTCCATAATTTCGTAAGATTTGGTTATGCCGCCACTTCTGACGTCAATCACGATTGCCGCCGCAGGCGTCTGCAGATCATTGACACCCGTAATCGGATACCCAGCCGCCAAAATTGCTTCGCACGCCTGATCGCCCCCCAATACTAATATATTTGGCTTCATTTGAACTCCAAACCCAATCTCAATTAAGCTTTTATTGAATAAGGACTACTACTTCAATGGCAAGAGTTTGAAACTTATAGTTAATTAGTGCGAAAACACGGGTCACCCGCAAAAAACTTCACTTGCCAAGAGCATTTCCCATTTAATTTGGATCACAATAGCTTGTCTTTTTACGTATATCTTTGCACCGATTTCTTAGCCAATATCCCGATATAGACTGCGAAAACTGCACAAATATATCCGCAAGAATTCTACGCTCTTGTGAACCAACTTAACTGCGAAACGCTCTAGGTTTTTAATTGCGCAAACAACTGTTAGTTGGCACTCGCAAAATACTAGTTTTGGGCTATATCAGCAAAATGGCAGAATCGAACCAAAAAACCAAAAATGAAACTGCGTGTTCGCGCGCCTATTCGGCTGGCAAAGTTCCCAGTTTTCAAGACATCATCCTTACTCTGTCGGATTATTGGGCGCGGCAAGGTTGCGTGATTTTGCAACCAATTGACACTGAAGTTGGCGCAGGAACTTTGCACCCAGCCACAACTTTGCGCGCATTGGGCGAAAAACCATGGAAAGCCGCCTATGTGCAACCATCACGCCGCCCCAAAGATGCAAGGTATGGCGAGAACCCAAACCGGTTGGGGCATTATTATCAATACCAAGTAATATTGAAGCCAAACCCCATTAACTTGCAGCAATTATATCTTGATTCTTTATATGAAATTGGGATTGACCCAAAGCTACATGATATTCGCTTCGTTGAAGATGATTGGGAAAACCCAACTGTCGGAGCGTGGGGCTTGGGCTGGGAAGTTTGGTGCGACGGAATGGAAGTTTCGCAATATACTTATTTCCAGCAGGTCGGCGGTTTTGATTGCAAACCAGTGTCAGGTGAGCTTACCTATGGCTTAGAGCGATTAACAATGTATGTGCAGGGCGTTGAAAATGTATATGACATTGATTTCAATGGCCAAGGCGTGACTTATGGCGATGTCTTTCTTGAAAACGAGAAACAACAATCAGCGTTTAATTTTGAATATTCGGATGCAGCGATGCTAAAACGCTGGTTTGAAGATGCCGAAAAGCAATGCGGGGTTTTGCTGGCTAATAATTTGCCACTCCCAGCGTTTGATTGGGCACTAAAATCATCCCACTTGTTCAATTTATTGGATGCACGCGGCGTGGTTAGCCCGACGGAGCGTCAGAGTTTCATCGCGCGCGTGCGCGATCTTGCCAAGGGCTGCGCCGCTTCATGGCTTGAAACCCAACAAGGAGCAAGCAAATGAGCGAGTTCCTGCTTGAACTTTTCAGCGAAGAAATCCCCGCGCGTATGCAAAAAAGGGCGATGGAAGATTTGGTGCGCATGCTTGATGAAGGCTTCAAAAAAGCTGGCATTTTGAATTGCGAGTTTGATAGTTTTGCCGCGCCGCGTAGGCTTGGAGTATTTGTAACCGGTCTGCCGACGGCCACGCCTGAAACCCACGAAGAAAAAAAGGGGCCAAAAACCAATGCACCGCAAGCCGCAATTGATGGTTTTGTGCGCGCAGCCGGAATTGCCTCTATTGCCGCCGCAAGGGTCGAAAGCGATCCCAAAAAGGGCGATTATTACGTCGTTGATGTTATCAAAGCTGGCGCCAAAACAACTGATATTATTGCCGAACTAGTGCCAAATATTATTCGCACTTTCCCTTGGCCTAAATCCATGCATTGGGGTGAGGGGTCTTTGCGTTGGGTGCGGCCTTTGCACCGAATTGTGGCGCTTTTTGACGGTGAAATTGTCCCGTTCGAAATTGAAGGCATCAAAGCCAGCAATTTAACCGAAGGCCATCGTTTCCATGGCAATGGGGTTTTTGAAGTCACAAGTTTTGCAGATTATAAAGCCAAAATGGCTGCGGCAAACGTAATTATTGACCGCGAAGCGCGCAAAGCATCAATTTTGGAACAGGCCAATGAAATTTGCGCGAATAATGGCTTGGCATTGGTCGATGATATTGGCCTTTTGGAAGAAGTTTGCGGTTTGGTGGACAAGCCTTTCGTAATATTGGGGGAAATGGACCCGGCATTCCTTGACTTGCCACCCGAAGTTATTCGCTTAACTTTGCGCCTAAACCAAAAGTATTTTGTGGCCAATGACAAAGCCACCGGCAAACTTGCGCCCAATTTTATTGTGGTTTCCAATGTTAATGCGATTGATGGCGGCAAACAAATCGCGCTTGGTAATGCAAGGGTGTTATCTGCCCGCCTTAATGATGCCCGCTATTTCTGGGATTTGGATAGGAAACAGAGCCTTGAAAGCCGCGTGGCGAAATTGGACACTTTGGTTTTCCACGAAAAACTGGGCTCGGTTGGTGACAAAGTAAAACGTATTGTTGAACTTGCAGGTGTTATTGCGCCTTTGGTAGGTGCAAATGTTGATGAGGCCAAACGCGCCGCGCTCTTGTGCAAGGCTGATTTATCAACAGAAATGGTTGGTGAGTTTCCTGAGTTGCAAGGCATTATGGGGCGGTATTATGCCAATAATGACGGGCTTTCGGCAAATATTGCAAATGCAATAGCCGAGCATTACAAACCAGTTGGCCCAAGCGATAATGTGCCAACAAATCCAGTTTCTATCGCCGTGGCATTGGCGGATAAGTTTGATACTTTGGTTGGTTTCTTTGCGATTGGCGAAAAACCAACGGGAAGCGGTGATCCATACGCACTAAGACGCGCGGCATTAGGGATTATTCGAATTATTTTGGATAATGAACTGAGGATTCCAATCGATCATTTCGTCAGCGTCGAACTCATAACCTTCTTCCTAGACCGCTTAAAAATCTATCTTCGTGACCAAGGTTTTGAGCATGACATTATCGAGGCCGCATACGCTAAAAATGATGACGACCTTGTTCGCATTGTAAACCGCATCAAAGCCCTCTCTACTTTCCTCAAAACTCCCGAAGGCGAGAATCTTCTTGCAGGCTATAAACGCGCGGCGAATATCCTAAAAGCCGAGGAGAAAAAGGGCGGTTTTGATATAGGCACAAGCGTCAATCCTGCTCTTTTCAAAGAAAATGCAGAAACCGCACTTTTTGCCGCAATTGGCGAAAATTCCACGCTTTTGGACCGCTTTTTGGCAAAAGAGGACTTTGCAGGGGCATTGGGAGCGCTTTCATCGCTTCGCGCGCCAATTTATGCATTCTTAGATGATGTTTTGGTCAATGATGCAGACGCAAATATTCGCCTGAATCGGCTTGCTCTATTGTCGCAATTAAGCCAAATGATGGCCAAAGTCGCTGATTTTGAGTGTATTCGCGGGTAGCGGGTTTCTCCTTACCCGTTTAGCGCACGCGAAAAAGTTGTATGACTTTTTCGAAGCAGTGCGCGACAAGTATAAATGGGGAATTTAGCGCACGCGAAAAAGTTGTATGACTTTTTCGAAGCAGTGCGCGACAAGTATAAATGGGGAAGGTGGCATTGCGAAGCAATGACGGAAGGGGTTAAATGGTGCGAAAATGCGCTTTGTTGCTTTTGTGCGGCGATTCAACCCCTTCAGTCCGTGCTTCGCTTGCAGCTACGCATGGCCAGCTTCCCCATTCTTGGGAAGCAGATAACTAATTTGGGGAATTAAATGTCAAAATATGTTTATTCATTTGGTGCGGGGCTCGCTGATGGCGATGCGACTATGAAAAGCCTCTTGGGCGGCAAAGGCGCAAACCTTGCTGAAATGAACAAAATCGGCCTGCCAGTTCCACCAGGATTTACTATCACAACCGAAGTATGCACTGCCTTTTACGAATTAGGGCGCAATTATCCTCAATCACTTGCAGCCCAAGTTGATGATGCAATCTCCAAAATTGGGCAGACAGTTGGCAAAAAGTTTGGCGACCCAGACAATCCTTTGTTGGTGTCTGTTCGGTCGGGTGCGCGCGCTTCAATGCCGGGGATGATGGATACGGTTCTTAACCTTGGGCTTAATGACGCTACTGTTGAAGGGTTGGCAAAACTATCTGGCAATCGCAGATTTGCCTTCGATAGCTATCGCAGATTTATTCAGATGTATTCAAACGTAGTGTTGGATTTGGGGCACCACTTGTTTGAGGATATTCTGGAATCTTTCAAAGAAGTAAATGACTTTAAGCAAGATACCGAACTAGAAGCCTCTGATTGGGAAGAAATTGTCGCAAGATATAAGTCTGCAGTCGAATATGAAACAGAAAATCCATTCCCGCAGAATGTAAATGACCAATTATGGGGTGCTGTTGGCGCTGTTTTCAAATCATGGATGAATAATCGCGCGATTTTCTATCGCAAAATGCATGATATCCCCGAATCTTGGGGCACAGCGGTTAATATCCAAGCCATGGTATTTGGCAATATGGGTGACACTTCGGCAACCGGTGTTGCTTTCACGCGCAATCCATCGACTGGTGAAAAGCTCTTTTACGGCGAATATCTAATCAATGCACAAGGTGAAGACGTAGTTGCAGGTATTCGCACGCCAAAGTCCATTACTAATGCCCAACACATATCAATGGGCGAAGAAGGGCAATCACTTGAAGACGCGTTGCCGCAAGTATTCAGCCAATTACAAGATTGCTACTTAAGGCTCGAAAATCACTACCGCGACATGCAAGACATTGAATTTACTGCCGAAAATGGGCAGCTTTGGATGTTGCAAACACGAAGTGGCAAGCGCACAGCAAAGGCGGCGTTGAAAATTGCTGTTGATATGGTCAAAGAAGGCATGATTACCAAGAACGAGGCAATTTCGCGGATTGATGCCTCTGCTTTGGATCAACTGCTTCACCCAACTATTAAAGCAACTTATGTCCGTGATGTGATTACTAAAGGCCTTCCAGCATCCCCTGGCGCGGCGGTTGGTGAAGTAGTTTTTTCGTCAGATGAAGCAGAAGAAAAAGCTGCCCATGGTCATAGTGTTATTCTTATCCGCGAAGAAACAAGCCCAGAAGATATTCATGGGATGCACGCTTCAAAGGCAATTGTTACATCTCGCGGTGGTATGACTTCGCATGCAGCGGTTGTGGCAAGAGGGATGGGCCGACCGTGCGTATCGGGCGCAGGCGAGATAAAAATTGATGAAGCGTCCGGGCAATTCGTTGCGCGTGGCCGTACTATAAAAAAAGGCGATATAGTTTCGGTTGACGGCAGCTCCGGAGAAGTATTATTTGGTGCTGCGGAATTGGAACAGCCAGAGCTTTCAGGCGATTTTGGCACGCTGATGGTTTGGGCGGACGATATTCGGCGTATGAAAGTACGTGCCAATGCTGAGACGCCACTTGACGCTAAAACTGCGCGTGGTTTCGGGGCCGAGGGAATTGGCCTTTGCCGAACAGAACACATGTTCTTTGATGCTAGCCGCATTGCCGCCGTGCGCGAAATGATATTGTCGGAAACCAAGCAGGGACGTGAACTTGCATTGGAAAAAATATTGCCGATGCAAAGGCAAGATTTTGTAGAGCTGTTTACAATTATGGCAGGTCTTCCTGTCACAATCCGTCTGCTTGACCCGCCGCTACATGAATTTTTGCCCCACACTGAAGATGATGTTGCGGCGGTTGCCGCAGCAACCGGCCTGAACGCAAAAAAACTGCTTGATAGAAGTAAAGAACTTCATGAATTTAATCCAATGCTTGGCCACCGTGGTTGCAGGCTAGGGATTAGCTTCCCAGAGATTTACGATATGCAAGCAAGGGCGATATTTGAAGCGGCAATTGAAGTCGCCAAAGAACTTGGCAAAGCGCCAATACCTGAAATAATGGTTCCGCTGGTTGCCACCAAAAAAGAATTGGCAATATTGAAAGCCAATATTGACGCTATCGGCAAAGAAGTAATGGCAAAAGCCGGCACCACAATCGAATATTTGGTTGGCACAATGATTGAATTGCCACGCGCTGCACTTTGCGCCGATGAAATAGCCGAAGTTGCCGAGTTTTTCTCCTTTGGCACCAATGATTTGACCCAAACAACACTTGGCATTTCGCGTGATGACGCAAGCAGGTTTATGGCTGATTATTTATCACAAGGCATTTTTGAGCGCGATCCATTTGTAACTATAGACCAAAACGGCGTTGGGCAATTGGTAAAAATGGCGGCGACCAAAGGTCGCGAAAAGCGCCAAGGGATCAAACTTGGAATATGCGGTGAGCATGGCGGCGACCCAGCATCAATTGATTTTTGTGAAAGCGTTGGGCTTGACTATGTTTCATGCTCACCATACCGCGTCCCGATTGCCCGCTTAGCAGCTGCACAAGCGGCGCTAAAAGGTTAAGTGTTAGTAAAAACAGTGGAATTTGATTCTACTATTGGGCAAATATTGTAAAAAATTTCGATTTTTTGCAGTTGCGAAAAAGCTAAATATCTTAGTGACTTAGTGGACTTATGGTTAAGTTGCCCCGCTTTATTAAACTCAAGGTTGTGGACAAAGGTTGCATTGAGCCGCCATTTGTGGTCAAAGGCCGCCATGTCCAAAAGACTAAACGGTATTCCAAATGCCCTCGCGCGTGATGCTGCGACCGTATTTGGGACTGTTTTTGCCGCAATTTTCATTTCAAATTGCGCAATTGCAGAACCTGTTGTTGAAGCTACAACAACGGTTGAAACCGCCTCCCAAACAAGCCAACCAGCCAGTGATGGCACGTTGGTTTCAACAGTGAACGCAGCTTTAGAATCAGCTGCCTCACAATTAGCAGGGGTTATCAGCCCCAATCCGCGCCCAGTTGCAAGTTCAGAACGTGACCGTGAAGTCCGTTGCTTGGCTGAGGCAATCTATTTCGAAGCACGTGGCGAACCAGAACGTGGACAATTGGCAGTTGCCGAAGTTGTTGCAAACCGTGTTGCATCGCGTGCGTATCCAAATACTTATTGCGGTGTCGTAAGACAAAGATCCCGCAGCGTATGTCAGTTCTCTTGGGCCTGTGATTCGGGTCGTGGCGCACCGCGCGGTGTGCAATGGGAACGCGCAAACACAATAGCAGAACGTGTTGTAGATGGTTGGAAGCCAAATGTAGTTGGAAATGCAACCCATTTCCACGCCACTTTTGTTTCACCTTCATGGTCACGAAGTCTGCCGCGTGTGGCACGAATTGGAACTCATGTGTTCTATCGTTCCAGATAATTAGATTTAATAGAAATCACGGCCCCAGCATCTGCTGGGGCTTTTTTTTGCCATTGGTTTGGACTAAGCCGTCACCATGGAAAACGAAACAAATGAAACGCGGTTAGTCCGAATTAAGCAGTTGCGGTTCAGAGCATGGCGGCGCGGCTTTCGCGAGCATGATTTCTTGATGGGAACTTATGCGGATCAAGAACTAGACGCCTTAACAGACAGTGAGCTTGACGAGTTTGATGCCCTGTTGAATCAACAAGATTGGGACGTCTATTATTGGATTATTGGCCAAAACGAAGTTCCGCGTCAATTTAGTGGAAAAGTGATGCAAGCACTTCAAAGTTTCGCGTCTCTAAAGAATACCATGTGGGAAGGTGAAATAAAATCATAATTGTCTGGTGCATTGGTGTTTTGATATATTTCATTATTTTTATTTTGCCTTACAAGCTCGCGCGATGAGACCAGAATTCCTAAATCATATCACAAAGGCGCAAGGCCAATTTGTCGTCGAAGGCGTGTCATCAGGGGCAGAGGCGTTAATATTTTCTCGCGCAATCACTGTGCGCGGTGGAATTGGTCTTTATGTTGCAACCGATGACGCCGCCGCACAAAGATTTGCGACCAGCCTTAAATTTTTCGACCCAGGCATAGATATATTGCGGTTACCCGCTTGGGATTGCTTGCCATATGATAGGGTGGGCCCAGCAAGCGAAATAGCAGCTTTAAGACTTGCAACTTTATCACGCCTTTCGAGCCATTTGGCCCACGAAAATTTAGTAATTGTCACAACATCTGCGGCATTACTCCAAAAAACAATCCCAAAAGCACGAATTCTAAGCGCCGTATTTCAAACCAAACCGGGGCGTGAATTGGATATGAAATCGCTTCAACAGTATTTGACAACGAACGGCTATTCAAAGACTGATACCGTCAGCGAAAAAGGTGAGTATGCAGTTCGTGGCGGTGTTGTTGATTTATTCCCGCCATCTGAAGCATTACCGGTCCGGCTTGATTTGTTTGGCGATGTCCTCGAGAGCATTCGAACTTTTGACCCGATAACCCAAAGGTCGGTCAAACAATTGCACGCGCTTTCGCTTACGCCAGTCTCAGAAGCCATTCTCGATCAAGAAGGAGTAAGACTGTTTCGTTCGCGCTACCTCGAAATGTTTGGCGCGCCGCAAGGCGACCCACTTTATGAAAGCATTTCATCGCAGATTCGCCGCAATGGTATGGAGCATTGGTTACCATTTTTTCATGAAAAATTGGCCACAGTTTTTGAATATTTGGGCACAGATCCGCTAATTTTTCTTGAGCATGGCGTGTTGAATGCTGCCAATGAACGAGCGGCACTTATTGAAGACTATTATCAAGCGCGGCTAGCAGCACCACCAAAAGGATCAAGCCCCTATAAAGCAATTAATCCAAACCTATTATATCTGAGTGTCGATGAAATCACAGCAATTATTGGAAAGTTTCAAACCCGCGAATTGTCCCCCTTCATCTCTGGTCAATTGGATAGCGGGCTCAACGCTCAATCGGTGCCGGCACGCAATTTCGCGCCAGAAAGGCAAACTGAAGGCACAAATGTTTGGGAAGCAGTTAAGCAATATACTTATTCTGAATTGGCAGAAGGGAAGAGGATAGTAATTGCTGCATGGTCCGATGGATCAGCAGAGCGGCTTGGGCATGTTTTGGAAGAACATGGCATGGATACTTTGTTTCCGTTGCCCAATTTCGGAGCAATTGAAAAAATGCCTAAAGGCGCAATTGGCCTTTGCGTCCTACCGTTAGAAATCGGCTTTGAAATTGATGACCTAATCATACTTTGCGAGCAGGATATTCTTGGTGAACGGTTGGGTCGTGCAAGAAAGCGGCGCAGGGCCGGCAATTTCTTAACCGAAGCCTCGACCCTCAGTTCTGGGGACTTAATTGTCCATATCGACCATGGAATTGGCCGCTATGATGGTCTTAAAACCCTCGAAATTCTTGGCGCACCTCATGATTGTTTGGAATTGATCTATTCGGGCGGTGACAAATTATTCCTACCCGTTGAAAACATCGAACTTATATCGCGATATGGTAGTGACGAAGCGGTTGCGCAGCTAGATAAATTGGGCGGGGCAGGTTGGCAAAGCCGCAAAGCGCGCGCCAAGAAAAAATTGCTGGAAATGGCAGCTGGGTTAATCAAAATTGCTGCATCTCGTGCAGCCCAAATTACTGATGAAGTCTTACCGCCAGCTGGTCTTTATGATGAATTTTGTGCCAAATTCCCGTATGATGAAACTGATGATCAAATGGCATCAATTGATGATGTGCTAGGTGACCTTGCCAGCGGTAAGCCAATGGACCGGCTTATTTGCGGTGATGTCGGTTTCGGCAAAACTGAAGTTGCGCTCCGTGCCGCCTTTGTGGTTGCAATGTCCGGGCGGCAAGTTGCTTTGGTTTGCCCAACTACACTTCTTGCAAGGCAGCATTACAAGACTTTTTCCGAGAGGTTTAAAGGTTGGCCAATTCGAGTTCGTCAATTGTCGCGTCTTGTTGGCACAAAGGAAGCCAATGAAACCCGCGATGGCATTAATGATGGCCGAATAGACATAGTTGTTGGCACGCACGCTGTTTTGTCAAAGCAAGTGAATTTTCTTGATCTTGGCATGGTAATTGTGGATGAAGAGCAACATTTTGGCGTTAAACATAAGGAGCGCCTCAAGGAGCTTCGTTCTGACACGCATTTCCTAACTTTAACCGCAACCCCAATCCCGCGAACTTTGCAAATGTCGCTATCTGGAATCCGTGAAATGTCGGTAATTGCTACACCCCCTGTGGATAGGTTGGCAGTAAGAACTTATGTTACACCTTGGGACCCAATCACGATTCGTGAAGCAATTTTGCGCGAGAAATATCGTGGTGGACAGAGTTTCGTTGTCGCACCGCGAATAGAACACCTTGAAAGTGTTCAACAATTTCTTCGTGAACAAATTCCAGAAATTACATTTAGAACCGCACACGGGCAAATGCCAGCGATGCAAATCGAACCTATTATAAATGCCTTTTATGATGGCGATTTTGATGTCTTGCTTTCAACAACTATTGTTGAATCAGGGCTTGATATTCCAAGGGCAAACACTTTGGTGGTTTGGCGCGCTGATATGTTAGGCCTCGCCGCGGCATATCAGTTACGCGGTAGGGTTGGTCGCTCAAAATCCCGCGCTTTTGCATATTTGACAATTCCTGACGGCGCTCCAATAACACCACAGGCAACCAGGCGGCTCAAATTGCTTCAATCGCTGGACAGCCTTGGCGCTGGATTTATGCTCGCTAGCCACGATCTTGATATGCGCGGCGGGGGTAATTTGCTGGGGGAGGAACAGTCAGGCCAAATCCGCGAAGTTGGCGTCGAATTATATCAACAAATGCTCGAAGAGGCAGTTGCTGAACTTCGAGTAGGGCACGCAAGTATATCCAATAAATCGTGGTCGCCAACAATATCTATTGGTCTGGCCATATTGATTCCAGAAGATTATGTGCCGGATTTAAACTTGCGCTTGTCATTATATCGAAGGCTTGCAGAAATATCGTCTGATGAAGACAGGGAAAGCTTCGCGGTTGAAATGGTTGATAGATTTGGCAAAATGCCACTTGAAGTAAATCAACTTATTGAGGTAGCAGGCTTGAAAGCCTTGTGCCGTGAGGCTGGAATAGAGAAGTTAGTAATAACGCCGAACGGTGCGATTATTACTTTCAAACATGAGTTTGCGCCTGAGCCGATGAAATTGATTGGAATGGTGCAACAACAACCCGCCATTTATCGTCTTCGTCCAGACGGCAAAATGATGATTAACGGGAATTGGCAAAGTGACACGCAAAAAATGAAGGGTGCGAAAATGGCCATCGAAACTATTATTTCTGTTTGCGCTTAATATATCTTGCGAGTCGCTTTATTGCTTGGGCATGCGTGTTCCAATTTCAACAGAAGCGGTCAGAAATATTAAAGAGGCTTTCGGGCGTGCAAAGGAGCGAATCGGCGGTTTTTCTGCTGGTATTGGTTTCGCCGCAAGTTTGATTTTGCTTAGTTTTATTTTGCTCGCGGTCTTAGCGCCAATTGCAATGCAATTACCACGGTTTTTCCAAATTGCCCTAAGTTATATCCCAATATTGGCGCTTTTGGCCGGTATTTTTGTTGCCGTTTCGTTATTGTTGCAAATTAGTAAGAACGAAAAATCATCAGATAAATCGTTGCATTTCTCCGGAACTATCGCCAAATCAGCGATTGATGTTGCGCTTAGCGAAGCTGAAGACGCCGGCCTCAAAGCAATTGGTAGCCGCGAATATGTCGATTGTTTAAGCGGTCTTGGTTCCGGCTTGCCGGTGGTTAACGCTATTTGCGATGGCTGGACTTATACTGTTGTAAGGCTCAAAGGGGGAAAATATCCTTTCATAATGCTGGCACCGTTTGGCGAAGCCTGGCCCCACAAATTACCTACCTCAAAGCCATTAACCCCGCTGACACCGCCTGCAAGCATTGCGGCGAAAGCTTGGAGTTTTGATGATTTTGCAGAACGGCAACGAGCGCAAACTGCGTTGGAAAATTATGCCGCTGCACTGAAAATGTCTGCAATTGGAGGCGAAATGCCATATTTGTTTCAGTTCGAAAGTTCTTTGGTTCTGGCGTGGCGCAATTGCGACATTGGGTCAGCCGCATTAATCGCGCACGAAATGACTAAGATTATTGCAAAAATGTCTGTTCCATTGCAGTGAAGCGCAGCAAAATCCAAATCATCGCAGAAAAAGCAATTGACCTTTGACTAAAAATCTTAGAATAAACCCACCTTCGAAACTACCAATTCGAAGAACCAAATTTGTTTTGGCAAATTTGAAATTATGATGAGACCCAAAAAGGCAATGAGCGCGAAAAAGTTGCAGACTTTTTCGGTAACGCGAAGCTAAGTTTCTTTAGAGGCTTTTTGGATAAGTCGAAGAACCAAATTTGTTTCGGCAAATTTGAAATTATGATGAGACCCAAAAAGTTTTTGACTTTTTGGATAAGTCGAAGAACCAAATTTGTTTCGGCAAATTTGATAAAAAGTGTGCGGACGTGGCGGAATTGGTAGACGCACTGGTTTTAGGTACCAGCGCCGCGAGGCGTGAGAGTTCGAGTCTCTCCGTCCGCACCATTTTTGTTTGGCGTTAAGAAAAACACCGTGGCAAAGCCACGGTTTTTTCTTTGGTGGCACATTCAAGCATTTTAGGCCTGCGCTCCGACTTGGTCGCTATTTGGTTTTCCACTTTTCCCAATCGATGGGAAATAAAATATGGATATCGCGAAAATACTGCGATTGTCTAAAACCTGCGGCAATTTGTTGACTGTTTCACTGCAGCTAATATCACCTATAAAGTGGACAAGCGCTTACAGTCATGGCATAGGCGCGCATTCGAATTTTGAAACTGGTAAACTTGGCCTTTTTCACTTTTGGATATTGAGTTTTCGATATCCAATTGCCCCTTTCACAATTGCAAATGCAAAGATTATATTATGAATATCGCGGAAAAACATAAAGACGGCTTGAATAGAATTTATACCATAACTGTCACAGCTTCTGAGCTTGCAGTTTCATTGGAAGAAAAAATACTCTCACTTGCTCCGACCATGAATATTAAGGGGTTTCGCAAAGGAAAAGTTCCTGTGTCGCATGTCCGCCGTACATATGGGAAATCCATTATGGCGGAAATGTTGAATGACATCGTTCAAGAGGGAGTTGATAAATCCTATGCTCTGAATAATGTTCGCCCGGCTTCTAACCCTGAAATTGATAGCTTCGGTGACGTTAACGCAGTAATCGAAGGCAAAGCAGACTTGGTTTTCGACGTTTCAATGGACATTTTGCCTGATTTTGAAGTATTGGCTCTGGAAAGTCTTGAAATTAAGCGCCCGGTAGCGTCAGCGTCAGACGAAGAAGTGCAAACGGCATTAGAAGAAATTGCAAAGCAATCACAAGCGTTTGAAACCAAAAAGGGCAAAGCCAAGGCTGGCGATCAAGTAGTTTGTGATTTTCTTGGCAAGCTAAACGGCGTCCCGTTTGAAGGCGGAAAAGCCGAAGGCGCGTCTATTGTCATTGGCTCTAACACTTTTATTCCTGGCTTTGAAGATGCATTGATTGGCGTTAAATCTGGTGACGAAACAGTCATTAACGTTACATTCCCTGCTGAATACACAGTTAAGGAACTTGCAGGCCAACCCGCGACTTTTGATATTGTTGTTAAAGATGTGCAAGAGCCCGTTGAAGCAAAGATTGATGACGCTTTGGCAACTCGAATTGGCCTAAGTGATCTTGCGGCACTAAAAGAAGCTGTAAAGACTGACATTGAAAGACAATTTGGCGACATTTCACGTCAAAAAGCAAAACGTTCTTTGCTAGACGCATTGGACAAAGCCTATGATTTCGATTTGCCTAAGAAGATGGTGTCGGCTGAATTTGATTCTATCTGGAATCAAATTGAGGAAGACAAAAAGCAAGGCAATGTCGATCCTGATGACGAGGGTAAGTCAGAAGCAGACCTTAAATCTGAATATACTAAAATTGCCGAGCGAAGAGTTCGTTTAGGGCTAGTTTTAGCAGAAATTGGCCGTGTTGGCGAAGTTACCATCAGCGATGAAGAGCTAGGGCAAGCCTTGATGCGCGAAGCCTCGAGATACCCGGGTCAGGAACGTCAAGTTTATGATTTCTTCCAAAAGAACCAACAGATGATGGCTCAATTGCGTGCTCCGCTATACGAAGAGAAGGTCGTTGACCACATTTTGCAAAAGGCGAAGGTAACAGATTTTGTTGTAACGCGTGCTGAACTAGAATCGGATGATGATGAAACTGCAGATGCAGCGCCGTCAAAAAAACCTGCGAAAGCAGCAGCAAAAGCAAAAAAATCAGACACTGACACCGCTTCAGCCGAGGCACCGACTAAATCCGCAAAGCCTAAGAAAACTACAAAGAAATAATCCGCATATTTTTTGCAATGATATTGTTCACAAATTAACCCTTTGTGATGTCTTTCAGGCTATTGTTTTTGTTGTTCTTTCATTTCAACATGGGCACCTTAGTTCATAAGTTGAAAATCGTGGCGCATTCAAAGGCGAAAATGGGGTTATTATGATCAAAGATTTTTATTCAAACGAAGCGCATTCGCTTAACCTAGTACCAATGGTAGTCGAGCAAAGCTCACGCGGGGAACGGGCGTTTGATATTTTTTCTCGCCTGCTGCGTGAACGTATTGTTTTTGTTTCGGGACCGATTGAAGACGGTATGGCGTCGCTTATTTGTGCGCAATTATTGTTTTTGGAATCTGAAAATCCGAAAAAAGAAATATCGATGTATATAAATAGTCCGGGTGGTGTGGTTACTTCTGGCTTATCAATATACGACACTATGCAATTTATCCGCTCACCGATCGCAACATTAGTTATGGGGCAAGCCTGTTCAATGGGTTCACTGCTCCTTGCTGCTGGTGAGCCGGGAATGCGCGGCTCAACGCCGAATTCAAGGGTGATGGTTCATCAGCCGTCCGGTGGTTTTAGAGGGCCGGCGTCGGACATTGAACGTCATGCCGAAGATATGATGCAAACCAAAAAGCGATTGAACGAGATTTATGTAAAGCATACCGGCAAATCATATGAAGTGATTGATAGAACACTTGATAGAGATCATTTCATGAGTGCCGAAGAAGCTAAAGAGTTCGGGATTATCGATAATATTTACGAAAAGCGCGCAGAACCTGCTTCTTAGATTTATTGTTAGCGTTGGAATGGTTCTTTAGAAGCAGATTTTCAAAATTGAAAACAGTCAGAAAATGAATTATTTCCAATTTGGAAACTAAAATTTGACAACTTTGTGATAAAGGTTGAAAACTAGGCCGAAAACCAGACTTCGGTTGGAGAATTTGAATGACTAAAGCCGCAAGTGGTGATGGGAAAAACACTCTTTATTGCAGTTTCTGCGGCAAGAGTCAGCATGAAGTTCGCAAGCTAATTGCTGGACCAACTGTGTTCATCTGTGACGAGTGCGTTGAACTATGCATGGATATAATACGCGAAGAAAGCAAAACCCAATTAGTAAAGTCAAAAGAAGGCGTTCCAAGCCCCAAAGAGATTAAAGAAGTTTTGGACGATTACGTCATTGGCCAAACGCGCGCAAAGCGGGTGTTGTCAGTTGCAGTTCACAATCATTACAAGAGGCTTGCTCATAGTGCAAAAAATGCAGATGTGGAACTTGCCAAATCCAACATCCTTTTGATTGGTCCGACAGGCTGCGGCAAAACCCTTTTGGCCCAAACTTTGGCTCGCATCATTGATGTGCCATTTACCATGGCCGATGCAACAACCTTGACTGAGGCTGGTTATGTCGGTGAAGATGTTGAAAACATAATTTTGAAATTGCTGCAGGCTTCGGACTATAATGTTGAGCGCGCACAACGTGGCATCGTTTATATTGACGAAATCGACAAGATAAGCCGCAAGTCTGATAATCCGTCGATTACTCGGGATGTTTCGGGTGAAGGCGTACAGCAAGCATTGTTGAAATTGATGGAAGGAACCGTCGCATCGGTTCCTCCACAAGGTGGCAGAAAACATCCACAGCAAGAGTTTTTGCAAGTTGATACTACGAATATTCTATTTATCGCGGGCGGCGCTTTCCCAGGGCTTGATACGATAATTTCAAGACGTGGAACCGGTGCAGGTATTGGGTTTGGGGCAACTGTGCGTTCGCCTGAAGATAGGCGCACGGGAGATATATTAAAAGAGCTCGAACCGGAAGATTTGTTGAAATTCGGCTTGATTCCTGAATTTGTTGGGCGGATGCCTGTTTTCGCCACACTCGAAGACTTGGACGAAGACGCGTTGATAACAATTTTGACTGAACCTAAAAATGCTTTGGTCAAACAATATCAGCGGCTATTTGAAATGGAAAATTGCAAGCTGACCTTTACTGAGGAAGCGCTCAAAGCAGTGGCCACCAAAGCGATTTTGCGTAAGACAGGCGCACGTGGCTTAAGGTCTATTCTTGAAGGAATTTTGCTCGATACAATGTTTGAACTTCCAAGCTACGAAAGCGTTGAAGAAGTCGTTGTGAATGTTGAAGTTGTTGAAGGTCGGGCGCAGCCATTGCTTATTTATGCTGAGCGCAGAGAATCGGCTGCTTCAAAGGCAAGTTAAGCAGTTCCGCTAAATTTTTCATTGCCAGACCTTGAACTTGGCTACGAAGATGGTCATCTGTCCTATTGTATGAACTATTTCTTTGTAAATTAGTTCAATGAAAGATCAAAATGAGCAATAAAATAAACCTCCCACTTCTTCCTTTGCGTGACATTGTCGTGTTCCCGCATATGGTAACTCCTTTGTTCGTAGGCCGTGAAAAATCAGTCTTGGCGTTGGAAAAGGCGATGGCCGATGACAAGACGATTATACTCTCGGCCCAAATCGATGCAGGCGTTGATGACCCTATTGAAAGCCAGATATACGATGTCGGAACAATTGCGACCATTTTGCAATTATTGAAACTTCCAGATGGAACTGTAAGGGTTTTGGTTGAGGGAAAAGGACGTGTCAAAATAAAGTCCTTCACGCAGTTGGAACCATTTTTTGAAGCTACTGCATCGTTATTGTCGGACGAAAGCGAACCAAAGCCTGAACTTTCTGCATTGGCAAAAGCGGCCAATGAGCAATTTGCGAACTATGCAAAATTGAACCGGAAAATACCGCCAGAAATTATTGCTGGCTTAGCAGAGAACGATGACCCTTCTAGTATTGCTGATATTGTCGCTGCTAATTTGGGTGCTAAACTTGCACAAAAACAAGATATTTTGGCAAGTCTTTCTATTTCGGAACGCCTTGAGAAAATTATTGGCTTTATGGATAGTGAGATTGGCGCATTACAATTAGAACGCAAAGTTCGTAACCGCGTTAAGCGGCAAATGGAAAAGAGCCAACGCGAATATTATCTGAATGAGCAAATGAAAGCCATTCAGAAAGAACTTGGTGAATCCGAAACTGAACGCGACGAAATGTCCGAACTAGAGCATCGGATTAAGCAAACTAAATTCAGCAAAGAAGCGCGCACTAAAGCGAATGCTGAGCTTAAAAAATTACGTCAAATGTCGCCAATGAGCGCAGAATCAACAGTTGTAAGAAATTATCTCGACTGGCTCTTAGCGCTCCCTTGGGGCAAGTTAAAAAAGGTAAAGAACGACATAAGTCGGGCACAAAATGTTCTTGATGATGATCATTATGGTCTTGAAAAGGTCAAGGAACGGATCTTAGAATATTTGGCGGTTCAAGCGAGAGTGGGCAAATTAAAGGGTCCAATTTTATGCCTTGTTGGCCCGCCGGGCGTTGGCAAGACGTCGCTTGGTAAGTCAATTGCGACGGCCACTGGTCGGGACTTCGTTCGTGTCGCGTTGGGAGGGGTTCGTGACGAAGCTGAGATAAGGGGCCACCGCCGAACTTATATTGGCTCATTGCCAGGACGTGTGATTCAGTCCCTTAAGAAGGCCAAGAGCAATAATCCATTATTTCTGCTTGATGAAATAGACAAATTAGGCGCCGATTTTCGCGGCGATCCGGCATCTGCCCTATTAGAAGTTTTGGATCCTGAACAAAATTCAGCATTTAATGATCATTATCTAGAATTGGACTATGATTTATCAAATGTGATGTTTGTGACCACGGCAAATTCCTTGAATATACATCCGGCTTTACTAGACAGAATGGAGATTATTAGGCTCCCTGGCTATACTGAAGGCGAGAAATTAGAAATATCGAAAAGGCATCTTTTGCCCAAACAACTCAAAGAGCACGGTGTAAGAAGTGGTGAATTGGAAATCGCAGACAGCGCAATTCTCGCATTGATTAGATATTATACGCGCGAATCTGGTGTTAGAAACTTAGAGCGTGAAATTGCAAATCTGGCGCGCAAAGCAATTCGCGAGATTTCTCAAAACAAGAAGAACGAAGTTATAATTGACGACACAAATATTGCCGAATATGCGGGCGTTCCGAAATATCGGTTCGATGAAATAGATAAAGAAGATCAAATTGGTGCTGTCACTGGCCTTGCTTGGACGGAAGTTGGTGGTGATACGCTTACAATTGAAGCGATACAAATGTTTGGCAAGGGCCGCATGACTGTCACTGGCAATTTGAAGGAAGTTATGAAAGAATCAATTTCGGCTGCTTCAAGCTTTGTAAGGGCGCGCGCACCGCAATTTGGTATTGTTCCCACAGTTTTTGAAAAGACTGATATTCACGTTCACGTACCTGAGGCCGCTACTCCGAAAGATGGCCCCTCAGCTGGTGTGGGCATGATGACAGCAATTGTTAGCCTTTTGACTAATATTCCGGTTTCTCGTTCGGTGGCCATGACTGGCGAAATCACTTTGCGTGGTCGTGTTCTGGCGATTGGTGGCCTTAAAGAAAAACTTTTGGCTGCATTACGTGCCGGTGTTAAAACTGTACTGATACCGAAAGATAACGAAAAGGACCTTGCCGATATCCCCGACAATGTCAAAAACGGCCTGAAAATTATCGCGGTTTCATCTGCCGAAGAAGTTCTTGAGCATGCATTGGTGAAGCCTTTGACGCCAATTCAATGGACACCGGAAGATCAAGCTGCGGCATTACGAGCGCGCCCATCAGGCCTTTTAGAAGGCGATAATAATATCACGCATTAGCCGAATTTATGGCATAATAATTGCAAAAACTCACCGTTGAAAGTCTATGTTGGCACAAGTTTAATATTCTTGTGCCAAACTAGGTCATAAACTCAATAATTTACGCGGTGTGACATGAATTTTGACAATAATATAAGGCAAAACAGGATTTTGGCGATATGAATATCGGCAAAATACTTTTTTGCGTTATTTGTGTTCTTCGACTATCTTCAAAGCCCTTGGGCTTTTCAGGTCTCATCAAGAGATAGCAGTCGAAATCATGCCCGAAGGGTGCAGCGCACCTTTTGCGTGAATGCGGCTTTTTTGCGCGATTAGTGTGTCATTCGTCCTTGAAATATCCCGATATTCCTACGGACTTATTCCTTCTACTCGCACTAACTAGCTCGCATCACGCAAAGGAAATTAATGAGTTTATGACCTAGATTAAAAGAGGGTGACAAAATGCCAGGCACAAATCAAATTGCTTCAACCCAGACGGCCATTTCTGCAAAACAAATCGCGCGAATTAGTATTTCTCTATTCATATTGGGGATCTATGTAGCAGCGGTATTTTTATTAATGCGGAATTTAGCGTCTCTACTACCTAATGAATTGACTATTCAAGCCTTTGGCAAGTCCAAGACAGTGCACAATATTGTCGAACGTGTTGCAAATATTGCTTCGACAACGCTTATCATCCTGCCGATTGGTTTGTGGATTGAAGCATTGATTGTTGGCTGGAAAAAATCCTCTGCGTATCGGATTTTGTTTGAACGAACAGCGTCAATAAAATTGGATTTGGCTTGCTTAGTAGCGGGCCAAGCACAGATATTCAATATTATAAGGTGGGTTTTGACTTTTGGACTTGCGGCATTTGTTGGCAATTGGATAAATACGAACTTAAGTGACCTTTTAGGTTTCACTAAATTGATAGGAACACTTCCAATCTTTGGCCAAGTAATTGTGTTCTATTTTGTTTATACTTTTTTCGATTACTGGGATCACCGCATTGAGCACGCAAGGATTTTCTGGCCATTTCACCGCTTTCATCATTCGGCCGAAGATTTTTGTATGGTCACCACGATGCGTCAACATCCGGCGGCATTCGTAAGCGTATTTATTATTAACTTGCCAATGGCGATTTTAGGGGCAAGCACATCAGTTATGATTTATGTCAATATTGCAGTTTTTTGCGTTGGCATGCTGCAGCATTCCAATATTAACTCAAACATGGGTTTCATTGGCAAATACATAATCCAAGCGCCAGTTTATCATCGCAAGCACCATATTTTGGACTTGTCTGAAGGGGTTGGGCATTTTGGAATGATGCCGCTTTGGGATCATGTTTTCGGCACTTGGAAAGGTGAAGCAGATCAAAACTTAGTAATTGGTGTTGAAAAACCCTACACTCACGGATACTTGTTTTTCAAGGATATCATTCGTGACTACATCGATTTTTGGCGCGGACTTTTTGGCGCCAAAGTAGATCCATACGATTTTTCTGCATAACCAATTATAGTTCGAAAACTGCAGCCATTACTGTAAAGAACTCAAAGTTCGCTCTTTCAATTCCTTTATTGCTAGGGTAGTAACCTTGCCACAATTTGAATGTTGGGGCGCTTAGCTCAGCTGGAAGAGCATCTCGTTTACACCGAGAGGGTCGGCGGTTCGAACCCGTCAGCGCCCACCATCCAAATTGGCAATTCACGCTAGAGTGTGAAAATTGGTAGTCCAAAAGCAATATACGCTTGACCGATGCGCCAATGGGGGTTAACACCCCGCGCTCATCGTTTATTGCGAATGAAAAATGCGCGGGCGTAGCTCAGTTGGTTAGAGTGTCGGCCTGTCACGCCGAAGGTCGCGGGTTCGAGCCCCGTCGCTCGCGCCACTTTTACATTGTAAAAGTGGCGCTCCCGCCGCATTTTAGCTTCGAAAATTTATGCTTCGCAAATTTTAAATGCTCGCACCACTTTTGCCTTGTAAAAGTGGCGCTCCCGCCGCATTTTAGCTTCGAAAAATCTTACTCTGTAAACTCAATCAGCAAACTCAATATGTATAGAATCCTGTGGCGTTAATTTGGTTGACGCCTAGGTTTGGCTTTTCGGTTGATTTTGGGTTTTTAGGCGTCGGCATAGCGATTTTTATCCCTAACAGCATTGTCAAAAACCAATACAAGTCCATTTTGCCAATAAACACAGTCTCAGTTGATGATATAACCAGAAGTGAACATATTACGGCAAGCGACAAAGTTGCACCCATTTGGTCTGTCCTTAGCCGTATTAAGCAATCGAAAACAAATTTCCCAAGTAAGAAAATAAGCATCCACAAACCCACTGAACCAATAGACAAAATTGCTTCTTTGTAGGACGAATGTGCATTGCTGGGCTTAAAATCGGCTATTTCAGCAATCCATTGGTAAGGCGAAGTAGGGTTATCAATATCGTTCCATATCACGCTATAGCCCCAGCCTAGTTGTGGTTTTTGCCTTACTAGGTAATCGATACCTTCCCATATTTCCTTGCGGCCGGTAAAGTCGCTACTTTTGCCTGTTAATTTGAAAACGATGTCAGGCTCTAAAAATAGGATTAGCGCCAATATTCCAGTGCAAACTACGCCAAGCCAAACCGTAATAAGCATAATCCTTCGATCTGTTTGCAATAATTTCGCGCCGAAAACGATTGCAAAACCAGTAAATGTCATGATTAACGCGGTTTTGCCTTGGGTGCCAATAATTGCAATGATTCCAATTGGAATGGCCCATAACCAGGCCCTATGTTCCTTAGAATAAACGCCAAGCACAGTAACGAAAATAATTTGCAAAACAGCCGAAAAACCCAAAGCTTGCTTCTCAGAAAACAAACCGGACCATGCGCCAGGATAAATCTCTTTCATTTTTCCCAAAGATGGAACACCAATCGCAAGTAGCACAGAAATTGCGATTAATCCGGTCAAGATCCAAGCCATAAAACGTGTAAGTTCGAGCCAATCGTATCTTACTGCAATACTTGCGGCGCCAATAAGGCCGCAAGTTACCAAAACACAGCCTTTCACAGTTTCATCAAGGTCGACAGTCCAAAAAATGGTTGCCCAACACCATAAAGTAATAATAACAAAGGGTATCGCGTAAAGACTTGCTTTTAATGTTCGAAACGGGCTTGCAACCGCCAGCGAAAGACTTAGTAAAGCACCAAAATACCAAATATAACCCAACCAGCTAGCTGGTCCGCTAAGCAATTTGATAGCAAAAGTTACGGGTGTGGAACTATGCACCAATATAACAATCGCAACGCTAACTGTAACAATAATTTGGAAAACATATTCGGCGACGTCAAATCTCGGCCCTAATTGCGGCGTCATATTGCGCCAATTAACCGAATTTTTTTGTAGCGAAGAAGTGCTCTGAAATGGGTTGAAAAATGCAAGCCTCATAAATGATATTTAATAGAATTATTAAGTGAATAAGTTGATAACAAACACTTGGATTTCGGTGGTGCGAAAATTGCGTTTTTACAATGAAATATCTGATTGATTGTATTGCGGTGCAGAACCAAGCGGCTTAAAGGTTCACATTATAGAAGCTTCAATGAGGGTAAAATGGCGAACGCAAATTTGATTGGCGGTATAGCGTCTGCAGATTTTCTGCTCGATTACTTGCCAGTTGTTATTTTCATGGCGATCGCGCTTATAATTGGTCTTGCTTTCATAATTGCAAATTGGCTTTTTGCGCCATCGTCTCCGGACCCTGAAAAAATGTCAGCATATGAATGTGGTTTCAATGCGTTTGACGATGCAAGAATGAAGTTCGACGTTCGTTTTTATTTGGTTTCGATTCTTTTCATTATCTTTGATCTTGAAGTGGCCTTTTTGTTTCCATGGTCACTGGTTCTTCGTGACTTGGGCGCTTTTGGCTATGTATCGATGATGATTTTCCTTGGTGTTTTAACCATTGGCTTTATTTATGAATGGAAAAAAGGGGCCCTCGAATGGGATTAATAACTTCGACAGGTGCGAACGTAGAAAACGGGTTTTTGGTAAAGCCCGATGACCCGTTCTTCACTGGAGTTTCTGATGCTCTTGCCGATAGAGGCTTTATTGTTGCGGGCGCAGAGGATTTAATTACCTGGGCACGGACTGGTTCATTGATGATGCTTAGTTTTGGCCTTGCTTGCTGTGCTGTTGAGATGATGCAGGCGTTTGGCCCGCGCTATGATCTTGAGAGATTTGGGTTCGCTCCACGCGGGTCCCCGCGCCAATCAGACGTAATGATTGTTGCTGGAACTTTGACTAACAAAATGGCACCCGCGCTTCGCAAAGTTTACGATCAAATGCCTTTGCCAAGATACGTCATTTCGATGGGTTCATGCGCAAATGGCGGCGGTTATTATCATTATTCATATAGTGTGGTTAGGGGTTGTGATCGCATTGTCCCTATCGACATTTATGTGCCAGGTTGTCCACCAACTGCCGAAGCATTAGTTTACGGAATATTGCAATTGCAGAAAAAAATCCGCCGCGAGGGAACAATAGAGAGATGAGCCTTGAAAAACTCATAGAATTGGCGAACAAAGTGGAAGCGGCTTTGGGTGACGCGGTTTTATCGCATAATCTCGCGCAAGGTGAGTTAACACTCAACGTAGATGCAGCTCAGATCATTGCTGTTTTGAGTAATCTTCAAGTTGCCCACGGTTTCTCAACATTGGTTGATATTTGCGGTGCGGACTATCCCCAAAATGAAAAGCGCTTTGAAGTTGTTTATCATTTGCTTTCGATGAATAATAACCAAAGGGTTAGGGTTAAAGCGGCGCTAGGCGAGGGCGCGTCCTTGCCTTCAGTGGTTAGTCTGTGGCCAGTTGCAAATTGGTTTGAGCGCGAAGCTTTTGACATGTATGGTGTCTTATTTGAAGGCCACCCTGATTTGCGGCGCTTACTTACCGATTATGGCTTTGAGGGGCACCCATTACGCAAAGATTTCCCGCTAACTGGTTATCAAGAAGTTCGCTATGACGAGGAGCAAAAGCGAGTTATTTATGAACCAGTGAAACTGCTCCAAGAGTATCGCAATTTTGATTTTGAGAGCCCGTGGGAGCATATGGATGCCGGCGAAGTGCCAAAACTGGGGTCACAGCCATGAATGATGAAATCATAGGCTTCGAAAAAGCAAAGGAGATAGCATCTTCCGAGCCGAGGAAACGCAATTTCAATATTAACTTTGGGCCGCAACACCCTGCAGCGCATGGGGTTTTGCGCCTTGTGCTTGAACTTGATGGCGAAGTTGTCGAGCGGGCAGATCCGCATATTGGCCTTTTGCATCGTGGCACAGAAAAGCTATTAGAATATAAGACATATTTACAAGGCATCCCATATTTTGACCGCCTAGATTATGTCGCGCCAATGAATCAAGAGCATGCGTTTTGTTTGGCTATTGAAAAATTGGCGAACATAGAAGTTCCACGCCGCGCCAAATTTATTCGGGTTTTATTTAGTGAAATTGGGCGCATCTTAAATCATACCCTAAACGTTACGTTTCAAGCTCTGGACGTTGGTGCGTTGACACCATCAAATTGGGGCTTGGAAATTCGCGAACAATTGATGGTATTTTACGAGCGTGCCTGCGGCGCAAGGCTTCATGCCAATTATTTTAGACCGGGTGGTGTCCATCAAGACCTAACTCCGAAACTAATCAAAGACATTTACGATTGGTGCGATCCGTTTTTAGAAGGTCTCGATGAGATTGAAACTTTAATAACCGACAATCGTATCTTCAAGCAACGCAATTGTGATATTGGCGTAGTTGATAAAAAGACTTTGCTTGATTGGGGTTTTTCGGGGGTTATGGTTCGCGGGTCTGGTATCCCTTGGGATTTACGCAAATCGCAACCTTATGAAATCTATGATGAATTGGAATTCAAAGTTCCAGTTGGTAAAAATGGCGATTGTTATGACCGTTATTTATGCCGCATGGATGAGATGCGTGAGAGCGTAAAAATTATCAAACAGTGCATTGAAAAGATGCCCGAAGGGAAAGTTTTACCTGAAAATAGCAAATTTGCCCCGCCGCGTCGCAATCAAATGAAGCAATCGATGGAAGCTTTGATCCATCATTTCAAATTGTATACTGAGGGCTTTCATGTGCCGGCCGGTGAAACTTATGCCGCGGTTGAGGCACCCAAAGGTGAGTTTGGCGTTTATTTGGTATCTGATGGTGGCAATCGACCATATAGGGTTAAGATAAGGGCGCCGGGATACCCTCACTTACATGCCCTTGAACACTTAACCAAGAATCACCTTTTGGCGGATGTTGCAGCGATAATTGGTACTCTCGATATCGTTTTCGGGGAGATTGATAGGTAATGGTAAATGCCAATATCGAAATCGCCCAAGGCCAGTTGGATGCTTATAATGCGCAAAACTTGGACGCGCATGTAGCTTTTTTTGCCGAAGATATGTCGATTTCAAATTTGCGTGAAGCCCCGAATTTGAGTGGTATTGCAGCTTATAGAGAACGAATGGCAGGCGTATTTGCGCAGTTCCCAGACAATAAGGTTGAATTATTAAACCGCATAGTTTTGGGCAATAAAGTACTTGACCATGAAAAAGTAATACGTTCCCCTGATGCTACACCGTTTGAAGTTGTGGCAGTTTATTCGATAGAAAATGGCAAGATAGCCAATGTAGATTTTGTGAAGTGAGAAACTGATGTCCGTCCGCCGCCTTGCCCCCGACAATGTTCAACCTACTTCTTTTGAATGGTCGAAGTCCAGCTTGGGAAAAGTCGCGTTTTGGCTTGGGAAATATCCGGAGGGCCGTCAGCGCAGTGCGGTTATTCCGCTGCTTTGGCTTGCTCAAAAACAAGAAGGTTGGGTTTCAAAGCCAGCTTTGGAGGCAATCGCTGAACAATTATCAATGCCTTATATGCGAGTATATGAAGTTGTGACTTTCTATACGATGTTTCACTTAGCACCTGTCGGCAAACACCATTTACAAGTGTGCGGCACAACCCCGTGTATGTTGCGCGGCTCTGGTGAACTTATCAAAATCTGCAAAAACCGTATTGGGGAGCATCACCATGTAACCGCAGATGGCTTGTTATCCTGGGAAGAAATGGAATGTTTGGGTGCTTGCACAAATGCACCAGTAGTCATGGTTCACGATTATTATCACGAAGATCTGGACCCAGCGTCATTTGAAAAACTAATTGATGATTTGGCAGCTGATAAAGAGGTTCAACCAGTATCCGCCATTGGTCGCCAAAAATCAGCACCAATTGGTGGCCCAACTACTTTACAAGATTCCAAACTTTATGACGGTAGTCTGGCGAAGAAAATCAAAATCCCTAATTTGCCACCGAAGGGATAGTGTTTTTATGGGTAATGGGGCCGAAAATATTGTAGGACAAGTTGCGAAGGAAGCTAATGCGCCTAGAGAGTATCCCATTTCGATGGAATCGAAATGGCGCTCTAGATTACCACGTTTGCCGCGTTTCTTATCCAAAAACCGCTTCACACTTTTTGGGAAACGCTCTAGCCAATTTCGCACTTTTGGCGTGGTTTTCGCGTTATTTGGCGCTATAATTATTTTGGTTTCATTAAATTTTGAAACCATTGGAACTTACAGGAATTTTGGCTTAGGCTTGGTTGGAGTGGGATGGATTTGCATCGCGTATTTTTCCATAAAGACAAGGCAAATAAGAGAACTTAATATTAAGGAAAGCGAATAAAATGGTCGGCATCCTCGAAGATAAAGATCGCATCTTTTTGAATCTTTATGGCCTGCAAGATTGGGGTCTTGAAGGCGCAATTCGTCGTGGCGCTTGGAATGGCACAAGAGATATGCTCGAAGCTGGCCGCGAATGGATAATTCAAGAAGGCAAGGCATCTGGTTTGCGCGGCAGGGGCGGCGCGGGCTTCCCAACCGCACTTAAATGGTCATTCATGCCAAAAGAGGTGAAAGATCGCCCACATTATTTGCTTGTAAATGCGGATGAGTCTGAGCCGGGCACGTGCAAGGACCGCGAAATTATGCGTCATGATCCGCATTTGCTCATTGAAGGCTGCCTTTTAGCTTCCTTCGCAATGCAAGCGCATACCGCATATATTTATATTCGTGGTGAATATGTCTATGAGCGTGAAATTCTAGAAGCCGCAATCAAGCAAGCCTATGAAGCTAAATTGATTGGCAAAAATAACATACATGGCTGGGATTTTGACCTTTATGTAAGCCATGGGGCGGGGGCCTATATTTGCGGCGAAGAAACCGCGCAAATTGAAAGCCTTGAAGGAAAAAAAGGGCAACCGAGAATGAAGCCGCCATTTCCGGCTAATTCTGGACTTTATGGATGCCCAACAACTGTAAACAATGTTGAATCAATCGCAGTTATGCCAACCATTTTAAGGCGCGGGGCAGCTTGGTTCGCTGGGATTGGTCGTCCTAACAATGTTGGAACCAAGATTTTTTGCATTTCAGGCCATGTAAACAAGCCTTGTAACGTTGAAGAAGCAATGTCGATTCCGTTAAAACAATTGCTTGAAGATCATTGTGGTGGTGTTCGCGGCGGTTGGGGCAATCTCAAAGCGGTTATCCCAGGTGGTTCGTCGGTTCGCATGTTGACAGCTGAAATGGCCGAAGACGTATTGATGGACTTTGACGCTTTGTCGGCATTGAAATCTGGTCTTGGCACCGCCGGCGTAATTGTAATGGACAAATCAACCGATTTGGTCGCTGCAATTGCGCGGCTTGCATATTTTTATAAGCATGAATCTTGCGGCCAATGCACACCTTGCCGCGAAGGCACTGGCTGGATGTGGCGCGTTTTGGAGCGCATGGTAAAAGGGCAGGCTGAACACCGTGAGATTGATCTCTTGCTCCAAGTGTCCCAGCAAATCGAAGGTCATACCATTTGCGCTCTTGGTGATGCGGCTGCATGGCCGATTCAGGGGCTAATTTGGCGCTTTAGGGGCGAAATCGAAGCCAAAATTGACGCTTATCGTGCAAATAAGCCTCATGTCATGGGTGCGAGTCTCGCGGCCGAGTAAGGCCAAGCACGAATACAGCCCGATTTGTGTTCATTTTCCATTCATCAAAATGATGGTTTTGTGACGTATTGTGGCGAGAATGTGGCGCAAGCGATACCAATATGGCATTCTGGTCATCTAATTGTCTTAATTGAAGATTTTTGGTCGTGAATCGCAAATATCTTTGCACTTGCGAAGCGTTAGCAAAAATAAAGCTTGTATTACATTTTTGTAATTGCCAAACTACCGAAAATTTTTTTAGGAAAGCTCAATGACCAAAGAAACAAATAAACGTTCATTTCTAACTCAAGTAATTGGCGGCGTTGCCGTTGTAGGCGCAACTCAGGCAATTTCGGGCGGCGCACATGCTAGTGCTCCTAATGGTCGCACTGATTCCGACCCGACCGACACTTCTGGCTCTGGGCGGACTGGCAGGACCGATAGTGACCCAACTGATGGTCAAGGACGTGGCCGTACAGGTGCAAGTGATTCAGACCCAACCGATGGTGCTGGTTACGGTGGTGGTGCTCGTGGTGCGTCGAACCATCCTGAAACTGGTAGAACAGATAGAGATTCGAACGATACAGCTGGGCATGGCCGCACTGGGCGTTCGGATTCTGATTCCTCAGATGGTGCAGGATATGGCCGCACTGGACGTACCGATGCAAATGATAGTGACAAAGCCAATTATGGCCGAGGTTCATAATCAAGCTTATTTTCCAAAGCACTTATTGATTATTTTGTAATGATGAGTGGGTAACAGATTGGGAGGAAATGAATGACGAAAGACACTGATAAGCGCTCATTTTTGGCGCAGGTTTTAGGCGGTGTAGCGGTTGTGGGCGCGGCGCAAACCGTAGTTGGCCCTGCGAAAGCTGCTGAAAATGCACCTGAAACAGGAAGAACGGATTCCGACAGTAGCGATACTGCCAATCATGGGCGTACTGGTCGCTCGGATTCAGACTCAACCGATACCGCAGGCCATGGCCGCACCAATGTTACCGATGGTGACAGTACTGATCGCGCTAATTATGGGCGCGGCGGCGGCGGCAAGACGACTAATCGCCCAAATACTGGTCGTACCGACAGCGATTCAACTGATACATCTGGTTATGGACGCACTGGTGCAAGTGATTCAGACCCAACAGATGGTGCGGGTTTTGGTCGCACAAATGTTACAGATAGCGATTCAACCGACAAGTCTAATTATGGGCGTGGTTCGCGTGGCGGTGGTAAGAATACTTCGCGTCCTAATACTGGTCGTACAGACAGTGATTCAACTGACACATCTGGGCATGGCCGCACTGGCCGCTCCGATTCAGATCCAACTGATGGCGCTGGCTATGGCCGTACTAACGTTACAGATAGCGATAGTTCAGACAAATCAAATTATGGCCGTGGCAGCCGCAGTGGTGGCGCTTCAAACCGCCCAAATACTGGCCGGACAGATAGCGATTCAACAGATACTTCAGGGCATGGCCGGACGGGGCGCTCTGATTCAGATCCAACTGATGGTGCGGGCTACGGTCGCACTAATGTCTCTGATGGTGATAGTTCAGATAGGGCGAATTATGGGCGTGGCAACCGGTCGAGTGGTGGGTCAAACCGCCCAGAAACTGGTCGTTCTGATAGTGACAGCTCTGACTCTGCGCGCCATGGCAGAACTGGCCGCTCGGACAGCGATCCATCGGACGGTGCAGGGTGGGGGCGCACTGGTCGCACCGATTCTGATAGCACCGACACTTCGAATTATGGCCGTAACCGGTAATAATTTCTTCAATAAGTGAAATATTTGGCGCGATTGTGAGGTCGCGCCATATTTTTGTGATTCTAATTGTACGAAAAACGCTCAAACTGCGACATCTTAACGCAACGCAGCGTCAATTTTTTGCCTTAATTTGGAAGCCAAAAGGCTCCAATTCCGAATGAAGCCCTTGTCGGCACTTTGTTTATAATTTTGAAAATAGGAATGAATATATGGACAGTTCACTAAAGCTAAACCCGAATGACGCATGGGGTGAAAATGTGCTCGAATTTATGGCGGCACCGACTTCTAGCGAAAAGTTTATAGCTGATTATTTTGAAAAAAAGCCGCTGGTTGTGCTTCGTAACGAGCCATCACGCTTTCGTTCACTATTGAGCCTTGAGCGAATTGACGAAATAATTTCGGGGGTTGACCTCAAAGAAGGCCAAATTGATATAACGCACGCGAAGCGAAATATTTTACGCGAAGACTATATTGATAGTTCAGGTTATGCAGATCGTGGCCGGATAATCGAAGAGTTCCGTAATGGCGCCAGCATCATTTTGCAGCAATTGCATCAGTTAGATCCTCTCTTGGCGAGGTTTTCGCAATCATTGGAGAAAGTGTTTTCATGCCACATTCAAACAAATGTCTATTTAACGCCTTCAAGCAATCAGGGTTTTCGAACTCATTACGATAATCATGATGTATTTGTGTTGCAGATAAGTGGTGCGAAGTCGTGGCGATTTTATAACACGCCCGTAGATAATCCTTATCGTGGAGAGGGATTTAATTCCAATATCCACGAAACAGGAGAAATTACGCAAGAATTTATACTAAATGCAGGTGATTTTGCATATGTGCCACGGGGCTTAATGCACGACGCGGTATCGACTGGCGACGAACCATCACTACACATAACTATTGGTATCATTAACCGGACGTGGGCTGAGTTGATGATAGAGGCAGTCTCTGAAGTTTCTCTCAAAGATAAGAACTTTCGTGCTTCCTTGCCGCCCGGCTACGCGCACCCGGATTTTGATAGGGAATTGGCGCGATCCTACTTCAACGAGCTGGTTGCAAGCCTTACCTCAAAAGTAAAAATGGACAATGCGTTTGACCTATTTGTCGATACATTTATTCGCTCTCGCGTTGCTGATACAAGGGGCGCTGTGGTTGACGCGCATCGACAAGCGGCAGATAGTGATACCTATATTCGAAGGTTCGATGCCAATTGGCACATTGAGGACACAGCGGCAGTTGAAAATAAGCCAGCTAGAGTTCGCATTTTAGCGGCAGGTGGTCGTTTGCATTTTGACGCGGAACATAGAGCCGCTATTGATTTGATAGTTAAGGGCAAACCTTTCAAAGCCGCCGATCTGGGAAAAGATGCAGCTACGCTAATTGGCATTTTGCAGTCGCATGGATTCATAAAGCGGATAGGTTAGGGTTCTATTTTGATTTACAAAGGCGGCTGCCAATGCGGCGAAATTAGATTTGAAGTGAGTGGTGAGTTGGGACAAGCCTCGATTTGCCATTGCCGCATGTGCCAAAAAGCTTATGGGAATTTTTTCGCCCCTTTGGTTTCTGTAAATCCAAATAGGTTTAAATGGACAAAAGTTGAACCAAAACGATTCGATAGTTCCAACTTTGTCCGCCGCGGCTTTTGCTCCAATTGCGGCACACCATTGACATATGAATCGCCTGAAAGCTTTTCACTTTCAATTGCTGCATTTGATAAACCGGAACTCATAGAACCGGTTATCCAATATGGTGATGAAAGCCGAATAAAATACATAGACAACCTCAATCAATGGCCAAGTAGGTCAACACCAGAAGACTATGCAGAAGCGCCATATTTGAAGGATTTGGTGTCGTTCCAATGCAACAGCGAACCATAGGTCATAAACTCAATAATTTACGCGGTGTGACATGAATTTTGACAATAATATAAGGCAATAACAGGATTTTAGCGATATGAATATCGGTAAAATACTTTTTTGCTTTAGATTGCAGTCAAAATCATGCCCGAAGGGTGCTACACACCTTTTGCGTGAGTGCGGTTTTTTTGCGCGATTAGTTCGTCATAAGCCCTTGAAAGTATTGAAACTTCCTGCGGGCCTATTCCTGCTACTCGCACAAACGAACTCGCATCACACAAAGGAAATTAATGAGTATATGACCTAGAGCGTATCTCATTTCGACCCAATCGAAATGGCGCTCTAGATTCCTTGCTTTGCCTTGCTTATTGTCCAAAAACCTCTTCACACTTTTTGGGAAACGCTCTAGATTTTTGAGGACGTTAAGTGATTCTCAATTGGTCAAAATTTTTATAGATTTGTTTGAAGCTGGATAAAGAATGGCGGCTAATTGTGAAATCTGTGTGAAACTAAGGAAACTTCTAGCTTATTTGGCTTTAATATGTGTTCTAATTTTCATAACGCTGCATTTTGCCTATGGGATAATTGTGCCAATATGGTTATGGATTTTTATGATTGTCACGCTCCTTTTTGTGGTGATGGTCAGAACTTTGGATAGGTAGTTGGCGACACTTGGCGCCATACAAAACTAAATAGCGGGGCATGCTAATGGCGGACGTCGCCACAACTAAGATCATTGTCGATGGGCAAGAAATTGCTGTGCCTGGCGAGTATACACTTTTGCAAGCATGTGAGGCTGCAGGTGCTCAAATCCCGCGTTTCTGTTATCATGAAAGGCTTTCTGTTGCTGGCAATTGCCGAATGTGCTTGGTCGAAGTTAAAGGCGCGCCCAAGGCTGTTGCTTCTTGCTCCCAACAAGTTAAAGATCAAAGGCCTGGGCCAAACGGGGAACCCGCCGAAGTTCTTACTAATTCGGAAAAAGTACAAGCGTCGCGAAAAGGCGTTATGGAGTTTTTGCTTATCAACCACCCATTGGATTGTCCGATTTGCGATCAAGGCGGTGAGTGTGATTTGCAGGATCAATCCTTGGTATATGGTGGCGAAAATTCTAGATTTGACGAAGGTAAGCGTGCCGTTGAAGTCAAATATATGGGGCCATTGATAAAAACGGCGATGACCAGATGCATTCAATGTACAAGATGTGTTCGTTTCGCAACCGAAGTTGCAGGCGTGCCAGAATTGGGCGCAATAGGCCGCGGCGAAGATATGGAAATTACCACATATCTTGAACAAGCCATGACGTCGGAATTGTCCGGAAATGTCGTCGATTTATGCCCAGTTGGCGCACTTACATCAAGACCATATGCCTTTAATGCGCGCCCTTGGGAACTTAAGAAAACAGAATCAATTGACGTTATGGATGCACTTGGCTCAAATATCCGTGTTGATGCTCGTGGGACCGAGGTTTTGCGTATTCAGCCACGCGTTAATGATGATGTTAACGAAGAATGGCTGTCAGATAAGGGTCGCCATGCATGTGACGGGTTGCGGCGTCAAAGGTTGGATAGGCCGTATTCGCGGCGTGACGGTCGGCTTGAGCCGATCAGTTGGCCAGATGCAATGGCTATATTTGCAAATAAGTTGCGTGGCGATTCAAGCAAGATTGGCCTTATAGCTGGAGACCTGAACGACGCTGAAAGCATGAAAGCGGCGTTTGATTTATGTGAAGCATTGGAAATTGAAAACCGCGATTGCCGCCAAGATGGTGCCGCAATTGGCCTCGGCGCAGGTCGGGCCGGTTATTTGTTTAATTCTACGATTAACGGCATTGAGTTAGCAGACGCCTTGCTGATTGTTGGCTCAAACCCACGCATCGAAGCCCCAGTATTAAATGCTAGAATTAGAAAATCCTATTTGGCCGGTGGTCTTCAAACTATTGGTTTAGTCGGTGAAAACGCACAACTTACTTACCCCTATGAACACTTAGGGGATCAAACCAAGGTTTTGGAAGAATTGTCTAAAGGCAAAGGCGAGTTTTTCAAGAAGTTTTCGAGCGCAAAAAATCCTATGATTATCATAGGAATGGGCGTTTTGATTGGTGAAGATGGCGCCAAATTGCTAAAACTAATCGGCGAAATTGGTTTGAGGGCAAAAATTGTTCGAGATGATTGGAACGGCTGGAACATATTGCATAAAGCTGCCGCAAGGGTTGCAGGTTTGGATATTGGCCTTGTGCCCAAAAGGAATGGGCTTGATGCGAAACGAATGTTGCAATCGGGCAATCTTGAAACATTAATTCTTTTAGGTGCGGATGAAGTTACTGCCCCGAATAGTGCATTCAAGATATATATTGGCAGCCACGGTGACAGGGGCGCCCACAATGCTGATTTGATTTTGCCAAGCCCAGCATATACTGAAAAAAATGGTATATATGTCAATCTTGAAGGTCGCGTCCAATATGCCTGGGCTGCAGTTGATGTTAAAGGTGAAGCAAAAGAAGAATGGGCAATTTTTCGAGCCGTTTCACAAGAATTGGGCAAGCCGCTCCCTTATGATAATATAGATGATCTGCGCAAGAAGCTTAAGGCAGATTGCCCAAGTTTCGCTGTAGGTATGGGCGAAATCGGGCCTTCAGGTGAGCTTGATTTACGGCACGTCGGTTCGGAAGGCGCGCCTGCAAACAGCGCTCTGAGCAATGAAGCAACAGATTATTATTTGACTAACCCTATTGCAAGGGCATCCCTTTCAATGGCGAAATGTTCGGCGGCGCGTCTTGGCGTTTTTGCCGAAGATATGGCTGCGGAGTAAGCTATGCGCGATCTAGTAGCACAATTTGGGCCGCTTTGGGGAAGCGTTTTGGGCATCGCGCAGATTTTGGGAGTAGCGATTTTACTTCTTTTGACTTTGGCGTTCATTCTTCTTTTTGACCGCAAAGTTTGGGCAGCGGTTATGATGCGAAAGGGGCCGAATGTGGTTGGGCCCTTTGGATTGTTTCAAAGTTTCGCGGACTTCTTGAAATTCGTATTTAAAGAAATTGTCATCCCGGCAGCAGCGAATAAAACAGTATTTGTCATTGCACCAATTCTAACCCTCGTATTCGCATTCTTAACCTGGGCTGTTGTGCCATTGGCACCTGGTTGGGTCATATCAGATATGAACGTTGGGATATTGTATTTATTGGCAATTTCTTCACTGGGTGTATATGGAATTATTATGGGCGGTTGGGCGTCCAATTCAAAGTATCCGTTTTTGGGTGCACTGCGATCTGCGGCGCAAATGGTTTCTTACGAAGTATCAATTGGCTTTGTAATTGTAACTGTGTTGTTGTTGGTTGGTTCGCTTAATTTAACTGAAATTGTAAACCATCAATCAGGTGGTATGTGGGAATGGCACGGTTTCTCTTTTATTGGCGCGATTGTGCATGGCGGAAGCCCTGTGAAATTAGGTATGGCGTTTTTAACCGGCATCATAATGTTCATGATGATGTGGGTGTTTTTCGTTTCGGCCTTGGCCGAAACAAACCGTCCGCCATTTGATTTGCCAGAAGCGGAATCTGAATTGGTCGCTGGTTATCAAGTCGAATATTCGGCCACATTGTATTTGCTGTTCATGGTCGGTGAATATCTTAACATAGTTCTTATGTGTGCAATGATAAGTATTCTATTTCTTGGCGGTTGGCACTTGCCATGGGGACAAGTGGACAATCCCTATATTGGGTTCTTAGTGCTGTATGCAAAAATTTGGTTTGTGTTCTTTCTTTTTGCAATGGTTAAAGCCTTTGTGCCGAGATATCGTTATGATCAATTGATGCGTATCGGATGGAAAGTTTTCTTGCCAACAACACTGGTCGCAGTGGCAATTGTTGGCGCAAATGTTACGTTTTTTGGGGGCTAAGGAAGTATTATGGGCCTCAGGCAAGCACTTAAAGGCGCGTCTCTAGGAGATTTTTTCGGGGCATTTGTCCTCGGAATGAAAGTATATTTTCGGCGTAAACCGACAGTGAATTACCCGTTTGAGAAGGGCCCGATTTCCCCGCGTTTTCGCGGCGAGCACGCATTACGCCGCTATCCGAGTGGGGAGGAGCGATGCATTGCGTGCAAATTGTGCGAAGCAATATGCCCTGCCCAAGCCATTACAATTGAAGCCGAACCACGTGAAGATGGGTCACGGCGCACAACTAGATACGATATTGATATGACCAAGTGCATTTATTGTGGTTTGTGCCAAGAGGCGTGCCCAGTAGATGCAATTGTCGAAGGCCCTAATTTTGAATATGCCACCGAAACTCGGGAAGAACTGTTTTATGACAAAGAACGTCTGCTTTCGAATGGGGATAGGTGGGAACGGGAAATTGCAAAGAATTTGGAATTGGATGCAAACTATCGGTAATGCCGGAAAGTTTGGCTAAAATGGAAACTGGCAACTTGTCAGGAAAGGAGAGCAAAAAGCGATGATTGTTTCAGCCGCTTTTTATATATTGAGCGTAATTGCAGTGATTTCTGCCTTGATGGTTGTCTCGGCAAAGAACCCCGTTCATTCCGTACTTTTTCTGGTTTTGACCTTTTTTACAACCGCTGGGTTGTTTGTGTTGATTGGTGCCGAATATTTGGCGATGCTTTTGGTTGTGGTCTATGTTGGCGCAGTAATGGTGCTATTCCTTTTCGTCGTTATGATGTTGGATATTGATTTTGTGGAATTAAAACAAGGTTTTACACGATTTTTGCCTTTAGGTTCGGCGGTTGCGATTTGCTTAATCGCCATGTTCGTCTTAGTGATTAATACGCGGCTCGCAATCAATATTGACCCAGCAAATCTTGGCAGCCCGACGCCTTCACTCGACATTGCAAATAATGCGGAAGCAATTGGTTTGGTAATTTACACAAAGTATTTGTTGTTTTTTCAATTGGCAGGTTTGGTCTTGTTTGTTGCTATGATCGGGGCAATCGTCCTAACCTTACATCACCGTGACAATGTAAAAAGGCAGAATGTTACAAAGCAAGTGGGCCGGCTTCGCGCTGAAGGAGTGGAGCTGACAAATCCAAAGTCAGGCGCAGGAGTAGAGTTATGATTGGCCTTTCCCATTATCTTATATTTGCCGCTGTTTTGTTTACAATTGGCGTATTCGGTATTTTCGTGAACCGGAAAAACGTAATCGTGATTTTAATGTCCATTGAGTTGATTTTATTGTCAGTAAACGTCAATTTGGTTGCGTTTTCAGTTTTTTCTGGCGATTTGGTGGGCCAGATTTTTGCGATGTTTGTTCTCACCGTAGCTGCTGCTGAGGCGGCAATCGGCCTTGCAATTTTGGTCGTATTTTTCCGCAACCGCGGGACAATAGCGGTCGAAGATTTGAATATTATGAAGGGCTAGTAAAAGTGTCGGTTGAAGTTCTTGCCCAAATAGTTGTTTTTTCGCCTTTGATTGGTGCGATTTTGGCCGGAATATTCGGAGCCAAAATGCCTGCCAAATTGTCAATGGGCATCACGACTGGCTTGCTGTTTGTTTCATTCTTTGCCGCAGCCACTATTTTTATTGGTTATCACCAGCACGCTATACATTTGCCTGATGAACCGATTAGGTTCTTTAAGTGGATAGATGTAGCAGGATTTACATCTACTTGGTCCATAAGAATTGATGCTATTTCTGTTGTTATGATGTTTGTCGTAACCTCAGTTTCGTCTTTGGTGCATTTGTATTCTTGGGGCTATATGAGTGAAGACCCCCACAAACCAAGGTTTTTTGCGTATTTGTCTCTTTTCACTTTCGCAATGTTGGCTCTGATTAGTGCCGCAGACTTCATGCAATTGTTCTTTGGTTGGGAAGGCGTCGGCCTGGCTTCCTATTTGCTGATTGGTTTTTGGCACCAAAAGCGCAGCGCAAACGATGCTCAAATCAAAGCGTTTGTTGTGAATCGTGTGGGTGATTTTGGCTTTGTTCTTGGCATTATGTCAGTTTACATGGCTTTTGGAACGATTGAATTTAAACAGGTTTTCGCGGCAATACCTAATCACGTTAATGACATTGTAGCATGGGGTGCATATTCACTGCCAACCATGGAAGTAATTGGTGTTTTGCTATTTGTCGGTGCCATGGGCAAATCAGCGCAATTTTTCCTTCATACTTGGCTGCCGGACGCCATGGAAGGCCCTACGCCGGTTTCGGCGCTAATTCATGCTGCAACTATGGTCACCGCAGGGGTAGTGTTGGTATGTATTTGTTCGCCAATTTATGAAGTTACAACTTTTGCATCGGGCATGATTACGGTGGTTGGTGCGGTAACTGCCATTTTCGCCGCATCTGTCGGTTTGGCGCAAAATGACATTAAACGGGTTATTGCTTATTCAACCTGTTCACAGCTAGGCTATATGTTTTTTGCCGCAGGTATTGGCGCATATCAAGCTGCCATGTTTCACCTTTTCACCCATGCATTCTTCAAAGCACTATTATTCTTAGGCGCGGGATCAGTGATACATGGCCTTCACCATGAACAAGACATGCGGCATATGGGGGCAGTTGCAAAGCCAATGCCAATAACATACGCGGTGATGTTATTGGGTACGTTGTCAATAACAGGTGTTGGTATACCGCAAACCCAATTGGGTCTTTCGGGTTTCTTCTCAAAAGACGCGATTATCGAATCCACTTTTGCTGCGTCATTAAATGGTGCGCCTTTCGCAACTTTTGCGTTTTGGATATCAATTTTGGCCGCTTTATTGACAAGCTTCTATTCTTGGCGCTTGGCGTTTATGACTTTTCACGGCACATATAAGGGCGAAGTGCATGGCCATGGTGATGAACATGGGCACGAAAGCAAAAATGATAGCAAGGGCCACCATTCGCATCATGCAACGGCTTCAACGGCGGCTCCTGCGCATGAAAGCCCATTGTCCATGCTAATTCCATTAGTTCTGTTAGCATTTGGTGCGGTATTTGCTGGTTTCTTTTTCGCTGATGCATTCATTGGTCATCATAATTCCGAGTTTTGGGGAAGTGCAATTTTTAACGCCCCAAATAATCATATCCTTGATGAGCGTCACCATATCCCTACTTGGGTCTTGTATACGCCATTGGTAGTCACGGTTACCGGGCTTTTGGCCGCAATTTTTATATATTTGATGAACGAAGGTATGGGCAAGAAAATAGCCAAGGCGAGTGGTTTCGTCCACTCATTCTTATTCAACAAGTGGTTCTTCGACGAACTTTACGAAGTAATTTTCGTAAAAGCTGCCCGCGCGATTGGCGATTTTCTTTGGAAATTTGGTGATGTCAAAATAATTGATGGCATGGGGCCAAACGGTATTTCGCACGAAATAAATGATATTTCTAAACAGTCTGTCAAATTGCAAACTGGGTATGTCTATCACTATGCATTTATTATGCTGGTTGCAATTCTTGGCTTCGGCGCCCTAATTTTACTTAGGAAGGGCGTGTAATGGGCAGTTTTCCAATTTTATCAGCAATTGTGTGGTTGCCCGTAATCGGCGCACTGGCAATATTGGCATTTGCGGCATTTAATAAAGGCAACCCACAGCGCGCAGCTGGCTTTGCACGCATTCAGGCGCTTATTATAACTGTTTTGACCTTGGTTCTGGCTATACGTATGGTATTGGACTTTGATACCACCAATACAGCAATGCAATTTAATGAGAGTATTCCATGGTATGGGATGGTGCACTATGCATTGGGCGTTGACGGCATTTCATATTTATTTGTGCTTTTGACCGCGTTTTTGATGCCGCTTTGTATAATTGCCAGTTGGAAATCAATAGACAAACGAGTTGTTGAGTATTTTGCGGCGTTTTTGTTACTTGAATCAACAATGATGGGCGTTTTTTGTGCCACTGACTTGGTTCTTTTCTATGTTTATTTTGAAGCCGGCCTTATCCCAATGTATTTGATAATTGGTATTTGGGGCGGGAAAAACCGTGTCTATGCAGCCTATAAGTTCTTTCTTTATACGCTTTTGGGTTCGCTCTTTATGTTAGTGGCCGTCGCATATATGGCGGTTGTGGCCAAGACCACATTCATACCAGACCTGCACAAGTTCGCTTTTGATCCGCAAGTTCAAACAATATTGTGGTTGGCGTTTTTTGCATCGTTTGCAGTTAAGATGCCGATGTGGCCGGTACATACTTGGTTGCCGGACGCGCACGTTGAAGCGCCGACAGCTGGGTCAGTAATTTTGGCTGGTGTCTTGCTAAAAATGGGTGGCTATGGCTTCTTACGAATTTCAATTCCTATGCTGCCGCTGGCATCGAATTATTTTGCGCCGATGGTTTTTGTTTTAAGTGCTATTGCGATTATTTATACTTCACTGGTGGCATTTCGCCAGACAGATATAAAGAAGTTAATTGCTTATTCCTCTGTAGCGCATATGGGCTTTGTGACCATGGGCATTTTTGCGCTAAACGCTGCGGGTGTTCAAGGCGCGATTTTCCAGATGCTTAGCCATGGAATTATTTCTAGCGCGCTGTTTCTTTGTGTTGGTGTTATTTATGACCGTATGCATACGCGTGAGATCGCCTCATATGGCGGTTTGGTGAACAGAATGCCTTTTTACGCTGCGGTGTTTATGTTGTTCTCTTTGGGCAACGTTGGCTTACCAGGTACGTCAGGTTTTGTGGGTGAGGTTCTTACGATGCAGGGTGTATTTTTGGTGGATAGGATTACCGCGGTTTTTGCCGCAACTGGTGTTATTCTATCGGCTGCTTATATGCTGACATTATACCGCAAAGTGATATTTGGCCCGATTACCAATTCGGCGCTAGAAAATATTAGTGATATGGAAATGCGTGAAAAGCTGGTTTTTATACCTTTGATTATTGGCGCGCTTTTGCTTGGATTCATGCCATCGCTGGTATTAGACGCAACAAATTCTTCGGCTATTAATTTGGTCAATAATTTTCATGCGGCTTTCAAATAAAGGCGCAGATGGAAGATAAACAATGAACATTTCGACTTTAACAAATGATTTAGGCCTTATCATTCCAGAGCTTGTATTGGCGTTGGGGGCGATGGCCGCTGTATTGGCAGGGGCATTCCTTGGGCCAAAGTCGTCCAAATGGATTTCATATTTTTGTGTAGTTCTTTTATTAGCGTCTGGCCTAGCATCGGTTCACTTTGCGCCCGAAGCTGCCGTAGAAATTTTCAATTCTTCATTGATAATTGATAATTTTGGTGGCTTTGCCAAATTGATAATTGCCTTAACTTCGGCGGCAGCAGTTCTTTTAAGTATCGATTATTTGACAGAGCGAAAACTTGATAAGCCTGAATATCCTGTCCTCGCGACATTAGCAGTTTTGGGCATGTATATCATGGTTTCTTCGCATGATTTGATTGCAGTATACATGGGTGTGGAACTGCAATCTCTGGCGCTTTATGTTCTGGCTTCCTATGCTAGAAATGATGCCAAATCCACCGAAGCTGGCTTGAAGTATTTTGTATTAGGCGCGCTATCATCGGGTATATTATTGTATGGTGCATCGCTGATTTATGGCTTTACAGGATCGGTGAATTTCACTGTAATTGGTAATTCTGCACTGAATAATCCAAGCGTTGGCCTTACTTTTGGAATGGTTTTTGTTTTATCGGGTCTTGCTTTCAAAATGTCGGTTGCCCCGTTCCATATGTGGACGCCAGATGTTTACGAAGGATCACCAACTCCATCGACGGCGTTTTTTGCAGCCGCACCAAAAATGGCTGCTGCTGTTCTATTGGCGCGGTTTTGCTTTGAAGCATTTGGCGATGTTCCAAGCCTTTGGAAAGATATTATTGCTATTATGGCGGTATTGTCGATGTTTATTGGGTCAATTTTTGCGCTTCAACAAACCAACGTTAAAAGGCTTTTTGCCTATTCTTCAATTGCCAATATGGGGTACGCCTTGGTTGCAATTGCCGCAGGCCGCGAACATGGTGCAGTTGCGCTATTATTGTTCGTATCTATTTATGCAATTTCGTCGGTTGGCTTGTTCGGTGTCCTTTTGTCAATGCGCGATAAAGACGGCAAGGCGCTGGAACAATTGTCGGATTTTTCGGGCCTTTCAAAGCAAAAACCAATGCTTGCAGTTGCTCTCACCGTGCTTTTGTTCTCGATAGCGGGAATTCCACCGCTCGCAGGCTTTTTTGGAAAGTTTGAAGTGTTTATTGCGGCTGTTAATGGCCAAGTTGTCCCGCTGGCAATTGTTTTGGTTGTCGCAAGCGTAATTTCGGCATTTTATTATTTGCGTATTTTAAAAGTCGTTTGGTTTGACGAAGCTACTAATACTGTTATTGGCGGCCTTGCGACCACAAGAATTTCTGTTGCAGGCACAACTTTAGTATTAGCCGCACTAACACCATTTATCGGCTTACTCTATGCTGCCGCAAAAATTGGTGGCAATTTGATTAGATGAAGTCTGTTTTCCTTGATGAGGTTGATAGCACTAATGAAGAAGCCAAGCGCCGCGCTTTCTTAGGCGAATTGGGGCCAATTTGGATAGGCGCTGCTTGCCAAACTGTTGGGCGGGGCAGGCGTGGACGCAGTTGGACAAGCGAAAGAGGAAATTTGTTTGCGACTGGCCTTTACAGCCTGAAAAATGGCAAAGACGCCGCTAACCTGTCATTTGTCACAGCAATTGCTGTTGCCAAGGTGCTTGAAACATGGGTTGAAAATGACAAGATTGCGCTCAAGTGGCCCAATGATGTGCTAATAGATGGCAAGAAAGTTTGCGGTATTTTGATTGAATCGTGGGTAAACGATGGCCTGTTTCAACTAGCAATTGGCGTTGGCACCAATATCATTCATGCGCCGATTGACACTGAGCGACCTGCAACTTATATCGCAGCGCATCTTAAGCCAACCGCAATTAGCCCATCACCTCAGGAGGCGCTAACGCGCTTGGCCGCGGCGTTTCAAGACAATTTGGAAATCTTGAACACATTTGGGTTCAGCGAAATCCGCAAACTATGGTTGAATAAAGCACAAGGGATAGGTAAGACTATCGTCGCACGGACCCATAATAGCGAAATTTGTGGAACATTTGAGTTTCTTGGCGAAAATGGTGAGCTTTGTTTGCGAGACAATAATAATATTTTGCATCAAATAACTGCTGGTGACGTATTCCTTTTATAGGCACTACGGGTCGGCTTTGTTGGATTCATTAAAAATTGATAGAAAGTAAGTCTGGTTTTGAATACCGAAGAAAACGAATTAGTATTTTTGCCCTTGGGTGGCTCCAATGAAATTGGCATGAATTTGAACGCCTATGGTTTTGGGCCGCAAAACTCAAGGAAATGGATAATTGTCGATTGTGGTGTAACTTTTGCAAGTGAAGAACATATCGCTGGAGTAGACATAATTTTACCAGATCCGTCGTTCCTAGAGCAAGTAAAGGACGATATTTTAGGGATTGTGCTAACTCATGGGCACGAAGATCATATTGGCGCCATTGGGCATTTGTGGCCCAAATTGGGTGCCCCGCTTTATGCGACCGCTTTCACTGCTGAGTTGATAAAAGACAAACTCAAAGAACATGGTCTTGATGGAAAGGTTCAATTAAATGTCGTCCCGCTCAAAGCCTCGTTTGACTTGGGTCCTTTTGCCATTGAATATATTACAATTACCCACTCAATTGCCGAGCCAAATGGTCTAAAGATTACGACGCCGCTGGGCGTTGTTTTCCATACGGGCGACTGGAAAATTGACCCAGATCCATTGATTGGCGAAGTAACCGACGTTGCGGCAATTACCAAAATGGGTGATGCGGGCGTATTGGCGATGGTTTGCGATTCAACTAATGTTTTTGTGAATGGTGAAAGCGGTTCTGAAGCCCAAGTCAGGGAAGAACTGATACGGCAAGTCGCCGCCATTAAAGGCAAAGTTGCAATTGCTTGTTTTGCATCAAATGTTGCAAGGGTAAGTTCTGCGGTGGAAGCTGCCAGGCTCGCGGGCCGTAAGATATGCCTGCTTGGGCGCTCAATGGTGCGTATTGTTGGCGCCGCTCGCAAAATAGGATTATTTGAAGGTGTTGATTTTGTAGAGCCAGAAAAGGCAATCCGATATCTGAATAGTGAAATGCTATATTTATGCACTGGTTCTCAAGGTGAACCTCGTGCAGCACTGGCAAGAATTGCAGACGGTTCCCACCCGCATTTATCACTCGGCATGGGCGATACGGTTCTTTTTTCTTCGCGTGAAATTCCCGGTAACGAGCGTGAAATTTATAATTTGATAAATCGGCTTATTCTACGTGGTACCAAGGTGATAACAGCTCACGATGCGCCAATCCACGTTTCTGGTCATCCTTGCCGTGATGAATTGGCGCAAATGTATCAATGGGTAAGGCCAAAAATTGCTATTCCAACCCATGGCGAAAGACGTCACCTCATTGAACATGGTAAGCTTGCCAAAGAGCTGCAAATTGAACATGGCATTGTTCCACGCAATGGTGACATGGTATTGATAGCGCCAAATGGCCCGAGAATTATTGATGAAGTGACCAATGGCAGGCTTTATGTCGATGGCAATGCAATATTAAATCAAGACGCCGAAACTATCACCGAGCGTCATCGAATTGCCGAAAATGGCTTTATAATTGTGACTTTGTCTATTGATGTTAAAGGCAAAATAATCGCAGGTCCGGATGTTCGTTCCCGCGGTATTGCTGAAAAAAATGGTCAAGCATTGGACAAAAGCCTAGAAACTCTTGCAGATACAGCGCATGAAGTTGTTATGAAATTGAACGCAAATCAGCGAACCGATGAAGAATTCTGCGAAGACAAAGTCATGCGAACCGTTCGAAAGGCGGCCTTTAACATGTTTAAGAAAAAACCTATTGTCGAAGTATTCGTAATGACGGTGTAAGAGGTTGTCATGAAAATTGGACGTTTGAATCACATTGGTATCGCGGTTCCTTCAATTGAGGCATCGTGGGAAATTTATAAAAACCTTTATGGCATCACCCAAAGTGACATCACGCCAATTGGTGAAATGCCTTCCCAAGGCGTTCGGTATTCATTCGTCAATCTTGAAAATAGCCAAATAGAACTAATTGAACCTCTTGGCGAAAACTCACCTATCGCGAATTTCTTGGCTAAAAACCCTAATGGTGGCCAACACCATATTTGTTTTGAAGTTGTAGATATTTATGCCGCGCGTGATTATCTGGTTGCCAAAGGAGCTAAGGTCTTGGGAGAGCCGCGCATTGGAGCACACGGCACTTTAGTTGTTTTTGTTCACCCAAAAGATACAAATGGCGTGCTAATTGAACTAATGGAAACTCCGAAAGGCCATTAGATGGATATTTTCACTGGCTTGGCGACTTATTTCATTATTTGGTGGCTGTCGCTTTTTATGATTTTACCTATTGGTGTTCGAAGCCAATCCGAGGCAGGAACCGTTGCGAAAGGCTCTGACCCGGGCGCACCAATTCGGCACAATCTGAAGAAAAAGCTAATTTGGACCACAGCTTTGGCATTGGTATTTTGGCTAATCATGCTATTCCTTGTAATTGCAACTAAATAGATAAAGGATATCTCATGCGCCTATCGCGCTATTTTCTACCCGTAGCAAAAGAAACTCCAGCAGATGCTCAAATTGTTTCGCACCAATTGATGTTGCGCGCTGGCCTTATCAAACAACAGGCTGCGGGAGTGTATATTTGGCTCCCATTTGGGTTGAAGGTTTTAAGCAAAATCGAGGAGATTGTACGTCAAGAGCAAAATGCTTCGGGTGCAATTGAAATTTTGATGCCGACAATTCAAAGCGCGGATTTGTGGCGTGAATCTGGCCGCTATGATGATTATGGTGCCGAAATGTTACGAATTAAGGATCGCCATGACCGAGACTTGTTGTTTGGTCCAACAGCAGAAGAAGTCGTAACGGATGTCGTCCGAACTTATGTTCGTTCATACAAAGACTTACCACTTAATCTTTACAATATTCAATGGAAATTCCGTGACGAAATTCGCCCAAGATTTGGGGTTATGCGCGGCCGTGAATTTTTGATGAAGGACGCTTATAGTTTCGATATTGATGAAGCGAGTGCGCGCGACGCCTATCACAAGATGTTTTTGGCATATTTGCGTACTTTCACAAGATTGGGCTTGCGCGGTGTTCCAATGCGCGCTGCGACTGGGCCCATCGGCGGGGACCTAAGCCATGAATTTATCATTTTGGCTAAAAATGGCGAAAGCGCTGTGTTCTATGATAGCCAATATGAAGAACGCGACTGGATAAACACTAAAATCAGCTTTGAAAATGATGCCGCATCAATTGTTGCGCGTAAAGCTTTGGTTGACGAAGTGCTTGGTGCTTATGCGGCAACTGATGAAATGCATGATGAGGCACAATTTGCGGCCGTAACACCCGCGGAACGTCGCCGCGAAGGGCGTGGGATTGAAGTCGGCCACATATTTTACTTTGGCGATAAATACTCAAAACCAATGAATGCAAAAGTAATGGGCGCTGATGGCAAGCCTGTTAATTTGCAAATGGGGTCTTATGGTATTGGCGTCTCGCGTTTAGTGGGCGCAATAATTGAAGCCAGCCATGATGAGAATGGTATAATTTGGCCGCAAGAGATCGCGCCATTTGACGTTGGCATAATTAATCTTAAATCAGGTGATAAAGCTGCAGATGAAGCGTGCAATCAGCTTTATGAAGCCCTTATAAAAGCGGGCAAAGAGCCGCTATATGATGATCGCGACGATAGGGCAGGTGCCAAATTCGCTACAATGGATTTAATCGGTGTGCCGCTGCAAATTATTGTTGGGCCTCGCGGATTGCAAAATGGCATGGTCGAACTTAAGAACCGCAGGACACAAGAAAAAACTGAAATTGGCCTCGCGGATATAGTAGCGAGGATTTGCGAGTGAGCAATCCGGCTAAAGGAACTGCACCGTTTGGCGCCTGGGAACGTGAATTGGCGTTTAGGTATATTGGTGCAAAACGTGAAAACGGCGGCGTTGCTATGATTTCTATAATTAGTTTCGTTGGAATATTACTCGCCGTCGCAATTCTAATTGTTGTAATGAGCGTGATGAACGGGTTCCGTACAGAGCTGTTAAATCGCATTTTAGGCGTGAATGGCCATGTTTATGTTGACGCGAGGGCCATGACACCGCCACAAGTAGGTGCGTTTTTAGTGAAAGCAAAGGCGGTTGATGGTGTGAATTCAGTCATGGCCAGCGTTCAAGGTCAGGTCCTTGTTGTTGGACATCAAGGTGCAGACGCGCGCGGTGGAATTGTGCAAGGAATTGCACCACAAGATCTAAATGCAATGGATATAATTGCAAAAAATATAGTCGCTGGCAATTTACTTAATTATGGCAAAGGCGAATTTGGCGGTGATGAAATCGCAATTGGCTCGCAATTAGCTTCGAACCTAGGCGTCTTACCGGGTGACTATGTTGATTTGATTTCACCCAATGGCGCTTCTACTCCATTTGGCACTGCTCCGCGCAGTAAAGAGTATAAAATTGGTGCAGTGTTTGATGTCGGCATGAGTGAATACGACGAAATCCTGATTTATATGCCGGTTGCGCAGGCTCAGTTGTTTTTTGGCCGCGAAAGCTCATACGATATGATTGAAGCTCGCCTTGATAACCCAGAAAATTCCGATGCCATAATAACTGAGTTTGCCAAGTTTGCAGGTGGTGCGTATTTGTCTGATTGGCGCGAAAAGTCTGAAGGATTGGTTTCAGCATTGGGGATAGAGCGCGTAGTCATGCGGCTTATTCTTAGCCTTTTGATTGTAATTGCTACTTTGAACATTATTTCGGGCTTAGTTATGTTGGTCAAAAATAAAGGCCGCGATATTGCCATTTTGCGCACCATAGGGGTAAGCCGCGCCGCAATAACCCGCATTTTCGTAATGATAGGCGCAAGCATTGGCGTTTGCGGTACAGCGTTCGGGGTTTTAATCGGGGCTTTGTTTTGCGTAAACATAACCACAATACAAAAAATTATTGAAAAAATATTTGGCCCGGTTTTCCCAAGTGAAGTCTATTTCCTGTCACAAATCCCGGCTCATGTTGAATGGTCAGAGGTTTATATCACAGCAACTTTTGCCCTTATTATGAGCGTTTTGGTGACGCTACCTCCAGCTATGCGTGCTGCAAAATTGGACCCAGTCGAGGCGCTTCGTTATGAATGAGGCCGTTCTTAAAATCTCGGGCCTAAGAAGGGTTTATCAAACAAGAGTTGGACCCTTAGAGGTCTTGAAAGACGTCGATTTGGTTGTCCACAAAGGCGAAATTGTCGGGCTGATTGGTCCGTCAGGTTCGGGTAAGTCTTCGCTTTTGCATTCTGCTGGATTGCTAGAAGAAATTCAAGGCGGTGCCATAACAATTGACGGCGAGGAATTGGCCGGCTTAAATGATGATGCCCGCACGAATATCCGTTTAAAGCGCCTTGGTTTTGTTTATCAATTTCATAACTTACTTCCCGAATTCACAGCAAGAGAAAACATCGCTTTGCCATTGTTGGTCGCAGGGCAAAGCCGTGTTGATGCTTTGCAACGTGCCGATGAGCTTTTGGGTCAATTAGGGCTTTTGGAACGTGCAGACCATACGCCGGCCCAATTATCGGGAGGTGAACAACAGCGGGTTGCAATTGGCCGCGCATTGGCTAACCGCCCGAAACTACTTTTGGCCGATGAGCCAACAGGAAACCTTGATCCAAAGACATCGCAAAGCGTATTTGAGCTATTGGCAAAACTGGCGAAAGAAGAGGGCGTTGCAGTATTAGTCGGAACGCATAATCTCGAACTCGCTGGCAAAATGGATCGCGTTGTCCGCCTCGAAAACGGTGATTTGGTCCCAGCATAGGCGGCATTCTGTTGCCCTACAATAGCTGTGCGGAAAGCCCGCTATTTTATTGAACTTTATGGCCTCGAATAATAACCGTCTTATCACTGCCATCTTCGCTGACCCTTGGGCCATGTATAATGAACTTAATCCAAAAATTGGTCTCCAGCTGTTTCCCTTCTATCTGGAACGTCGTGGTTTCGCCAAAGCTTGGAATGTTACATTCACCACTTGTACTAAATAAGGCGCCATTCTCGACTATGTCCGAGGTAGTGCAAACATAATCACTAGGAGAATAAGAAGGAGTAGGATAACTCGGTCTAAGGCGACTTATCAGGATAGGAACATAGGACTGTTTCCAATTCTGCGCTTGAACATCGTTAAACATAATAACGTCAAATCTTCGTTCCGCGATGCCTTCGTATTTCGCCATTATCTCATATGCCCCAGCCGCCAAGGCTACGTGTTCGGCCGGTGTAACATCAAGCTCATCAACTGGTTTTATTGAGGCGCTATCACAGCCCGCAATGCCAAAAATAAAAGCTGCTGAAGCCCATATTTGCCAATTTGATTTGCGCATATCACCGATCTTCCTTCATTATGTGTCAACTTTTAGTCAATTTCACCAAAAATATATAAGAATTGCTAAATAAGCCGCCTCTATTCGCAGGTCGCCGCTTGACAAGGAGAACAAAACATGAAACAAGAACAAATCACGAACTAAATTTTTGCGGTTTTGGAGGGTTTTATGTCGGAATTTCAATTTTCTTTGGATGATGTTTTGGGTTTTGTTGCTATGGTTGCATGTTCAGCGGTTATCTGGGGCTGGGCATCATTGATTTAGTGCTTTAGGTTTGTTTGGTGATTTTTCCTGTGTAAATCGGGATTTTGTGACCTGACAAATCACTTTTATTGCGCCATTGATAAATTGCACTTGGGGGCAAAATGGCGGAACCGCAATTTATTCATTTGAGAACTCGTTCGGCCTATTCGTTGCTCGATGGCGCAATGACTGTTGGCCGAATTGCTGAGATCGCCAGTGCGCGGGCTCTACCCGCTCTCGGCTTGTGTGACAATAATATGTTTGGCGCGCTCGAGTTTTCTGATGCGCTTTCATACAAGGGGATTCAGCCAATTGTTGGGTTGGATGTAAAAATCTCTGACAAATTGCATGATGATGACAGACAAACAGTTCTTGGCAAAATTACTTTGCTTGCACAAAGCGAAGCCGGGTTTTCTAATCTTATGGCGCTTTCATCTGCGACGTTTTTAGAAGCAGAAGATCTCGATAACGCGCTACCTCTCGCAAAAATTGCAGAATATTCGCAAGGATTAATCTGTTTAAGCGGTGGTTTCGAGGGCGCGATTTTGCGAGGTTTTGCCCAAAAGCAAGACGGTCCAACAACGCGGTTGATTGAAACTTTGGCTTCTCAATTTAACAACCGTTTTTACCTCGAAATTCAACGGCATGGCCGTTCTGATGAGGCGACAACTGAGGCGCAGATTATAGATGCGGCATATAGGCTTGGGCTGCCATTAGTTGCGACAAATGACATTAGATATGAAAAGCGCGAACAACACGGATCGCATGAAATCCTTACCTGTATAGCCCAAGGCGCGCAATTGAGCGATGATATGCGCGAAGTATTGACCCAAGAACACTATTTCAAGCCAATTGAGGAAATGACTGCTCTGTTTTCGGACTTGCCGGAATGTTTGGACAATTCAGTTGAGATTGCGAAGAGATGCGCAGTTAAGGCCGAAAAACGCAAGCCAATTTTGCCAAGTTTCGCAAGTGCAGAAGGTCTTACCGAAGCAGATGAAATTGCGCGTCAGGCACATTTAGGTCTGAAAGAAAGGTTAGAAAAGCGTGCGCCGGTTGCCCCAATTGACGAATATGAAAAGCGCTTGGATTTTGAAATTCAAGTAATAACAAAAATGGGATTTTCGGGCTATTTTTTGGTCGTTTCTGACTTTATCAAATGGGCCAAAGATCAAAATATCCCAGTTGGTCCTGGGCGCGGTTCTGGCGCGGGGTCCTTGGTCGCTTATGCATTGAACATAACGGATTTGGATCCGCTTGAATTTGGTTTGCTGTTTGAAAGGTTTTTGAACCCAGATAGAATTTCAATGCCCGACTTCGATATCGATTTTTGCCAAGATCGCCGCGATGAAGTTATTTCCTACGTGCAAAGGAAATATGGCTTTGATAGGGTGGCGCAGATTATTACATTTGGTACATTGCAAGCACGCGCCGCGGTACGCGATGTAGGCAGGGTCTTGGGATTGTCTTTTGGTAAAGTCACGGACATTACTAAACTAATTCCCAATAATCCCGCAAATCCAGTTTCCCTAAGCCGTGCTTTGGAAGAAGAAGATAGGTTAAAGGATAAGTATCGTGAAGATGAGGATGTTAAGAATGTAATTGATGCGGCGTTGGAACTTGAAGGTCTTTATCGCAACGCTTCTACCCACGCCGCAGGCCTAGTTATTGCTGGAATGCCGATTAAAGAGCTTGTTCCTTTGTATAAAGATCCGCGCTCAGAGCTTCCCGCAACCCAGTATAACATGAAATGGGCGGAAGCCGCAGGTTTGGTAAAGTTCGACTTTTTGGGGCTTAAGACCCTTACAATAATACAAAAGGCAATAGAGCTTTTGAAATTGCGCGGCATTGATGTCGACTTTTCGTCGCAAAGATATGATGATCCAGAAGTTTTTGAACATTTGGCGACAGGTTTCTCGCTTGGCGTATTTCAGCTCGAAGGTCAGGGCATGCGCGATACGCTTCGGCGAATGGTCCCAACTTGCCTCGAAGATATTATCGCGCTCATTTCACTTTATCGCCCGGGGCCAATGGACAACATTCCAACCTATTGCGATGTAAAGGCGGGAAAGGCAAAGGCCGATTATTTGCACCCGTCGCTTGAACCGGTTTTGCGCGAAACTCATGGTGTTATTATCTACCAAGAACAAGTCATGCAAATTGCACAAATTTTGTCTGGCTACTCTTTGGGCGAGGCGGACGTTCTTCGCCGCGCAATGGGTAAAAAATTGCAATCTGAAATGGATCTGCAAAGAATTGGATTTGTAAAAGGCGCATCAGAGAAAGGCATTTCAGGTAAAACTGCTGGCCGGATTTTTGATTTGGTAAATAAGTTTGCTGGATATGGATTCAACAAGTCCCATGCGGCGGCTTATGCAGTTATTTCATATCAAACTGCATGGTTAAAGACTAAATATCCGGTTGAATTTTTGGTCGCTGCAATGTGTTTGGATATTGATGATACGGCAAAACTTGGCGCATACGTGCAAGAAGCGCGGCGACTTGGTATCAAGATTTTAAAGCCTAGCATAAATTCTTCACAAGCTTTGTTCAGCAGCGAAAATGGCGCAATTGTTTATGGTTTGAGTGCCATAAAAAGCGTTGGACGCCGCGCTATGGAAGAAGTCGTGAAAATACGCGAAACGGGCGGGAAATTTGAAAATATTCATGAGTTTTTCGAGCGTGTCGGCCCGCGGCATTTGAATAAGCGGAGTGTTGAAACTTTGGCTAAAGCCGGGGCATTTGATGAAATTGAACCTAACCGCGCGAGGATATTTGCCGCTGCTGAGCAATTGATGGCGCACGCCATCGCAACAAACAATCATGAACATTCCAATCAAATTAGCCTGTTTGGTGAAACCGCCACTCCGCCCCGTGCGCCAATTTCCCAGACCCAGCCATGGGGTGAGCAGGAACGGCTTTCAAACGAGTTTTCGGCATTGGGATTGTTTCTATCTGGGCACCCGCTTGATGATATGTATGAAGAGTTGGTTCAGCGCCAGACTGTGTTTTTCGGTCAAATTGCCGAACATATGAAAACTTCTAACGCCGTGTTTCGTATGGCCGGTATAGTTCGATCTTCGAAGGAACGTGCGGCAAAGCGCGGAGGAAAGTTCGCATGGGTAACATTATCAGATCCAACCGGTGAATTTGATGTATTCATTCGGCCAGATGACCTTGATAGTGCGCGGCCCCACTTAAAAATCGGTGAGGCCATAAGTTTCATGGCGAATGCAAAGCTGGTGGACGGTGATTTGAAAATTAATGGTTCACGATTTGATGCAGCTTTAAACCTTGCCATAAGAACGTATAAAGGTGCCAAGCTATTTCTGACATCTGATATAGATTTCGTGAGATTTGCTAATACTGCCGAATTGTTAAAAGGCCGCGAAGCCGAAATTTTTGGCGAATTGCGATTGGTTTACCCATTGGACGATGGTCGAGAAGTAGAGTTTTTGTTGCCAGGTAGATTCCCGCTGGATATTCCTGCGCGAAGGGCGTTAAAGACTATAGTTGGGGTTGCTGCCATAAAAGAATATTGATTTTGCGCGCTATGGTTCGCTGAAATCTGCGATTATGTGTTTAAATACGCGTTGCAATGGATTTTTTTCCAGCAAATCAAGTTGCAAAATTGTCAATATCCCTCTAAGCAGCCGCAAATCACGCACGCGATGCTTGGGCAATGCACTTTTAATATATTCCATTACGGAATATGGGGTGTTTCGTCCGTCCGGCGCAGAAATAATTTCTGCACCAGCTCGCGGAGGCTAGCCGGAAAAAGGAAAATACTATGGCTTTACCAGAATTTACTATGCGTCAGCTGTTGGAAGCTGGTGCTCACTTTGGACACCAAACGCACAGGTGGAACCCGAAAATGAAAAAATACATTTTCGGCGATCGCGCAAATATTCATATTCTTGATTTATCGCTAACTGTACCAATGCTTCATCAAGCTTTGGTTAAAGTCCGTGAAGTTGTGGCAAAAGGTGGCCGTGTTTTGTTCGTTGGCACTAAGCGCCAAGCTTCAGAACCAATTGCAGGCGCCGCAAAACGTTGTGCGCAATATTATATCAATCATCGTTGGTTGGGTGGCACGCTTACGAATTGGCAAACTGTTTCAAAGTCAATTGCAAGAATGCGCGAAGTTCAAGCGATGTCTTCAGGTGAAGCACCGCAAGGTTTGACCAAGAAAGAAGTTTTGAACCTAACCCGTGAGTATGAAAAGCTCGAACGTGCGTTGGGCGGCATCTCTGAAATGGGCGGCATACCTGATTTGATGTTTGTAATTGATACTAACAAAGAAGCAATTGCAATTAAAGAAGCCCGCAAATTAGGGATTCCAGTAATTGCATTGGTAGATTCAAATTGCGACCCTGACGAAATTGATTTGCCAATTCCTGGTAATGACGATGCAGCGCGCTCAATTCAGCTATTCTGTGACTTGGTCGCAGATGCTGCACTTGATGGCTTGGCTGCTGCGCAAGGCTCCGCTGGTATTGATATCGGCGCTTCAGAGAACCCAATTGAGGTAGCTTTGACCACAGCAGAAGTGGAAGTTGAAATTGCTGATACTGTTGAACCGGCTGCGGTTGATGCTTCGGTTGAAGCCGAAGTTGAAGTCTTAGAGGAAACAACCCCGACCAACGGATAAGTTTTTGCAAAGTGGATATTTCACTTTGCTATAGTTTTAAACATATTAAATGATTTGAAGGAGTGAGGCCTTGGCCGAGATCACCGCAACTTTAGTAAAAGACCTACGCGAAAAAACCGGTGTAGGCATGATGGATTGTAAAAAAGCACTGCAAGAAACAGATGGCGATATTGAAGCAGCTGTTGATTGGCTAAGAGCGAAAGGCTTGTCGAAGGCCGCCAAGAAGGCAGACCGTGTTGCAGCCGAAGGTTTGGTTGGAATTGCCGTTGCTGGAAATTCTGGCGTATTGTTAGAGCTAAATGCCGAAACCGACTTTGTGTCGCGCAATGAGAGCTTTCAATCTGCTGTTTCTATGATTACGAAATTGGCGCTAGAATCAGAAGACGTATCGCAATTGTCACAAAAGCCTACCCCTTCTGGCGAAGGCACTGTCGGTGAATATTTGACCAATCTTATCGCGACAATTGGCGAAAACATGAATGTTCGCCGCATGGCAAAAATCTCTGTAAATCAAGGCGTTGTTGCAGCTTATACACATTCAGCAATTGCTGATGGGTTAGGCCGGATTGGCGTATTGGTTGCCGTCGAAGGCGAGGGCGATGCTGCCTCACTTAACGATATTGGTCGTAAAGTTGCAATGCACGTCGCAGCGACAGCGCCATTGTCGTTATCTAGTGAAGACTTGGATCCAGCAGTTGTCGCAAGAGAGCGTCAAGTTCTAACAGAACAAGCGCGTGAAAGCGGCAAGCCTGAGGCTGTTATCGAGAAAATGATTGATGGCCGCATGCGCAAATATGAAGAGGAAGTCGTTCTTCTTAAACAGCCGTTTGTAATGAATCCAGATCAAACGGTTGGTGAATTTGTCAGTGCTTCTACTAAGGGCTCAGCAAAAGTTACTGCTTTCGCAATGTTCAAACTCGGTGAAGGCATCGAAAAGAAGGAAGACGATTTTGCAGCTGAGGTTGCGTCAATGACCAGCGGCTCATAAGCCTGCTACTCACTTTGTAACACAACTGTTTTAATTCAGGGCGGTGCGCTTGGCGTGCCGCCTTAATTCTGTAAAAGTGGTTGAGTTTGTATAATATTGCTTCAAGAGTAAATGATTCTTACAAAAGAATTCGGGAGGAATAGTGGGGATGATTGAAATCGCGCCAAAGAATTGCCCTAGCGCATCAAATCCAGCGAATTTTAAACGGATTTTGTTGAAAATGTCCGGTGAAGCTTTGATGGGGCCGTCGGCATTTGGAATTGACCCGGAAACATGCCTGCTTTTTGCCCACGAAGTTAAAGAAGTTCACGAAAGTGGCATCGAAGTTTGTATGGTTATTGGTGGTGGAAATATTTTCCGCGGAATTGCGGGTGCCGCCAAGGGGATGGACCGAACAAGTGCCGACTATATGGGCATGTTAGCGACCATAATGAATGCTTTGGCAATGCAAAATGCACTCGAAAGCATTGGAGTTCCCACTCGGGTTCAATCTGCGATTCCAATGACAACAGTTTGTGAGCCATATGTTAGGCGCCGCGCTCAAAGGCATATGGAAAAAGGGCGAGTTGTGATTTTTGCTGCGGGTACTGGCAATCCCTATTTTACTACCGATACTGGCGCGGCACTAAGAGCAGCTGAAATGGGCTGTGATAGTTTGTTTAAAGGTACAGGTGTTGACGGGGTTTACAGCGCCGATCCAAAGAAAGATTCAAGTGCAACACGTTTTGAAAGTCTCTCTTATACTGACGTATTAAGCCAAGACTTGAAGATAATGGATGCAACAGCCATTAGTTTGATGCGCGAAAATGCTATCCCGATTATAGTATTTAATATTCGCGAACCAGGAAGATTAAAGGAAGTGATTGAAGGGCGGGGCATTTGCACCACCATTTGTGGAAAATAAATTAGGAATATTCTTATGAGTAGTTTTGATATTGATGAAATTAAGCGCCGGATGGAAGGCGCAATTAACGCGTTGAAAGTTGATTACGCAGGACTTAGAACTGGCCGCGCAAACATTAGCTTGCTTGAACCAATAATGGTTGAGGCTTATGGGTCGATGGTTCCAATAAACCAAGTTGGGTCAATAAGCGCGCCTGAGCCGCGTATGCTAACGGTGACAATTTGGGATAAAGGCACTGCCGTGAATGTTGAAAAGGCAATTCGCAATTCCGGCCTTGGGCTAAACCCAATTGTTGACGGTCAAACACTTCGTATCCCAATCCCCCCGTTAACTGAGGACAGGCGTAAAGACCTTGCTAAGCTTGCTGGTAAATATGCCGAAAGTGCGAAAGTTGCGATTCGTAACGTTCGCCGTGATGGCATGGAGCAACTAAAAAAGAACGAAAAAGACCATGAAATAAGTGAAGACGAGCATAAGAAACTTTCGAACGTAGTACAAGAAGCTACAGACGACTTTGTAAAACAAGTTGACGTAGCACTTCATGCGAAAGAAGAAGAAATTATGCAGGTGTAGTCTGACAATGAAAGTAACCAGTTCCGCCCAAATTGACGAAAACACAACGCTTCGCGGCGGTGATGCTGGTGAAGGATTGCATTTCGCGTTAATTATGGACGGCAATGGGAGATGGGCTAAAGCCCGAAAAATGCCAAGGGCTTTTGGACATAAAGCTGGCGTTGATGCACTTCGCAACATTGTTGAAGCCGCCCCTAAACTTGGAATACGAACCCTTAGTGTTTACGCATTTTCGACCGAAAATTGGCGTAGGCCAAGCGAGGAAATTGACAGCCTATTTAATCTGTTGCGGCAATTCGTCAATTCCGATTTGGCGCGGCTGCATAAGAATGATGTCAAAGTTCGGGTTCAAGGTCGGCGCGAAGGTTTGGCTCCAGATATTGTAACCCTAATTGACAGGGCAGAAACCTTAACCCAAAACAATAGAAGCCTCACCTTGGTTATCTGCCTTAACTATGGTGGTCAAAGTGAAATAGTCGATGCGGCGAAAGCAATTGCCGGCGATGTTGCAACCGGAAAACTCTCAATCTCACAAATCGATACAGCGCGATTTGAAGATTATTTAGTAAGTAAGGACTGGCCAAATCCTGACTTAATAATCAGAACTGCAGGGGAAAAGCGCCTGTCCAATTTTTTACTGTGGCAAAGCGCGTATTCAGAATTTGCGTTTACCGATGTGTTGTGGCCAGATTTTGATGAGAATTGCTTGAAATCTATGGTGGAAGAATTTTTAACTCGTAATCGACGTTTTGGGGGCGTTTAGTGGATAGTCAAACTGAAAATGCCTCTGCCGGTGCGATTAAGAAAAATGAACTTCGTTATCGGGTTGTCTATGCTTTCCTTATGATGGGCGGTGGAATGTTCGCTGCAATTGCTGGCGGCATAGCATGGGCGGTTGCGGCTGCATTTGTCATGGCGGTTATTGCCAATGAATGGGTTAGCATGGCCAAGGCATCTAAACAGTTGCAATTGGTTTTGTCAGTTTTATCGGCATTTTGCGGACTAGTTTTTGTCGTCGGCCAGTTTGAGTTAAAAGTCATTGGGCTTTTGGTTTTTATTTCTGCGATGACGTTTGGATCTTTTAGAAGCGGTAAAGTCGCGATTATTGGCTCGATTTATTTGGGTTTGTCTGGGTTTGCATTTGCATCACTACGCGCCCATCCTGAAAATGGTATTCTCTATATTTTTGGCTTGTTCTCAGTAGTCTGGGCAACTGATAGCGCGGCTTATGCTTTTGGACGGATATTCAAGGGACCAAAACTAATGCCAATTATAAGCCCGAATAAGACCTGGGCTGGCTTCATTGGTGGCTCTCTGTGCGGTATGTTAGCGGCCTCAATATACTCAATTTTAGCGAATTTGATTATTAATCCTGACAATTTACTCAAAACCATTGTCCCGTGGACGTTGGTTGGTTTGGTTTTAACGTTGGCATCACAATTTGGCGACTTATTGGAATCTTGGGTAAAGAGGTTTTTTGGTGTGAAGGATTCGTCCAATCTTATTCCTGGCCATGGTGGTATTTTAGATAGGCTTGACGGGCATTTATGCGCTGCACTGATATTGGCAATTATTTTGGCCATACCAGGATTGGCGGAACAACTAACGTGAAAACAATTTCGATTCTTGGGTCTACCGGCTCGGTGGGCTGCTCAACGCTTGATGTCATAAATGAAGTTAACCAAAGATCATTGTTAGATGGCGGTGACCCACTATTTGAATTGATAGCTCTCACGGCGCATAAAAACGCCAAATCCCTTATTGAACAGGCGTTGAAATACCGGCCGAAAATGGTTGCCGTAGCGGATGAGGTTGCGGGCAAGGAAGTGAAAATAGCATTGAACGGCAGCGGGATTGAGGTCAGCATCGGAACGGATTCGCTTGAAACTGCGGCGAAGATGGACTCGGACATGGTGATGGCCGCTATTGTTGGCGCGGCGGGCCTATCACCAACCCTTGCTGCAATAAAGCGGGGTGCAAGAATATTGCTCGCCAATAAAGAGTGCTTGGTTAGCGCAGGCGAAATTTTTGTAAATTCGGCGAAGAAATATGGCGCAGAAATTGTGCCAGTCGATAGCGAGCATAATGCGATATTTCAGGTTTTGGACAACAGCAATTTAGTTGAAAAATTAATCCTAACCGCTTCAGGGGGGCCGTTTAGAAATACGGATTTACAAGATTTCGTGAACATTACGCCCGAGCAGGCCTGTCGGCACCCAAATTGGGAAATGGGGACCAAAATATCGGTTGATAGCGCAACTTTGATGAACAAAGGCCTCGAACTAATTGAAGCTGCATATCTTTTTGCAATGCCTGAGCATATGATAGACGTAGTAATTCACCCACAATCGATAATCCATTCGATGGTTTGCTATTCTGATGGTTCTGTTTTGGCACAAATGGGCGCCCCAGACATGCGGATTCCGATTTCCTATGCATTGAGCTGGCCGAAAAGAATTGCAGTTGCAACACCCAGACTTGATTTCACTAAAATCGCTGAATTGCAGTTCTTTGCACCCGATAATTTGAAATTTCCAGCGCTAGGAATGGCGCGAAATGCATTGAAAATCGGTGGTTCGGCACCAACTTTGCTTAATGCAGCCAATGAGATAGCCGTTGACACCTTTCTCAATCGTAACGTGACCTTTTTGCAAATATCGTTAATTGTCGAAAAGAGCATGGAAAAAGCAGATAGAATGGGTAATCTTGGCAAAATGGAAACTATTGAAGATGTAATGCACTTTGACACGATCGGCCGCAAAATCGCGACCGAAATTGCAAAATCGATGGCAAATTAGGATTTTTATTATGTTGGATGCTTTCTTGGATGTATTGATAGGATTGGGTTCCTTCGTTGTTGTTCTATCGCTAGTAGTATTTGTTCATGAATACGGCCATTATCGGGTTGCCAAATCGCTTAATGTCGCAATTGAAAAATTTTCAATTGGCTTTGGGCCCGAGTTATTCGCACGAAAAGCTAAAGATGGTGTAATATGGCGAATTGGCGCACTTCCGCTTGGTGGTTACGTCAAGTTTGCGGGTGACGTTGACGCTTCGTCGTTTGGCAGCCAAGAAATAACTGATGAAGCTAAGAAAAACAATTATTTCTACGCGAAGCCAGTTTGGGTCAGGGCTTTGGTTTCTCTTGCAGGCCCAGTTGCCAATTTCGTTTTTGCAATCCTAGTTTTCAGCTTCATTTTCATGGCCATGGGCGAAGTTTTTCAAAAACCGTATATAGTGAAGATAGAGCCAAATAGTGCTGCTGCGCAGTCCCAATTAAAAATTGGCGATGTTGTGATTGCGGTAAATGGTGAAGAAATGCGCGGCGCACAAGATTTAAGGCGCACAATCCTTACAGCTGGGGGCCAAAACCTCGTTCTCACAGTCAAAAGAAATAATGATGAAGTTATGGTGCCAATCGTTCCAAAAATTGTTCAAAGGGAAACCCCATTTGGCGATATGGAATCACAAGGTGCGCTTGGGATTGAAATGGGCGGCAGGCGCCAAGACATCGTTCAAGTTAAATATAACCCAATTGAAGCAATTGGCCGTTCGTTTGAAAGAGTAGGCGAAATAGTTGGTGTTCAAATAAAGTTCATTGGCGCATTGTTTCGAGGTGCAATGTCTGCGGGGCATCTAAGCGGACCGTTGGGCATTGCGCAGACAGCTGGAATGGTCGCAAACGGTAGCATAGACAATATGCCAGACAGTGCTTCAGCCCTTGAAAAACTTGAAAATCTGGCGCTTAGCTTAATAGAGCTAGCGGCTTTCCTTTCAATTGCTGTCGGCTTTATGAATTTATTGCCACTTCCGATCTTGGACGGCGGTCATTTAGTATTTTATGGAATTGAGGCCGTTCGCGGCAAGCCGGTTTCTGAATCGGTTCAGCTAATAAGCTACAAAATTGGTTTTGCGTGCCTGATGATGTTATTCGTTTTTGCTACATTCCAAGACTTGGATAGATTTGGAATATTTAGTGGATTAAAGGCGGTCGCAAATTAAGACTATTTGTTTATTTGTATTATTGTAAGTTAATAGGCAGAAATACCACATTTGCCTCTATCAAAATTGTTAATTCTTGGCTATTGAGCCATTGTGATGTTTAAGAGCGTGTCGATGATTGAAAAGAAGAACAGCTTTCTAGCCGCGATGTTTATCGCTATTGTTTGCGTTCTGAGCGGTGCAAATCAAAGCGCGCTTGCGCAGGAAACTACGCAAACTGGCGCTCAATCTGCTACGGTTATCAGGTCGTTAGCTGTTGAAGGCAATCAGCGCGTGGATGCGGAAAATATATTGCCGTATCTCGCCATTGGGCCTGGCGATGTCTATGATTCCGAAAAAATTGATTTATCGCTGAAATCATTGTTCGCCACAGGCATATTTTCAGACGTGCAGTTTGAACAACGTGGCGATGTGTTGGTTGTGAAAGTTGTTGAAAACCCAACCATCAATCAGGTTCTGTTTGAAGGGCAAAAAAGCCTTACAACCGAAAAGCTAACTAAAGAAGTGCAAATAAAGCCGCGTTCATGGTTTTCTGTTGGACGGGTGCAAGCTGACAGAAGAAGGTTGATTGAAGTATATCGCCGTTCTGGTAATTTTGCGGCGGTAATTGTGCCAAAAATCCGCGAGTTGCCGCAAAATCGTGTCGATTTGATTTTTGAAATTCAAGAAGGACCGAAAACTGGCATTCGGAATATCAACTTTATCGGTAACCGCGAATTTAGCGACCGAAGATTGATGGGCGTTATAGCGACCGAAGAATCTTCGTGGTGGCGATTCTTCTCAAGTAAAGACAATTACGATCCCGATAAGTTGGAATATGATCGCGAACAGATAAGCAAATTTTACTTGAATAATGGGTTCTATGATTTTCGGGTAAATACTGCAATTGCAGAGCTGACACCAGATCAAAAGAACTTTTTTGTGACTTTCAGCTTTGACGAAGGCGAGAAATATGAATTTGGCGAAGTGACTGTAAACGCTCAGTTGTCACGGTTGTCACCGGAAGCGCTAAAAGCGGTTGTGCCCATTAGACACGGCGCAGTATACGAACGCGATTCCATTGAAAAAGCGATTGAAGCAATAACTTTCGCAGCTGGTGCTGCAGGCTACGCTTTTGTTGAAGTTCGCCATCGCGAAGTTCCAAACCATGATACTAATGTAGTTGATTTGTTTTTTGAGGTCGACGAAGGACCGAGAGTATATATCGATCGTATTGATATTATTGGTAATAGCACAACATTGGATCACGTTATCCGGCGCGAATTGCGGCTGTCAGAAGGTGATGCATTCAACCGTGTCTTAATGGATAGTTCAAGAAATCGCATTCGCGCTTTGGGTTTCTTTAAAGATGTTTCCGTCGAAGAAAGACGCACTGCGCTTCCAGATAGAACGGTACTTGAAATCAAGTTGCAAGAACAATCCACTGGTGAGCTTGCTTTCAGTTTGGGCTATTCATCTGCGGAAGCTTATCAGTTTGACGTGTCGGTTACACAGCGAAACTTGCGTGGCCGTGGTCAATTTTTGCGGTTCAGAGTTGCCGCAAGCTCTTATACCAAAAACATAGATATAAGGTTCACTGAACCAAGGTTCTTGGGCCGTAATATGGCTGCTGGTGTTGATATTTTCTCGGTCGAAACTGATTATTTGCAATATGCAAACTTCATTTCGACTTCAACCGGCGTTGGTTTGCGAACCGGCTTTCCTTTGGCAGAAGATAGGAATCTTGGGCTACATTATACCTATCGAACCGACAGTATAACGGTGCCTAGCAATGCATGTTTTGATTCCCTTGGCGCGCCTTTGCCATTAGAAACTCGCAGCCCAATCTGCGCTTCTGCGGGCGATTATGTTACTTCATTGCTTGGCGCTACCTTCAATTGGGACAGAAGAAATGACCCTGTCCACCCAACTCGTGGGTTCAATTTTTCGCTTAGTCAGGACGTGGCAGGTCTTGGGGCTGGCGTTAAATATTCTAGAACCGAACTTAACGGGGCCGCCTATCGTGGGATTTTCCCAGGTTGGACTGCTAGTGCAAAGTTAACAGCAGGCTATATTGACGGTTGGGGCGATGACAATGTTCGCATCACAGACCGTTTCTTTAAAGGTGGGCAAACTTTCCGTGGCTTTGAAATTGCCGGTATTGGTCCACGTATTAGGCAGATTACTACTTTGACTGACGGTTCACCACCAACCACACTATATGGTGATGCGCTTGGCGGAAAAGCATATGCAATTGGATCGCTCGAATTGACGGTACCGACGCCGCTTCCAGATTCATACGGAATAACGGCATCATTGTTTGTCGACGTCGGAACTCTAGGGCTATTAGATGACATTGATAAAATCAACACCACTGTCACAACTGCCGCAACAACTGACTTTTTAGGAAGCACGGTTGAACAGAGAACTTTTGATGATTTGTCATTGCGCGCTTCCGCAGGTGTGTCGGTCTTCTGGACTTCGCCTTTTGGACCAGTTCGGTTTGACTTCTCATACCCATTGAAAAATGAACCATATGACAAAACCGAGAATTTCAAATTCTCAACATCGACACAATTCTAACACATTAAATTACTAAATCACGACCACAGTCGTTTGGAGGAATCTTATGAAGAAGTATTATGTAGCATCTCTTGCTATCGCCATTTTGGCTTCAACCACTGCAATGGCACAAACCGTTGCAACCCAACCTGCCGCAAGGCCTGCTGCAGCACCTGCCGCAACGGCACCGCGTCCTGCGGCGCCTGCAACCGCAACGCCCGCTGCGCCGCGTCCCGCGACTGCAGCTCCTGCTGCCCCCGTTGTTCAACCTTCGGCACCTGCAGTAACAAGCAATGTAATTATTGTGAACATGGAATATGTTTTGCGTGCCAGTGATGCGGGCCGTGACATGGCAACAAAACTGCAAACAATTGCCCGTGCGATGTCTGCTGAATTGCAGCCTGAAGCTACTGCGATAGACGCAGAACGCACTCGTTTGCTTGCAACGCCAGCATCACAATTGCAAACACCGCAATACGCAACCCAAGAAGAAGCGTTAGGTCGTCGCATGCAGTTGTTTGAACAAAAGCGCCAATATGCAGCCGCGGAATTGCAAGCAACTCGCGAGGCCGCGCTTGATAAATTCCAAACGGCAATTGATCCAGTTGTTCGCGCTTTGGTGGTTTCACGAAATGCCTTGATGGTTTTTGATGCCAGTTCGGTGACCTATTACGTCCCAGGTGTCGATGCTACCGGGGACTTAACCATTAGGCTAAATGCTGCTGTTCGTACTATTGATGTTGTAAGGACCCAGCCACGCGATGAAGCGGGTGCCATTGTTCCGCGTCCTGGTACTGCGGCTCCAGCTGCAGCAGCAGCGCCAGCGGCGGGTGCACCATTGCCTCGTCAGCCGGCTGCCCCACCAGCTCCGCGGCAATAGATTTCTCTAACTACTGAAAAGCAAATATGGCGAATTCAGTGGTTTAAGAAATGAAAAATTCCTGATAAAGCCGTAGGAATGATAGATACACATTTTTACGAGATGCTTGCACCGCTTAGTTTGGCTGAAATAGTCAAGCTAAGTGGCTGTTTGCCGCGCAACGTTCAAAACAATGAGCTGGAAATTGTATCAGTGGCGGCCCTGCACAGTGCTTTGACTGGCCAATTGGCATATTGCGAAAACGCTGACGGTAAAAAAATTAGCACATCGGCAAGTGCGGTATTAATTACTGAAAAAGATGTTCACTTGCTGCCAAAGACGGTCTGCGGCTTGGTAGTTGCGGCCCCTAGGGCTGCTTTTGCTAATATCGCGGGAAAATTGGTAAAGCCAATTCAGACTTTCAATAACGCAACGAAATTTGACTTTGAAGAAAATGTTGAAATAGGTGGCGGAACAATTATTGGCGAAGGCGTTCAGATTGGTAGCGCCAGCAAAATAGGGCCAAACGTTTTTATTGGCGCTGGCGTAAAAATTGGTAGAAATTGCGAAGTTGGCGCAAATGTGGTGATTTGCTGCGCATTTATTGGCGACAATGTCACGATAGGTGCCAATTCAGTAATTGGAAAATCAGGTTTTGGGGTTGCCGTTTCTTCATCTGGGCCAATTGATGTTCCGCAATTCGGCCGTGTAATCATTCAGGACAATGTTACCATTGGTGCGCTTTGTACGATAGATAGGGGCGCGTTCGATGATACGGTCATTGGCCTTTCATGTAAAATTGATAATCATTGCCATTTGGCCCACAATGTAAAGCTCGGCCAAGGCGTGATTATCGCCGCATATGGTGGCATTTCAGGTTCTGTCGAAATTGGTGATTTTGCAGTATTGGGTGGCCGAGTTGGGGTTATTGATCACATTAAGATTGGCGCCAGAGCAATGATAGGCGCTGGAGGCTTGGCAATAAGTGATGTTCCAGCAGGGGCGGTTTATTCTGGTTATCCTGCGAAGCCGAAAGTGCAATGGATGCGAGAGATCGTGACTTTAACTAAACTAGTTTCGAAAAAGCAAAAGTGAGGATTGTCGTAAATGCAAGGCAGCTTGGAACGAATTGATTGCGAAGAAATTGTGAAGTTGATTCCGCACCGGTATCCATTTTTACTAATTGACTATTGCCATTCCTATGTTGAAGGGCAGTCCATTATTGGTGTTAAGTGCGTTACGCATAATGAGCCTTTTTTTCAGGGTCATTTCCCTGGCCGTCCTTTGATGCCAGGCGTTCTTATCATTGAAGCAATGGCACAAGCTAGCGCGGTGCTGATGTCGAAAACCCTTAAAGTCGATATTTCAAAAGCCGGTATTATGTTCATGTCGGTTGATAATGCAAAGTTCAGGCGTCCAGTTCGCCCGGGTGATGTTATAATTATGGAGATTGGTGTAACACTAGCGCGTCGTAATATTTTCAAATTTCAAGGACGAGCAATAGTTGGCGATGAATTGGTTTGTGAAGCTGATTGGGCTGCGATGAAAGTTGACATTTAACGAGGTTTTACTGCGATGACGAAGAAAATTCACCCAACTGCAATTGTAGATGAAGGCGCTGTTATTGGCAACGATGTTGAAATAGGTCCTTTTTGTATTGTTGAAAACCATGTAAAAATTGGCGCGAGGACAAAAATTGCCGCGAATGCCATTGTACGCAATCATACAGAAGTTGGCGAAGATTGTGTGATAGATTCATTTGCAGTTTTGGGCGGCGCGCCACAAGATTTGGGCTATCGCGGCGAGCCAACAAGGCTAATAATTGGCGACAGATGCACAATCAGAGAGCATGCAACTTTGAGCAGAGGAACAACCAAGGGCAACAATCAAACATTGCTTGGCAATGATTGCTATTTGATGAGTTGTGCCCATGTCGGCCATGATTGCATTGTGGGTGATCACGTTATCATGGCGAGTAACTCGGCATTGGCTGGTCACGTCACAATTGGCGAACGGGTGATACTTGGCGGGTTGTCTGCGGTTCATCAAAATTGCCGTGTTGGCCGGCATGCTTTTGTCGGTGGTCTAGCTGCGGTTGTTACAGATGTTATACCGTATGGGTCTGTGATTGGTGTTCATGCGCATCTTGCAGGATTGAACATTGTTGGATTGAAACGGCGTGGATTTTCGCGCGTTCAAATTCACGAAATGCGCGCGGCATACCGAATGTTATTCGCCGAAGAAGGCACAATGCAAGAGCGAATTGAAGACGTTGTAGAGCGCTTCCCGGATGTTCCCGAAGTTATGGAAATGATAGATTTCGTAAAAGCTGATGCCCAGCGCGGCCTTTGTTTGCCTAGAGATTAAAATGCATAGAGTAGGACTAATAGCTGGGGCAGGGTCATTGCCAATTGAAATTGCCCGTAATTGTGAATTGTCGGGCATTGAAATTATTATGAGCCGTATAACAGGAATTAGTGATGCTGAAGCTGCCACTTTTTTGGGTCATGAACACGGTTTGGGCCAGTTCGGCGCAAGAATTGCCTCGCTGAAGGCCGCGAATGTGGAAACTATCGCATTTGTCGGTAAAATTGAAAGGCCAGATTTTAATACACTTGCAATGGATGATGTCGGTATCTCAATGCTGCCGAAACTAGGCTTGGCGACGGGCGATGATGCGGTTATGCGGGTGATATTGGCGGAATTTGCCAATGCTGGTTTCAATATTATTGGCCCAGATACTTTGCAAACTTCGTTGCTTGCACCGCTAGGAAGTTTGGGTAGATTATCGCCAACTCCCGCGCAATTGGCAGATATTAGTATCGCGGCCAATGTTGCAAATGAAATTGGGCGGCTTGATATCGGGCAGGGTTGCGTTGTCTGCAAAGGGGTCGTTCTTGCAGTCGAAGCCCAGGAAGGAACAGACGAAATGCTCAAACGGGTGGCTAATTTACCAATCGAAATACGCGGAAATCCGACAAACCCAGCCGGCGTTTTGTGTAAAAGGCCAAAACCTATTCAGGAAATGCGTATTGATTTACCGACTATTGGGATAGCTACGCTAGAAAACGCAATTCGGGCAGGGCTAGCCGGCATTGCGGTGCAAGCTGGCGGCGCCTTAATTGCGCAACGCGAGAAATTAATCGCCCGCGCAGACGCAGCAAACATATTCATTTACGGTTTTGATGCCAATTTAGGCTCCAAAATTTGAATAGCGTAAAAAAACTATTTGTAATTGCGGCTGAACCTTCGGGTGACAGCTTAGGTGCGGACTTTATCGAGGCGGTAAGGGCCATGTCGCCAACAATCGAAATAAAAGGTATGGGCGGCGAAAAAATGGCTGCTGCCGGCGTGGAATCGCTTGTATCTATTGACGGATTAAGCGTTCTTGGAATTGTTGAAGCCTTAGGAGCGTGGAAAATTGCTCGCAACAAAGCTTGTGAAGTAGCTGTTTTTGCAAAAGAATTTGCACCTGATGCTATTGTCCTCATAGATTCTTGGGGTTTTACAACACGAGCTGCAAAAGAAATAAGAAAGCGCTTACCAAATACGCGAATTATCAAAATGATTGGGCCGCAGGTTTGGGCAACAAGGCCCAAGCGGGCAAAAATAATCGCCGAAATTTACGACGAAATTTGGTGCATTCATGATTTCGAATTACCCTTTTATCAAGGGCTAAACATTACTGCTAAAGTCATCGGCAATCCAGCGTTAGGGCGCGTGCAATTGGGTAATTCCAAGTCGTTTATTGACAAATATCAGCTAGAAAATAAGCGCATTATCGGGCTGTTACCGGGTTCACGGAAAAACGAAGTCAGATATTTGTTGCCTATAATGGCCGAAGCAGTTGAAGCATTGAACAAATTGTCACCAAATCTGGCTTTTGTTACCGTGGCAGCAGACGCAATGAAGGCCCAAATAGCCACTTATAGAATCCCGCAGAATTGGATTATTGTTGATGAAGCCGATAAATTGGATGCGTTCGCAGCGATGAAATTGGCTGTTGCTTGTTCTGGAACCGTGACGTCGGAATTGGCAATAGCTGGCGTGCCAATAATTGTCGGTTATAAGTTAGACGGGTTCACATATTTTGTAATCAAAAACTTTCTACTTAAGGCACAATTTGTAACTCTGCTGAATGTGGCTTCACGCAAAGAAATTGCAAAAGAACTTTTGCAAGATGATTTGACAACCCATAATGTAGTCTCAGAGATAATACACTTGTTAGACGATGAAGCCCGGCGCGGCGCACAAATTGAAGCCCAAAATGTCGCCCTTCAAACCATGGGGTTAGGGAAAACAAAAGCTGCATTTAAAGCCGCCCAATTTTTATTGGGTGATTAGGTCATAAACTCAATAATTTTAGCCAAATGGCAGTAAAATGGCTAAATAATAAGTTGAAAATAGGATTTTAGCGATATGAATATCGGTAAAGTGCTTTTTCAGGCTTAGTATGACGCCATTTTGCTGTCCGAAGGATGCGGCCCTTTTGCGTGTCTGGAGCGTCAGAAGCATTTGAAAATATCCATATTTCCTGCACACTTCTTCCTTCCATTCACGTAAAATCGCTCGCACTATTTGCCTAAAACTAATGAGTTTATGACCTAAAGCCGATCGAAATTCGCGAAAATTGGTTAGCGCGCTTTAATATCCACGTAGTTACGAGCTGTTGCACCAGTGTATACTTGGCGCGGTCTGCCAATTTTCTGCGCCGCGTCTTCATTCATTTCACTCCACTGTGCAATCCAGCCGACTGTTCGCGCCAAAGCAAACAAAACAGTAAACATTTCAACTGGAAAGCCCATTGCGCGCAAAGTAATGCCGGAATAAAAATCAATATTCGGGTATAATTTGCGTTCAATAAAGTATGGATCTGAAAGCGCAATCCGCTCAAGTTCAATGGCCACTTCTAATAGTGGGTCATCTTTTACGCCAATGGCTTTGAAGACTTCATGCGCAGCTTTTTGCATAACTGTCGCCCGCGGGTCATAGTTTTTATAAACGCGGTGGCCAAACCCCATAAGGCGAACGCCAGATTCCTTATTCTTAACTTTTTCAATAAAGGCCGGAATATTATCAACATGACCAATTTCCATCAGCATGTTTAAGGCGGCTTCATTCGCGCCGCCATGCGCAGGGCCCCACAAAGAAGCGATACCGGCAGCGATACATGCAAACGGGTTTGCTTCTGATGAGCCAGCTAACCTGACGGTTGATGTCGAAGCATTTTGCTCATGATCCGCGTGAAGGATGAATATCTTCTCCATCGCTTTTGCCAAAACCGGATTTACCACATAATCCTCTGCTGGCACTGCAAAACACATTCGCAAGAAGTTTGATGCGTAATCCAAATCATTGCGAGGGCTAACAAACGGCTGGCCAATCCAATATTTATAGGCGCGGGCCGCAATAGTCGGTATTTTGGCAATTAGCCTGTGCTGAGTAATAACTCTTTGTACCGGGTCATTAATGTCTAAGCTATCGTGATAGAAGGCCGATAACGCGCCAACCGCGCCAACCATTACTGCCATTGGGTGCGCGTCGCGGCGGAAACCCTCAAAAAATCGATCAAATTGAGCATGTAACATTGTGTGGCGAGTGATTAGGCTTGAAAATTCATCATATTCCATTTTTGAAGGCAACTCGCCTTTCAAAAGCAAATAGCAAACTTCAAGAAAATTTGATTTTTCCGCCAAGTCACCAATTGCATAGCCACGGTGCATCAAAATGCCTGCATCGCCATCAATATATGTTATCTGGCTTTCGCAAGAAGCTGTTGATGTAAATCCAGGGTCATAAGTAAATACACCAAGCGAAGAATATAATTTGCGAATATCAATCACATCAGGGCCATCGGTTCCTGAATAGATCGGTAATTCCAATTTCTTACCGTGAATTTCGATTGTGGCGAACCCATTTGCTTTTACATTGCTTTCCATAGCTTTTCCTAACTTATGGTCAAAAAATCAAACTTGCGCCGCAGTTTGCAAGCGCATCAATACTTCCTCTTTGCCCAATATCTCCATTGCTTGTGCAAGGTCAGGCGCAATCAACCCACCGGTTATTGCCGCCCTCAATACTGGGGCAATTTTATTCATCCCAACGCCATGTTCAGTAGCAAGATTTGTTAAAGAAACCCTTAGCATTTCTATATCCCAATGTACTTCATTTTTCAACATTTCTGTGGCGCTTGCAATTACTTCTTTGCCAAATCCGCTTACCATTTCTTGGGCCTTTGGCGCAAATTCTAAAGGCGTTTTGGCCCAAATGAATTTTGATTGTTCTAGCAATTCTGGTATGGTCTTTGCACGCATTTTCAATATTGCCATGGCTGGCGCTATTCGTTGCAATGCGGTTTTAGATATCTCAATTTTTTGATACTTCGCGCTTTCAACTAACAGCGATAGTAGTCGACTGTCCTCGGCTTTTTGCATGAAATGCGCGTTCACCTGCGCCAGTTTATCAAAATCGAGGCGCGACGGGCTTTTACCCAAACCTTCTAAATCGAAGATGTGGACGGCGTCTTCAATTGGAATAATGTCTAAGTCGCCTTTGGCCCAACCTAATCGCAATAAGTATGAGAGCATTGCCTCTGGCAAATAGCCCATGTTTTCATACTCTGCGACAGCCAAGGCACCATGACGTTTTGACAGTTTTTTGCCGTCTGCACCATGAATCAATGGAATGTGGGCGTAAATTGGCCGAGGCCAACCCAGTGCATCAATCAGGACACTTTGCCTAGCAGCGTTTGTTAAATGGTCGTCACCGCGAATTACATGGGTCACCTTCATGTCATAATCATCAACAACAACAGCCAACATATAGGTTGGCGTGTCATCAGTACGAAGCAAAACCATGTCATCGAGATCTTTGCCCATTGTCCGAACGGATCCTTGAACCTTGTCTTCAATTACAATCGCTTCGTTATCATCGGGCGCACGAAGCCTCACAACAAATGAAGCAGTATTGTTTTGCGTATTCCCGTCTCTATATGGCGAGCGAAAAGCGCGTCCTTCTGACATGGCCTTTTCTCGCACGGTTGTGGCTTGTTCTGGGGTTAAGTAACATTTGAAAGCCTTGCCCGTCGCAACTAATTGATGTGCAACTGCTGTATGGCGCTCTGATCTGGCTGCCTGGTAAATTGGCGGCTCATCAGCGCTTAGGCCAAGCCAAGTCATACCGTCCAAAATTGCAGCAACCGCTTCAGGGGTTGACCGTTCCTTATCTGTATCTTCGATACGCAAAAGGAAAGTGCCATTGTTTCGCTTTGCATACAAATAATTGAATAGCGCAGTTCTTGCCCCGCCGATATGCAAGTTGCCAGTCGGCGAGGGGGCAAAACGCGTGATTACATGATTTGGCGGCTTTATTGACATTCAATTCTCAGGAAAATTATTGATTGAAGATGGTCCATTCTTCAATTTAGAATCATGAACGTTAACAACATCTTTTTTGCAACAATATGACCAAAAACAAAAGAAAATGCCACAGTATATAATTATGCAGGCAGGGTAGGCCATAAAATCATTGATTGCTTTGTATAATGCGAGTTAAGCTGCCCTTAGCATGCAAAAAGGACTGCATTCACGGAAAAACTGTGCCGCACAATTCGGGCGTGATTTGGCTGCAAACTAAAGCGAAAAGGCGTTTTCATGGCATTATATCGAAAAAACCCGGTTTATGCCTTATATTCTTGCCAAAAATCATGTCACACCATGCAATAATTGATTTTATGACCTATGCGATTTGGCCATATCACTTAGAAGAAGGGGTTAGAAATTATACAAATTACTTTTATAACCCTTAAAGATATATTCCAAAACGAGCACGAGCGTTTCATTTTGTGGCTGCCGTTTGCTTTTGCTTGTGGTTGCGCAGCTTTTATCGGGACATCAATAGATCTTGATCCCGCAGTATGGACACTGATCCTTTGCAGCTGCGCAGCTTTCACTGTGTTCGAACTTCTTTTTTTGCGCAAAATGCACAGCAAGATTCTTTTAGCTGTAACATTTCTTAATCTCTTAGTGATGGCGTTTTCCGGCGGTATTATAGTTTCATTTCTTCGCACCAACGCCGTTTCAACACCAATAATACAAGAACAATCAGTGAAGCGGAAAATAAGTGGCACTTTGGCTGGTGTCGATAGAAGTAAGAATGGGTCTTGGCGCGCGAAAGTTCGACTAACCGAAGTTCAAGGTTTGCCGCTAAACTCAATTCCAAAATATGTTAGAGTAACTACATATTCAGCAGCAAAGGCAAGAATTGGATCGAGCTTTGAATGTGTTGCCGTTCTAAGGCCACCTCCAAAGGCTATCGTTCCAGGCGGTTATAGTTTCGCCCGCAAAGCATGGTTTTTGCAAATTGGTGCTGTTGGATATTGTGAAGGCCCGCCGATTTTATCACCACCGATTGCTTCTGGAATAATTGATAGCATTCAAAATTCGATGACTGATGCAAGATTAGCCGCTAGCAAAAGTATCTCGAATGGCAAAACAGGCGGCGGAGCCGGGTTTTTGGCTGCTATTACTACGGGCGATAGAAGTTGGATATCAGAAGCGGATGCAAGGGCTCTGCAAGGATCTGGCCTTGGCCATATTATATCGGTTTCCGGAATTCATGTTAGCCTGATTGCTGGTCTAGTTTATTTTGCACTGGTAAGAATGCTCTCCTTACTAGGCGCGATACCATTGTGGTTTGACGTACGCAAAATCGCGGCAATGATTGGGCTTGGCTGCGCTGTTGGCTATACCATTTTCACGGGATCAGAAGCCCCTGCTATCAGGGCCGCAATCATGACATCAATTGCTTTCGTTGCCATTCTTATTGACAGGCAAGCAATAAGTTTGCGCGGTTTAGCAATCGCAGCCTTCTTGATACTTCTTTTTCGTCCAGAGCATGCAGCCGACGCTGGTTTTCAAATGTCATTCTTAGCAACAATGGCACTTGTGGCATTATGGGAGATTTTCATCCCGAAAAGTGGCGGTGCTCCCCGGGCCTTGATTAATAGAATTGGCTTTTGGCTTCTTGGCGCTGTTCTTGCAAGCCTTGTCGCAGGGCTCGCGACTTTGCCAATTTCTATAAACAATTTTGGCCGTTTTTCGACTTATGGTCTTGTAGCAAATGTGATTGCGGCGCCAATTGTTGATTTCGCTATTGGCCCTTTTGCGGTGCTTGGCGCGACACTTTCGCCTTTCGGTTTAGATGAATGGGCCTGGAAAGTCGCAATCTGGGGCCTTAATATAGTTTTGCGGCTAGCTTACTATTTCTCGGCTATTGATGTGCAGACAGTCGCCCTTAGCCCACTTTCGGTATTCCCATGTTTTTTAATGGTTTTCGCGGTGGTTTGGGCATGCTTTTGGCGTGGCGGTTTGAAAATCTTTGCACTGCTGCCGTTGTTTGCGTCAATTTTTTTGTGGGCCACAGCGCCAATTCCAGAACTTTATGTAGCCGCAGGCGCACGGGCAATTTATTCGCCAAGGTCCCAAGCCAAAAATCAGCACATTAACGTTAGCCGTCTATGTTTCTTGAAGAATGCCAGATTTGATGCGCTTAGGTTAATTGATCAGTCCAACGCAACCCAAACCCAGAAAGCAATCGACGTGGCTGCTCTTGGTCAAAGCCGGACGCAAAAATGCGCAATTGGCCGTGGTGATTGGGAAGCCCATTTTGTTAATGAGCAAGATTTCTTTGGAGCTAATACAAGAGAGCGTTTGCCAAAAGGAGTGAACCGGCTTTTGAGTAATAAACAAGGCAAACAAAAAAATCTAAATCCCCGCGAAGATTCTATCGAAACGGAACTAACCCTAGAGCGCAATTTGCAAGAAAGCGAAGCGCTATCTATAACTTTTGGCAATGAAACCAGAGCTTTGGACGCCCAAAACACCCCAAATGGCGCGATTTTATATCGCAAGGGTTGGCGGCTTTCACTCTATCAGCCTCAATCTACAAATCGGCCATGGAACCAGGATTGATTTAATGATAACGCCTGACCAAGGACACCAAAATACCTTGAATTCTAACTTGGTCCGGACCGAATATACGAGTTTCATAGCGCGGATTTGCAGCTTCAAGTGCAATAGATTTGCCGCGCTTACGAAGGCGCTTTAAAGTTGCTTCTTCTTCATCAATTAGTGCGACGACGATATCGCCAGTTTCTGCACTATCGGCGCGCCGAAGAATTACAATATCCCCTTCCAAAATGCCGATGCCAATCATAGAATCACCGCGAACTTCCAGTGCATAATGCAAATTCGGGTCGAATTCCTTTGGTGCATCAATGAAACCAATTTCATGTTGTATGGCTTCAATCGGGACACCAGCGGCAATCTTTCCAAGAATTGAAATGCCTTGTGGCGTGCTTGTCGGCCTTGGTTGTTCAGACACTAATGTCGGTCTAAAGCTCTTATTTTGTGTGGGATTATTGGCTGGAAGTTTTATTACTTCGAGTGCCCGCGCCCGATGCGCCAAACGCCTTAGAAATCCACGCTCTTCTAGAGCAGAAATCAATCGGTGAATGCCAGATTTTGATGCAAGATTTAGGGCATCCTTCATTTCGTCAAAAGAAGGCGACACCCCGTCCTTATTAAGACGATCGTTTATGAACAACAATAATTCATTTTGTTTCGTGGTTAACATTTATTCACTCCATCGAAATTGGCAAATGTACAATCTTCTCAAAAATACTCTCCCAATGATTTCTTAAATTACCATGAACTTATCGGGAACAAACTGTGATTGTTCTATATACGTTCTAAAATAATGTCTAGCACTTTTTGTATAGAATTTATCTGATGATAGTTTTGCCATTTGCCACGGCTTAGTTTAAGGCGTTCATTATGAAAGTAAGATTTGCCCCATCGCCAACAGGTAAGCTCCATGTTGGCAACATACGCACAGCGCTCCTCAATTATTTATTTTGCCACGCAAACAATGGCCACTTCCTATTGCGTATCGATGACACCGACTTTGTTCGGTCCACTGATGCATTTGAACACGGAATTAGAAATGACTTGGCATGGCTTGGCATCAACTGGGATAGCATTGAGTATCAGTCAAAGCGTAACGAAATTTATGACAAAGCAGCAGCCGATTTAAAAGCAAAGGGGCTTTTGTATCCTTGTTATGAAACTGCCGATGAATTGGAAAGAAAACGTAAGGTCCAATCAGCTTTGGGTCGACCGCCAATTTACGACCGCGCCAGTTTGGCTTTAAGTGATGCGCAAAAAGCATCTCAAGAGGCTGAAGGGAATATGCCGCATTGGCGGTTCAAACTTTCGGGTAATCGCATTGTGTGGCAAGATTTGGTGCGCGGTGAACAATCTGTAGACACAGGTTCAATGTCAGACCCAGTATTAATTCGCGCTGATGGGGCTTATCTTTATACTTTACCGTCCGTGGTTGATGATGTGGAATTAGGGATTACTCATGTTGTAAGGGGCGAGGACCATGTAACGAATAGTGGTGCGCAAATCGAGATTTTTGAGGCACTTTGCGGCCGTCGCCCTGAATTTGGCCACTTTCCTTTATTAGTTGGCGCCGAAGGTGAAGCGCTTTCAAAACGCCTTGGATCCATGTCCATCGAGAGTTTGCGCGACGAAGGTATTGCGCCAATGGCAATTTTGTCGCTCTTGGCAAAACTTGGCACATCGGATCCAGTCGAAGCATTCGCGACTATTGCTGAATTGGTTGAAGGCTTCGCTTTTAGCAAGATTGGCCGTGCGCCAGCCCGCTTTAATCCTGACGATGTTTATAGGCTTGACGCTCAATTGTTGCATAAAGCCGATTATTCCGAGATTGCGCCGAAACTTGCAGCAATTGAAGCTGATTTTGGTGAAGAATTTTGGAATATTATTCGTGGGAATTTGAGCAAGTTATCTGATGCCAAAATTTGGGCCGAGGTTGTTCGAGGGCCCATTGAACCGATAATTGACAACAAAGAGTTTTCGGCAATTGCTGCGAAACATGTGCCAAACGGCGAACTTGATGAAAATTCGTGGAAATTATTCACTGAGGCTGTAAAAGCTGAAACTGGCGCCAAGGGCCGCGATTTGTTTATGCCATTACGCAAAGCTTTGACCGCCCAAGAACACGGCCCTGATATGGCTCGGTTGTTTGTTCTTATAGGGCGGGAAAAGGCTGTGACGCGGCTGAGTGGTTTAAAAACCTAGTCAAAGCAGTGCCAGCCTAAACTTAGCGCGTGCTTTGTTCTAAAACAGTTTTTGGCTGGCGCTGTCGTTGCGTGCTAGCATGGCTTTCATCGCAGGAATGACTTCTTCGGCTGTATCTACTACGTCATATGCTAAGTGAAAATGGTCAGGCGTAAAATGGTTATCATGGAAAGTTTTGAACATATCAACCAAGGGCTGCCAAAACTCTTTGCCAACAAAAACGATTGGTTTTGAATGAAGCTCCAGACGATGCCAAGACAAAGTCTCGACAACTTCTTCTAAGGTGCCAATACCACCTGGCAAAACTGCAAATCCGTCTGATTCAGAAAACAACAGCCATTTGCGTTCATGCATGGTATCTACCATAATTGTTTCGATTTCCGGGTGCGGAAGTTCCCACTTAGTAAGGAAATGTGGCATAATACCCAAAACCTTGCCGCCAGCTTCAAACGCTGCACGGCTTGACGCCCCCATTAGGCCGACGTTGCCGCCGCCATATACCAGCCGCATATCATGTGCAGCTATTTCTTTGCCCATTTTCGTTGCAATATCAATAAACTTAGGGTCTGCGCGGTTGGATGAACCGCAATACACACAAATAGAATCAATTTTCATATTTCTCTCACATACATTTCTTATTTTGTATCGCCATTCCAATCGTGGCGATCTGGGTTTGTGCACCATAAACTACACAGGTTGCTAAATTGCAAATAGTGCAATCGAACATTGTTGAACAGCACAACGCGCTTTTCAATAAATATTTGCACCTATCGGAAGATCATGAATCGGCGCGTCAAAACGTGGAATGTAGGAGCTTTACGAAAAACGAAAACCAAGCTTTTCAATCATTTATTCCACTTGGCGCAAATTACCCAATAACCGCTCAAGCTAATAAGGTGGCGATTTTAGTGGAGTGGCTCCCCGAGCAGGGCTCGAACCTGCGACAAAGCGATTAACAGTCGCTTGCTCTACCAACTGAGCTATCGAGGAACAACAGCTGCGCTTTATAACTTTATGGCAGACATTGGCAATCCAAAAATGCATCAATAACTGCAATGCTATTATATGGCGTAGCTAGGTATATTCAAATAGGCAAAAAAAAACGAGGAACATAAGTTCCCCGCTGAAAGTATTGGGTATGGTGGGGTGTCAACTCAAATTGAGGAAAGACACAATCATCTTTTACAAGTAGTGTGTTAATTTATAGTTAATGGAATATATTATGTTGTTAATATGATAACCATAAAACCAATAAACTTATTAAGTATAAAATACTAAGCATACCGGCGAAGTGCTCTTTGGATATTTGAACGCTTTGTGATCGCTTGCGGCCAAGGTTTTTCAATAGTGACATGGACGCTGTAGGCGGATAATCTAGCTCATGAACTCATTGATTTGAATGGTGTAACATGATATTGGGCAAGAATCTAAGGAAACAATAGGGTTTTTTTCGATATGAATATCGTGAAAACGCTTTTCTGCTTTAGATTAAAGCCAAAATCATGCCCGACGGGTGCGACACATCTTTTGCGTGAATGCGGTTCTTTTGTGCGATTTGTCCGTCAAAAGTCCTTGGAAGTATTGAAACTTCCTGCGGCCTTTTTTCATCTACTCGCCCAAAATAACGCGCTTCTGGCAAAGCAAATTAAAGAGTTTATGACCTAGCATATGGCAGATGATTCCCAAGAAAAAACAAAAAAACTAAAGCTACGAAAACGTCGTGGCTTAATGCTAATTTTATCAAGTCCGTCAGGCACTGGAAAGACCTCACTTTCTCGTCAATTGGTTAAGGATGACAAAGAAATCAATTTGTCGGTTTCTTGGACCACGCGACCAATGCGCGAAGGCGAGATTGATGGGAATCACTATCATTTTGTTTCAAAAGATGAGTTTCGGAAGAATCGCGCGTCAGACGGCTTTCTTGAATGGGCGGAAGTCCACGACAATTATTATGGCTCGCCAAAAGAGCCTATTTTAAGAACTTTAGAAAGCGGAACCGACATAATCTTCGACATTGATTGGCAAGGAGCTCAGCAATTATCCAATGCCGTTCCATCTGATGTAGTCAGTGTGTTTATTCTGCCACCGTCGATGAAAGAGCTTAAAAGGCGGCTTGAAAATAGGGGCCAAGACAGCGAAACTATCGTAAGCAAGCGTATGACCAATTCATATGGTGAAATAAGCCGCTATGATTCATATCAATATGTTTTGGTAAATGAAAATTTTGATGAAACTTATGAGCACTTAAAAACAATTGTCGCTGCCGAGAGGCTGCAACGTCATCGCCAACCATGGGTTGGGCAATTTGCGCTCGATTTGCTCGAAGAAGACGCTTAGCACGGATTTAGTTCGAAAAGATTTGCAAATAGTAGTTTTTTGCACATAGTTCAGAATTGGCTTAAACTATTGAATTTATGACCTAAACTGCAGATGCCGATTTATAGGCACATGCCAACGCAAAAAATTGTTCGGGCGATAGGACTTCTGCGCGGCTTGTTGGGTCAATATTAGCAGCTTCACATAATGCAATTGAATTACCAATTTGACTAAGACTTGAGCGTAGCATTTTGCGTCTTTGGCCGAAGGCAGCGGCAGTAACTTTTCCCAGCGCATGGATTTCCTCGAATCTAGATGACTTTTCACGCAAAACTACTACAGCGCTTTCAACTTTCGGCGGCGGCGTGAAAGCTAAACGTGGAACATGCATGCCAATGCGCGCTTCACACCTAGCGGCCACCAATATTGCCAATCGACCATACGCACTTTGACCTACATTGGCGCAAATTCGCAAGGCAACTTCATTTTGAAACATAAGCACCATAGGCCAAGCTGCTTCGGCCCCGTGCAGCCAGTTAACCAACAGCGCAGTTCCAACATTATACGGCAAGTTGGATATTATCTTCCCGTTATAGTCTGTAAGGCCATTGTCTGCCATTAATTGTGATAGTGAAAGTTTTAAGGCGTCGCCTTCGATTACAATTAGCCTTCCAAGATCACTAGCAAAATAATTCTTTAAGTGCAGGGCGAAACGTGGATCTTTTTCAATCACGATTATTTTGTGCGCAGGGCTTTCTAATAAGGCCTGCGTAAGACCGCCTGGCCCGGGTCCAATTTCAAAAACTACGTCATTCGCGCCCAATTCACCCAATTTTGCTATTTTGGCTGTTAAGTTTAAATCTAAAAGAAAGTGCTGGCCAAAGCCCTTTTTTGCGAACAAATCGCCTGACTTAATGGTTTCACCAATAGTCGGCTTACTTTGTTCAATGTTCTTTTGGTTCGAATTACAAGCCATTGTTTTTGGCCCGATTTTCTGAAAGATAGCTTGCGGTTTTAATTGCCGCTAAAAGGCTTTCTTCATTGGCAATATTTTTGCCCGCAATGTCAAAACCCGTTCCATGATCCGGTGAAGTGCGAATTATTGGAAGCCCAAGCGTAATGTTTACTCCGCCCCAAAAATCAATCGCTTTTATCGGGATTAGTCCTTGATCATGATACATAGCAATGAAACAATCAAACTTTTCCCGCAAATGTGGCGCGAAAGCACTATCTGCTGGTAAAGCATCAGAACAATCAATACCACCTTCGCGCAAAAGCTGCGCTGCTGGGTTGATTATTCTGGCTTCTTCGTCGCCAATTGCACCATTTTCGCCAGCATGGGGGTTCAACCCCAGCAATCCTATGCGCGGGTTTGGAACGCCAAAATCATTTTTTAGCGATGAGCCAACAACCCGGACTACGTCGACAATTCGTTCTATGCTTAAAAGCGTAGGAACTTTTGATAGTGGCTCATGTATTGTTGCAAGTGCTACCTTCAACCCAGGAATTGCGAGCATCATAACCGGGCCTCTGGCATGGTTAAAAGGCATGTTTTGAATTTCATTAGCGATAAACTCAGTATGACCTGCAAAAGGAAAGCCCGCATCATAAAGCACAGACTTTGCTATTGGCAGGGTTACAATGGCTTTCGCGCGTCCATTTGCAACATGCTCTATTGCATGTTTTATCGCGTCAATAATTGCCATGGCATTGTTTTTGTTTGGGATACCTTGAACAGCAGGCTCTGATAATTTGACGCTTTGAATTATAGGCAATGCAATTGGGAAACAGGCAGTCGCCTCGCTTGGCGAATTGATAACTTTAACACTTGGCCCCGCACCCATCGATTTTAGGGCGCGGTTAAAAGGGTCCGCATCGCCAATAATTGCAAAGGCACTCGCCGTATTGCGCAGTTTTAGCCATGCTTTTACTGCAAGTTCTGGCCCAGTTCCCGAAGGGTCACCCATTGTAATCAAGAGCGGCTTAATCATTGCGGCCCCCAATTATGGCATTAAAAACGCATATTAACTGCAGCTTCGCGCCGCAAGTCGCGCAAATATCGACGCGCAATGAGGCTAAGTTCTTGATCCGTCAATTGGTCTTCAATTTGTTCACGTGTTGGGATATCTGGCCCTGAAAGTACAACATCGCACACTACAAGAACATGGACACCTTGCCCTGATCTAAAGACATTGGTTGTTTGATTTTGGCGAACATTTTGCAAATTAGCGTTGAAAACTTCAGAGAGGTCAGTTGCGGCAACTTGACCCAAATCGAGCGCCGAAACGTTATTTCGCGCCGCGGCCCGAGTCACACCGTCACAACCACCTCTTAGGCCGGTCTTTGCAGCGCGAACTTGTTCTTCTGCATGGCGCCATGCGGCCTCATTCGCGTCTGCTGCCACAGCCTTGGACATTTCCTTCAATTTATATGTAGCAAGTGGAACTTGACCTTCACGTTTTGCTCTTATCGCAAAAATCATAACGCCGCCTTGAACCGTAATGGGTTCTGATACTTGGCCAACCGGCACTTGGTCAATTACTGCAGCGACTTCTGGCCGCAGTTCGCCTTGAATCACCCAACCCAAGTCGCCACCTGATGCTGCAGTCGACGCGAACGAAAACTGTTGGGCGATACGTGCGAAGCTTGCACCGGATCTTATTTGTTGCACCAAAGTTGCCGCACCTGCCAGGGCTTCGTCAGTCTCGGTGGAATTTGCAACTTCTATAAAAATCTCTGACATTTGGTATTGAGGACGGTTAGAAGTCGCTAAAACGCGATTTAGAAACTCATCGATTCTAGTGCGAGATATTTTAATTCGGCTTCCATATCTACCAGACACAATTCGCTGCCATAATACTTCGGCTCTTGTCTTATCGCGGTAACTTTGGACAGATATCCCGGCATCAACTAACTCAGTATAAAACTCTTGCAAAGTTTGTCCGTTTTGGCGCGATTGGTTCGCCAGAATGCGATCTACATCGGCGTCACTCATATAGACTTTGAACTTTGCTGCCTCCTGGGTTTGCAATCGTTCATTTATCAATGATGTGAGAGCTTGTTGTGACGCTTGTTGAATAATTTCAGGCGTCGGCTGAGTTATTCCACTGGTTATCAATAAAAAACGCGTTCTTTGTCTTAAGTCAAAAATTGTGATTGGTTGATCGTTGACAATGGCCGCCACGCCTTCTGCAGCTAAAGTAGCTTGGGCTTGCGCTTGCTTGGCGCTTATTGCTATGCCGCAAATGATCAATATTACAAGCGTTAGCCTTACAATATTTTGAAAAGCAACATTGATGCTTTCAATCTTGACTTTACCAGTATTCATCTTTTCTTTGCCCCAAAACACAATTCGCCAATTTCGCTACCATTAGCCAAAGTTGCTACATAATAAAACCTAATTAGCGCAAAATAAGGCAGTTAAATTAATTTAATTTAGGATGCGTATTCGCGCAACGAGGAAGAATCTTAATCTATTCGAATGGTTCTTCGTTAATTACGCCTATTGTCTTGAACGCAACTTGAATCTTGAACCCCGATGATGGCGTTATGAAACGATTGGTGGTGTTAGTTTCTTCATAATAGATCAAAACTTCAGTGCAATCATCGCCAAAACCACCACCAATTCGAGAGCGCAAATTCGAATTGGACCTAAAATCATACCAATTATCGGCAAAAGCACGAATGTTTTCACCAAACTTATAACTTGCATGGGTTACAAGTTCTCGGTTTACACGCTCTAGGCCGCCAACTCTAAGCGGCAATTCATGGTATCTGAAACTCAAGCCTGCTCCCATATACGAAAGGTTGCCAGCTAATTCTGTGCGCACTAACGCACCGGTAATTGCATCAAGCCTAATGTTGCCATCAAAGCTAAGGACCGAATTAACATTTACAGTAAGATTTGAAACCCAATCACCGTTTTCGCGGTCCAAATTGGTCAGCCTATCAAGAAAGGGGTTTGACCTGTCGCGATATTGCTTTCCAACAAACCAATCGAAAGATGTCTGGCCAGTTGCAGCAATAAAATTGATGCCAATAGTCGCGCGGTTGCCGCTGTCCCATATATCGAAATTGCTACTTGGCATTTGATTGAAGTATGAGCTGAAATTATTGTCATATCCATTGGAATCTTCAATTGAGATTTTATTGCCGTGGCCGTCGATGCTAGATGCCGTAAGATTAATTTTCGGGATTACCATCAAATTGATATTGTCTACATTTCGTATCAAAGGCCATTTGAAATCGAGTGAAACAGTTCCTAGCGCCCTTGATACATTACGTGACCCAGCGGTTGTGACGTTACCAATACTTTGATTATTATAAGAATATCCATCACCCCTCATTGACAAAGAAGTTTCTATCAAAAGGCCGTTGCCAATAATATTTTGCCCCTGCCAAGCCAAAATGCCACTAACCCGACCGGTGTCTTGTCTATTATCATTTCGATCTAGGTAAATCGCAGAACCGGTTGCGGTTAAAGTGCCATTCCATGGCCCGAATTTCCATTTTCTATGGGCTTCAATTGCCGGCGCAATATGTGGCGTATTCTTACGCCTTTCTCCAACCGTTAAATCCTGAAAAGCCGCAGCATAGGCCCGAATGAAATAATCATCACTATTGCCCTCGACATATAACTGGCTCATTAGGCGTGCATCATTTGTGCGAAAAATGCCGCGTTGTAGGTTCTGCCCGCGAATTGAGTATCGTTCCAGATATAGGTCGTCAGACGCGGTTTCTACCCCGAAACCCCAGTTCCATTCTTTGTTGATTGCAAATTTGCCTTCGGAAAAAATGTGCCCACGCCAATCTTCTTGACCATAAAATATATGGCGACCACCAAACTTGCGTTCTTTAGTTGCAGATCCTTCAAACCTAAAATTTCCTGAAAAGAAATTGCGGCGATATTGTGCGGACAACAGTGGATTGACAAATTGGCTAATCATCGGCGCAATTGTAAAGTCGGAATAGTCGTCAATTATATAGACAAATGGCTGCTCCCAAAACACGCCAATTCGCGATGATCTACCTGGCTTTGGTTGCAAAAACCCAGTTTGGCGACCAAAAGTCGGGTCTGAGTGTGTGAAAACAGGCATATAAAGAACGGGAACGCCCTTAATCTCAAAAACCACATCTCTATAAGAAATGATGTTGGTTTCTAGATTTTGGGTTGCTGACTTCGCTCTCAATTCCCATGTTGGTCTTTTGGTTTCACAAATTGGGCACGCTGTGTAGATTACATGATCCAGCGAATTGCGTCCGTTGGCTCTTCGCAAAACTCTAGTTGCAGCAAGCACTCCACCGTTTGCAAGCCTGGATGAAAAACCATTAACGACACCTGTCGACAGCCCGTCATCAACAACCAAGCTATCTGCGTAAGAATTAGTGCCGTCCGGATCTATCATTAGGACGTTGCCATCAGCGCTTACGATGCCTGTTGCTCTATCATATTTTATTCGGTCTGCGCGCAAACGACGCCCGTGGTTGAAGGCCTGTACATTGCCCGTTGCTTCAACAATATTGTCAGTCGATGCAGTTCCAATTGCATCCGCAGACAGCAAAATCGCTTCACCAAATTCATCGGCAATTGATTCATCCGGCCTATTTACTATTACAGTATTTGGGTTTTTTGCGTCCTGAGCGAACGCGCAGGTCGGCGCATAGGCCGACAATACAAAAAATGCGGCTGCCCCAATTTGGCTTGGTGAAAGTTTTACAAACATTATTTTGATTTAATCTTGTTTGGCGAAATTGTGCAACTGCTTTGAGTCACATTATTGCTATTGTTTAATAAACTAATAGGCTGCGGGTAGGTTCATCACGTGACTATGGATTTTAGTCCGCTTTCGATAGAGATTATCGGACGGTAGCCAAGCTCGCTTTGCGCCTTTGAAATATCAAGCGTGACCTCCATGCCCACAGTGCCATATTCTTGCATGCTGAGCGGCGATGTAAATTTTCCAGCTGTAAGCTTCTCAGCCAAACTGCCGACAAAGATGACGATTTCACATAGCCACCGTGGTATTTCGCTATTAGATGGTTTAGTGCCGCTTGCATTAAGCATTTGACTAACAAAGTGGCGAAACTCAACAGGCTTACCATCAGTTATAAAATATGCTTCGCCGCCGCGACCTTTTTCCAATGCCAATCGTATACCTTCAACTACATTGTCTATATGCGTTGTCGAAGTGAGATAATGGCCACCGTCAATCCATTTCAATTTACCTGATCTGGCCGCAGCGACCAGTTGCGGCAAAGCAGTTGTATCGTCTCGGCCCCAAACAAATCGCGGACGTAGGATTATTATTGGCATTTCGGTGCTGGTTAAAGAAATCGCCATCAATTCAGCTGCCGCCTTGCTTTGTGAGTAGCCGCCAGCGTGACGCTTAGGAATGGGCATGCTCTCGTTAACATTGATAAGCGGCTTTCCTGCCACCAATACTGCTTCAGTGCTGATATGAATTGCTCGTTGTACACCAGCCAATTTTGCTGCAACAAACACGTTTTTAGTGCCTTCAAGATTACTCTGGTGTTGACGCATTTCAGCCATTCCATGGGCGGTATCTGCGGCGGCATGAATGACCCAATCAGCCCCAATCATTCCTTTTGAAAGGCTGGCTTCATCCAAAATGTCGCCAAGAACGGGCGTCGCACCAAGACTGGCTACTATTGATGCTGATGCGTCAGAGCGTGCCAATGCTAAAATTGAATGACCTTTTGAAACAAATTGGCGAATAATATTGCGGCCCAAATAGCCACTGCCACCGGTGACATAAATCGTTTCTAATTTGGCCATATTTCCCCCACTTTAGTTTACCACATTGATGTTTTGTAAAATTACAATTCATCACGTAAACAACCCAACTAGCTTTGCGCAAAAATTGGTGGTTTGGAGGCCTCACCCAGAATCGAACTGGGGTACACGGATTTGCAATCCGCTGCGTCACCACTCCGCCATGAGGCCTCAAATGAGTGGGTGGCATGGCTCTATCAGATTGAAACAGATGGTTCAATTAAAGTTTATGCAAAAGGTGTTTAAAATATCGGTGGCGCAGCAGCTTCACTCTTTGTTATCCCATAAATGTGTTGTATTGCTGATTTGATTTGAAGGTTTGGGAAGGTCAAAACCGTGAAAATAGATTTTAAGGAGCAACGCGCGAATATGATTGAAAGTCAAATTCGCACCAACGATGTAAGTGATTTGAATCTTATCGGCGCAATAAATGCGGTAAAACGCGAAGATTTTGTGGACCCGTCAGACGTCAGTTTTGCCTACGCAGAAGTTGCAGTCAAAAGCAAAAATGGGCGCCTGTTATTAAAACCACGCGACTTTGCGAAACTTGCGCAAGCTGCAAAGCTTAAGATTGGCGATGAGGTATTGATAGTCGGTGGTTTGGGCGGCTATTCTTGTGCGGTTTTTTCTGCGCTCGGTGCGAACGCGACTGTGCTTGATAGCTCTAACAACCAATCGGCAGGCGCGAATTACATTGCAGGCAACCTCCTAACGCTGTCAGAAGTAGGCGAGAAAGCGTTTGACGCTATTTTTGTAGACGGCGGCGTTGAATATGTTCCTACAAAATGGGGCGACAGACTCAAGGAAAACGGCCGCTTATGCGTTATTGTTGTGGCAAATGGTATTGGCGAAGCGAAAGTATTTGTGAAGTCAAAAGGCCAGTTGTCATCAAGGACAATTTTTGATGCTCAGCCACCAATCTTAACTGAATTGAGTGTCGCTAAAGAATTCGTTTTTTAATCAATCAGTCATCATTTCACTGCAACTATAGACCTGCAGCATGAATTAGGATTATCATTTCAATTCGACAAATGATTCGCTGTTAGTAATCTGTCGAAAAGCCTAAGCTAATTGGGCAAGAATAGTTATTGAGGGGCAATTATGAGCGCAGCCGAAGCACAAGCGGAACCAACGATGGAAGAAATCTTGGCTTCGATTCGTCGCATCATCTCTGAAGATGATGCGCCGCAGGCAAATGAGGCAGCGTCTGCTGATGGCGCTGACGTGTTGGATCTCGTTGAAGCAGAACCGGAACCAGTCGAAGAAACTCATGTAAGCTCGGACTTTGACTTTGACGCATTAGGCGAAGAAGAAATTTCCGAACCAAGCTTTGTTGAAGAACCGGCGCCAACTCCCATGGATATTGATGACGATTTTGGCGCGTCGCCTGATGAGATTATAATTGTTGACCGTGAGCCTGACCCACCTGAGCCTGTTTATTCTTTTGACAGGGAACCAGAGGAATTAGCGCCTGAACCACGCCCTCAGATGGAGCGAGCAGATACTTATGAGCCACGTCCAATGGGTCAAATTCCGCCGCAATTGGCGCATACTTTAGGCCTTGTTGGTGATGAAGCATCGCGTGCGGCTGCTGACGCTTTTGCGAAAGTCGGTCCAATGCTTCCTGGCCATTTTGCAAATGGCGTTAGTGTCGAGGAGCTTACAGCTCATATGCTTAAGCCAATGCTCAAAGAATGGTTGGATAAGCACTTGCCGCGCATTGTTGAAGAACGTGTGGAAGCTGAACTTGCGCGGATTGCAAGACGCGGGTTTTAGTGTCAGTTTCGATAAGAAATTGAGTTTTTTTCTTTAAAACTATGCAATTGGTGGCGAAAGCCGCTTCAATTATAGATGCTTTGCATGTTAATAGCGAACCTACATTGGCAATTGCCGATTTTCACTAATTCTTATAAATGTGCCAAGGCAAAAAATGATAGACCAAAATTTCAATTCACTCGAAAGAGAACCCATAGTCTATAAAAAATGGGAAGAATCTGGCGCGTTTAAACCAAAGGATGACAAGACAGCAGAGCCATATTCAATGGTAATCCCGCCGCCAAACGTTACTGGCTCATTACACCTTGGACATGCGCTTAATAATACTTTGCAAGACATCTTGGCGCGTTTTGAGCGCATGCGCGGCAAATCAGTTTTGTGGCAACCGGGGCTCGATCACGCAGGTATAGCGACCCAAATGGTAGTCGAACGGCAGCTTGCCGAGGCTGGAAAAAATGAAAGCCGTGCAAGCTTGGGACGTGACGAGTTTGTAAATAGAGTTTGGGGTTGGAAGGCCACTTCTGGGGGAACCATAAATAACCAATTGCGCCGACTTGGCGCTTCATGTGATTGGTCGCGAGAACGCTTTACTATGGATGAGGGGCTTTCAACCGCAGTTCGTAAGGTGTTTGTTCAATTGTATAAAGAAGGTTTGATTTACCGCGACAAACGCCTTGTAAATTGGGACCCTTATTTTGAAACCGCGGTTTCTGATCTTGAAGTCATAAATGAAGAGCGCGACGGTCATTTTTGGCATTTCAAATACCCGCTTGAAAATGGCGAAACATATGAGTTTCCGATTGCCTATGATGAAGACGGCAACGCAACTGAATTTGAAACCCGCGATTACATATCAATCGCGACTACTAGGCCCGAAACTATGCTTGGTGACGGGGCAGTTGCTGTTAACCCAAAAGACGCAAGGTATGCGCCTATTGTTGGCAAAAAGTGTCTCCTGCCACTTGCAGACCGTTATATACCAATAATTGCTGATGAATATCCGGATCCAGACTTTGGATCAGGTGCAGTCAAAATAACGGGAGCGCATGACTTCAACGACCATAAGGTCGCAAAGAAGCATGATATTCCCCTTTATGTTTTATTGGATAGCAAGGCAAGAATGGTCGAGGCCGACTATATTCCGCCAAAATATCGCGGACTTGATAGATTTGAAGCGCGCAAACAGATTGTCGCGGATATCGACGAACGCGGCCTGTTGATTGTAACTGAAGACAAAAAAATTATGCAACCTATCGGCGATAGGTCAGGTGTTGTGATTGAACCAATGTTGACCGACCAATGGTATGTGGACGCAAAGAAATTGGCAGTGCCCGCTATCGCAGCAGTTAAATCTGGCGAAGTACGTTTTACGCCAGACAATTGGAAAGATACTTATTTTGGTTGGATGGAAAACATCGAGCCTTGGTGTGTTTCGCGCCAGCTTTGGTGGGGACATAGAATTCCAGCTTGGTATGATGAAGAAGGCAATTTTTTTGTTGAAGAAAACGAAGCGGCGGCCCAAGCTGCCGCCAACGAATTTCATGGAAAAGTTGTTGCCATAACCCAAGAAACCGACGTTCTCGACACATGGTTTTCATCTGGTCTTTGGCCGTTTTCAACAATGGGCTGGCCCGAAGAAACCCCAGAGCTTGCGCGGTTTTACCCCACTACAACGCTTGTGACTATGTTTGATATTATCTTTTTTTGGGTTGCCCGAATGATGATGATGGGTATCCATTTCACTGGTAGTCCGCCATTCAAAAACATAATAATACATTCGCGCGTTGTTGATGAATTTGGCAAGAAAATGTCAAAATCAAAAGGCAATATTATTGACCCTGTCCCTTTAATTGACACATATGGCGCCGACGCGTTGCGCTTTTCATTGGCAATTGCAGCGGGGCCGGGGCGAGATATCCGTATGAGTTCAAAACGGGTTGAAGGCTACCGAAATTTTGCAACCAAACTTTGGAACGCGGCACGATTTTGCCAAATGAATGAATGTGCATTTGGCCCCGAATATTCGCCTAATGATGCCAAAAACACACTAAACAAGTGGATTATTTCACAAGTGTGGCGTGCAGACAAAAATATTCGGTCTGGGCTTGAAAATCACAGGTTTGATGAAGCAGCGAACGCGATTTATTCGCTAATTTGGGCTGTTTTTTGTGATTGGTATTTGGAACTTATTAAACCGATTTTGAACGGCGAGGATGAAGCCGCAAAGGCTGAAACACGGGCAACTGCTGCTTGGGCTCTGGATCAAATTCTCAAGTTTTTGCATCCTTTCATGCCATTCATCACTGAAGAATTGTGGGAAAAAACTGCTGAGTTCAACGCAAAGCGAGACGGCCTACTTATTGCTGAATCATGGCCGGTGCTTGATAAGTCTCTCCAAGATGAGACTGCTGAAAGTGATATTAGTTGGGTTATTGATATTATTTCTGGAATTCGGTCTTTGCGTGCGGAAACCAATATCCCAGCTGGTGCCAAGATCCCCGCCATTTTGGTTGGTGCGAACCAAGAAAGTCGCAACTTACTTGAAAGATATCAAGACGAAATTGATAGATTGGCAAGGCTGGACTACTCAACTTCCGCTGATCATATGCCAAAAGGCGCTGTTAGCTTTGTTCTTGATGAAGCGATTGTAGCGCTGCCATTGACCGGTATTTTAGATGTTGATGCCGAACGCGCCCGTTTGAACAAGGAAATACTGCGCTGCGATGGTGAGGCAGCAAAAATCAATGCGAAGCTAGGAAACGATAATTTTGTGTCACGCGCGCCTGAAGAAGTCATCGACGAACAACGTAGACGGCTTGCCGACTATGAAAATGAAAAGTTAAAATATCAAAATGCCTTGGCAAAACTAGACGAGATTTAAAGTCATGAGTAATCACAAATGGGACAAGTCAAAACTTCCGAGCCGCCATGTGTCTGTTGGCCCATCGAAAGCACCACATCGTTCTTATTATTATGCAATGGGGCTGGGAACACTTGATATTGAAGCTCCATTTGTTGGTGTTGCGAGCTGTTGGAACGAATCCGCCCCCTGCAATACAGCACTTATGCGCCAAGCGCATGCGGTTTCCGAAGGTGTCAAAGCAGCAGGCGCAACCCCACGTGAATTTTGCACAATCACAGTTACAGATGGCATCGCAATGGGGCATGAAGGAATGCGCTCAAGCCTTGTATCGCGTGATGTAATTGCGGACAGTGTTGAGCTTTCAATGCGTGGTCACTCTTATGATGCTTTGGTCGGAATTGCAGGTTGCGACAAAAGCCTGCCTGGTATGATGATGGCTATGTTGCGCCTGAATGTTCCAAGCGTATTTCTTTATGGCGGCTCAATTCTACCTGGCACGTACAATGGCAAAGACATCACTGTGCAAGAAGTGTTTGAAGCAGTCGGATCGTTCGCGGCAGGGCGGATTGATTTTCCTGAACTATGCGAAATTGAACGCCATGCTTGCCCGTCGGACGGTGCATGTGGCGGACAGTTTACTGCAAACACAATGGCTTGTGTTGCCGAGGCAATTGGCCTTGCACTGCCTCTATCATCGGCTTTGCCCGCGCCATACTTAGCACGTGATCAGTATGCAATTGCTTCTGGCAAGTCCGTGGTCGATTTAATCAAAAGCAATTTGCGCCCACGCGATATTTGCACGCGCGAAGCCTTTATCAATGCCGCGGTTGTGGTGGCCGCAACCGGCGGCAGCACCAATGGCGCATTGCATTTGCCAGCTATGGCGTCTGAAGCTGGGATAGTATTCACTTTGCGCGACGTCGCGGAAGCGTTCAAAACCACGCCTTGGATTGTTGATTTGAAGCCGGGTGGGCAATATGTTGCAAAAGACTTGGGCGAAGCTGGCGGGATGCCAATGGTTCTCAAAACCTTGCTCGATAATGGCTTGATTAATGGCAATTGCATGACAGTTACGGGCAGAACTTTGGGCGAAAACCTTGAAGAAGTTAATTGGAATCCTGATCAAAAAGTTATCCATAGCGTTAAAACTCCAATCACTAAAAATGGGGGCGTTGTTGGCCTTTGGGGCTCACTTGCGCCAGAAGGTGCAATTGTGAAAATTGCTGGCATGGAAAAATTGCAATTCAGAGGCCCAGCAAGGGTTTTTGAAGGCGAAGAGGCCTGCTTTGAAGCTGTAACCAACCAAAACTATGAAAAAGGTGAGGTTTTCGTAATTCGCTATGAAGGTCCAAAAGGTGGCCCCGGAATGCGCGAAATGCTATCAACCACTGCGGCACTTTATGGGCAGGGGACGGGCGGCGAAATCGCGCTCATTACCGATGGTAGGTTCTCTGGCGCAACCCGCGGCATGTGTATTGGCCATGTTGGCCCCGAAGCGGCTTTGGGCGGCCCAATTGCATTGATTGAAGATGGCGACATCATTGCAATAGACGCCGATGCGGGAACCATTGAACTTGAAGTTTCTGATGCGGTTCTGGCTGAACGCCGTAAAAAATGGCAACCGCGCAAAACCAATTATAACAGCGGCGCAATTTGGAAATACGCGCAATTAGTTGGCCCTGCTTATCTCGGCGCATTAACCCACCCCGGAGCAGCAGAAGAAACTCATGTATATGCGGACATATGATTGCTCAAATCCGCACCTTCGGCCTACGGCCTCACTCACGGATTTGGTTTTAGTTTGACAATTAAGAGCATGGTGATGATAACATAGAGAATGAAGAAGTTGGATAGGGGACAGCACTATATCGCCGAGTGGAGAAAATATCGCAATCTGTCATTGCGCAAGTTGGCGGATCGATTGGCGGTTTCGGCCGGGGGTGACTTGTTGCTATCCCATACAAGTTTATCACGCATTGAAAAAGGCGAGCAGCCTTTCACCGAAGAATCACTCAATGCAATTGCAGTTGCGCTTAATGTGGACCGGGTTCAATTGCTATCGACCGATCCATACAAAGACGGCGAAATAATCGACATTTTACGGAAATTAGATGGACGCGACCGCGCGCGTATTATAGATATGATGCGACTTATGGCAAAAACCGCCTAACAAAAGCCGCTAAACGCTATGGATAAAGTAATATTCACATTAAAACGATTGATAATTGCTACGGTTTATGCGGTTGTGATTCTCAGTGGCGTTGGACTTTTGTCCATTGTCGCGCTCGGAATCGTAAGTGGTCCACAGTATTTTATCTTGTTTGTTTTGGCGATTTTTGCGTTCGTCAAGAAAGATACGTTTTGACTTAAAGCACTGTTTTAGGCTTCTCTTGACTTCTTATTATTTTGAAAATATTCCGCTCTAATAACCATCTTCTAATTGCCGCGTGTTTGGCACTTCACGGTAATCACCTTTCATGGTTTGGCAGGCAACAAAACTAATTCTCACAATGTCGCCACGGAACAAATCTTGTGAGGCAAGGCGCATACAATTGTCACCATATCGCCCAAAGTAGTCTTGCAAATACGGGTCAAACGCGTAATTTGAATAACTAAAGCCAAGCTGGTGATATGGATATCGTGCAAATGGACTTTGCCCCCATTGATTATCATAATTTGTGTTTTGGTCATCTTTAGCTACATAAAACGAGAACCAACCACCCCATTCAGACCACTGGTTCGGGTTTGAATACCAACGATTGCCGCGTAGCCACCCGCGCTGTGGGTCATAACCATCAAATCCCCAACGTAATGCCCATGCATTTGGGTCACCCCAATTGTCGTTCCAACGGCTCCAATTTCCATTTGGCCCCATGAAGTTGCGGCCAGCGTGCCGAGTAAAGTCGAATGCGGGATTTTGGTACTGAGTTTGGCTTCGATTTTGATTATATGGGTCGTAATTCGAAGAGCCAGAATAGCGCGGCGGCTCGTTGTAACTTTGCCAGCCACGCACAGAATCAAACAGCCAAATGAACGTTGGTGAATAATTATAAATCCAGCCCGGCTGGTAATTATTGTGAAGCCCTCGATTATTGTCATAATAACCGCGGTAATTGCGTCTATTGTTATGGCTATAACCATTCGCACGCGGTGGCGGTTGCGCCACAACCGGTGGGGCTGGCGGCGGGTTATGAACAACAGGCGGCCTTGGTGATTGCGGCGGCCTTGGGTCGCTAGTATTTGCCGTTGGGCAGTCATTAGGTTCAGGAAGGCGCGGTGTCGCATGTGGCCAATATGGCACGGGGTTACATGGTGCAGTCACTGCTGTTGGCGGAGGAACTGGCGGCGACGGATTATTTGGTGGGCGTTCATTGTGCCTATCTGGCCGTCCATTGCCTTGATTTGGTTGCGATTGCATTGGCCTTGGCTCCGTAGCTTGTGGCACGGGCGCGGCAGCAGTTGGCGGCGGAGGTGATGGCGCAACATATTGCGGCTGTCTGTCGTTATTCTCAGGTAATCGCGGTGTTGCGTGCTGCCAAGATGAGGTCGGCGCGCTTGGCGCTTCGTTTATTTCGTCGCGGCGCGGGCTATGGGCGCGAATTTGCTCTTCGCGGTTGTTTTGCGAATTGTCTTGGCTCTCAGGCATCGCATGGCTTGCTTGAATTTGTGGCACAGGCGCGCTTGCTCTTGGCGGAGGCGGAGGCGGAGGCGGAGGAGGAGGAGGCGGAGGAGGAGGCGGTGGAGATGGTGGGTTTTCTGGCAACATTGGCGTCGCGTTCGATGCTGCTGGTGCTTGGTCGGCATTTTCTGGCAGATAAGTTTGCGCAAAGGCCGATGCGGGAATTGCAAACCCCGCAATAACAAACCCAAGAGTTGACAATGATACTAAAATTGACTTTTTCATTTCTCACCTGTTCAAATGCATTAACTGCGAATGTATTTTCGCATCATATTCAACTCAACATGAGCGGTAACTGAACAAAAACTATTCGTTGCGAATATTCAAATTAAATATTGTTCAAATTAAGGAAAGCAGTTGAGGGTCATTTGTTACTAAACTTTGCAAGGCGAAGTTGCACTTCGGGTATCGGGGCCCCATGATCTATAACCGCGTGTATCAATATGTATCAGGCCTACACCATAAAACCCCATGCCAACGCGCGCGGATTTGCCTTTAGACCGAAAAGCGCTGCACATTAGGCGTTCAATTTTCGCGGGGTCATGCATTTCCAGTGGCACGAAATCAATTGCCGAATTTGCAGGGTGAACCGGCGAATGAGAGCCACATGCTTTGTTGGCTTCAGGATTGCGATACCCATGATAAAGGCGCACTCGGCCAATTATCGGGCGGGCATTTTTTTCAAACCATTTAAGCGTTGGCACAATGTTCGGCCAAAGTTCTTTCGGCGGCAAGTCGAATGCCAATTCTGGTTTTAGTGGATTATCGGCGCAACCTTGCAAAAGCTCACGCATCGGGATGATGTGGCCAACTTGGTTTTGATTCAAGAACCCTTGGTATTCTCGTACCAGTATTGCTTTTTGTGGATTTGCACTTAGCCATTCTTCATACGCACGCGCAGTTTGTAGCCTTGGTATGCGACGGCGGTTCATGATTGCCGCTGCAGGAAAAAATGGAAACTCTTGATTGGCCCTTAATCCAAAGCCGACATCAACCGGCGTTTTATGGTCGAATTTCGCCTTCGCATTTCTAGCAAAATTTACGGCAGTCGGTATGAATAGGATTAAAATAACAACACCAAGCAGAAGAATGCTGAATAGCAGCTTTTTAACCATCGTTGGCATCCAATATCGCCTTGCGCGCTAATTCATCACAGCGCTCATTTTCAATATGCCCCGCGTGGCCCTTTACCCATTTCCAGCTGACATTATGTCGTGCATTTGCCGCGTCCAGCCTTTGCCATAAATCGACATTGATGACTGGCTTATTATCCGCGCGTTTCCAATTCTTCTTTTTCCATGCGAAAATCCATTTGGTAATTCCGTCCATTACATATTTGCTGTCAGTCGCAAGAACCACGTCACAACCCCTCGTAAGGGTTTCTAGTGCGACAATCGCTGCCATCAATTCCATACGATTGTTTGTGGTCAACGCTTCAAATCCTGAAAGTTCTTTTACAACGCCATTATACCGCAAAATCGCGCCCCAGCCGCCTGGCCCTGGGTTGCCAGAGCAAGCACCGTCAGTAAATATTTCAACAGTTTTTGACGGCTGGGTTATCATTGAAGCAGGTCTAATACGATTGTGATTGCATTTCTAGTCGCATAATTGAAAATTTTTGCTTGCCAAATCACTTAAAGATATGTTTAAGTGATTTTCACTAACTTGAAACGGAAACCTAATATTTATGGATGCAACAATAGACGTTTTGCGCGCTGCAGGCGAGGTAACGAGGCTAAGAATTTTGGCCTTGCTATCCTGTGGTGAGCTTACGGCAGGTGAATTGTCTAATGTCTTGGGGCAAAGCCAGCCGAGAGTGTCGCGGCATTTAAAATTATTGGTTGAAGCAGGAATCATTTTGCGGCGGCCAGAGGGCGCATGGGTGTTTGTTCGCTTAAGTAATCAAGAGCCTGCAGCAGGGCTCGTAAAAAACATTTTGGCAACTTTAAATGATGCAGATGATGTAATAGTCAGGGACAAAGCAAGGCTTAAGGAAATTAAAGACAAACGCGAAGCACAGGCCAAAGCGCATTTTGAAACTATATCTGGTGAATGGCAAAGTCTGCGCAAATTGCATCAGCCTGAAGCTGCAGTTGAAAAGGCTATGTTGCAATTGGTCAAAGGCCGCCGCTTTGATTTTCACATAGATCTTGGTTCTGGTTTCGGTGATTTGCTTGAAGCGTTTGCAAAGCAAACCAAGTGGGGCGAGGGGATAGATAGATCAAGAGGCATGTTGGCTATGGCCCGCGCGCGGTTTGACGATAGAAATGATAGGCATATTTGCGTAAGGATGGGAGACATTATGGCCCTGCCATACCAACCGCAAACCGCCGATTTGGTAACTATACATCAAGTTCTTCATTATCTCGATAATCCTCAGGGCGCCATAAGCGAAGCCGCACGAATTTTAAAGCGAAATGGCATTTTATTGATTGCGGATTTTGCACCGCACGAATTCGAAGAATTGCGTGAAAAATTTGGCCATTTGAGGTTAGGTTTTGACGCGCAAGAAATTCGTGAGTGGTGCGAAGACGCAGGCCTTCAAATTGAGAAAATTATTAATGTAAGTGACGCAGAGAACCATACTTCACTGGCGGTAAATGTTTTTGCGGCATCACGATTGGATATAAATATATGAATGCACCAATTATTTCATTCGAATTCTTCCCGCCAAAAACAGAAGCGATGGAAGAAAAATTGTGGGACAGCATAAAGCAATTGGCACCGCTCTGTCCTGATTTTGTCTCGGTTACCTATGGTGCGGGTGGATCGACGCGAGAACGCACGCATCGAACTGTCAAGCGAATTTTGGATGAGACCAAGTTAAAACCCGTTGCTCACTTAACCTGCGTTGACGCAAGTAAGGAACAAGTTGATGAAGTATTGCGCGAGTATTGGGCCTCTGGGGTCAAGAGCATTGTCGCATTACGCGGAGATCCGCCTACCGGGGTTGGCACTAAGTTTGTGGCAAATATTGATGGCTATCACAACGCGACTGATGTTGTGAAAGCAGCGAAAAAAATTGCTGATTTTGATGTGTCAGTAAGCTTCTACCCCGAGAAACACCCGGAATCACCAAGCTTGGCGCATGATATTGATGTCCTAAAGGCAAAAATCGATGCTGGTGCAAACCGCGCGATTTCGCAATTCTTTTGTGAACCCGACAAGTATCTGCGATTTCGCGATTTGGCCGTAAAAAATGGCATAAATATTCCGCTTTTGCCTGGAATAATGCCAGTTGGTTCCGTTAAGGGCTATTTGCGGATGGCTGCTGGATGTAATACCGAGGTTCCAGCATGGTTCATAGATGCGTTTGAAGGGCTTGATGAAAGCCCAGAAGTGCGTGATTTAGTGGCGGCCTCAATTGCCTCCGATTTATGCACAAAATTGCAAACTGAAGGTGTTAGCCACTTTCATTTTTATACATTGAACAAGGCAAGCCTTGCTTTGGCGACTTGTCGCAGGTTAGGGGTAAAATCGTGAGCGTTTTTAAAAATCGGCAAGACAGAATTGCCGCAATTGAAGAACTGGCCAAAACCAAAATCCTAATACTTGATGGCGCAATGGGTTCTTTGATTCAAGGTTTGGGCTTCAAGGAAAATGATTTTCGCGGCACACAATTTGCCAGCCATCATATGCCACTTCAAGGCAACCACGACGTATTAAGTATAACCCAACCTCAAGCAATTGAGAAATTGCATGATGACTATTTCGGCGCTGGCGTCGACATTGCGGAAACGAATACTTTTAATGCTCAACGGATATCCCAAGCTGATTATGGTTTAGAAGATCATTGTTATTCCATAAACAAAGCATCAGCGCAAATAGCAAGAAAATCCGCTGATAAATATGAAACCAAAAACTCGCCCAAATTAGTTGCAGGCGCAATTGGACCAACTAACAAAACACTTTCAATGTCGCCTAAAGTGTCAGATCCTTCTTATCGTGATGTAAGTTATGATGAAGTTGTCGAAGCCTACCGAGAACAAGCGTTGGGGCTTATTGATGGTGGTGCGGATTTACTTCTGGTGGAAACTATCTTTGACACTTTGAACGCCAAAGCCGCGATTTATGCTATTCAAACAATTTTTGATGAGCGCGGCGAGACACTACCAATAATGATTTCCGGCACAATTACTGATATGTCAGGAAGAACGCTTTCAGGGCAGACTGTCGAAGCGTTTTACAATAGTGTCAGGCACGCGAAACCATGGTCAGTTGGTCTTAATTGTGCGCTTGGCCCAAAACAAATGCGGCAATTTTTGGCTGAATTGGCGCGTGTTGCCGCAACAAAAATTTCGTGCCACCCGAACGCAGGATTGCCAAATGCCTTTGGTGGTTACGACGAAACACCGCATGAAATGTGTGAAGTCATTGGTGGATGGGCGCGTGATAATATGGTCAATATTGTTGGTGGTTGCTGCGGGACCACGCCACATCACATAAAACACATTGCCGAAGGCGTTTCAGGCGTAAAACCGCGTATTATCCCAAACAGTGACAAGATTTTACGGCTTTCTGGCCTTGAACCATTTGTACACGCTTAAAAATAAAGATCAAAATGTCGCAAGAAAATTCAAAAATATCAAACAGCACGTTCGTAATTGTTGGCGAACGAACAAATGTAACCGGTTCTGCCAAGTTCCGCAAACTAATTGAAAATGAAGATTATGTTGGCGCCTTAGGCGTTGCTCGGGGGCAAGTAAATTCCGGCGCTAATATCCTTGATGTCAACCTTGATGCGGCAATGATTGATGGCGTCAAAGCGATGCAAACATTTCTCAATTTAATCGCAACAGAACCCGATATTGCCAAAATTCCGCTTATGATCGATAGTTCCAAATGGGAAATTATTGAAGCCGGCCTTAAATGCACGCAAGGTAAACCGATTGTCAATTCCATCTCCCTTAAAGAAGGGGAAACCCAATTTCTTGCTCATGCTCGTAAGATAATGCGCTATGGGGCTGCCGCTGTAGTCATGGCTTTTGACGAGAACGGTCAAGCGGATACCAAAGCGCGAAAAGTTGAAATCTGCACAAGAGCGTATCATTTACTGGTTGATGAAATCGGTTTTGCGCCCGAAGATATTATATTTGACCCAAATATTTTCGCGGTCGCCACTGGCATTGAAGAACACAATAATTACGCAGTAGACTTTATTGAGGCGACCAGAATTATTCGTGAAAGCCTGCCGCATTGCCATGTTTCCGGCGGTGTTTCCAATGTTTCTTTCTCGTTTCGCGGCAATGAGATTGTGCGCGAAGCTATGCACACAGTTTTCCTTTATCACGCCATCAAAGCCGGCATGGATATGGGAATTGTGAACGCGGGGCAGCTTGGTATTTATGATGAAATTGAACCGGAATTACGCGAAGCCTGCGAAGATGTAATCTTAAATCGCCGCGATGATGCCACGGATAGACTTTTGGATTTGGCGCAAAAATTTGTGGGGCAGGCGGGCAAAAAAGACATTGGCCCCGATTTGACTTGGCGCACGTTGCCTGTGAACGAACGTTTGGCCCATGCTATGGTCAAAGGCATAAATGAGTTTATAGTTGAAGACACCGAAGAAGCGCGCCAGCAATTTGAACGACCTTTGCATGTAATCGAAGGCCCATTAATGGCGGGCATGAGTGTGGTTGGAGACCTATTCGGGTCTGGCAAAATGTTCCTCCCTCAGGTCGTCAAGTCCGCGCGGGTTATGAAAGAAGCAGTTGCGCATCTTGTCCCGTTCCTTGAAGAAGAAAAACTCCGCACTGGAATGGTAGGCAAATCAAACGGCAAAATACTGATGGCGACAGTAAAGGGCGATGTCCATGATATTGGCAAAAACATTGTCGGCGTGGTTTTGGGTTGCAATGGTTTTGATATAATCGACATGGGCGTTATGGTTGCGACCGAAGCTATTATTGAACGGGCTAAAGCCGAAAAAGTGGATATAATTGGGCTTTCGGGCCTTATAACACCATCACTTGATGAAATGTGCTATGTTGCTCAAGAAATGGAACGAGCAGGCCTTAAAGATATACCTCTTTTGATTGGTGGAGCGACAACTTCCAGGACACACACCGCGGTGAAAATAGCTCCGAGCTTCAATGGAACGACGATTTACGTAACTGATGCCAGCCGCGCTGTTCCAGTTGTCCAAAAGTTATTGGGTGAAGAGCGCAATTCGCTTGTCATTGCAAATAAATTGGATCAAGAACAAGCGAGATCTGCGCATCTCGCTAGCCAAGATAAACGTCCTCGCGCCCCAATTGCTGATGCCCGGGCAAATGCCGCAAGCCTTGAATTTGTAACGGTCAGGCCAAGCTTTCTTGGCGTCAAGAAATTTGAAGATTATCCACTAAGCGAAATTGCAAAGCTTATTGATTGGACGCCTTTCTTTCAAAGTTGGGAACTGGCCGGTTCATACCCCGCAATCCTTACGGACAATATTGTAGGTGAGGCTGCAAGCAGCTTATTTAAAGACGGTCAAGAAATGCTCGCGAATATCATCGAGCATAAATGGACAAAGGCCAATGCAGTAATTGGGTTTTGGCCCGTTAATCGGATTGGCGATGACATCGTAGTATATTCGGACGACAATCGAAAAGCCCAAATAGGCACCTTCCATACCTTACGCCAACAAATGGTAAAAGATGCAAATCGTCCAAATTATGCGCTTGCTGACTACATTGCGCCCATCGGAATTGATGATTATTTAGGCGGGTTTGCAGTTACCACGGGCATGGGTGAGAACGATAAAGTAAATGAATTTAAGTCGAAACATGATGATTATTCTGCGATTCTTTTCCAATCAATTTGCGACAGATTGGCCGAAGCGTTCGCTGAACTTATGCACCAGCGGGTTCGGAAAGAACTTTGGGGTTATGCTAAGAATGAAAATCTAAGCGTCGAACAAATAATCAAGGAGCAATATCAAGGCATTAGGCCAGCCCCTGGCTATCCTGCGCAACCTGATCACACCGAAAAGCGTATGCTGTTTTCGCTATTGAATGCTGAAGCCAATACAGGGATTACATTGACTTCTTCTTTGGCTATGAATCCACCCTCATCCGTTTCTGGTTTATATTTTGCGCATGAAAAGGCGGAATATTTTGGTGTCGGTAGAATCGATAGGGATCAAGTTGTTGATTATGCAGCTCGTAAAAATTGGACAATCGAAGAAGCGGAGCGGTGGCTAGCGCCAATTTTGGCTTATGACCCGAAAACAATTGATACTAAGGCATAGCCGGTATTTACTTTTTAACGTGCCAATTTATTATCTGCCCATATAATATGCGGGGTTAACAAATGGCGGCGGCGATCCATAATTGTAGAAGTAATAGCCAGAATATGTCATCGTGACGATGAAAATAAGTGAACACAATGTCGCAACGGTTTGTGAACCACCACCTTCTACCTTCAAGCCCTTCCAGGCACCAGAGGAGTGGAGCTTGCGCCGTGATTCAGAAGATTTCATGATCTGCAAAGCTAAAGCAAGCGCTATTGGGCCCAAAAACATAATTGAAGGCGGAATTTGAAAGTAATTAGAATATTGTTCCACCATATCTGCTATATTCATTTGATTATCCCACTTTTGTATTATGATAGTGGAAAATTATGAATATTCAGTAAGTGCAGATGAGAAAAGATTTAGCTTAGACATTTAGCCCATTTATGAAATAATAACCAAACGATAGGCCAAAGAGCTTATCAATCGCTATCAGCGCCACAAAGCAAATTGCAAACCCCAACAAGGCGCCGACTGAAAATCTAGGAAGCCACATTATATCGCGCCGTCTGGAGTTATAAAGAGAAGGCGTGCTAAAACTAAGCCGTGATAGCAAGCCCAGCACAATGGTTATGGCAAGCGGGATAAGCACAAAGCCGAATATCGCTTGTGCGTTGAGAGTTGTGTTCCAATTTGGGTCAAATAAGTGTGTCATTGGCTAAGATGCGCAATCGGTGTGCCAAAAATCGCGCAATTGGTGTGTTGCCAAAATAATTCAATGGTTTAATGTGTTGGTATGTCGATTTGGAAGCGTTTGGTTGATAATGCGGTTGCACCGTTTCAGGTTTTCACCAATCAAGCAAAATTGAAGCCCCAAACAGTTTTTGACCCTGTTATTGATACTGATTTTGCGGCAGCCGTCGTAGCGTTGGCTGCAAAAATGGCTAAGGCAGATGGCATTGCCACAATCGATGAGACAATTGCTTTTCGTGCAGCGTTTCCAATTGCCAAAGCAGATGAAGCCGCCTTTGAGCGCCTTTTTAGCATGGCAAAGACTTCGGTACTTGGGCATGAGGGTTATGCAAAGCAAATTGGAAAAAAATATAAAAATCAAAAGCAAATACTTATTGATGTCTTGGCAATATTATTCTTTGTAGCGGCTGCTGATGGCACGATAACTCAAGCCGAAGAAGCCTATCTTAATGCGGTCGCGGTGAATTTAGGCCTAAAGGAGTCAGAATATTCTCGGATATCTATGCAATATTTCCCCGATAGAGAAATGAATCCCTATTTGATTTTAGGAATCGATGAATATGCAACGGATGCTGAATTGAAAAAGGCATGGCTTGCCATAGTCAATTCAATGCATCCCGACAATTTTATTGCCCGTGGTGAGCCAATTGAGTTTGTAAAACTTGCAAACCAGAATACAGCTCTTGCAAATGATGCCTATCGCCAAATACGAATGAAGCGAAAAGCAAATAATAGCAAGCAAAAAACATGAAACTTTCCGACGTCTTACTTATCTCAATTTGCTGCATAATCTGGGGCGCAAACGTGCCGGTTACGAAATGGTGCATTGAATTTGTGCCGCCGGTATTCTTGGTTTTATTGCGCATTGGTTCGGTTGCTGTTTTGCTAATTCCTTTTTTACGGCCGGTTCCTAAGCAATTTTGGCTAGTCTTCTTAATATCAAATTGCGTTGGCGGCTTGAACTTTGTTTTGTTATTTCTTGCGCTGAAATACGCAAATGCCAGTTCTGTTGCAATAGTTGGCCAAATTGGCTTGCCAATTGCGACAGTTTTGTCCGTGATTTTTCTGAAAGAGCAAGTAAAATGGCGCAGAACCATGGGCATTTTAATGGCACTATTCGGTGTTGTTATCGTCATTTACAAACCAAATGTTGCGACCCTTGAGCTAGGGTTGTTTTTTGCATTCGGCAACGCCGCAGCTGGCGCAATCGGGACAATTTTGATGAAAAGGCTTATTCCAATTGGATCCTTGCATCTTCAGGCCTGGACATCGTTGCTGTCAGTTATCCCGCTTGCAATTGGCACCCTATTTTTCGAACATAATCAACTACAAGGGCTTGTAAATGGTGGGCCGTTGCTTTGGGTCGCAATAGTATTTTCGGTCTTAGCAGTGTCAATTCTTGGCCATACAGTCTATTATTCTTTGGTGAAAAAATATGACGTAACATTGGTTATGCCGTTTACTTTGATGGTGCCAATATGGGCGGTAATCGCTGCCGTAATATTCCTCAACGAACAAGTGACCTTGCAATTGGTGTTAGGTGGTCTAATATGTTTGACAGGTGTTGGGTTGATTGCAATTCGGCAGAATAAATCACTTGGCAAACAGGGGTTGGCCGCAACCCGTGAAACATTGGGGCTCTAGGTCATAAACTCATTAATTTACGCGGTGTGACATGAATTTTGACAATAATATAAGGCAAAAACAGGGTTTTAGCGATATGAATATCGGTAAAATGCTTTTTTGCTTTAGATTGCAGTCAAAATCATGCCCGAAGGGTGCGGCACACCTTTTGCGTGAATGCGGTGTTTCTGCGCGACAAGAGCGTTTCCCAAAAAGTGTGAAGCGGTTTTTGGACAAGAAACGCGGCAAACAAAGGAATCTAGAGCACCATTCCGATTGGGTCGAAATGGGATATGCTCTAATTCGTCATAAGCCCGTGAAAGTATTGAAACTTCCTACGAGCTTTTATTCGGCTCAAAACAGTCTCCCAGACTGTTTTGCCCGCTTCGCAGGCCGCCTCTTAACCTTCTACCCGCACAAACTAACTCGCATCACGCAAAGGAAATTAGTGAGTTTATGACCTAAATGCTTCCTTATTCTACAAATCGACCCCGCCCAACGCGCCGAATGCCAATAATTGCTCCTAAGCTGGAAATAATAGAAGCACCATCGCAAAATTATGATGACAGGCGCAGACCCATTCGTTTTTGCGTGCTGCATTATACTGGCATGGAAAACCAAGAAGACGCGCTTCGAGTTTTGCGGTTTCCAACACCTATTTACCCACGCCAACCTGAACCGCCTCCCGAAAATCTTGATGCAGAAACGCATGATGCACCAATCGTTGCGCCTGCGGCGCTTACGCCAATTGGATATCGGCGCGTTTCGAGCCACTATTTGGTTTTCACAGACGGGCGAATCTTCTCGCTGGTTCCCGAAAATAAGCGCGCATGGCATGCTGGCGCCGGTTCTTATGGTGGGGAAACCGATATGAACTCTGCGTCAATTGGCATCGAAATTCATAATGGCGGCCATGATTTTGGATTGCCTCCTTTTCCGGATGTGCAAATAACGTCGGTTATGGCGTTGGTGCAGGGTATCAAGCTTCGACACGGCCTTGATAAGCAACACGTAATTGGTCATTCAGATTGGGCACCAGGGCGTAAGCTGGACCCAGGTGAGCGCTTCCCATGGGAAAGATTGGCGCATGAAGGCATTTCATTGCACATTCCTAATGGGGAAGGCGACGGCAACCATCAAATGTTGGCGCAAACGGAAAATGCCACCAATGAATTTGTAACGCGCGCCCAAATTGGGCTTCGCAAAATTGGCTATGGCTTGGCGCAAACCGATATTTATGACACCAAAACCAAAGACACAATAATTGCATTTCAAAGGCGGTTTCGCCAAGCCGATGTTGGAGGCAATTTGGACGTTGAGACTTTGGCGAAAATTGAAAGATTGGCGAATATTGTCTCACCTTCTTGAATTTCATAACCAAAAGGTGCACATAGTAATTACCAGATGGTCGGGTGATTGCTTTTTCAAGCGCCGAAAGGCCGAATAAGAGGAAAGTCCGGGCTCCAAGCAAATATGACGGCGGATAACGTCCGCCAAAGGAAACTTTAGGGAAAGTGCCACAGAAAACAAACCGCCTAATTTATTAGGTAAGGGTGAAAAGGTGGGGTAAGAGCCTACCGCCGCAATGGTAACAAAGCGGGCATGGTAAACCCCGTCAGGAGCAAGACCGAATTGGAACACGTTGCGGCCAGATACTTCGGTATCTGCCAAAGGCCGATTTGCAGGCAGATGTTCGGGTAGGTCGCGTGAGGGTTTGGGCAACCAAGCTCCAAGATGAATAATCGCCACCATTGCTTTGGCAATGGCACAGAACCCGGCTTATAGACCATCTGGTAATTTTCATGATATTGTCTGCAAATGGTAGACAGCTCAAAACTTATGATATCGCTTGAATATATTTGCCAAAAAACGGTGAATACCAAGGATGATTGGATCATTATTGGTTCGGCGGCGGCATTTCTAAGTGGCGTAGACCTAACCCCACAGGATGTTGATTTCTGTGCGCCTGCAGAAACCATAAGAACTATTATCGGAGCAGGGATAGGCGAAAATCACATCAAAAGCGGGCAAAAAATCTTTTCCAATCCTTATGAAACGATTGAACCAAAAGGCGGTTTGCCTATCGATTTTATGGGTGACTTGAGTATTCAAATAAACGGCAATTGGCGGAAAATGTCTTTCGTATCCCGTAAAGTAGTTAGTTTTGCCTTCGGCGATATTTACATTCCCGAAATTTGGGAACAGATTGAAATACTGAAGGCGTTTGGTCGGAGCAAGGATTTGGCGAAATTGCCAATGTTGCAGGCGCTATTATGATCGGAATCAACTATGCATCGTCGTAATTTTATTAGTTCAGCTTCTGCCTTAGGCATTGCATCCTTGGCCAATTCGGCCGCGGCGCAAAATCGTGGTGGCGACCGTGTAACTGGCGCGCAATTCGCGTCGCGCTCAACTGTTTGGGGCGTGGAAGGGGCGGCCGCAACCGCCCACCCTATTGCCACATTAATTGGCATTGAAATCCTTAAAAAAGGGGGTAGTGCAATCGATGCCGCAATCGCCATAAATGCCGCTTTGGGTTTTCTTGAACCAACCTCATGCGGGATAGGCGGTGATGCTTATTGCATTTTAAATGATCCAATAACTGGGGAAGTTTTGGGCTTCAATGGCTCGGGCCGCTCGCCAAGCGGTATGAGCCTTGAATATGTGCGCTCGAAAGCCGTGAATGGTCACATACCGGCTTATGGTGCGATTTCTGTATCTATCCCCGGTGCCGTTGATGCCTGGGGCAAGTTGCACGCACGTTGGGGAAAATTGCCGTTTGCTGATGTTTTGGCGCCGGCAATCCACTTGGCGGAACGCGGCGTACCAGTTTCCCAGAACGTCGCTTATTATATGGCCGCAAGCGCGCGGAGGTTTACAAACCCAAGCTCAAATATCGAAGAAACAGCTAATTTCTTGCGGACCTTTACCATTGGTGGCCGTGCACCGCGCGAAGGCGAGATGTTTCGAAATCCAGATTTGGCGAAAACCTACCGCTATATTGCGCAAAATGGCGCGCGGGCTTTTTATGAAGGTGACATCGCCACAACAATTGAAAATTATTTCAAACGGATAGGTGGTTTCATTACCAAAGCTGATTTAACTCGTCATCAGGGCGACTTTGTAACGCCAATTCATACAGATTATCGTGGAATTGAGGTTTATGGCTTGGGCGAAAATACGCAAGGGCTAAGCACTTTGCAAATGTTGAATATACTGGAGAATTTTGACCTTAAGGCCATGGGTTTTCAGTCGGTCCAATCAATACACACTCAAGTTGAAGCCAAGCGATTGGCTTTTGAAGACCGTGCCAAATTTTTCGCAGACCCAGCATTTGCACGGATACCGATTTCACAACTGCTTTCAAAAACTTATGCGCGTGAGCTTGCGCAAAAAATCAGGTCAGATGCTATTTTACCGCGTATTACACCATTTGAAGCACCAACTCGAGGTGACACCACTTATTTCACAGTGGCCGATAAAAATGGAATGATGGTCAGTTTTATCCAATCAAACTACCGCGGAATGGGTTCTGGCTTGGTTGCAGATGGTCTTGGCTTTATGTTTCAAGATAGGGGGGAACTCTTCTCGCTTCATGATGGCTCGCCAAATATTTACGCCCCATTCAAAAGACCCTTTCATACAATTATCCCGGGTTTTGCAATGAAGAATGGCGCTCCTTGGTTATCTTTTGGTGTGATGGGTGGCGATATGCAGCCGCAGGGACAGGCGCAAATAATTGTAAACCTCAAAGATTATGATTTGGGCTTACAAGAAGCTGGCGATAGTCCTAGGTGGCACCATGAAGGGTCGTCTGAACCAACCGGCGAGCGAGCGGTTGGCACTGGCTTGTTACGCCTTGAAACCGGAGTACCGCAAGCCACTCGTGAAGGGTTGTCGGCATTGGGCTGGCAAATTGGCGCTCCAGACGGCGGATTTGGCGGCTATCAAGCAATCATGCGTCCAAACCACAACGAAAATGTTTACGCTGCCGCAAGTGAAATGCGCAAGGATGGCTTGGCGCTTACCTATTGATTTGGTGTTATTTCACGCTCGCTTCAGCAATTTTTTGTGAGTTAACATAGTCAACCTTGCCAGTTCCAAGAATTGGGATTTCTTTTGCAAATATTATCCGTTTCGGAAGTGAAAGTTCATTGGCCCCATTAGCCCGATACCAATTTTGAAGCGCCGATTTATCGGCATTTGCAAGATCAGTTAGAAGTACAATTTGCTCACCTTTTTTCGGGTCGTTTAACGAAATTGCAACGTGCGTATTGTCGGGCCAAAGGTTGGTTGCATAGCCTTCGACGGCCGTAAGGGACACCATTTCGCCACCAATTTTCGCGAAGCGTTTTAAGCGGCCACGAATTGTAATATATCCTTCGTCATCAATAGAAACTACGTCACCTGTATCGTGCCAGCCATCGGCGTAAGGTTGTAATTCGCCTGGTGCGTCAACTCTGACATAGCCCTTCATTACATTTGGGCCCTTTACATAAAGACGCCCGCCGCCGCCAATCCCAGGGACGGATTCGAGCTTCCATTGCATCGCAGGCACAAAACGTCCAACAGTTCCAGGTCGGTTTTTCTCATCAGGTGTGTTAATTGCAATAACTGGAGATGCTTCGGTTGCACCATAGCCTTCAACAATAGGCACGCCGAACCTTGTCATCAATAAATCTCTGGTCTCTGGCTTGACCTTCTCGGCGCCAGCAACAATGAATTTCAAACTGCTGAGATCGCCTTCGTCTGCTACTCTCGTATATTGGTTTATGAATGTATCAGTCCCAAACAAGATTGATGCGCCAATTTCCTTCACAAGCTTAACAATTACTTTGGATTGAAGCGGCGAAGGAAACAAAAACCCGCGCATTCCTGAAATTAGTGGCAATAATGCCCCGCCCGTCAGGCCCATCGAATGGAATACAGGTAACGGGCAAAGCGTCACATATGTTGGAAGCAAATCAATGGTCGCGGCAACTTGTTCAATATTTGCAAGTAAATTCGCATGGCTTAGCGCGACACCTTTTGGCGCGCCTTCAGTGCCAGACGTAAACAGCATCACGGCAACGGCATCTGGGTCAGTTTTAGCTATTGCTAATTTTGGAAACGTAGCATCGCTTAGTCCGCGAACTTTATCAATTGCACTTATAGATTCTCTAATATCCTCAAGATAAACTATTTTGAAATGCTTCTCCAAGACTTCGATAACGGGTTCTAGGCCTGCGTGCGTAATAAACCTACGCGCCGTTACAATTGTCTTTATCTGTGCTGCTTCGCAAGCTGACCTAATATTGCGGTGGCCGGCTGTAAAGTTCAACATACCGGCAGTTCGCCCAAAGGCCATCAAACCCATAAAGGCCACGGTGGCACCCACTGAACTTGCTATCAACAGGCCCACAACTTCATTTGGTGAAGTAATTTTTGCAAGCTTTCGGCCAAGAACAAGCGAACTAAGTATAACTTTGTCGTATTCTAATGGGTTTCTATCAATATCCTCTATTATTACTTTTTTGCCGCCAAATTTTTTCTTCGCATCCAATAAAGCTTCAAATAGCGACATTCTTGAACGTGAATAGTCAAATTGTTTTACCATTTTCCCTTAGCCCTTTTCGCCAATATCTTGTTGTTTTGGCTTGTCATATTTTGTAACAAAAGGTGATTTTAGAACACAAAACGATTTGTGCCAAACATAAAGACAGGTTTGTAGTGTATTTTGAACAGTCGGTAAGTTGTTATTTGCCAAAATATCCTTAGGAATATGAACATGAAAAATTATTATCGATTTGCGTTTATCGTTGTGGGATTGGTTTCCACATTGTTTTTTTCCATAGAAGCCACAGCCGATGCACTGCGGCAAACAAAGGGTAATTTCAGAGATGCCTTTCGGCAGCTTGACCCCGAAGAACTGCCGACACCAAATGATTATCGAAGCGCTTCTGGTGCGCCAGGGCCAAGATATTGGCAGCAGCAAGTCGACTATAAAATACAAATTGGTTTGAATGAAACAAATAAATCCTTAAGTGGCCGCGAAATTATAAAATACAAAAATAATTCGCCCGATACCATAACATATCTTTGGCTGTTACTGGATCAAAATAATTACCGCCGTAACTCTATCGCCCAGCTAACTAGAACTACGTCTGAAACTAATCGTATAAGTTTCGATGAAGTTCGCCGTATGGCGCGTATGCAGGAATGGGAAGGCGGGTTCAACATAAAAAAAATTGCCACTGCAAACGGCACTCCTCTCCAACATAATGTTGTAGATACTCTTTTGCGAATTGATCTTCCGGGTCCCCTTGCGCCTGGCCAAGAAACCGAATTTGTGATTGAATTTGATTTGCCACTTGTGGACAATAGGGTTGTTGGTGGTCGCTCTGGCTATGAATGTTTCACAGCAGCAGGCCAAGACGGTAACTGCATCTTTGAGGCCGCGCAATGGTTCCCGCGTCTTGCAGTTTATTCAGACTATGAAGGTTGGCACAATAAAGCGTTTTTGGGCGCAGGTGAATTCACTTTGGAATTTGGGAATTATGATGTCGAAATAACAGTTCCTTCGGACTTTGTCGTTGCTTCGACGGGCGAGCTAATTAACGGCAATTCGATACTATCGCCGGTTCAAGCACAAAGGCTGGCATCCGCACGAACAAAATTTGACAGTCCTTCTTTTGTTGTAACGCCCGCCGAAGCATTGGTAGCGCAGCGTGGGCGCGCAACCACTACTAAAACATGGCATTTTCGCGCCACAAATGTTCGTGACTTTGCTTGGGCTGGTTCAAGGAAGTTTATATGGGACGCTATGGGCGTGCGCCAAGCGAGCACCCAAAACGGCGAACCATCAAATGTATTGGCGATGAGTTTCTATCCAAATGAAGCCGAGCCATTGTGGTCCACTTATTCAACACAAGCCATTGCGCACACTATTAATGTTTATGGTCGTATGGCGTTCCCTTATCCATACCCAACCGCGCAATCAGTTAATGGGCCAGTTGGCGGTATGGAATACCCGATGATTACGTTTAACGGCCCGCGACCGACCAAAGATGCAAATGGAAACATTACTTATACTGATCGCATAAAATATGGTTTGATTTCAGTGGTAATCCATGAAGTTGGGCACATTTGGTTTCCAATGACAGTTAATTCAGACGAACGTCAATGGACTTGGATGGATGAAGGGCTAAACACTTTCATTCAATATATTGCCGAACAGGAATGGTCGGACAATTATCCTTCGCGGCGAGGCGACCCACGGGATCTTACCGAATATATGCTGTCTGAAAATCAAGTCCCGATAATGACACAATCGGATTCAGTCCTTCAATTCGGCAATAACGCCTATGGCAAGCCCGCTACTGCACTTGTGATATTGCGCGAAACAATTATGGGTCGCGAAAACTTTGATAGGGCATTTCGCGAATATTCAATGCGTTGGCGGTTTAAGCGCCCGACCCCGGCAGACTTTTTCCGTTCCATGGAAGAAAGCAGCGGTGTAGATTTGGATTGGTTCTGGCGTGGTTGGTTCTATTCAACTGATCATGTTGATATCGCGCTAACTGGGGTTCGTGAAGGAACTTTAGACACCCAGGACCCAACAGTTGAAGCTAATCGCCGCATTGCTGAGCGTGATTCACGGCCAATCGAAAATGGCGCGGCGCGGGTTGCTGATATAGACAAAGTTATTGAGCTCCATCCAGAGTTAAAAGATTATTATGATAGTGTTGATCCATTGTCTTCAACTCAATCCGAAAGAACTGCCGCGGCTAGGGCAATGGCCGCCTTGACTCCAGATGAGCGCGCAGTCCTTGCAAGGTCCGAGAAAATTTACATTATTAGCCTTGAAAACAAAGGCGGCCTTGTGATGCCTGTCATTTTAAAGCTAACATTCGCAGATGGCAGCAGCGAGATAGTCGAGATTCCGGCAGAAATCTGGCGCCAGAATGCGAGCAATGTAAATTGGAGCTTTATGACGTTGAAGACACTCGCTTCTGTTGAGTTGGACCCACGTCAAGAAACTGCCGACGCGGATCGTAATAATAATTATTTCCCCCCACGGATTGAGCCAACAAGATTGCAAGTTTACAAGGAAAAAGGTTCACGAAATCAAATGCGTGAAAATAATCTGACTGTAACCCCGAATTCAACTTCGACCCTTCCTGCAAAGGAAAAATAGATGCGGTTCGTAAAAGAGCTTAGGGTATTTGCCTTAACTCTTATATTGGCAATTGCCTTGCCCAATTATTCAAATGCTCACCGCATGGATAGTGCAATGTCGATTATTAACATTGCTGCCGATGGCAATGTAGAGATTACACATCGATTATTTGCGCATGACATTGAACATCAATTTGAATTAAGCAACATCGGAATGGATTATTTCGAAACGCCGCAAGGTCAGCAGCAAGTTGAAACCTATCTGAGGGAAGTTTTCGTTTTCTCGGATGCACAAAACCACTCATTTGATCTAACATTTGTTGGCGCTCAAATAGATGGGGATTTACTCTATGTTTATTTTGAAAGCAAAATCGGCGCGGCACGAGAGCTAATGATAGATTCGAACATTCTAAATCAGTTTTCATCAGCGCAAACCAACTTTGTAAATATTCACCGCGGTGATTTAACAAAATCACTGGCTTTTAGTGGTGGGCAGGGTGCAATTCGGGTAACAATTCCGTAAATGCATCAATATTGCTTTTGTTTTAACGTCAAACCAATTATAGCTATCACATGGTTACATTGATTGATAAATTGAACAAAGCTCGCCTTCGCCACCCTGAAAAGCAAAAAAACCCAGATAGTGAGCTTTTAAGAAAACCTGATTGGCTTCGCGTTCGCGCGCCTGGCCTTGGCGAATATCACAATACCGCGAAATTGGTCAAAAGCCTTGGGTTGCACACTGTATGCGAGGAAGCGAGTTGCCCAAATATCGGTGAATGTTGGTCTAAGAAGCACGCAACGATGATGATATTGGGTGATACTTGCACGCGTGCTTGTGCATTTTGCAATGTTGCGACAGGTAAGCCAAATCCGATTGATATCGATGAGCCTAAAAAGGTAGCGGAGGCAGTGGCGCAAATGGGTCTCAGCCACATTGTCGTCACATCTGTAGACCGAGATGACCTTGAAGATGGTGGCGCTTTGCATTTTGCCAATACTATAAAGGAAATACGAAACGCTGCCCCGAATACAACAATCGAGGTTCTGACGCCAGATTTCCTAAGAAAGAAAAACGCGGTTGAAATTGTAATCGATGCAAAGCCAGATGTTTTCAACCACAATATCGAAACCGTTCCAAGGTTATATCTTTCTATTCGCCCTGGCGCGAGATATTATCATTCTATAAGGCTTTTGGAGCAAGTCAAAGAGCGCGATCCGAGTATTTTTACAAAATCCGGTTTGATGGTCGGTCTTGGGGAAGATAAGTCAGAGGTCTTGCAGGTTATGGATGATATGGTTGTTGCAGGCGTAGATTTTCTCACAATTGGCCAATATTTGCAGCCAACGCGCAAACATGCACCGATTGACCGATTTGTAACGCCAGACGAATTCAAAGCTTTAGAAGTATCTGCTTATTCAAAAGGTTTTCATATGGTTTCATCTTCGCCATTGACGCGTTCAAGCCACCACGCAGGTGAAGACTTCGAAATATTGCGCAAAAATAGATCCAAGGCGACGAATTGATTCTTGCACTATGAAGTTACGAAAGATCGAACTTACAGAAACTGTGCGTTTTAATGCGGATCAGATGCTTAAGTTAGTAGCAGATGTTGCCAGCTATCCAGAATTCCTGCCTTGGGTAAAAGCTGTCAAAATTTGGAATGCCGAAGAAAATCCGAATGAATTTAGCGCGCAACTATTGATAGGCTACAAGGCATTTCGGGCAACTTTTTCAACTGATGTAATAATAGACCCTGATTTCGGTACGGTTCAAACCCATTTGATAAGCAATTCCAAACAATCTGTGGGCATTTTCTCCAAGCCGCTAAAAGCGCTTACTTGCAAATGGGAGTTTCGACCACATTCAAATGGCACTGAAATTGGTCTTTCAATTGAATTGGAATTTGCAGACGCGATGTTGGCGCAACTTGCAGGGAATAATTTACAAGCCGCAAGCACCAAAATAATGTATGCCTTTACCGAGGAAGCAAAAAAACGCTTTCCTTAACATTCAAAACCTACTATCGCCAATCTACAAATAAAGGAACAAAAATGGCAACCAAGGCAGTATCAAAAAAGCAAAGTGCACCGAGCGACTTGGTCGTAAAAAACAACTTTTTTATGAATTCGGCCAACTGGAATTATCCTGCTGCGACGTTTTTATCGGCATGCCTTATGTTCACTCTGCAGCCAATGTTCGCCAAAATGCTTACGCCACTCATGGGCGGCACGCCAGCTGTTTGGAACACTGCACTTGTGTTCTACCAAGGGACGCTTTTGATTGGATATTTTTACGCCCATATAATCGCAACGAAATTTAATTTGAAACAGCAATTCATAATTCACGGTGTGTTATTGTTGATTGGCGCATTGTTTTTGCCAATCCGTGTAACTCATTTGATGGGCGCTCCGAATGTAAATGCACCGGTTCTATGGACATTTGGCGCTTTGTTCCTTTCAATCGGTGCGCCAATTATAGCTATTTCAGCGACAGCACCTTTGGTGCAATCGTGGCGCGCCCGCATTAGTGACAAGGTTGATCCTTATCGGCTTTATGCAGCTTCAAATCTTGGTAGTTTTTTGGCTCTTGCGGCCTATCCTTTTCTGATTGAGCCGTCGCTTGGTGCCAAAATGCAAAGCTATATTTGGGCAGGAATGTTTGGCGTTTTGGCAATTTTATTGTTCATGGCTCTTCGCGCAGTTCCGAACGATTCTAAAGCGCCAACAGAAGTTGCAGAGCGTAAAACAAACTGGATGGAGCGCCTGAAATGGATTGGTTTCGCCGCGCCGCCCTCAGCACTATTGGTCGCAGTGACTACGCATATTGTTACCGATGTGGCGTCGGTTCCGTTGTTATGGATTCCGCCGCTGGCGCTATTTTTGCTTACATTTGTGGTCGCATTCTCAAATATTGGTGACAAATTATGGGAGATTGCTGCGCCATTAAAATTTTTGGTGATTTTCATTCTTGCCGCTGTAATGGCTGCCAATGTTGATGGGGAATATTTGGGCCTAGCGATACATGTGTTTGCATTTTTCCTAATTGCGCTTTGTTGCCATTTGGAACTTTCGCACACAAGGCCGGAGCCAGCAAGGCTTACTGAATTCTATTTATGGATGTCCGTTGGCGGCGTTTTGGGTGGCGCATTTGCTGCGCTTTTGGCACCGGTAATTTTCAACACTACAATTGAATATCAGATCATTTTGGCGGTGGCACTTTTGGTTGCGCCTTGGGAAAAAATGGAAATGCGTTGGGCTTTGCCTGCGGCATTTATTGGTGTTGTGGCAGCTCTTTGGTATGTTTTCCGTGAACCCATTGCACTATCATTAGACGGCGGCGCAAAAGCCGGCGAAAGCTATTTCTGGCAAAGTTTATTGTTAGTTTGGCGACCAGAATTTGCCGGCGCAATGTTGGTGGCACTGCTTGCCGTCGCGGCATCATTCATAACTCGTTCGTCAATATTAGTGGCAACTTTTGGTGGATTGGCGCTGCTGCTGCCGGTTTTACACGATGACGGCGAGTTCGTTAAATTTCGCGAGCGCAGCTTTTTCGGGGTTCTGGAAATTGAAGATTCTGGGAATAGCTTTGATGCCTGGCGGTATTTGTCCAATGGTACGACTTTACACGGGGTTATGAGTCTTAATCCAAGGCGTAACCGTGAACCAATGTCTTATTATTGGCACGAAACACCAATTGGGTTGTTGTTTGATGAAGCGACAAAGGCAAAACCAAATACACTTCATGCAGGCGTGATTGGCCTTGGCATGGGTTCAACTACTTGCTATGCGCAGCCAAACCAAAATTGGACGGTTTTTGAGATTAACCAACAGGTTGTAGACGTATCGATAAACTCAGATCTAGTAGGATTTGTACATCGCTGTGCACCACAAACCAAAGTAGTGATGGGTGATGCACGTTTAAGCATGGTAAAAGAAGCCAATGGGTGGTTTGACATAGTTTTGGTAGACGCGTTCACCTCGGACGCAATCCCCACGCATATGATTACTCAAGAAGCCATCGCCATGATGATGAGCAAAATCAGACCTGATGGGGTTTTAGTGGTTCATATTTCCAACCGATATTTGGGGCTTCAGAACATAGTTGCAGATGGTGCCCACGCTGGTGGTTTTGCCGTCATGGAAGGCAGTAGAGACGGGAATGAAGCCAATCCCAATGCGGATACCGGTGTACGCGCGATCATCGTTGCGCACAATGAAGAACGTTTGGCGAAATATATGGGGCCAGTTTGGACGCATATGTATCCAAGACCACATCCAAGACCATGGACTGATGATCACACAGATATTATGACTGCTATACGCGATAATTACTAATCTCAGTAATTTGGCTCGGCGCTTTGTTGCATCTTCTAACGAACTGCCGCGTGATATGGGTCGAAATCAGAGGGCTCTTTCAAATAGGCTAATGGCAATCTTAACAGCCATAAGCCTTATTGAGCCGCGCCCAATCTCGCCAAAATTATGCTCGAAGTTGCGGGTCAAATGCCCGTTTTTGGCCAACCCAAAATATACAAGCCCAACTGGTTTTTCTATGCTTCCGCCGCCCGGCCCAGCAACCCCAGTTATTGATACTGCTATGTCACCATTGGAGTTCTTTAAGGCGCCGGCGGCCATTGAATTGGCAACTTGAGGGGACACAGCACCATAGCTTTCAATCATTTCCCAAGGAACGCCAAGGCTTTGGTTTTTTGAAATATTGGAATAGGTTACAAAACCTCGTTCGAACACCGCCGAAGACCCTGCAATTGAAGTTATCAATGATGATACCATGCCGCCTGTGCAGCTTTCCGCGGTTACTAATTTAAGGCTCTTTGCGCCTGCTGCGCTGACTAGCCGTTCCGCTTGTTCAAGTAAGTCTTCATCAAACATCTTCTTCCCTCTTGGCTAAAAGCTAATATTGACCAACGCTTGTGCTGCAATCCCCTCTTTACGGCCGGTAAAGCCCATTTGTTCGGTTGTAGTAGCCTTGATATTGACTAATTCTTCAGGGATTCCGCAAACTCTTGCGGTAGAGCCAACCAGCGCCGCATTGTTTGGCGATATTTTAGGCGCTTCGCAAATTATTGTGATGTCAATATTCGCTATTTTGCCGCCTCTGGCTGCAACGCGCTTGGCCGCAAACTCAAGAAAAATCTCAGAACTTGCACCGCGCCATTTGGCCTCGGTTGGTGGAAATGCTCTGCCAATATCGCCTTCTGCCAACGCCCCCAAAATTGCGTCTACTAGTGCGTGCCAAGCAACGTCAGCATCAGAATGCCCGATAAGGCCATGATCGTGCGGTATCTTAACGCCGCACAGTGTCACAAAGTCCCCAGATCCAAATTTATGGGCATCATAACCAAAGCCAATTCGATTCTGTTTTACTTCTGGCCCGCAAAGTAGGTTTTTCATTCGATCAAAATCACTTTGATAAGTTATTTTGTCAAGGTAATACGTGCCTTCGACAGTGGCAATCTTCATCAAAGCATCGATAGCAATTTCTGCATCATCAGCAATTTGTGAACCCAATACGCGGCCCGAATATGCCTTAACTAACAAATCCAACCTAAATGCCTGTGGAGTTTGCACCCGTACTTTTTTTGTTCGGTCTATGCTAGCTGATAAATTCCCCGTCGTAGCATTGGTCAGCCAAAGTGCATCTGCCAAAGAAATTGCTGGAACTGCGCCATCGCTACCTGCTTCCAACGCATTGAAAAGCCTATCAATGGTTTGGGTATCTATTCCTGGCCGCGCTGCATCGTGAATAAATACAAAATCAGCACCTAACTTATTTGCGTATTCCAACCCATTACAACAACTTTCACTGCGAGTATCGCCACCAATCACAAAGTGCAAACCTTTGTTTTCTTGTAGTGTATTGTAAATATTACTAGCAATATTAGGGCTATGCACCAAAATCACTTCATCAAAACGACTGTCACTTTTGAAGTAGTCAATCGACCATTGAACCATCATCTTGTCGCCAAAGTGCATGAATTGTTTAGGAAGCACGCAACCAGTTCTTTGCCCCACGCCTGCAGCAACAATGATCGCAATGGTTCGCATTTGCTTCTCCGGTTTTGAATCCCTGTTAGTTACAAACTGGACTTTGGATTCATTGCTAATACTTTGGGTCATATCTTGCGGCTTCGTGTCCAATAACTTTCCTAACTACTTATTCAGGAAAAGGAAGAGGTATCGCCCACGCAATTTCAGCGCATAACAAACCAATAAGCATTCCATGAAAGCAAATGCCTAAAATATAGGCATGCAAGTTCAACGCAACACTTTCTCATACGCAAAGACTGGACAGTTGCCTATTTTTTGTGCAATTATGCTTGCTGAGTTTATGACCTAGTTTGCCCGCTGGTTTTAAGGCTGTTTCGGAATTTTTATGGAAAATACATCAAGAACGGATGCTGCTTTTAAGATTGTCAAAGACTATGGGGTCTTCGAAGGCTTACATTTGCCAGTATTGGTGGCAAGCGATGATGGGCGTATTGAATACGCAAATAATCATGCTTTGGACTTATTGTCTTCCTCGTTTAAGGGCCTGAAGTCTTTGAACCTGTTTGAAATAATTAGGCCGAAGAATACGTTAAATCAATTGATGCAAGACGTTTTGATTGCCGGAAACGATGCGTCAGCGTTCGAAATTGAGATCATTTCGCCAAGTTTAACAAGCTTTTTTGGTGACGTATTATTAACGCCACATTTTTTGCCAAGACAAGTAGTTCTAATTTTCTGGCCCAGACCTTCTACAGATAATTTCAAGAAACAATCCATTGCGAACGAACGCAACCAGAGTTTTGGTCGAATTGGCCTTGCATTGGCGCATGAGGTTAAGAACCCTCTTGCAGGGATAAGGGGCGCTGCACAATTACTGATGCTTGATGCCAGCGAGGATCAAAAACCTCTGGGTCAATTGATCATAGAAGAAACCGATAGAATCCATCGCCTTATGGATAAAATGGAGAGCCTTGGTGATGGACCTAATATTGAATTAGGCTCGGTGAATATTCATGCAATCTTGGATACCGTGGTGAAATTAGCCGAAAATGGCTTTGCCTCAGACATCAATATTGTTTGTGATTTCGATGTGTCTTTGCCGCAGATACTGGGTGACACTGATAGCCTTATTCAAATATTTCTCAACTTAGCAAAAAATGCCGCAGAAGCAGCTCGAGAAAGAGGCAAGGAAGGCAAAATTGTTTTTTCTACCAATTACCGCCACGACCACAAAATGCGAAGGTGTGAACGTGGATTTCCACATTTGCCGATAGAAATAGCAATCACAGATAACGGATTTGGCATTGCTGATGGGCTAGAGAACTTTCTATTTGACCCATTTGTAACCACTAAGGCGAGCGGTAGTGGTATGGGTCTTGCCATAATTCGAAAACTGATAACCGCGCACAATGGAACAATTGAGTTTGAAACTGACAACGGCCGCACTTCTTTCAAAGTGCGACTACCGATGGCACCCACAGATTTGGAGAACTGACTAAATGAATGAAGCAAACCAGCCCCAAAGCGCTAATTATCGGGCAATTGCAAATAGCCGCAGCAAGATGGTCTTGATAGCTGATGATGATGCTTCAATTAGAACAGTGTTGTCACAGGCTTTGTCACGCGCAGGTTTTCAAGTTCGTTCTACAACTAATGCTGCGACTTTATGGAAATGGGTGAAAGACGGTGAGGGGGATTTAGTCCTTACAGATGTAATGATGCCAGACGGAAGTGTTTTTGAGTTTTTGCCAAGGATAAGGCGCGAGCGTCCAAAGCTTCCTATAATAGTTATGTCGGCGCAAAACACATTGCTAACTGCAATTTCTGCGGTTGAACAGGGCGCGTATGAATATTTACCCAAGCCATTTGACCTCGAAAAAATGATTGGATTGGTAACAAGGGCCTTGGAACCGGTATCAGAGCATCGTAGCGAAAATCAGAGCCGGAAAGTTGAAAAAGACAAGAATCTGCCACTGATAGGGCGTTCAGTAGAGATGCAAGAAGTGTATCGAACGATTTCCCGTGTCAGTCCGACAGAATTGCCAATTGTTATACAAGGGGAAGTTGGGGTTGGCAAAAAGCTTGTTGCCCAAACGATACACGATTTTTCAAAACGAAAAGGGGCCAAATTCGCGCATTTTAACATTGCTGGTATGGAAGTGCAGGAATTGACGTTATTGTTGCAAGGCGACGGTAAAGCAATCCCTAGTCTTTTGGATGAGTGCGCCAATGGTACTATCCTCATTGAATCAGTAGATGATGCATCAAGTGCCGTGCAGTCGAGACTTTTTGGACTATTTTCTGTCGAGAAGACCGCCTCGGTAAGGTTCATTTTTTCTGTTACGAAGGATTTGGCCGCGCTAGTACGGGAGAATATATTCCGAAACGACTTGTATCATCTTATCAATGTGATTCAGTTGAATATCCCGCCATTGAGAAATCGCATCGATGATATTGGAGATTTAGCAAGGCTGTTTATTGGCAAAGCGAATGAAGGCAGCTCAAACCAGAAACTCTTGGATAAAAGTGCAATCGCTGAACTTGCCAACTATTCATGGCCGGGGAATGTGCGCGAATTGGAAAACTTAATGAAACGAATGGTTGTGTTGTTTCCAGACAATAGCATTGATGGTAATGGGGTTAAGGCCGCGCTTTTGGCACAGCAAAGCCAGATGTTTGTTGTTCCAGATCAAGATAATTCAGACTTGTCTGGTGTCGCGCGAACCGCGCTTCTTGGTATGTTTGCGCATTATAAAGAACAAGGTGTAACCCCGCACGACATGTATGAGACTGTATTGAAGGCAGTTGAAAAGCCGTTGTTTGAACTGACACTTAAGGAGACTAAAGGCAATCAAATTCGCGCCGCCAGCCTTTTAGGTCTTAATCGAAACACGCTTCGCAAGCGCTTGACGGAACTAAACTTGCAATAAGCGCAAAATGTACTGTTGCATTCTAATCACTAATGTGGCAACAATACCACGTGACTGTGATAGATGAAAAACCCTTTCAGAATGAATTGGAAGCCGTGAAAAGCGCTGCTTGGAACGCAAAAGATACGCAACAGGCAAATTCAAGCGTGGTCCCAACATTCGAAGTACCGAAGTTTACTGGTATCCAAATTGTCGCTTATGCATTAAGTTTAATTGTTACTTTTATTGCGCTTTATCTGGCAGTTTCGGGCGGGGATGTAATCAATCCCGCGTCACGTTGGATTTTTGGTCTATTATTTTTCAATTTCGCGATTATTTCATATTTTGCAATTGGCTTGGTGCGGCAAATATCTGCGCTTCTAAAACAAGGCAAAGAGGCAAAAACTGGTGCGCGATTGCACATCAATTACGTGCGGCTTTTTATATTAGCAGCGGCATTGCCAGCGATTTTGATAGCAGTTTTTTCGGCCTTCACGATAGGGCGCGGGGTTCAGACTTGGTTATCGGGGCAGGTGGCGTCAGCAATTGAAGCAACATCAAGTTTTGGCAAAGATACAATTCAACAAGCAAGTGACAGTGCAAGGATAGATATTCTGGCAATGGCGTCAGATTTGAATGCTGCGGCTGTCCAATATAGTGCTTCCCCAACAGTCTATAGAAGTTATTTGACCAATCAAACCGGGCGTAGAGGTTTTGTTGCCGCGTATTTATACAACGGAAACGGGCAGATAGTTGAGAAAATTGAAAGACCAACCGGTGCGCCAGTGCAAGTTAAACCAAAGCCTGAAGATTTCGCGACTGCGCGTGCCGGTGATGTTTATGTGAATATTGATCATGATTTGATTGTAAGGACGCTGTTTAAACTAAATGGGTATCAAGACATTTATCTGCAGGCTGTAAGACTTCCAAAGCCAGAGCAGTTGCGTTTAGTTCGCCAAGCGGAGCAAATCGTTGGTGCGTATCGGCTCCTTGAAACAAGGCAAACTCAATTACAAGTGGTTTTTGCCCTGGCTTATTTAGAAACTGTTTTGTTAGTAGCAATTGGGGCAGGTTGGTTGGGCCTCGTTACCGCGACCAATATCGCAACACCGATAGCGCGCCTTGCATCAGCCGCAGAACGAGTGAGGGCGGGCGACTTTAGCGTTCAAGTGTCAACTGATTATAAGCTAGAAGAACTAAAAGCGCTTATTCTGACTTTCAACCGCATGACGACGGACATACGAAACCAGCGTGACGCAATTGAAAAATCTCGCGTGCAAGCCGAAACCCGATCGGCTTTTATTCAAGCCCTTTTTGAAGGTGTCAGCGCGGGAATTATTAGTTTGGATCAAGACCATAAAATCTTGGCCGCAAATAGCGCGGCAGCTCGTCTATTAGATGTAAGTATGCCGCAATTATTTGCCAAAGGTCTATTCGAGATTGCGCCGGAATTCGCACCGGTGATCTCAGATGTGCAACGAAATGTTGGTGCGCAGGGCCACGTAGAGCGTTTATCGCGCAACAGAACCTTGATTTTTGACATTAGGGCGACATATGCTGGCAATGATTTGGTCGTTACATTCGATGATATTTCAAGCCAGATTGCGTCGCAACGCCAAGCCGCTTGGAAAGATGTTGCAAGACGAATTGCGCACGAAATAAAAAACCCGCTAACACCAATTCAATTGTCCGCAGAACGATTAGCCAGCAAATTTGCCAAAGAAATCACGAGTGATCGAGAGACCTTTGTAAAAATGACAAACACGATTGTCCGTCAAGTTGAAGATATTGGCCGAATGGTTGATGAGTTTTCTGATTTCGCAAGGATGCCTGCGCCTAAATTTGAACAGGCCAACATCGGTGAGATTATCCGCCAGGCAGTTTTTGCGCAAAAAATAACTTATTCTGAAATTGAATATATAGTTCATACTCCGCCAGAAGAAATTCTTGTTTGGGTGGATTCAAGGCTGATGGTGCAAGCAATCTCAAATATTTTGAAGAATGCAGCTGAATCAATATCGCAAGCATCAATTGAAAATCATGCTCGCCCAAATGGCCAAAAAATAGAAGTGTCGCTAAATTTAGATGCAAATGAAGCCAAAATTGAAATTGATGACAGCGGCATTGGTTTTCCATTGAAAGATCGCAACCGCCTTTTAGAGCCTTACATGACAACTCGTTCAAAGGGGACAGGACTTGGATTGGCGATCGTTGCAAGAGTTATGGAAGAACATGGCGGGTCATTGATTTTGGCGGATCGCAAAGACGACTTGCCGGGCGGCAGCGTAATTATGGTTTTGCCAATCGGTGAATTTGAGCCGAATAAATCCCGTCGAGGAGTGGTTAAATGAGAGCAGAAATACTTATCGTTGATGATGAAGCGGATATCCGCGAACTAGTTGGCGGAATCCTTGAAGATGAAGGTTATGTTGTAAGATTTGCGGCTAATTCAGATGAAGCACTTGAAGCTTTTCGCGGCAGAAGGCCAGATCTTGTTGTCCTTGATGTTTGGTTGCAAGGGTCCAAATTAGATGGGTTAGAAATTCTATCGACTATAAATGGTATTGACCCGTCAATCCCGGTAGTTTTGGTTTCAGGACACGGGACTATTGAAACCGCAGTTACCGCACTTAAGCGTGGCGCATACGATTATATTGAAAAGCCCTTTAAGTCTGAACGGCTGTTGTTAATTGTGCAACGAGCTCTAGAAGCGGCTTCGTTGCGTGCTGAAATTTCTAACCTGCGCAATAAGTCTATTGCGTCAGATGATTTGATTGGTCAAAGCGCAGCAATGCAGCATTTGATGGCAGCAATTGAAAAGGTTGCACCCATGAATTCACGGGTGCTTATTACAGGCCCGGCCGGTGTCGGCAAGGAAGTGGTTGCAAGGGTTTTGCACCGAAAATCAAGTCGTGCAAATGGCCCGTTCATGGTGATATCTGCCTCCTCAATTGCGCCTGAAAACATGGAAAGCGAATTGTTCGGTGAAGAGGCAAGCGATGGTCGCCCAATTAAGATTGGCGTTTTTGAACGTGCGCACAATGGCACATTATTGCTTGATGAAGTTGCTGAAATGCCGCGCGAAACCCAGTCAAAAATATTAAGAGTATTGGTCGAGCAAAGCTTCCGAAGGGTAGGCGGTGTCCAGCCGATTGAAGTTGACGTGCGGGTTATAAGTTCATCAGCACGTGATTTGCGTGTGGCTATCAACGACGGCCAGTTTCGTGAGGACTTATACCATAGGCTAAACGTTGTACCGTTGCCAGTGCCGCCATTGTCTGAAAGGCGAGATGATGTTCCGGCTCTGACTGAGTATTTTTCCAAGCGTATTTCTGAAACTAATGGCGTACCTAATCGCACGTTTTCAGATGAAGCGATGGCGGCGTTGCAAGCTGCATCATGGCTTGGGAATGTTCGCGAATTGCGGAATTTGGTAGAACGAGTGCTTATATTGGCCGCAACACCAGTTTCAGAACCAATTAGCGTAGCTGCATTGTCGCTAGATGGCGCTGGCGTCAGCGAGCTTGCTGATAGAACAGGGCTGCATCATCTTGTATCGTTACCCCTGCGCGAGGCAAGAGAGTTATTTGAACGCGAATACTTGAACGCCCAAATTTCACGATTTGGCGGCAATATTTCAAAAACTGCCAATTTCATCGGGATGGAACGTTCAGCTTTGCACCGCAAATTGAAAACCCTAGGTGTCGAGGGTTTGCGCGGAATTGATATTGAATAGATTGGGTTTGTGCTATGTCTCGCTTTGCATATGTAAATGGAAGTTTTAAGCGCTTTAATCAAGCCAACGTTCATATTGAAGACCGCGGTCTTCAGTTCGGCGACAGTGTTTACGAAGTCTGGGCGGCCAAGGACGGCGTATTGCTCGATAATATTGGCCATTTGGAAAGATTGTCGCGGTCATTAAAAATGCTTCGGATTGATCTGCCTTTGCCTATTCGTTCATTGGCAATAATAATAGACAATTTGCTAAGTCTAAACCGTGTAAGAGATGGGTTGGTATATTTGCAAATCACGCGTGGTGTCGCCCCGCGCGATCACCCTTTCCCCAAGCACGCAGTGCCAACAATTATCATTACCGTGCGGCCCAAAAACTATTCCCAATTAGACGCCAAGGCGCAAAAAGGCATACACATAGTTACCAGACCAGACTTAAGATGGAAACGCGTTGATATTAAGACTACGAACTTATTACCAAATCTGCTCGCCAAACAAGAAGCTTTGGATGAAGGCGCCGAAGATGTATGGTTTTATGATGAGAGCGGGAATATTACTGAGGGAAGCGCCCAAAATGCCTGGATATTAAACAAAGATGGTAATTTGCAAACAAGGCCACTTGGCCATGATATACTTGGCGGCATCACCAGAAGTAAGGTTATGAGCTTGGCAAAAGAACTCGACATACAAATGATTGAGAAGCCATTTTCAATATTAGAAGCGCAACAAGCACGCGAAGCCTTTGTTACTTCGGCCACATCTTTCGTAACGGCAGTGGTATCAATTGATGGGAAGTCAATTGGAAACGGCAATGTTGGCAGTATCGCCAGCGCCTTGCGAAAGGCATATTTCGAGAAATAATGGCATATTGCGCGCGTAATGAAATTATTTTGTGGTGAGCCGAATTGTCTCATTGAAATATAGGAAAAATAGGTTCAAATAAGCCTTCAGTAGTAATTTACTGAATAATCCCGTTTTGAAAATAAATGGGCAACAAGAATGGAAAACAAAATGTCGGCCGATAAGAAGCAAAATCTACAAGATGCATTTCTAAATGCAGTGCGTAAAACTCGAACTCCTTTGACCATTTTTTTGGTGAACGGCGTCAAACTACAAGGTGTCGTTACTTGGTTTGACAATTTCTGCCTTTTGTTACGCCGAGAGGGTCAAGTTCAACTGGTTTACAAGCATGCGATTTCTACAATTATGCCCGGCGGGCCAGTAGCGTTATTCGAAAGCGAAACTTTCGAGGACGAGGAGTAGTTATTGTTCAATTCTGAAGAGCCGGCCTGGAAAGCAATAGTAGTCCACCCGATTACTGATAAACTCTCTAAAGCAAGGGTACCTGAATTACAACTCGAAGAAGCAATAGGTTTAACTTTGGCTCTTGGGCTTGATGTTGTGCATAGCTCGATACAGAATTTGCGCGATATTCGCCCGTCAATTTTTTTCGGTCCAGGCAAACTTGACGAAATAGGTGATCTCGCAGATCTAAATCATGCACAAATTCTCGTTATTAATGACGAGATTTCTCCGATACAGCAGCGGAACATAGAAAAGCGATTACAGCTGAAAGTTATCGATAGAACTGGCTTAATTTTAGAGATCTTCTCGCTGCGCGCGCGCACAAAAGAGGGTAAATTGCAAGTTGAGCTGGCACGCCTTAGTTACGAGAAGTCGCGCCTTGTGAAAACATGGACCCACCTTGAAAGGCAACGCGGCGGTACTGGCAAAACCGGTGGCCCCGGAGAGCGCCAAATCGAACTTGATAGACGCATTATCGCCGAGCGCATCGTGAAACTGAAAAAAGAAATCGAAGAAGTGCGCCGAACAAGGGGACTGCAACGCGCGGGCAGGGAGCGTATGCCATATCCAATCGTTGCACTGGTGGGCTATACCAATGCTGGCAAATCAACGCTGTTTAACTATGCAACTAATGCCAAAGTTTTGGCCAAAGACATGCTGTTCGCAACTTTGGATACAACTTCACGGGCATTGAAGACGCCGCAAGGAAGATCGATAATTCTTTCAGATACTGTCGGTTTCATCACCGATTTGCCGCACGAACTGATTGCAGCCTTTCGGGCCACATTGGAAGAAGTTGCGCAAGCTGACATCCTTATCCATGTTCGCGATATTTCATGCGAAGAAACGGAAGCACAACGCGCGGATGTTGACCAAATACTCGAAACAATTCTTGGTGACCATGATACAAAACCGGTGATTATTGAAGCATGGAATAAGGCCGACTTACTTTGTGGTGATGCACTGTTAGAGGCGCAAGCAAATGCGAAAATGATATTTAAGCGAGATGGTAAAATAGCCGTTTTGACTAATAGCGAAAGCGGTGAAGGTATCAGTGATTTATTTACTGAAATTGACAAGGAACTATCCTTTGGCGCCAAACGCCAGTCAGTTATTTGTGGCGCGAACGATGGCAAAATGCGCGCTTGGCTTTATGGCAAAGGTGTGGTTCTGCGCGAAAAGAGCAATGAAGACGGTGCCATAACTTTGGATGTTGCACTTGATAGGGTAAACGAAATTAAGTTCAGATCCCAGTTTCCGAACGCCGTACAAGGTGAGGCGATAGTCACAACGGCCTAGGCCATATACTCATTAATTTGCTTTGCCAAAATTCAAGTCACACCTTGCAAATTAGTGAGTTTGCGACCTAGCTTCCTTTCGCTATTTTTCTTTGATTTTCGCTTGTAACCATAAGGATTCCATTTCATCAATCGTGGAATCTTGCGGTGATTTTCCTTGGTTAGCAAGCTCGGCTTCAATGAAACGGAAGCGCTTTTCGAACTTATCGTTCGCGAGTCTTAGTGCATTTTCAGGGTCAATTGCGCATTTCCTTGCCAAATTTACTAAAACAAATAAACAGTCACCAATTTCTTCAGTGATATGTAAAACATCAGCTGATTCAATTGCTTCACGAGTTTCATTAACTTCTTCTGTTAACTTATCAAAGATTGCTTGAAGGTTTTCCCAATCGAATCCGACCCTTGCTGCGCGCTTAGAAAGTTTCCATGCCCTAGACAAAGCGGGGAGGGTAATCGCAACATCTGCTAAAACACTCTTGTCGGCACTAAGTTTTGCGGCCCGTTCTTCGGCCTTTAGATTCTCCCAATTGACCAATACAGCCGCAGGCGTAGCAATTTCGTTTGCACCGAAAACGTGTTCGTGGCGCGCAATCATCTTTTTGTTTAGGCCGTTAACAACATCAACAAAATCAAACATGTTCGCTTCTTCAGCCATTCGAGCGTGGAAGGCAACTTGAAATATTAGGTCACCTAGCTCTTCCTTTAGTGCTGAGAAATCGCGCTTTTTAATTGCATCGGCGACTTCATATGCTTCTTCAATAGTGAAGGGGGCAATGGTGTCAAAATCCTGCTCCAAATCCCATGGGCACCCGCTTTCTGGCGTGCGTAACCTTGCCATTATTTCAATTTGTTTGCTCAACGCCCGCGCGAGTTTTTCCGACTTATCACAAATCATGTCTTAGCTCTCGCTGCCTTGTTTTTGCAATTCGCTTTGAACCTGCTCGACACGTTCTTTGGTAAGTTGGTATCCGCTCATGACCCAAATCGCAATTATTTGGCACAAAACAGGGAAGCCAAAATAAATCAAAATCAAGCCACTTATTGATGACGGGCTATTGGCCATTCCAAGATTTGGTTGATATCCAATCAATTGAAGAAGAACAAAAGTGACGCCAACTGCTAACGCATAACCAATTTTGCTTGTGAAGCTTAAAAGCGCAAATAATAGCCCAGTACGTTCCTTCTTAGTTACCAGTTTATCCTCGTCACCGACGTCGGAAACCATGGCTCGCAATAGATATAGTGGCGCAGCATATGAAACCCCAACGATACCAATTATGATTCCGGCTAACACCAAATTGCCTTTAGGAAGCGAGTAAACCAATAACTGCCCCAAAATGGTATAACAACAAGCAACAAGAAGTGCGCGGTGTTTGCCAAGTTTCTTAGCAACTTTCACCCACAAAGGCGTGAAAATCAGCCCGGACACAAAATATATCAGAAGCAATAAGAATGCGTTCTTGCCATAATCCTTAATCGAAGAAAGATAAAAAACGAACATAGCGCCAGTGACGCCGCCTGAAAATGACAAAGACAAGTCTGTCGCCATAAGCCGTCTTAGGGACGCTAAGGAAAACAGCGCCAAAAAGTCTTTGGGCATGGTTGGGCTTTTTATGGGAGCAGCGATAGGCTCTTTAGCAAAACAAAAAGATATAAGGGCGCAAATTGGTGTTGCAATAACAATGAACAATCCCATAGCCTTGACGCCATCTGCGTCGCTGCCGCCTCTTGCTACAACAATAACCGGCAAGGACAACACCATTAGCATTCCAACAATGTTTCCGACTTGCCAAAACGAAAAAACCCGCGATCTTTCATGGTAGTCTGATGAAAGGCTCGAACCAACGCCAAGCTGCGCCAATGTGCTTGCCGAAAATGCAATATATGCCGAAAAGAGGAAAAACACTAAATACCAGGGGCTGGCACCGGGTTTGACCATAAATAAATACCAAGTAAAAAACGACAAAATCGGCGCGCAAACCAATAGCCATGGCGTAAATCGACCAATCTTTGTGTTGGTCTTGTCCATTGATATGCCGATAAAAATATCTATGACTACATCAAAGAGGCGCGCGGCCATAAAAACTAGCCCAACTAAGCCTAAGCTCAAGCCAACATAATTCACATAATAGGGAGGCAGATAAATAACTACGGGAAGGGCAAATGCCGCAAGTGGTAGTGATGGCGCAGAAAATGCAAGTATCCGCGAAATGGCGGTTCTGCCGCTCTGATTTGTGTTTGTCATTGTTGCTCCCGTTTTTTTTATGTTGGCGCAGGATTCGATTTGGAGCAAGTGATTATTCAATCGGGGAGTGCGCTAAAGCCACCATCAACGAGCCACATAATAGTCGCATAATAAACATTATGGGACACCAACGCGCCGCAACCATTGGCTTTGCTTAAATTGCTTCACAATTCTCTCATAAATCTCTACTCTGATTGAATGAAATCTGAAATTGAAGAATCGACTGTTCTCAATGTTGATAATGAAGCCCTGAGTGCTTTTCGGCGCATGAAGCGTATTGCAACGGCCTTGTTCCTGCTGATGGTGTTGTTGTTCATAGTTTCCAAATCTCTTGAAATTAACTATCCATTGGTTTCTTATTTGCGGGCTTTTAGTGAAGCTGCGATGGTTGGCGCTTTAGCCGATTGGTTTGCTGTAACCGCGCTGTTCAGGCGGCCTATGGGCCTTCCCATTCCGCATACCGCCATAATACCAAGGTCAAAGGACAGAATCGGTGACGGGCTCGGACGCTTTATATCCCGGAATTTCTTGCAACCAGCCCAAGTTGAACGTAGGTTAGAGAAAATTGAATTAGCCACTGGCTTTGCAAATTGGATTAGTACTGAAGACCGCGCTCAAAAACTTGGTGAAGGAATAGCCACAACTGTTCCACGCGCGCTTGGGCTACTTAAAGATGGTCCGATTTATGACTGGCTACAGCAAACAATCAAGAAACGGATGCAAAATACTGATATTGCGACTGTTTTTGCCGATGGGCTTGCGCTACTTACACGCAATAAGCGCCACAAACCCATCGTGGACTTGATAATCTTTCATTCTGATTTGCTCGTTCATTCTCATGAGGCAGAGTTTCGCGAGAAAGTTTCACGGAATGTTGATTGGTTTCCGAAGCTCTTAGCTGTTGATAGTAGTGCATCTGACGCGCTCCTCGATGCGATAAAGGAAACACTGCACGAAGCTGCTGGTGATCCAAACCATTCAATTCGCGCAAAGATAGATGATGCACTGGGCCATTTGGAGCATAGTTTGCGTTTTGATCCTAATATGCGCTCTGACTTAGCGCATTGGATTGAGGACCTAGCGCAGCATGAATCCGTTACCAAATATATATCGTCGATTTGGGAAGAAATTAAGCGTGAATTGGGTGAAACCAGTCCCGAAGGTCAAGCAAAACTCGCAAAAACCATTGCGGGTATTTTGCGTGAAATTGCCTCTGCATTGACAGAAAATCAAGAATTGAACGAAAGCTTGAACCAAAAACTCAAACAATGGGCAATCGAAATTTCGGCCACACAAGGCGCATCGGTTGGTGAAATGGTTTCGGAGACAATCAAAAGCTGGGATGCTTCAACTGTGGTTAGTCAAATCGAAAATGCTGTTGGGCGTGATTTACAGTTCATCCGAATAAATGGAACAATTATCGGTGGTTTGGTTGGTTTGCTTATTCATGCAATTAGTCAATTTACACTCAGCTAGGATCTGGTCTTTAAAACTTACTTTATTTGGTAAAGATTAGTGAAGCCTGACCCTAGTAGTTTGTTTCGAAGGAAAGCATGTCAAAAGCAGGTTCAACGTTTGCCGGTAAGATCTCGCAGAGCTTTTCATAATCTAGATCGATGTGAAGATTAGTTAAAATCGCATTTTTTGGCTTCAACATTTCAATCCAACTCATTGTTTGGTCAAAATGCGCATGGCTTGGGTGTGGCATATATCGAAGACAATCAATCACCAAATGCTCTAACCCATGAAGTCTAGCCAAAGTTGCATCAGGTACAAGGTTTGTATCATTGCAGTAGGCGATATTTCCAAATCTAAAGCCAAGGCTTGTTATGTCACCATGTATCAGTGCCAATGGTTCAAAAACAATGTCCCCGCCCTCACCCGATATTGTCAAAGTTTTGCCGATTTCTGGCATATCCAAATGGTTAAGAATGGCTGGATAATTATGGCGTTCAAAGCCATGAAAAACATAGGAAAATTTGGGCAATAAGGTTTCTGAAGTGGCGCGGTCAAGATAGGCGTCAATACGTTTTCTATTGCTAAATGCAATTGGCCTTAAGTCGTCAATCCCGTGGGTTTGATCGGCATGATCATGGGTAAATAGCACTGCGTCTATTCGGCTAACTTTGGCCGCTAACAATTGAACCCGCAGGTCTGGGGAAGTGTCGATAAGAACCCTTGTTGGGTTTTCTGCTTGCGATGAAAATTGTTCAACTAATATTGAGCAACGCGTGCGATAGTTTTTTGGATTATTGGGGTTGCAAGCGCCCCATTCACCGTCCGCTCTTGGCACGCCACCAGAGGAGCCACAGCCAAGTATTGTCACTCTAATTTTCTTCATTTTGCCACACTATTTTTTGCGCGGGTAAAAAGGGAAAAGAAATTATTATCGAGTTCAGAAGTCAAATCGCCTAAATCACGCCCCAAAAATTCCGCCAAATACTCTACAAGATGGTTTAAAAATAATGGCTCATTTCGCTGACCGCGTTTAGGAATTGGTGCCAAGTATGGGCAATCAGTTTCAACCAATAGTCTATCTTTTGGGATATATTTGATATTACTCCTTACATCTTCGGCATTCTTGAAAGTTGCGATACCAGATATTGACACAAAAGCACCTAAATCTAGCGCCTTTTTCAAAAGATCTTTGCCAGAGGTGTAACAGTGCATCAATAACGGAAAGTTCGAATTTTGGTGTTCGGAAACTAGTATTTCACCCATTTTCATGTCCGCTTCTCTTGTATGGACTATAAGCGGTAACTGTGTGCCTTGAGAAGAATGGATGTGAGTTTCAAAAACCCGAATTTGAACTTCTTCTGGGCTTAATCCATAGTGAAAATCTAACCCAGTTTCGCCAATACCAATTACATTTTGATTTTTGGAAAATTGAATAAGTTCTTCTGTTGTTAGCCCCAAATGGTCTTTGGCTTCATGCGGATGCGCCCCTACGCTGGCCCAAAAATTGTCTAGGGGCGAAACTATGTCTATGATTGCTTGAAAATTATCAATTTTATCACATATCGATAGCATTCCATGAATGTTACCAGCTTTTGCCCTAGCCAAAACTTCCACAAGGTCATCATGGTATAAATGGTGATGTAAATTAACGTGAGTATCAATCATTAAGTTTGCTAGCCATTATTTGCGATTTGATAAGGCGAAGGGCTTCAATTACGGCGGCTGATTTATCTAGATTGTTGCCAACAGCCGTGCGTAAATGCCCAATGCTAATTGCTAAGTCACCAATAATTCTTGGGTTCAGATTTACACTTATTCTTGCCAAAGTTGCGCTTTCGCCAGGTTCAATTTCATCGATATATAGACCAAGCCCTGCTTGGGCGGTTCGGTAAAGCCAATCCTCAATTAAATCAAAAATCAAGTCGCAACTTTCAATTGAAGTTGCCTTGTTGGCCAGCGCGACCATAGGTGCAAGCGGCGTATGTGGTAGGGCGTTTAAATGGCCTGCGAGCAAATTATAATACTCGCCGACTTTGCTTGCCCTAAGGGCCAAAGCACGCCCGTATGCGCCTTTAGCCAGAGTTAATGCCGCTTCATCCGAACTTCCCAGTAACTGTCTTAGCCTATCAGTTGGCATAGGGCGCAAATGATATACACGGCTTCTAGAACGCAGCGTCGGCAACACCGCACCGAGTGAATTAGCAATCAAAACTATTAATGCGCCTGATGGTGGCTCTTCGAGTGTTTTTAAAAGAGCATTGGCCGCTTGAATACTAAGGTCGTCAACGCAATCTACTATGGCCACTCTGTGGCCATTTGGGTTGCCCGCGCTGAATGCAAACATTCTGGTCATTTCGCGAATTGCTTCAATGCCAACATCGCGCTTCACCTTTTGAGTTTCTGGGCAAAATCTGGTTGCAACACGCAAGTCTGGCAATGCGTCGTTTGCTATCTTTGCACAAATATCATCATCTCTTTGGCTTGCAAGTGGGCTTTCTTCACTCGAACGGGCACCAAGATATCGCCGCGCCAATCTATAGGCCAAGGTTGCTTTTCCAACTCCCTTAGGGCCACAAAGAATTAACCCGTGATGTAGTGAAGATGCCTTAAGTGCTTTATCCAACTCAATTTCAACCGCGTCATTCCCATAAAAATCAAAAGTTTCGCGCGGATGTGGCAAATCTTTAATTTGGTCCGGTGCGTTTTCTACTGCCATTAGGTTCTTGCTTTCAAAGCCGTATCAATTAGCGCAAGTGCGGATTTATAAACCTCAGCAATTGGCATTGCTGCGTCAATTAATTTACACCGCTCTGGTTCGGTTTTCGCGATAGCAAGAAACGCATTTCGCAAGTTTTGGTGATATTCCAATTTTTTGCTTTCAAACCGGCACTCATCATCTTTTCGAGAACCGGCACGAGCAAGGCCAATTTCAACATCGATATCAAGTATAATTGTCAAATCAGGTTTATATTCGGCAACAATATTGTCCTCCAAACATTTGATAACCCTTTGTTCTTTTGGCCCAAGATGGCCTTGATAGGCGCGTGTGGAATCATAAAACCTATCACAAATTACAATTTTGCCAGAAAGGAGTGCTGGTCTAATAACCCGCATTAGATGATCTTCGCGCGCGGCATAATAAAGGCATATCTCACTCATAGAGTTCCAGCGATTTGCATCGCCTTTAAGCACTAGATCTCGGATAGCTTCGGCGCCTTCAGTACCACCTGGCTCGCGGCTTAATACGATTTCGTGTCCTCGCAAGCTAAGCTCAGCATACAGTGACTTTATCAGCGTTGTTTTCCCGGTTCCTTCGCCGCCTTCAAGTGTGATGAATAGTGATTTGGTCATTGCGGGAAGGTTAACGGCATTTGGCAAGTTAGCCAATAGTGCCGCAGCTTAACTGCTTAAATTAAAGTTTAAAAAGGCAGGAATTAACGGCCCGAAGCATCGTGTAGTTAGTCGGAAACGACTAGCGACTCGCACGATGCGACAAAATAGGAATCTCGCGCTTGCGTTTAGTGATCACTAAACGCATGATGCGCTAGGCTCGCAGTAATCACGTGTGCGCCGTTTACACCGAGGCCATTTGCTTCTTGAGCTTTTGTCGAGGCAGTTTGGGCGTCATCAAATGGCCCAAGCACAACCCTAAACAGATTGGAACCGTTGGTTTGTGCGTTGACAATCTGTCCAGTGCCAAGTGGACTGGCGTCTCTTAAAGCTCGTTCAGCGTTTGTGCGATTGGAAAAGACCCCAATTTGCACGAAGCGGTTGGCAGATCCTCTAGTTGTATTCGTTGCCCGATTTACAGAAGTAGTTTGAGAAGCTTGAACAGGAGTATTTGCAACAGCTGACGATGTATTGTTCGCGAGCCGCGTTGGAGTAGGCTGCGGGCGGCTACCACGGGTCGTAATATTGTCAATTTGCAGTTGGGCTGTTTGGGCATTAGTATTCGCTAGAGTTGTTGCCCTTGGAGCCTGCCCAATATATCTAACCCGCACTTGTGCAGAACCTTGTTCCTTGAAGCCAAGCAATTGCGCACCGCGCGCCGATACATCGACTAATCTATTTCCGACAAACGGCCCACGGTCATTTACCCGCGCGACAATACTTCGACCATTTTCTAAATTTGTAATTTCTACGAGGCTGGGAATAGGCAGAGTTGGATGCGCCACAGTAACAATGTTTTCGTCGAAAACTTCGCCATTTGCGGTAGTGCGTCCGTTGAAACCGTTGCCATACCAAGACGCTGTGCCAGTTTCATCATAGTCGGGTTCATGTGCCGGTATATACCAAATCCCATTAACTTGATACGGGCCACCGATTTTTTGCCAGGAGGCAATATCTTCTACTCGAACGTCAGATATCGGCGCAATATCAACGTCTTGGCCTTCTCCAATCCCAAGGCTAGCCATTTGAACTTCTGCTGCCGACAATTGCTGGCGACCACTTGAAGCGACTTGCGAAGTATCTTGTCGCGGCGCAGCAGTGGCAGCTGCTACCGGCGCAGCGCTGTTGGCTGGTTGGGTGTTTTCTAGTCTACCATACCTTGGACGCACATTGTTCGTAGTATTTGGCCGCGATGCATCAACGGTTTGTCTCGTACGCGGAACGGTGGTCCGTGGAGTGATTGGTGAAGCAGCTTCAGTTGAACTAGTCCTCACCGCCGCAATCGTCTTGATAGGCGGGGTCAACGCCGCAGCTTCAGCAACATTAGCAGCATTCGCGGTAAGCGGAATTGTCAGTCCAATTGTTACGCAAAGCCTCAATGACGCTTTCGCGATGCGGTTCTTGATAACCATTCTGGTCGTCCCTAATTGTCTATCGTTTTTGATAGTAAAATAATTTCTGCCCAAATTTAGGCAACAATGAGACATCTAATGTAAGAAACTAAAATTGAGATTTGCAATTTAGTTAGGATTTTATCTAAATTTGAATAAAATAGTTCACAGCCGCGGTGAAGCCTTATTTTATCGCGATAAAGCCAATTAATCAGCAATAACACTTTTCTGCATTAAATTGAGAAAAGCGCATTGCGGCAGTCAAATTCAGGGTCAAATCTTATTGTATAGCGGCGCTATCCATCACTTTAACTGCGTTCGGCAAGTTGGCAGGGTAATAATGTGATGAAGGCGCAAGATAAATTATATAATAATTCAAGCCATTTTTATTAACCGCTTGCGCCAGCCCACTGATTGCAAGCCCTTCGGTTGTATTCATGCTTAGTTCAAACCGAATACCTCGTTGACCGGTAACGGTAACTGGACGTGGGTTTTTGGTTTCTACTCGCAAATAACCAATTTCAACCAAAGCCCGACTTACATACTCCATTTGCTCGGAAAGGGACATATTTGCCGCAGGACGTGGCGCAGGGCGATTTTTGCTATTGCCTTGGGGGCCAATCATCAGTGGTTCTTCGGCGCCCAATCCTTGCGAAACATACAATCGATTAAGCAAAATGCCATCTATCGTCAAAAGTCGCACTTTCTTGTTATTTTGCGCCCAAGTGGCCGTTAAGTCTGACCAACTTCTATCAAGTTGCACAGTTTGACCTGTGCCAAATGACCCAGCCGGGGCAAGGACAGGTGCTGAAGCGCAAGCGCCGGTAGCAAGGAAAAATGCGGCACATAAAATGACTTTGGTCTTTGATATTGTTCTCATGACTATTGTTCCAATTGGCTGATCAAATCTTGAATTATCCACGCGTCTTCGGCGTTTGGTACTGCTGCAACATAGGCTTTATAAGCGGCTAAGGCTTCTGGTTTTCTATCTTGCCTTCGATAAATTTCGCCAAGCTGCCGATTTGTTTCCACTGGGGCATCTGTATAAGCCTTAGCTTCAAGATATGCGGCAAGCGCAAGATCCAGATCGCCAGGCTTGGCACGAAGCCGTAATGCCTCCCCTTTATAGAAATTCAAAACACCACCATCAGCTTTGTCGATCAAAAGGTTATTGATAACAAAGACGGTCTGTCCGAAATCTCTTCGTCTCAAATCATCACGGAGCCAGCTGGCCAAATATGGTCTTATCCTACTGCGATAGTTTGCGCGGCTTTGCGATTCATTTGTGTTTGTTGATTGGGTGTTACCATTTAGTTCCAAATCATATTTGCGCAATGCCTCAATTCTTTCCAATTCGAGAGGGTGAGATCCAAAGACATTAATTCGAGTAGGCGACCTGCGCTTTCTTTCATCATCCGAGGCAGCCGTTTCGTCTATTTGGCGGCGCCAAATCCCCTCACCTGCCCGCGGATAATAGCCGCCGGTCTGCGCAAAATCATACCCATAAATATCGGCTGCCGATTCTTTCTCCCGATTGTAACCAAGAAAGCTAGCAAGCGAACCAAGATAGACCACATCAACCAAAGTAGAAGCTGAGTTCATTATATTGTTGGCCGCTCCAATTGAATTGGCGTTGGCAGCGGCAGATGTTGCTGCAACCGCAATTACAATTGACAAAGCAAGTGTTGCAGCTTGCCGATCCTTATATTCTTGATAGGCTTGCAAAGAATGCGAGCGCATAAAATGGCCCGCCTCATGCCCCAACACAAATGCCAATTCGTCCTCAGTCTGCACCCGCAACAACAGACCGGTCCATACTTCCGTATAGCCATTTGGCGCAACAGAAGCATTGAAGAATGGACGTTCCATCACGTATGTGCGAACTTCAAGGCTACGAACCCCTAGGATTCGAGCAACTACCGATTGAACATAGGTTTCGAGTTCGCGGTGCGGTGTTCTTTCACCCGAAGAAGATGCTTTTAGCTCAGCTTTTGCCGCATCAGACCAAATTCCAGCTTCAAGCGAATTGGGTTCTGGTTGCTGATTTGGCGCTCTTAGGGGGTTTTCGCGCGAAATGTCAACGCCGGCATTTTTAGCAGCATTCACATCAATAGCTTGCGCTGCAATAGGCGCCAATGCGAGATTTAACGATAGGATGCCGCACAGCCTGCGGCGCCACAATTGACGGCGTGTCTTACGTGAACAACTCATCAAAGTGGCAAGTCTTTTAATAGTGTTTCAACTTGGGCTTTGGCACCCGGTTCAGTCCGAATATCGACACCAAAGCTAACAATCACAAATTGATGCCAGACTATTTGCCCAGTTTGTAAATCGAGGACTGAAGCTTCAATAGCTTGGCTTGCCATAGGGATAGCTACGCCGCCCATGGCTGCACCAATCATCATCAATTTGCGACCACCAGACGAATAGGTCCCTTTTACTTTTACAAACAACGCGAAACGGGGAACTTCGGAACCATTACGAAGGTTTTCGGGAATTAGGTGCCTTGCCCCCTCGCCGATTGTCCAGTCAAAGCTTGTTTTGGTTGGCAATTTTCCCGCGCCCATAGCATATGAATGGGACATTATGGACAAATCAACCGCATCATTTAGTTTTAGTGCTTGCAAAGCTGGCTCGTCGGTAAAGGTACTTGGATCAGCGCGGACAATAGCATAGCCCTTGGCAGTTAAACGCGCGCTGATAGCTTCATCAATATAGCGACGTGCGTTTTCGGCCCATTCTAATTTCGGATCTGCTGTACCTGTTGCAGTTAATTCACTTAAAGTAACGTCAGACTTCATAGCCAAAATTACAGTACCTGCGGCCGGCTTTTCGATAGTAGCGTGGTTCTGTACTGGCGCGGCAATTCCAATTGTTGGAACCAAGACAAAAAGGCCAGTAACGAACACAATGCTTCGAACAATATTTAGTAATTTTGCCAATTTGCTACCCCTCAAACATACTTATACTTGAATATTGCGCCAACGATATCATTGTTCATTTGAGTTTCAACATTCTATTGCAGATAAGTAAGCTTTTGATTTGCACACCCCTTCGATAGAATCGTAATGGCGTCCTAGGTTCCATTGTCTGCCTTGCTACCTATCCGAAAACCGCTTCACAGTTTTTGGGAAACACTCTAGTCAGTAGTGACAAATTAAATTAATGGTCTAGATTTGATGAGAGCCCAAAAAGGTCATTTATATATGCATGAAATTGAAACCCGTATTGACATTAGTTCACGTGAATTTTCATCAAACGCGGTGCAAATGCGGATGCATGTCAGTGAGCTTCGTGAATTAACCTACAAAATCGCCCAAGGTGGTTCAGACGCTGCCCGTGCAAAGCATTTGTCTCGTGGCAAATTATTGCCGCGAGAAAGAATTACAAGTCTAATAGACGAAGGTTCGCCGTTTCTTGAGTTATCGGCTCTTGCTGCATATAAAGTTTATGAGGACGAAGTACCGGCTGCTGGGATAATTACTGGCATTGGCCGGATAGCTGGGCGTGAATGTGTTATTGTGTGCAATGATGCAACTGTTAAAGGCGGGACTTACTACCCTTTGACGGTCAAAAAGCATTTGAGAGCCCAAGAAATTGCCTTGGCCAACAATTTACCGTGTGTGTATTTAGTGGATTCTGGCGGCGCAAACCTGCCAAACCAAGATGAAGTATTCCCAGACCGCGATCATTTTGGCCGCATTTTTTATAATCAGGCCCAAATGTCTTCACAGAACATCCCGCAAATCGCGGTTGTTATGGGTAGTTGCACAGCAGGTGGTGCTTATGTTCCTGCTATGTCAGATGAAAGCATAATTGTAAAAAACCAAGGAACTATTTTTCTTGCGGGCCCGCCATTAGTAAAGGCCGCAACAGGCGAAGTGGTTTCCGCTGAAGACCTAGGCGGTGGCGACGTCCATGCTAGAATTTCAGGGGTTGTTGACCATTTGGCATCAAATGATGTTGATGCATTGCAAATCGCCCGAAGAATTGTCGATAATCTGAACCGGGTGAAAAAAGTCAACCTTGACGTTCGCGAAGCCGAAGAACCACTTTATGATGCGGAGGAGCTTTACGGCATTATCCCTGCTGACTCCCGAAAACCAATTGATGTGCGCGAAATAATAGCAAGGTTAGTGGATGGTTCGCGTTTCGACGAGTTCAAGCGATTTTATGGCGAGACACTTGTCTGCGGCTTCGCGCATTTACAGGGCTATCCAATCGGAATTGTGGCAAATAACGGCGTGCTATTTAGTGAAAGCGCGCTAAAAGGCGCACATTTCATTGAGCTTTGTGCAAGCCGTGGAATACCTTTGGTTTTCTTGCAAAACATTACTGGCTTTATGGTTGGTCGAAAATACGAAAATGAAGGTATCGCCCGCAATGGTGCAAAGATGGTAACTGCTGTAAGCTGCGCGAATGTTCCGAAATTCACTATACTAATTGGTGGCTCCTATGGCGCTGGTAATTACGGCATGTGTGGCCGCGCATTTGGGCCTAGGTTCTTGTGGATGTGGCCTAACGCAAGAATATCGGTGATGGGCGGCGAACAGGCCGCAAATGTGTTGGCATCAATCAAACGTGATGGCTTTGAAGCCAAGAACACTGAATGGTCTAAAGCAGATGAAGAAGCCTTTAAGAAGCCAATCCGCGATGAGTATGAAGCCCAAGGTCACCCATTTTATGCCAGCGCGCGAATTTGGGATGATGGCGTAATTGATCCAGTTGATACCAGACGTATCTTAGGGCTTGCAATATCCGCTTCCCTGAATGCGCCAATTTTGCCGACAAAATTTGGCATTTTTAGAATGTGATTTGGATAAATTATGACAAAAACTTTCACAAAAATTCTAATTGCTAATCGAGGCGAAATTGCGCGGCGAATTATTCGCACTTGCAAAGCAAAGGGAATAAAAACAGTCGCGGTTTATAGCGAAGCCGATGCAAAATCCCTGTTCGTGCAAGACGCTGATGAGGCTGTTTTTATTGGCCCTTCCCCAGCTTCAGAGAGCTATTTGCGCGCGGACAAAATAATTGAAGTAGCTAAAAAAACGGGCGCAGATGCTATTCACCCTGGTTATGGATTTTTGTCCGAAAATGCAGAGTTTGCCGAACAATGTGCCGCAGCCAATATTGTTTTCATTGGGCCATCGCCATCTTCGATAAGGGCAATGGCGTTAAAAGGTGCCGCTAAGGCGTTGATGATAAAGGCTAATGTACCGGTTACACCCGGCTATCATGGAGACAATCAAGATGCGTTAGTGCTGCAAAATGCGGCAACAGAAATTGGCTATCCTGTTTTAATTAAGGCAGTGGCGGGCGGTGGCGGCAAAGGCATGCGCCGCGTCGACAGTGAGGGTGAGTTTGAACAGGCGCTTCAATCGGCCAGGCGCGAAGGACAAAATTCGTTTGGCGATCCCAAGGTTTTGGTCGAAAAATATTTGATGGTTCCACGCCATGTAGAAATACAAATTTTTGGCGATAATCATGGGAATGTTGTTCATTTATTTGAACGCGATTGCTCTATGCAAAGACGCCATCAAAAAGTTCTTGAAGAAGCCCCTGCCCCTAATTTACCCGACCACATTCGAACCGCTATGGGCCAAGCAGCAGTAAACGCGGCCAAGGCGATTGACTATGTTGGTGCAGGCACAGTTGAGTTCATTGTTGATGTGGCAAATGGTGTTGATACGGCACCGTTTTATTTCATGGAAATGAATACTCGGTTGCAAGTTGAGCACCCAGTAACAGAGGAAATATTGGGTATTGATTTGGTGGATTGGCAGTTGCAAATTGCATCAGGACAAAGATTGCCAAAAACTCAGTCTGAATTGACACCAAACGGACATGCAATTGAAGTTCGTCTATATGCCGAAGATACGGAAAACGGGTTTTTACCTAGTATTGGGAAGATTGAAAAACTCGCCTTCTCAGAACTTGCGCGTATCGAAACAGGCGTTGAAACTGGCGCCGAAATAACAATGTATTACGACCCAATGATAGCGAAAATCATTGTACATGGGAAAAATCGTAGTCAGGCATTGGCAAAGATGCGTGCCGCGCTGATTGCAACAAAGATCGAGGGATTGAAGACTAACCTTAGTTTCCTTAGGCGATTGGTTAGCGACAGAGACTTTGTCGCAGCCAATATAGATACTTCTTATATCGACAGGCATTTATTGGAACTTACCAAGCCTTGGCAAGTGAATGAGATTGCAGCGCATATTATGGATAGGGATCCTACCTCTGGTTGGAATGATCATGGTGGCTGGCTATTGAACCTGCCGCCACGTGCGCCCACTAACCTTGTTCAAGAAAAAACAAACCAAGAGATTATTGCAAGCGGCGAAATCATTTCTCCCATGCCAGGGAAGATAATCAGCATTTTGGTTAGAAATGGTCAAAAAGTAGCTAAGGGTGAGCAGCTTTTAATTCTCGAGGCAATGAAAATGGAACACATGATGAGGGCCGATAAAGACGGGATAATCACTGAACTTACTGCAGTGGAGGGTCAACAAATCGGTGAGAAAACCTTATTATTGAGAATTACTGGGGACGCGCAATGATAGACTTTAAGCATTTGAAATTTGGGCATGGCGAGGACATTGACGCTTTGCGTGACGCGGTTTCGAAATTTGCGGCAACCGAGATTGCCCCACTAAGTGCGCAAATCGATAAGGAAGACAATTTTCCAGCCCATTTATGGCGGAAACTTGGTGATCTTGGCGTTTTGGGAATAACAGCACCTGAAGAATATGGCGGCGCAAATATGGGATATTTGGCCCATACGATTGCAATGGAAGAAATCAGCCGCGCATCAGCCAGCATTGGTTTGTCATATGGCGCGCACTCTAATCTTTGCGTGAACCAGATAACGCGTAATGGCAACGCAGAGCAACGCGCGAAGTATTTGCCAAAACTAATTTCGGGCGAATATGTTGGCGCATTGGCTATGAGTGAAACTTCATCGGGGTCTGATGTCATCTCCATGCGTTTACGCGCCGAAAAACGTGGCGATAAATATGTTCTTAATGGCCATAAAATGTGGATTACCAATGGCCCTGATGCCGATGTTTTGGTTGTATATGCCAAGACGGATCCACAAGCCGCATCCAAGGGCATTACGGCGTTTCTGGTAGAGAAGGACTTCCCTGGTTTTTCAATTGCTCAAAAGCTCGATAAACTAGGAATGCGCGGCTCTAATACTGGTGAGTTGGTTTTCGAAAACTGCGAAGTGCCAATTGAAAACGTGCTTGGTGAAGTTGGGCGCGGCGCAAGTGTCTTGATGTCTGGGCTTGATTATGAGCGTGTGGTCCTTTCTGGCGGCCCACTTGGTATAATGCGCGCGTGTTTCGACAATATAATTCCATATATCCATGAACGCGAACAATTTGGTGCGCCCATCGGAACTTTCCAACTAATGCAAGGTAAAATTGCGGATATGTATTCAACATGGGCCGCGAGCCGTGCTTATGTTTATGCGGTTGCCGCAGCTTGTGATAGGGGGGAAACTACTCGTGCTGATGCCGCAGGATGCATCCTATATTCGGCAGAAAAAGCTACTTGGCTAGCCGGCGAAGCGATACAAATATTGGGTGGAAATGGCTATACCAACGAATATCCGGTTGGCCGTTTGTGGCGCGATGCCAAATTATATGAAATTGGTGCAGGAACTTCAGAAATTCGCCGCATGCTTATCGGCCGGGAGTTATTCGAACAAACGAGATAGTGATGCAATTCGTTTTACCAAACCAAACTGCGGCGTAACAAAAAAGCCCCTTGCGGGGCTTATTTGATTTATGGCGGAAGCGGTGAGATTGTTGGAACTAAATTGGGCGCGGAGCGATCAGCAAACCGAAAAGTGAACAATTTTCAAAAACGACGCTTTTTGAAAATTTTTCTCATAATGAATCCAAATTCCCGAGTGAGGCCAAAGGCCGAGGGTGGGAATTTGAGTATCAAATGGCGGAAGCGGTGAGATTCGAACTCACGGAGGAGTTACCCCCTCGCTAGTTTTCAAGACTAGTGCCTTCAACCACTCGGCCACGCTTCCGTCAAGAATTGCGTGAATATAGATTAGTAATATAAAATCAAGTCGCCGTTGCACAATAACTGTGACAAAATCGCGAAGAATCTCATTCAATATTACGCTTAAAAGTCTCTGGCAAAAATAATAGACCTAAGATTAGCGTGATGGCCGCAACAACAACTGGATACCAAAGGCCGTAATAAATATCACCAGATGCAACGACCATTGCAAAAGCTGTTGTCGGTAAGAATCCACCAAACCAGCCGTTACCAATATGATACGGTAATGACATCGACGTATATCTTATCTTAGTTGGGAAAAGCTCAACTAATAGCGCGGCTATTGGCCCATATACCATCGTCACTAAGAGCACCAAATAGGTAAGCAAAGCAACAACCAAAACTCTATTTATTTGGTCTTTATCGGCCTTTTCCGGGTAACCCTTACTTGCAAGCGCCGCTTTGACGCTATCTTGATAAGATTTGATCGCCTCAGATTTTGCGGTGCCGGTCAATACATTCGGGTCCGGCGCAACGAATGTTTGCGTGCCTATTTCAATGGCTGCGACTGTCCCTAAAGGCGCGCTTTTCAGTGAATAACTGACACTATTTTTTGCCAGAAATGATTTCGCGATATCGCAACTCTTTGTGTCAAACTTGTTCTTTCCAATGGGATCAAATTGGAATGAGCAATCATTTTCATTCACATGAACAATCACAGGGGCATTGGCAATTGCACTCGCAAGGGCAGGATTAGCAGCCTTGCTAATTGCATGAAAAACCGGAAAATAAGTCACTACGGCCAAAGCAAGCCCAGTCATAATAATGTATTTTCGGCCAATTTTATCAGATAACCAACCAAAAAACACAAAGAACGGCGTCCCCAAAGCTAAGGATATCGCTATTAATATATTTGCGGTGGCGCCATCAACTTTCAAGGTTTTTTCAAGGAAGAACAGCGCGTAAAATTGCCCTGTATACCAAACCACTGCCTGACCAGCTACTGCTCCGAAAAGTGCAATAAACACAATTTTAAGATTGCCTAACTTGCCAAACGCCTCGGTTAAAGGGGCTTTAGACGCTGAACCCTCGTCCTTCATTTTTTGGAAAACTGGGCTTTCCGACAGTTTCATTCTTATCCACATTGAAACTGCAAGAAGGATAATTGAAACCAAAAATGGCACCCGCCAGCCCCATTTCGCGAAATCTTCTTCGCCGATAATTGTTCTAAGGCTTATCACGACTAATAATGCTGCAAACAAACCGAGTGTTGCCGTGGTTTGGATCCAGCTTGTATAAAGGCCACGTTTATTATTCGGGGCATGTTCGGCAACATAGGTGGCCGCGCCGCCATATTCCCCGCCCAATGCCAAGCCTTGTAATAACCTTAAACCCAACAAAATCAAAGGTGCAGCGATACCGATTTGTTCGTAACCTGGTAGCAGGCCGACAGAAAACGTCGCCAAACCCATTATGCCCATTGTTACCAAAAATGTGTTCTTTCGCCCAACTAAATCACCAATCCGCCCAAATACCAACGCCCCGAATGGGCGCACGGCGAAACCTGCCGCAAAGGCGGCCAGCGCAAAAATAAAACCAGTGGTTTCATTAACAGCAGAGAAAAAGTGCTTAGAAATATAGCGTGCAAGAAGTCCGTAAAGATAAAAATCATACCATTCGAAAACAGTTCCCAATGAGGAAGCACCAATCACGAGGATTTCTTTTTTTGTGGCTTTGTGGTGCTTTGGCAATTCAACTTCCTGCGACATCTTCGCTCCCCTATTTTATTTTGTAAAATCCCAGTTTTTCCTCTGGCCGTATGGTTCGCCATTTCCCTTGCGGCAAATCACCAATTGAAATATTGCCAATTCGTATTCTAAAAAGGTCTATCACTTCAAGGCCGACTTCATCGCACATTCTTCTGATTTGGCGGTTTCGCCCTTCTTGAAGTGTGAAATTAAGGGTGTTTGGGCTTAATTGCTCTACTATTGCCGGTCTTAATTTTCGACCGTCCAACTCCAACCCATGGCGCAAAAGTTTCAATTTAACTGCGTTAATATAGCCCTTAGCTTTTACCAAATATTCCTTTTCAACCATGGATTCTGGGCCAATTATCGCTTTGGCAAATACTCCATCTTGTGAAAGGATAAGCAGTCCGCGGCTGTCCTTATCGAGTCTGCCGACTGGCGGAATGCGGGTATCCCGAATTGGAACTTCGTCATCGTCTAGCCAACGATTCATGCGGTTTATCATGCGAATCGCGGGAACTTGTCCTTTTTCAGGTTGCCCAGAAACTATGCCTACGGGTTTGTGATAAATAATGTTGAACTTATTGTCCAAACTTTGCTTGCCATCCGCAAGGATTTCAAGATTCTGTCCTTTTTCGATTTTATATCCAACGCCGACAATAACCCCGTCTACCCTAATTTGCCCGGATCCAAGCAAATCCTCAGCTTCGCGGCGCGAACAAATGCCAGATTGAGCCAATAATTTATTCACGCGGATTGGCTCTTCGCCTTTGTAGGTATCTTTGAATGTCATAGTTACTTGTTAGCGGGGTTCTTATTCTTTGGCGAGTGCCTAACTCTATAACAGGCGCAATTGATAACTCTAGGGTGCACTTACTTGCCCAGAAACAACTAATAATATAGGTGCATGATTATGAAACCCACTCAAAGAATTCGATTAACGGTTTTTGCGGTAGTCACCGGCGTTCTTTTCGTGTCGTGTGCTTCAGTCAACACCGTGGATATTGCCACCTCGGAATCGTCTTCTTTACCTCCTTCAAATTACCATTTAGTTTGGTCGGATGAATTTGATATTGATGGTCTTCCCTCACCGAATAATTGGTCATTTGATACCGCTAGGAACCGTGCGGGTTGGCACAATCGAGAAAAGCAATATTATTCAAACGGCAGGCGCGAAAACGCTAGGGTGGAAGACGGTAAGTTAATTATAACTGCCCGGCATGAACAGCTTGCTAATGAGCCAGATTTTGGTGGCCAAAATTACACATCGGCTCGGCTAGTTTCGCGTGGCAAGCGGGAGTTTACTTATGGGTTTATTGAAGCGCGTGCAAAAATGCCATGTGGCCTTGGCACATGGCCGGCAATTTGGACACTAGGGAACCATGGTGACTGGCCGGCGATGGGCGAAATTGATATTGTCGAACACGTTGGCAAGCGGCCAAATGAAACTAGCTCGGCCCTTCACATGACGGCGCATCATGGGTCACACCCGGTTGGTCAACATATTTCGGTGGCAAGTGCCTGCACTGAGTTCCACAATTACCAAGTAATATGGACGGCACAAAAAATTGAGTTTTTTGTAGACGGGCGAAAATTCAATTCATATGAAAATGATGGACAAGTAAATGACGCCACTTGGCCATATTACCGGCCACAATATTTGATTTTAAATCTCGCAATTGGTGGCGATTTGGGCGGCGCCGTCGATGATGCGATTTTCCCGCGCGAATTTCAGATTGACTATGTTCGTGTGTATCAAATTACAAATAGTTCACAAACAAACTAATCGACAATCGATAAGTTTTGTGAAACATTGCAATATGTTCACCCATTAGGATGAGGGAAAAAATAATGCGTCGTCGTAACTTTTTAAGCGGTTCAGCAGTAGCTGCAACTACCGCAATTTTTGGATTAAATACAATGCTATCAACAACTGCCGAAGCTGCCCAACGTAGCACAGCAAACCCGCTTTTGAGCGCTTGGAACACCCCTTTTGGTGTGCCTCCGTTTTCACGTTTCCGCCCCGCGCACTTTAAGCCAGCCTTTATAACCTCAATGGCCAAGCATAAGCGTGAATTGGCGGCAATTGCAAATAATCGTGACGATGCAACTTTTGACAATGTTATCGGTGCAATGGAACGCGCTGGCGCAGATTTGACTAAAGTTGCTTATGTGTTCTTCCATTTAACTGGGGCTCATACTAATCCGCAATTGCAAGCAGTAGAGGGTGAAATTGCTTCTAAACTTTCAGCTCACCAAAGTTCAATAACCCAAGACCCACTATTGTTTGGGAAAATTCGCTCGGTTTATCAACGGCGTAGATCTTTGAACTTGAACCCAGCACAATTGCGGTTGGTTGAACGGACCTATAAAGGGTTTGTTCGCGGCGGCGCGCAGTTGGATGCAACAGCAAAAGCAAGAGTGGCTGCAATTGATGGGCGGTTGGCGGAAATTCAAGTGAAATTCTCGCAAAATGTACTTGCTGGTCAATCGAGTTTCAATGTGCCACTTCGCACCGAGGCTGATTTTGCAGGGCTTGATGCTTCGCAAGTTGATGCAGCCAAAGCGGCGGCACGTGAGCGCAATGTTGATGCAATGGGCATTATCACACTATCCCGTTCATCTTTTGAGCCATTTCTTACAAACTCAACCCGCCGCGACTTGCGCGAGCAAGTTCAAAAAGGTTGGATGGGCGTTGGGTCAACCGGTTCTGCTGACAATCGGCCTTTGATAACAGAAATTGTGAATTTGCGCACTGAAAAGGCCAAAATATTAGGTTTCCCCACATTCGCTGCTTTCCAACTGGATGACACAATGGCGAAAACGCCGCAAAATGCCATGAACATGATGGAACGAGTATGGGCGGCATCACTTGCTACAGCTAAGCGAGAACGTGAGGCCTTAAACGATAATGCAAAGCAAGACGGCGTTACCGACGGCATAAAATCATGGGATTGGTGGTATTATGCGGAAAAGGTGCGCAAAGTTCGGTTCGACGTTGATGAAAACGAAACTAAGCCATATTTTGAACTTGGAAACATGGTAAACGCGATACATTACAATGCTCAGCAATTGTTTGGCATTCGTTTTGTCAAAAAGGACAATATTCCAACTTGGCACCCAGATGTTGTTGCTTACGAAGTATATGATGCAAGCGATAAATTGATGGCGATGTGGTTTGGCGATTTCTATACGAGGCCATCGAAACAATCTGGTGCTTGGATGTCATCCTTGCGAGATCAACAAAGGCTTGTTGGTGATATAAAGCCGATTGTTTTCAATGTTTGCAATTATACCAAGCCTTCGGCTGGCAACCCAACACTTTTGAGTTTTGATGATGTAATAACGCTGTTCCATGAATTTGGTCACGCGCTGCACGGAATGTTGTCAGATGTTACCTATCCAAGCCAATCTGGAACCAACGTATTGCGCGACTTTGTTGAGTTCCCAAGTCAGATGTTGGAACATTGGGCCGCGACACCTGAAATCTTGAATCGTTTTGCAAGACATTATCAATCCCAAGAGGTAATTCCATCAGAATTATTGACCAAACTTCTGAATGCGCAAAAATTCAACCAAGGTTGGGCAACAACTGAATATCTGTCCGCTGCGATTATGGATATGCAAATGCATATGATAAGCGATGCTGCGCCAACTGATATCGATGCTTGGGAGAAACAAATTCTGGATAGATTTGGCCTTATTCCAGAAATTGTGGTTCGGTACCGTCCTGGTTATTTCAAGCATACTTTTGAAGGTGGATATGCCGCCGGATACTATTCCTATATTTGGGCGGCGGTTTTGGAAACGGATGCATTTAACGCCTTCAAAGAAACCGGCAATGTTTACGACCCCGAGGTTGCCGATAGGTTGAAACGGCATATTTTTGCGTCAGGTGGAACTATGGACCCAATGGAAGCCTATATCGCATTTAGAGGTCGGGAGCCGGGTGTCGAATCGCTCCTTGAGCACCGCGGTCTTAGCGTTTAATTAAGCGCCCTCCTTTAAAAAGGAGGGCGTTATTTTATCTAGAGCTACATTGCGATTGGATCGGAATATAGCTCTAGATTCATTTGAATGTCGCGTTTCTAGTCCAAAAACCGTGTCGCACTTTTTGGGAAACGCTCTAGGTCATAAACTCTTTAATTTTAGGCAAATGGTGCGAGCGATTTTGTGTGAATGGAAGGAAGAAGTGTGCAGGAAATATGGGTATTTTCAAATACTTCTGACGCTCCAGTCACGCAAAAGCACCGCATCCTTCGGACAACAAAATGGCGTCATACTAAGCATGAAAAAGTATTTTACCGATATTCATATCGCCAAAATCCTGTTTTCAACTTTCATTTAACCATTTTGCTGCCATTTGGCTTAAATTAATGAGTTTATGACCTAATGGAGGCTAAAATGTTAAACGCGCGAAACGGCTATGTTTTTGCATCCCTTATTCTAAGTGTTTATTCACTTGCGGCTTGTTCAAAAGACGTAAAAAAAACTGCTGACACTCCAATTGAACTAGTTACTACTAATGAAGTTTCAACAAATGTAGTAGCGCCGGCTTCACAGCAAATGTTGCCGCCCGTCCCACCTCCGCAATCTATTACTATAGCTCAACCCGAAGTGGTCAGTGGTGACCCATCGCCACTTCCACCAAGTCAATATTCAGGTGAGACGTCGATGCCGCAGAATCCAAATTCCCGCGATAATAGTTCGAGGGCCACAACACAGAACGTAAACGCCGAAGCACTTCGATTGCGCGCGAGTGGTGTCGAGGTTGGTGTTAAGTTAGCGGATGACATTAGCAATGAGCCGAGCCAACCGATTTCGCCCCAATAAATTCGCTAACATCGATCGTTTATTTAGCCTCAGGAACTGCCAGTCTTAAGCTTAATTCACGCAATTGCTTAATGTTAACGCTTGAAGGTGCTTGCATCATTAAATCTTGCGCTTGTTGGTTCATCGGGAACATAGTTACTTCACGAATGTTTGGTGTGCCGGCAATCAACATGACCATGCGGTCAACCCCTGGCGCTAAACCACCATGTGGCGGCGCTCCAAATCGAAACGCATTTAACATTCCGCCAAATTTCTCTTCAACAACTTCGGCGCCATAACCAGCAATTTCAAAGGCTTTTAGCATTATGTCAGGCCGGTGATTACGAATAGCACCTGATGATAATTCAATGCCATTGCAAACAATGTCATATTGGTATGCATTGATGGTTAAGGGGTCTTGGCTCAACAAGGCTTCCATTCCGCCTTGCGGCATTGAAAATGGGTTGTGCGAAAAATCGATCTTTTTCTCGTCTTCGTTCCATTCGAACATAGGAAAGTCGACGACCCAGCAAAAGCGGAATACATCTTGTTCAACAATTCCAAGTTCTTCGCCGATTTTGTTGCGCGCCTGTCCCGCGAGTTTTGCAGCAGCAGCTTCAGTGTCGCAAGCGAAGAAAACGGCATCGCCCTCTCCTACGCCCGCAAGGTTTTTCAAAATCTCAATCGCTTCATTTGGTATAAATTTAGCGATTGGCCCTTTGGCCTCACCGTCCGCGAATGTAATATAGCCGAGCCCAGCAGCCTGCATTTCTTTGCGCGCCCAATCATTTAATTTGTCAAAAAATGAGCGTGGTTTATCGGCGGATTTTGGCGCAGGTATTGCGCGAACTACGCCGCCTTTAGCAATCGTGCCTTTGAAAGCATTGAATGTAACATCTTCTCTTGCAAAAACTTCGGTAACATCTGAAATCAGCAATGGATTGCGAAGGTCTGGCTTATCAGAGCCATACTTAAGCATCGCGTCTTTAAATGGAATGCGAACAAATGGAGCTTTATCGGCCTCCCAGGATGAAAACTCATCAAAAACACCGGATAAAACAGGCTCGATTGCGGCAAAGACATCGTCTTGCGTTACGAAACTCATTTCAATATCGAGTTGATAAAACTCCCCTGGGCTTCTGTCTGCACGGGCATCTTCATCGCGGAAGCACGGCGCTATTTGAAAATAGCGGTCAAACCCCGCAACCATGATAAGTTGTTTGAATTGCTGTGGCGCTTGCGGAAGCGCGTAAAATTGCCCAGGATGCAAACGCGAAGGTACTAGAAAATCGCGCGCGCCTTCGGGGCTTGATGCCGTCAAAATTGGTGTTTGGAACTCAAAGAACCCAGCCTCATTCATCCGTCTTCGCAGTGAAGAAATTACATTTGAACGAAGCATGATATTTTTGTGTAATGTTTCGCGCCGCAAATCGAGAAAGCGGTAACGAAGCCTTATGTCTTCAGGATAATCTAGTTCACCAAAAACTGGAACCGGCAAGTCCTGTGTTACTTCGGATAAAATCTCGATAGAAATTACGCGTATTTCGATTTCACCACTAGCTAGGTCTTTGTTGAATGTGCCGGCTTCACGGGCGATAACTTCCCCAATAATTGACACGACACTTTCGGCCCGCAATCTTGTAAGTTGCTCATAATATGGGTTTGTTGGTCCGCAAACAATTTGGGTTATGCCATAGTGATCGCGCAAATCAATAAATGCAACGCCGCCATGATCACGCTTGCGATGTATCCAGCCAGCAAGTTTTACTTCTTTCCCTACGTCGCTTACGCGTAAGTCGCCGCAAGAATGTGTACGATATGAAGTCATAATTTTCCCAAAAAATAATAGTTCTAAGCAATATGGCAAATTGCAATAGTTCTTAATGCCATTGTTGAACTGTCGATACCGAATGTTCGTGTAATTTCAAGCATAAAACTGCAAGCAGTTACTAAGTGTGGCAATTTACCCCTCGTAAAAGTTGGTAGATTAGGTCATAAGCTCATTAATTTCAGGCAAATGGCAGTAAAATGGCGTCATACTAAGCATGAGAATGTATTTTACCGATATTCATATCGCTAAAATCCTGTTTTCAACTTATTATTTTTGCCATTTTACTGCCATTTGGCTTAAATTTTTGAGATTATGACCTAGCCAATAGAATGTTGAATGAACCTTATTACAACAAATAAAGCATTAGTTGAAACCTGCAGTGCATTAAAGAGTCAAACTTTCATTGCTGTTGATACTGAATTTATGCGCGAGACGACTTATTGGCCGAAATTGTGCCTAATTCAGGTTGCAGCCGAAGGCGTAGAAGCGATTATTGACCCTTTAGCAGAGGGTTTGGATTTGTCGCCGCTCCTTGAAATTATGATGGATGAGAACATTCTGAAACTTTTTCATGCGCCGCGCCAAGACTTAGAGATTTTCTTCCGCCTAATGAAGAATAAACTGCCGTCGCCGATTTTTGATAGCCAGATTGCAGCAATGGCATTGGGCCTTGGCGAACAAGTTGCCTATGACGGTCTTGTTCAAGCGATACTTGGGAATAGCGTAGATAAAACACACCGCTTTACAGATTGGTCCATTCGGCCACTATCGCAAAACCAACTCGTATACGCGTTGGCGGACGTGACGCATCTTCGAGATCTTTATCCAATTATGGTTGAACGGCTCGACAAATTGGGTCGTTTGCAATGGGTAACAGAAGAAATGGAAGGGATAAGCAACCCTTTAACTTATGATACAACGCCAACAAACGCTTGGAAACGCATGAAACCAAAGCGCTTTTCGTCAGAATATTTGGCGGCATTTTTCACTGCTGCAACTTGGCGTGAATGGTTTGCGCAAGAGCGCGATATCCCGCGTGGACGCGCGTTAAAGGATGATGCAATTTTTGAAATAGCCGAACAACGCCCGCGTACAGCGGATGCGCTCGAACGGATGCGAGCTATTCCGCGTGGATTTGCAAATTCGAAAGGCGGGATTGCATTGCTTGAGGCGCTCAATGAAGCGCTTGATAAGCCCGAAGAATTCGCACCAAAAGTTCAAAAACCCAAGCACAACCCACCTGGGCTTGGTGCGATTGTGGAATTGTTAAAAGTCTTGCTGCGCGCCGTGGCAGACGAACTGGCTGTGGCACCAAAATTGATCGCCACAGTGTCTGACTTGGAAGCAATTGCCGCCAGTGATGACGCCAATTGCCAAATAATGCACGGCTGGCGACGCGAAGTTTTCGGGGACAAAGCCCTTAAGCTCAAGAAGGGCGAAATTGCACTATCAATCCAAAATCGCCAAGTTGTAGCAACCGAAATATCGGTTGATGCCTCTATTCAGCAGCCTTAATAAAACCGGCAATTTCATCAAGAATTATCAACCGCTTTTTCTCTAATGTGTCTAAAGTCTCATCTGAAGCTGGAGTCACGTTAGACTGAATATTTTGTATCTGTGTCCACAAATCATGGTTTTGGACCAATAATTTTGCGAAATGATTGTTTTCCATTTTCAGTTTATGAATAATATCCGCATGGCCTGAAAACTCTTCCGCTAACGCTCTATCTAGATGTTCTTCGTTCACTATTATCTCCCTATAAATTGTATTACTCGCTTTTAGGGATGCTAACACGTCGTAATTGAGATACAAATACGCGAATTGTCACAGGTAAACTATTTCCAATTGCTTTTCTAATGCCTCAGCCAATGAATTTAGTCGCTTCGAAACTGTCGGTGAAAAAAGTGCCCTATATTTGGTGTGGATCCGAAAACAAATATTTTGCCCCTCAATTGAAATTGATGTTTTGATAAGCAATTTGCCTTCACCGGCACAAATAGCGCTTGCAAGGCGCATCGCGCTTCCAATTATGTTTGCAGTTTGAGACCGAACTTCATCAAGCATATTGATGTGCGAGTATTGCGCCAGATCATCATTTTTTGCGCCATATCTAATTGCGATAATTCTTGCTAGATAAAGTCTATCCTCATGGCTTACCGATGGAAAAGGGCCTTGTAATACTAGATCATAGGCCAGCTTACCACGGTGGTCTGGGTGCAAATCAGTTCCAATATTGGCTAAATAACACGCAGCCATCAAGAGGTCGTCTCGAAGGCTGAAACTAAGGCTGTTAGAGACTTCGTTTACAAACTGATTTAGCCATTTATAAAGTGAGACCGAGAAAACTTTGTCCAGCCGCGTTTTGGCGGCAATTGCCATTGCGCTTGCCCTTAATGGATTTGTGAAATTGGATTTTCCGTTGTAACGCTCAAAAAGAACACCTTCGCGTAATCCGTAGGCACTAAAAATTACACGCTTAACACCAGATGCTTCAATAAGTGCTTTTAACAATAGCGAAGCATAGGGCAGCGTCTCAGCCCTCCTTGAAGAAATGGCAGGTATTTTTTCTATTGATTTTCGGCTTTGGCTCGCAAGAAAATTTGCAATTTCAACCGCATCTTGTGAAGAAATGCTGTAGTTTTGCAAAATATGAAAAGGATAATTTCGGATTGCCATATGAACATGTGCCAATGTCCGCCATGCTCCGCCTACTAAATGAAACTCGTCGGCATCGATGTTTAACAAAACGTTGGACTGACTTAGGTATTTATTGATATGTTCGACTGTTGCCTCGTGGCTTTTGGATAATATCTTTGCGCTTGACAATTCACCCATTGCCAACGGCCCCAAGGGCCAACTTTCCTTAGGTATTCCCTTATCGCCACTCAGTTCTGCAAGCTCGAGGCTAGATCCGCCTAAATCGCCCATAATGCCATTTGCATTAGACGCACCATATAATACACCTAGTGCCGATAATCTTCCTTCTTCCTCGCCGCTAATCACTCTAACATTCAAGCCAGTATTGCGCTTTATTGCCTCAATAAACTGCGCGCCGTCGGCGGCATATCTTACCGCCGCGGTTGCTATTGCGTCGTAATTTTTAATCCGCCAAGCATCCAATAACAATTTGAACCGCTTAATTGTTTGATGCGCCAAAACCGTCCCATTTGGTGACAATTTCCCAGTCTCACTTACATTTTCGCCAAGCGCCGCCAAAACCTTTTCATTGTGAATTGGAAAAAACGCTCCATCTACTATTCGGTAGATTACCAATCGCACCGAATTGGATCCGATATCAATGACGGCATGAATTTGAGATGAGAATGCAGTCTTATTTAGTGGCATTTGGTGCAATTTTAGATTTGGTTTTGCTGGATTTGCCGCGGCCAGATAGGCTAGGATTTGCAATGAAATAGTTGTGCGAACTAAATGGTGTTGCTGATTGGATTGCCTTTTGATAGGTTCCATCGCTTTGCATTATCCAGCTTTGCGCCTCGTCATTTAAGTATGTGACCATAATCTGTTCAAGTATCTGACGATGCACGGTTGGGTTCAAAATTGGTATCATGGCTTCGACGCGCCGTTCAAGATTGCGTGACATCCAATCTGCGGACGATATAAACACCTTGTTTTTTGGATGTGGCAGGACATAGCCATTCGCGAAACAGATAATCCGAGAATGCTCTAAGAATCTACCGATTACCGATTTTACTTTGATATTTTCTGATAGTCCACTGACGCCAGCCCTTAGCCCGCAAACACCCCTTATCACAAGCTCAATCTTGACCCCCGCGCTGCTTGCTTCGTAAAGTTTCTCTATAACCGTAGGGTCAACTAGCGAATTCAACTTAGCCCAAATGCCGTTTGGTTCACCGTTTTTTGCCGCAGTGATCTCATTTTCTATCAAATTTAACAATTTGGCCTTCATGAAAATCGGTGACAATATCAACCTCTCCATGCTTTCTGGCACTGCATAGCCAGTCACATAGTTAAACAAACGCCCAGCGTCCCGCCCAAGTACTTCATCGGCGGAAAATAACGATAAATCGGTATAAATGCGCGCGGTAATCGGATGGTAATTGCCAGTACCAAAGTGAGTATAAGTGCGAAGGACTTTGCCCTCACGCCGGACAACTAATGACACTTTGGCATGGGTCTTAAGCGCCACAAATCCGAAAACTACGTGAACGCCGGCTCGTTCTAGGTCTCTTGCCCATTTCAAATTCGCTTCTTCGTCAAAGCGTGCCTTAATCTCTACCAAGGCCGTAACTTGCTTTCCGCTTTCCGCTGCCTCTATTAAGGCTGCGATTATCGGGCTGTCAGCCGAGGTGCGATAAAGGGTCTGCTTAATGGCTACAACATTTCTATCGCTTGCAGCTTGGCGCAGAAACTGAACCACAACATCAAAGCTCTCAAATGGATGATGCACTAATATGTCTTTATCTCTTATCGCGGCGAAACAATCTCCGCCAAAGTCGCGAATGCGTTCGGGAAACCTTGGTTTTAATGGCGGATACTTTAGTTCTGGCCGATCATTTGGTATCAATTGAGATAATTGAGAGATGCCCAATATGCCGTTAACAATAGTGGTCTCATGAGTTTTGACATCAAGCTGATAGCGGATGAAGTCACGAAGCTCATAGGGCATATTCGCGTCAATTTTTAACCTTACCACTTCGCCGCGCCTGCGTTCACGTAAAGCTGCCTCGGCTTGAAGAATTAGGTCCTCAGCTTCTTCTGCCAGTTCAACATCGCTGTCGCGAATAATTCTAAAGGCTCCTGAAGCTGTAACTTCAAATCCAGGGAACAAGCTGTCAGGGAACAATTCGATAACAGTTTCGACTGGCACATAATATCTGTTTTTGCCTTCACGTTTTAGCTCCAAAAACCTTGGTACCATTGGCGGAATTGGAACCAGTGCTTTCATCGATTTTCCATCAGAAATTCGCGAAAGTTCAAAGGCAACTGCAAAGCCCAGATTAGGTATGAAAGGAAAAGGATGGGCTGGATCGACGGCCAAGGGCGTCAGTATTGGGTAAATATCCGTCATAAATTGTTGTCTTAATGACGAAGTATCGTGAATTAGTGCCTCTGAAAGCGACAACACGTTAAAACCTTGCTGCCTTAACTCCGCATCCAAATTACACCACAAAACTTGTTGACGCTCCATGAGCGCACCGGCAATTTCGTTTATTTTTGCCAATTGTTCGGCTGGTGAAAGGCCGTCCTGAGAAAGCGTTTTGCCGCGGTTATTCACAAGTTCACGCAGACCTGACACCCTTACCATGTAAAATTCGTCTAAATTGGACCCGCATATTGAGAGAAAGCGCAAACGCTCCATCAAAGGATGCGCATTGTTGTTGGCTTCCTCCAACACTCTTGAGTTAAATGACAGCCATGATATTTCGCGGTTTACATACCTATTGTTTGCTATTTCACTCTTCTGCGTATTTTTACTTACAGAAAGCTGAGTATTTAGGTTAGCGGATTTGGTTGTTTTTGTTGAATTATTTGTCATCGAATAAATCGGGCGTCCTATTTGTCTTTATGAACTCATCTATTGTGGCGCTTAGTTCTGCTTTAGACAGCTTTGAACTTATGGCCAACTTATTCACTATAAAACTAATCAATTTAGAAATCATGACAAAATTCAAATTCAATTTTGAAATGGCATCTTCTAAGTAACTCACTTTGCATGAAATTCGAGCATTCGATAGCGACTTAGAAATAATACGCACAGCCAATGACCTTGTCAGTTCAGGCATTTGAAGATTGGTTAAATTTCGCAGACGTGACGCAAGGTCGGCAGAAGCAACTTCAAATTCATTTGAAAGTAAATTCGCAGCTAACAATAGCCTAATCTCGCCGGTTTCGGCCAAAACTAATAGTGACAAAAGCGCTTGTTCTTCGGCATAATTGGCATTCAATATCACAATATTCTTTGAATGGTTTGCAATGTGCAATCTCGTTTGTGAAGCGTCAATCAATTCCGCATTGTTGTCTTTGGCCCAAGACTTTGCAACCTCCTCTTGGCCGCCTTGGGTTTCCCCACTAAGCCAAATTGCGCCACTTTGCCAAACATTATCAGAAAGCAAAATTGCTGTAATCTCGGTTGCAAAGCTTGCACAGATTTGCCCAACCCCAGGCAAGTCAATGCTGCCAAAATTCATATTCATTTGCTTTTCGTTACGTGCCACTCTCGGGTTGACTTTCTAGACTGTCGAATGAAATTAAAATTAGCCCTTAAAATACTGCTTTAGACTATATGAAATGGCACGAAGCTGAAACATTTACTTGCACGAGCCTTACAAAACCAATAGCGCAATCGGCATGGCAGAGCAAAATGATTTTAGCGGTATAAACGGCTTGACCTATAAAGACGCGGGCGTTGACATTGAGGCTGGCGACGAGTTGGTGCGGCGAATTTCTCCGCTTGCAAAGTCGACAAATCGACCAGGTGTAATGGGTGCATTGGGCGGCTTTGGCGGTCTATTTGATTTGAAGGCAGCTGGCTTTAAGGACCCCGTCTTGGTTTCCGGGACTGATGGCGTTGGAACCAAGCTTGAGATCGCGATCGAAACAGGCATTCATACCGGCATTGGTCAAGACCTTGTCGCAATGTGTGTAAATGATGTTTTGGCCCAAGGTGCGCAACCATTGTTTTTTCTTGACTATTTCGCTTGTTCAAAACTTGATTTGGATGTGGCAACCCAAGTTGTGGCCTCCATTGCTGAAGGGTGCAAACTGGCGGGTTGCGCATTGATTGGCGGCGAAACCGCCGAAATGCCTGGCATGTATGAGGAAAGCAAATATGATTTGGCTGGCTTTTGTGTTGCTGCGGCCGAAAGAGATGCGCTTTTACCAAGGCACGACGCAATGCGGGCAGGTGATTTGCTTGTTGGGCTGTCGTCATCAGGGCCGCATTCAAATGGTTATTCCTTAATCCGCAAAATTGTTAAATTGTCAGGATTAGAGTGGACCGACCAAGCACCTTGGGACCCCAGCAGCACTTTGGTCGAATTGTTGTTACAGCCAACCAACATTTACGTGCATTGTGTCAATCTTCTGCTTAAAGACAACCTCATTAAAGGGTTGGCCCATATTACTGGCGGTGGAATAATTGGCAATGTTCCACGTATGTTGCCTAATCATCTGGGACCTCAATATGATTACCAGTCGCTGTCCTTGCCGCCATTGTTTGATTGGCTGATGAAAACTGGTGGTGTGGAAATCAATGAGATGTATCGCACTTTTAATTGCGGTATCGGCTTAGTATTGTGCATTGCTCCTGAAGATCTTGATAAAGTACTCAGCACAATGTTTGAAGCTGGTGAGAGCGCAGTAGTAATTGGACAATTGGCTGCAAAATGAAAACCCGTGTTGTGGTCTTAGCAAGTGGGTCTGGAAGCAATTTCCAAGCGCTTATTGACTATTCAAACACCAAGATTACGAATTATGAGATTGTGGGCCTGATTGTGAATGTCCCGAATGCATACGCATTAGCCCGAGCACAAAAACACAATATAAAATCAGTAGTAATAGATCACAAAGCCTTTGAAGAACGCTCTTTATTTGAAGTTGCGCTGCAAAATACTTTAATCGAAATGGGCGCTGAATTGGTTGTTTGTGCGGGCTTTATGCGTATTTTGGGGGCGGCATTTGTTGCAAAGTGGCAGCGGCGAATAATCAATATTCACCCTTCCCTTTTGCCAAAATACAAAGGGCTGCATACCCACGAACGCGCGATTGCAGCAGGCGACAAACATGGCGGCTGCACTGTACATTTTGTCAATGCGGGTGTCGATGAAGGCGAAATTATTGCACAAACTAAAGTGCCGATTTTAACCGGCGATACGGCCGAAGCCTTGGCAGCAAGGGTATTGGTGCAAGAGCACGCGCTTTACCCACAATGCGTGGATAAAATAGCGCGTGATTTGCTTAAATTGGCCTAGCCGACAATTTCATTGCCTGAGAAAAATTGTGCGATTTCGATAGCAGCATTTTCCAAGCTGTCTGAACCATGCACAGTATTTTCGCCAACTGAAAGTGCGTGGGCTTTGCGGATTGTGCCTTCTTCGGCATTTGCAGGGTTGGTTGCGCCCATAATATCGCGGTGCGCCAAAACTGCATTTTCGCCTTCCAAAACTTGCACGACAACGGGCGCCGAGGTCATAAATTCAACAAGTTCGCCAAAAAATGGCCGCTCGGAATGAACAGCATAAAAAGTCTCGGCTTGAGCCTTAGTCATATGAATACGCTTTTGCGCAACAATACGCAGGCCCGCGCCTTCAATCATTGCGTTAACTGCACCAGTAATATTACGGCGGGTCGCGTCAGGCTTAAGAATTGAAAAAGTACGTTGAATTGACATGATATCTCCAAATAGTTTGTGGCGGCTCTATAGGGGTAATTTAAGTTGATAACAATTGAGTGTAAGCAGCTATCTCTCTTCATTTCTTCGACTCAGCCAAAAAGTATATCTCAAAGGTCTAAGAGCAAAAGACCGACTGAACTCGGTGTTGGTCGTCCAATTGGATATAGAGCGTATTATAACGTGAAGGGATTTTCCTTTCTAATTCTTCGGCTGTTGCAATTAAACTGTCAGCTGGAAAATAAAAATTCGGCAAGACATGACGAGGCAGGCCGATTAGGTGCAGGTAATTTTTGGAATCACAAGAGTTCTTTCCTTCATCTGGCTCGTAAAATCGCATTGAAGTTCGTTGGTTTTCAAGGTCGGCACTTATTGACGTCCCGTCGCCATACCCACCCACAACTCCGTCATTATATTTGCGGCTAAAGTCTAACCATGGTAACGAAAAAGGCATACCAGTTAGCAACGGCAACAATGAAGAAATCAGCACTGCGCTAACCACTAGGCACTTTGCTCGCAACGATAGCATTATTATCATTTAGAATATTTCACCATCCAAATTATTAAAAACAAGCTACATCCACCACAACAGAATCATTATTCAGCGCAACTGAAAGCCCATGGGTCGGCTGCCTTGGCAAAGAATTGTAATAAATTTCTGCGTTTAGTGGATAATAAATTGGTGACCCAAGGTGCTTCCCAATTAAGCTAGTGTAGTCATTCGAGACACAATGCGCACCGTAAAAACGGTTTTTTCTAGCGAAACCAAGTTCTTTCTCGGAATTTGTGCATTTCACATATCTGCTGACAGAACGAATCTCATTGCAGTTAGGTCTGCGCGGTTGTTCTATGCTATCCTTACTTATTATGCTCGTAGCCCCACTTGAATCAAAAGTAATGGCGAAAGCAGACGTAAGGATCAAAAATAAAACAACTGAATTTTTTCGCATCGTTCTTTTCTCCCCATTAATTTCAGTTTATACATATTTTCAAGAGCAATAAACCCTACGCACTCTTGTGCGGTTATTTATTTCGATATTGAGCCGATTATGGCCTGCATCGCCAATGGTTGGCGTTTCGCCTACGCGGTAAATTCTGGTGTTAGGTGGAAATCGTGTGTTAAAAACTTCCGCCATTGTGCGTCCAACCAAATATCGAAAGGGCCTAGCATCACATCGTGGCGGTTCAACTTGGGTTATTGTTGGAACCGCAGATGGAGCTGGCGGCGCGACAATTGCAGGCTCGATGAGAAGGCTGAGTGCTATGATTACTATGGTTTTCAAATTTTCTTTCCGTTGCACTGACTAATCTACGTGTCCTATTTATGAACAATACACCCTTTTTACAACGTGATTTTGGCCCATTTCGATGTTTAATCGGTTTTTTGTGAATTGTGAAATGGGTTTGGCGTTGGCGTTATAGATATTTGTGTTAGCGGGGTAATATTTTTGCTTCAACTCTTTGGGAGTAAGACCAACAAGTGCTTGGAACACAGTTGCGTTGCAATCCGCCAGTTCAATTCCAAACGACGGCTGTACGCAAGCTCTTGGGTCGCAGTATTGCCACCAATTGGCAATACGTTCTTGCCTTTCAAGGTATGATGATCGCATAATCAAAGTGGATAAAAACACGAAAAAACCAATCACGAAGAAAGTTAGATTAAAAAATTTAGTTCCCTTTTTCAACCCTTTTTCTCCCATTTTCCGGCATCGCTTTGCTGCCAATATGCCAGTTCAAACCCTAATCCTTGCGCACGTTTCCATTCGGCGCGCGCGGCCAAAAGCATTTCTTGATTATTGCCATCAAATATCAAAAAAGTGCGCTCCAATCCTGCGGTATCACCCAATTCCGCGCCATCAAGCAGGAAAAGCGCTTGCGCTTTGTTGTGATTCACCATGCCTTGCGTAAGCAATATTGGTTGGCGGGCTTCATCGACCCCTTCGCCAGTTCGCGCATGTGGCAGCCAAGAATTATCACGATATGTCCACAAAAATTCATCAAGCTGCGCTAAGTGCGCGGCATTGGGGCTACGAACAATGGCCCGCCACCCCGCGCTTTGGCACTTTTCCAATAATGGTACTAACGCTTTTTCAACGCTTGAATTTTCTAAATGGTAGAACCAATATTGCATATATGTCTTTCTTAACCCTCCCCTATTTATAGAGACCGCTGCAAAAGTCTAGCCGTACGTTGTCATCCCCGAAAAATCGAAGATTTTGTCGGGGATCTTGTCCCTTATCCCACGAGATCCCCGATATTTTCTTTGAAAATTCGGGGATGACAGCGCGTTTCCAGACTTTCGCAGAGGTCTGGCAAACAAGGCAGGATTATTTGCTATGCTTCAAAATGATCCTTAATCAATCTATCGAACAAGCGAACGCCGAAGCCTGTTCCCCAGGTTGGTTCACGCGGGTCATCGCCAATTGGTTTCATTGCCGTTCCCGCTATGTCAACATGCACCCATTTTGTGCCATCTTTAATAAAGCGTTGAAGGAATTGAGCCGCAGTAATTGACCCCGCACCTGCGCCCGGGCCTGATTGCACAACATTTTTCATGTCCGCCGTTGGGCTATCAATCAACTTATCATAAGCAGGAGCGAGCGGCATGCGCCATACCTTTTCGCCAGCAATTGCCCCCGATTTTGAAACTTTTTCGGCCATTGCGTCATCATTTGAGAAAATACCAGCATATTCGGATCCAAGTGAAATAACGATTGCTCCGGTCAAAGTCGCAATATCAATAACGCAAGACGGATCAAATTTCTCTTGGGCATAGGTCAAAACATCGCAAAGAACTAAGCGGCCCTCGGCGTCAGTGTTCAACACCTCTATGGTTTGTCCTGACATAGACGTTACAATATCGCCCGGCCTTTGTGCATTTCCATCTGCCATATTTTCCGAAAGGCCAACTAAGCCCACGACATTAGCTTTCGCCTTGCGCTTGGCAATTGCCATCATCGCGCCCGAAACTGCTGCAGCACCCCCCATGTCACCTTTCATGCCTTCCATGCCGCCCGCGGGTTTTAAGGATATACCACCCGAATCAAAACAAAGGCCCTTGCCAACCAAGGCCAATGGCTTTTCTGCGCCGCCGCCACGGTAATTCATAACTACCAACTGGCTGGGGTAAATGGAGCCCTGCCCGACACCAAGGAATGAGCCCATGCCCAATTCTTGCATTTCCTTTTCGCCCAGAACCGTTACTTCGATACCAAGTTTTGCGAATTCTTGTAGTCTTGCCGCAAACTCTGGTGGGTTCAATATATTTGCCGGCTCATTTGATAAATCGCGCGCGAAGCTAACTCCGTCTAACAAAGCTGAGTAGTGCGTAAATTCATCTTTCGCACCTGTTACGTCAACAATAATATTCTCAAGCTTCGGCATTTGTTCGGCTTTTAACTTAGTGCGATATTTATCGAAGCGATAGGCGGCTAGGCCAACTCCAAACGCTGCTCTAGCGGCATTTTCACCGGTCCCAACTTTGCCCCAACCATCAAGTTTTATCAGCATTTCACTTGGCCCAATTGTAAGCGCAGTTTTAGCTGCTGCCGCGGCTGCCCGTTCGATAACATCGCCGGTAACTTTGCCCATTTCGCCAACCCCAACCAATAGACACAAATCGACGCCATTAGCGGGGGAATGAATGGTGATTACCGATGAAGCCGCGCCCTTAAATCTAGCTGCGCTGGCAGCAAGCGATAAGCGCTTCTTCGAAAGCTTGTCAAATTTAGCAGCTGGGGCGCTCAAGACCAATTCATTGTCTTTTACACCTGCGAACACAACAACTATTTGTGCAATCTCTTTCTTTTCGAATGTAAACTTCATTTCAAAACTCCAAATATTCTTGCTTGTCATTTGTGATGACTTACTAGACACTATTTAGGCATAAAAAAGATATTGTGCTATTGCGAAACATGTCGAACTATAGAATTTTGACACAAAAAGCAGTAAAACCTGTTCAAGGAATACAAATGCCCAAGCTGCAAAAATACATATTATTACAAATGTTACCGTCTTTTCTTGCGGTTACGGTGGGTTTGTCAGTGCTTGCGATTTTGACACAAAGCTTGACTCAGTTAGATTTATTGATTGAGCGTGGGCAAAGCCCATTTACACTTCTAACGATTTCTTTATTGGCTACGCCTCAATTTATGGCCATAGTCTCGCCGATTGCGCTGTTTGCAACAGCGGTTACCGTATATTCAAGGCTTTATACTGAAAATGAAATAGTGGTTTCATATTCTGCTGGGCAGAGCATTTGGCAACTATTATTGCCCTTAGTTTATTTGTCGGCAATGGTTACGGTGGTAATACTGTTGATAAATATCTTCGTGCAACCATTCACCCACCGATTAATGCGCGAAAAGCTATATTCGATAAGGACGGATCTTGCTACGACTTTGGTTCGGGAGGGCCAATTTAGGCAACCGGTGCCTGGCCTTACCGTATATACGCGAAAAATTGTTCGTGATGGCGGCATGCGTGGATTAGTAGTTTCGGATTCAAGAACCCCGATTGGGGCGATTACCTATGTTGCAAAAGAAGGTAGTATCGTGAAACTAAATGGCATTCCCTCAATTTCAATGCTCGATGGGTCAGTTCACAGGATGACAGACAAAGGCGCAGTAGAATTGCTTGGATTTTCCCAATATGTCCTTGAGTTAGAAGGATTCGTTGCCGAAAACGCACCTATATTTTACAAACCAATGGAGAGATACACCAAGGAACTTTTTGACAGTAATCGGGTTAGCGAATGGGATCGTACCCATAGCGGTGAACTATTGGCTGAGGGGCATAGGCGGCTGGCATCGCCGCTCAATTCCATTGCGGCAGCGATTCTAGGCGGCCTTGCTATTCTCGGAAGCGCCTATTCGCGCGGCGGCTATTCTGCTGGTATATATAAAACTGCAATTTGGCTGATGTTATTATTGTTGTTCCAATCTGCCAGCCAATCATTAATCGAGGAAAATCCATGGGCAAATATTTTGGCCTATTTAGTTCCAATTCTTGTATCAATGTTCGCGCTTTTTAGGCTTAGGGTTTTTGACAATTTTACGAAATATTTTGATGGAAAGTCGGAACTTCAAATCCCGAAAAATGGGCTAATTTCAAAATGATTTCACGCCTAAATAAATACATTTTTATTCAGTCTTTTATTGGCTTTGTAATTTCACTCACTGCAGTTAGCGCTTCAATTGTTTTGGTGGACTTAGTCGAGCAAATGCGCGCTATATCCGGTATTGCGAATACGAGTATTTTTACAGCCTTAGGGTTTACTTTATTGCGGCTTCCAAGCCTTATTGAACAGACTGTACCAATCGCCGTTTTGGTAGGCACGATTATAACTTTTACTGCGCTATCACGAAAATCAGAAATTGTTGCGCTGCGTGCAGCCGGCTTCTCGGCTTGGCAATTTCTTGCGCCGCTTGGTGCAATGGTTCTGCTTGTAGGTATCTTATTGGTGACAGTATTTAGACCTATCTCCACGCAAATGAGCGAGACCTACGAAGCTAGAAAATCGGCCCTAACCAATGTGCTTGATACTTTGGGGCCAAATGAAATCAATATTTCTTGGATTACTTTTCCGAGTGCGCAAGGCCAAATTGTTCTGACTGGAACTAAAGCTGGACCCAATCTTTTTGCGAATGCAATGGTTTTGGTGTTTGATAGCGAAGGCAGTGATTTTCTTATGCGAGTGGATGGCAGATTGGTCGAAAAGCAAACTAGTCAACTGAAATTTACTGATGCTGTTATCGCTGAGGCTGGCAAGGAGAGTGTTGCGCTGCCGTTTTATCAACTCAGTTTAACAAATAATTCGACAATAAGTAAAAACGAAGATCCAAAAACACTTAGTTTGTGGCAGTTGCCAGCTGCGGCATTTGACGCAAAAAACTCTGGTGGATCGCCTGAAAAATATTGGTTAAAGTTCTGGGAGTTGCTTCTGACGCCAATTTCAATGGTGGCGATTGCGATTTTTGCGGCATCGATGATGTTACCACAAGATCGCGGTGGCAGCAAAGCAAGGGCGACAATCATTGCGATTGTTGTTGGTCTCGCGATTTATTTTCTGGGTGATTTTGCAGGTATTCTGGCCACTTCGGGCTGGATGCCAGCCGCAGTGGCAGCGATTAGCCCGCCGATTTTTGCACTTGCGATAGTTCTGTCTTATCTGTCTTACAAAGAAGATGGCTATCGTTAGGATGAAATTTCAACCTTGAAGATGTGACGCTATTTTGAACCGCGTGCGCCTTCTAAGCGCTGCTCTTGATTTTCGCTTTGCGCCCTAAAGGCACGCCATTTCGCGACATTAGCTTCATGCTCAGCGTAGGTTTGCGCAAACACGTGGCCACCGGTTCCATCGGCTACGAAGAAAATATCTTTGGTATCAGGTGGGTTCAATACAGCTTCTATAGATGCACGGCCCGGGTTCGCAATTGGCGTAGGTGGTAGGCCAGAAATAACATAAGTATTCCACGGGTGATTTTGACTTATTTCACTTCTTAAGATTTTTCGACCAATCGGCAGGCCGCGTGTGATGCCATAAATGATTGTTGGATCTGACTGAAGCTTCATTCCAAGTCGCAACCGATTTACAAAAACCGCGGCAACCCTTGGGCGTTCATCTGCTTTGCCAGTCTCTTTTTCAACGATTGATGCCAAAATTATCGCTTCATCTTTGCTGCGAAATGGCAAATTGGCAGCTCGCTTAAGCCATAACTCGTCGATAATTCTTTGTTGCGCTTGAACCATGCGATTCACCAATGTGGCACGTGTATCGCCTCTTTGAACTTGATACGTATCAGGGGCCAAGCTTCCTTCACGGACCATTGCTGGCATTTCACCGCCTAAGATGGGGCTAGATGCGATACGTTCAAACGCCATACCGTTTGTCCAACCTTCAGGAATTGTCACATTATGTGAAATTGCGGCGCCTTTAGTTAGAATATGCAAAATTTTGGCAGGCGATGCACCACTGGGTATTTCAAACTCGCCAATTTGAAAATCTGAGCCTCGGCCAGTTAAAACAACCAACATTTTAAAAGCTAAGGGCAACCTTACCAAGTTTTCTTGATCTAACTTTGCAGCAATCCGTGACGCGCCGTCGCCTGATGCCACAAAAAATACTGTATCATGACCACCCTTCGATTTAGGGCCAGGGCCAATAAACAAGCCAAGTAGAAGCGCCAATACTAATATAGAAAGCCCGACAATGGTGGCTATACCGGCATTTTCAATCAGCCGAATTTTTTTGCTTTTCTCAGCCTTTTGATTATTTCTAAACTCTTTTGCCGCGTCCATGTTACAACTTCGCAAACACTAATGCAGCATTAGTGCCGCCAAAACCAAATGAATTAGACATTGCTGCCTTAATCTCAAGCTTTTTCGCGACTTTTGGGACCAAGTCAATCTTAGTGGCTATTGATGGTTCATTTAGATTCAAGGTTGGGGGTGCAATTCCGTCACGCATAGCCAATAATGTGAAAATTGCTTCCACTGCACCCGCTGCGCCTAACAAATGGCCAATTGATGACTTGGTTGAAGATACCGTCAAGCCAGCAGCGCTTGCACCAAATAAACGCTCTATGGCGCGAAGTTCAATCTCATCACCCAATGGTGTTGAAGTGCCATGAGAATTAACATACTGAATATCTTTAACGCTTAAATTGGCGTCATTTAGTGCGGAACGCATTGCCCGAAATCCGCCATTACCATCTTCGGCTGGCGCGGTTATATGGTGGGCATCGCCAGACATTCCATATCCCACTACTTCACCATAAATCTTTGCGCCTCTTGCTCTGGCGTGCTCCAACTCCTCAAGAACAACAACCCCTGCGCCCTCACCCAAGACAAAACCATCCCTGTCTTTGTCATAGGGGCGTGAAGCCTCGGTTGGATTATCATTATAGCCTGATGACAATGCCCTTGAGGCCGCAAAACCTGCAATGCCGATTTTGCAAATTCCCGCTTCCGCGCCACCTGCTATCATTACATCTGCGTCACCATATTTAATTATCCGAGCAGCATCGCCGATGGCATGCGCACCTGTTGCGCAAGCTGTAACAACCGAATGATTGGGGCCTTTGAATTGGTGCCGAATTGAAACATGCCCTGAAATCAGATTAATTAGCGCAGATGGCACGAAAAACGGGCTAATCTTTCGCGGCCCTTCGCGTTCAAGCAAGGTTGCTGTATCTGCGATTGTGGACAAGCCGCCAATACCCGAACCAATCATAACGCCAGTTCGTTCTTGATCTTCATCGCTTTGTGGACTCCAGCCTGAATCCTGAATTGCTTCTTCTGCAGCCGCAACACCATACAATATAAAGTCATCGACACGCCGTCTATCGCGATGAGACATTACTTTTTCAGGATCAAACGACCCACTAATATTAGGGCCGCCGCCGCCAATACCATCTATTTGTGGCACTTCACATGCGTATCTAACGCCAAGCTCGCTTGCGTCGAACCGCGTAATTGGACCAGCGCCTGACTTACCTGAAATTAGAGCCGACCAAACGAAATCGGCCCCGACTCCTAATGGAGTTACGAGGCCGATACCAGTTACGACAACTCGCCGCATTAAAAACTAACCCTTGGTTTTCTCAGCAATGAACTTAACTGCATCACCAACGGTTTGAATTTTTTCCGCTGCATCATCAGGAATTTCAACGCCAAACGCTTCCTCAAAAGCCATAACAAGTTCAACAATATCAAGGCTGTCTGCGCCCAAATCATCAATAAAACTTGCATTTTCAACCACTTTTTCGGCATCTGCACCCAAATGGTCAACAACGATTGATTTCACTTTATCTAAAACTTCAGACATCTTTGCCCTCACTTATGTTATGTTTACTAGCGAATACCGCCGCGGGACGGAAACTTGCACAACTTACCTAATGTCATTTTTTGGCAAACAATGGAAGCCCTGATTGCAGGTTCTTGCATCTATTTCCAAATTCCAATTCAATCCAATATATTTTCTTTGAATTTTGGCCAATATACATGATGGAAAACACTAAATCATCGCCATGCCGCCGTTGATATGCAGCGTTTGCCCTGTGACATATGCGCCTTCATCGGACGAAAGATAGACAACTCCTGCAGCAATTTCTTCGGGGCTACCCATACGGCCGGCAGGGATGGTTGCCAATATCCCTGATTTTTGCGCATCACTCAATACATCAGTCATGGGTGATGTAATGAAGCCAGGCGCAATGCAATTAGCAGTAATGCCGCGGGTCGCAACTTCTTGGGCGATAGATTTTGTGAAGCCAATCATGCCGGCTTTGGATGCTGCATAATTGGCCTGTCCGCCATTGCCGGTAACTCCGACAATCGAACTTATGCCAATAATCCGCCCATGGCGCCTTTTCATCATACCCTTCATAGCAGCACGGCACATGGCAAAATACGAATAAAGATTGATACGCATTACATCGTCGAAATCTTCGTTTTTCATACGCAGCAATAAACCGTCGCGCGTTACACCTGCGTTAGCAACCAAAATATCAAGCCCACCTAGCTCGGCTTCGGCGCGGTTTATCAAATCATCGGCCGCACCTTCTTGTGATAAGTTGGCAACCAATGGAATCGCATTTTTTAATTCGCTAGCGAGTTCATTCAAAACTGCTTCTCTGGTTCCCGAAATGGCGACAGTTGCGCCTTGAGCGCTTAATGCGCGGGCTATCGCCGCGCCAAGCCCGCCAGTTGCACCAGTTACAAGTGCCTTTTTGCCGGTCAAATCAAACATTTATCTATCCTTCAAAACTCTGCATATCATCTGCATTTGTGATCGAAATATGTTGCGCTTCGGCAAAAATTCGTTTTGACATGCCAGTCAATACCGAGCCAGCGCCAATCTCAACAAATCTGTTTACGCCAATTTGCCCAAACATTTCAACGGTTTCACGCCAGCGAACTCTGCCGGTTACTTGTTCCACCAATAACGCCTTTATTTCGTTCACGTCTTGGGTTGGTTTAAGTGAAATATTTGGAATAATTGGAATAATCGGCGGTTTAATATCTACGGCATCAAGCGCAACCCTCATTTCCTCGGCTGCTGGTTGCATTAGTGGGCAATGAAATGGTGCCGAAACCGCCAAAGGGATTGCCCGAGCACCCATGGCCTTTGCAGCTTCAATTGCAGCATCAACTGCCGATTTCTCCCCTGAAATTACGACATTTCCATTGTTATTGTCATTTGCGACAACGCAAACACCGTGTTTTGCGCCTTCAAGCGCAGCTTTTTCAGCCAGTGCAATATCAACTTTGGGTCCTATAAGCGATGCCATAGCGCCCTCACCTGGCTTAACAGCACGTTGCATCGAAAGGCCGCGCAGCTTCAATAACTTAGCTGCATCAACAAGTGAAAATGCGCCAGTCGCCGTCAGTGCTGTATATTCGCCAAGCGAATGACCTGCTGCATAGCTTGCTTTGGAAACATCGAAACCAAATTCTTTTTCAAATACCCGCAAAAGTGCAATCGAAGCAGCCATTATTGCTGGCTGTGCATTTTCTGTTAGGGTCAAAACTTCAATTGGGCCGTCAAACATAAGGCCGCTTAGGTTTTGGTTCAACGCATTATCAACTTCGTCAAAAACCGATTTTGCAATTGCAAATTCTTTTGAAAGCGCTGCACCCATCCCAACAGATTGCGTGCCTTGGCCAGGGAATTGTAATATCATCATAGGTTTGATTTAAGGGTTTGGATAAAGGAGAGCAAGCGGCATATTCATTTAACTTTTTCAAGTTCTGCCTCATAAAGCCTTTTTATTTCTTCAATATTCTCGCTGGTTCTAGGTAAACCGATATTCATATTCTCCAACAGCGCCACAATAATCTCAGAGATTACCAAATCACGATAGTATTTCTTATCGGCGGGGATAACAAACCAAGGCGCATTTTCCGTGCTGCATTTATTTAGCATATCTTCAAACGCTGCTTCATAATCATTCCACAATGCACGTTCGGCATAATCACCGGCCGATAATTTCCAATGTTTTGTTGGGTCCTCTAATCGTTGCCCAAATCGGCGCAGCTGTTCATTTTTTGATATGTGAAGAAAGAACTTCACAATATGAGTGTTGTTCGAGGTTAATAATTGTTCAAACCTATTGATTTGATCATAGCGGGTTTTGTTGATCTCGTCAGGTTCAAGACCATGTACCCTCACCACCAAAACTTGCTCATAATGGCTGCGGTTAAATACAACAATTTCACCTTTGGCGGGGGCGTGTGCATGAATTCGCCATAAAAAATCATGATCTGCTTCAATGGGGGTTGGAACTTTGAATGATGCGATACGGCAACCTGCCGAATTAAGCGGACCAAAAATATTCTCGATCACGCCATCTTTACCGCCGCCATCAATTGCCTGCAAAACCACGAGAACTGATTGTTTGTGTTCGGCCCAAAGTGCCTCTTGAAGAGCTTTGAGCTTTTCAAGGTTTTTCGCGGTTTGCGCAAGTGCGGCTTCCTTAGAAAATGTCTCGTCTGGTTCGGTCAAGCACTTAGAAAGTTCAGTTTTTTCATGCGGGGTCACCCGAAACCTGTTAAATCCTGCTGGCATCTAATTATCCCTTTCAATGGAGAAGCCCAATCTACTCCGCTGCTGGATTGTGAAGTGCTGCCCATTCGGCCTTTATGGATGCTGAAGTCTTTCGACTGCCATCTTCACTCCAACCCGGTGGGCCAAATAAATAACCCAAAACCGCTTGTGGTGATTTGGCACTTAACAAATCTTTGAAGATGCCTTGCCATTCATGAAAGGCTATCCTTATCGGATTAAAGGTCCCAAGGTTAGAAATTATGCCATAGTCTGGCTTTTCATTTTTATCTTCTTCGATGAAAGTGCCAAACATCCTATCCCAAATAATTAGGACACCGGCATAGTTTTTGTCCAAATATTTTGGGTTAGTGGCATGGTGGACGCGGTGATGACTTGGCGTGTTAAAAAACCACTCAAACCAGCCCATTTTATCAACGGCTTCTGTGTGGATCCAAAATTGATACACCAAACTTATTCCCGAAAACAGAAATATGATAGCCGGATGAATACCAAGAAAAGCCATCGGCAACCAAAATATAAACCCGCCTGCTAAATTGCCTGTCCAAGTTTGGCGCAATGCAGTTGATAGATTATAATATTGCGATGAATGATGGATTATGTGGCTGGCCCAAAAATATCTAATTTCATGACCAAAACGATGAAACCAATAATACGTCATGTCTTCTAAAAAGAAACATAAAACGAAAACCCATGGTCCTGTGCCAAGGTCAAAAATTCGGTGCTCATAACAAAAAATATAAGCGCCCAAAATCAACAAATTAAGCGGCAGTTTTACAATTTGACTGCCAAACCCCATTAAAAGGCTTGCTGTTGTATCTTTCGCTTCATAGTTTATTACAACATCGGCTTTTTTGCGGCGCGCCAAGAACATTTCAATGAATATTAGAAGTGCGAATAATGGCGTCGCTAACCCAACTACATCGGGCAAGTCCATAGGAAAATACTCTTTCATGCCGCCGCCCCCACTTTGTATGAACTCGATAATTCTGCAATATCATTTTCGGCAAATTTGCTGACTACTCTTGGAAAGCCAATGTCTTGCATATCAACCACAATTTCATTGTTTTTCAAACTCAAATGATGCGCCAAAACTTCACGCAACGATAGTTCATCACCTACTGTTTTTAACAAAAAAAGACGGCCATCTGTAGTTTGCATTAAAGCTGCGGTTTTATTGTCACTAAGCCAATGTTTTTGAATTGTAAGGCGCGGCTCACGCGTTTCAAGTTCACTCGCCAAATCTGATATTTCAATCTTACGGTTCTTTGAAAACCCTAATATATAGCCCATGCCGCAAATGGCGACCACGCCGCCGACATTAATTGCAATTTGCCCCCATAAGCTCATAACAGTTTCCTCTCGAAATTCACTGCAGGCTACTATCTGTTATCTTTCTGAGCAAGTGACTAGGTCATAAACTCATTAATTTACGCGGTGTGACATGAATTTTGACAAAAATATAAGGCAAAAACAGGATTTTTTCGATATGAATATCGGGAAGATACTTTTTTGCGTTATTTGTGTTCTTCGACTATCTTCAAAGCCCTTGGGCTTTTCAGGTCTCATCAAGAGATTGCAGTCAAAATCATGCCCGAAGGGTGCGGCACACCTTTTGCGTGATTGCGGTTTTTTTGCTCGATTAGTTCGTCAAAAGTCCTTGAAAGTATTGAAACTTCCTACGGGCTTTCATTCGGCTCAAAACAGTCTCCCAGACTGTTTTGCCCGCTTCGCAGGCCGCCTCTTAACCTTCTACTCGCACAAACTAACTCGCATCACACAAAGGAAATTAAGGAGTTTATGACCAAGATTGTCGCAATGTCATAGATATTTCGAAATCAATACCGTATCGCCTTCAATATCCCCCGCCGCAATGCGAACGACATATGCGCTTCCCAAAGCAGCGGTTACCGGTTGATTAGTTTTGGCATCGCGCATCTCGGTCAAAATTATGTCACGGCTTTGACCATTAGGTAGCGAGAACTCTAGACGATTACCAACTTCAAAGTGATTCTTAACTTGAATAATCAAATCATCACCTTCGCGTCCAACCGCCTCGCCTACGAACATTTGCTTACGGCTTTGGGTTGCGCCAACGATGTATTTTTGGTGTTCTGCGGTATGATGTCTTTGGTAAAAGCCGTCAGTATATCCGCGATTTGCCAGATTTTCCAAAACCCCAATCAAGCCTGGATCAAGGGGTTTTCCCGTCATCGCCAAATCTATTGCTTTTGAATATGCTTGCGCGGTTCTGGCAACATAATAATGGCTTTTGGTGCGGCCTTCTATTTTAAGGCAATCGATCCCCATTTTGACCAGCCTATCTACATGCTCAATTGCGCGCAAATCTTTAGAATTCATAATATAAGTGCCATGTTCGTCCTCAAACACTGGCATTAGCTCGCCTTTTCTTTGCTCCTCTTCGAGGAAATAGACTTTATCGGCTTCAGGGTGGCGCGCTTGCCCAGTTTCTGAGAATAATTGCGGACGCTCCAATGCGCCTTTGGGCAATATTGTTTGCGCTATCGCTTCGCTGCCTGAGCGCACTATTGTTTGCGCTATCGCTTCGCTGCTTGAGCGCACTATTGTTTGCGCTATCGCTTCGCTGCCTGAGCGCACTATATCCCCCTCCTCGCTTTCCTCGGCATCACTAGCTGAATATTTCCAGCGGCAAGTATTGGTGCAGGTTCCTTGATTTGCATCGCGGTGCGTGAAATAGCCCGATAATAAGCAACGACCCGAATAGGCAATGCACAAAGCGCCATGGACGAAAACCTCAAGCTCAATATCTGGGCATTCTTGCCTTATGCGCTCCACCTCGTCCAAAGATAATTCGCGGGACAAAATAATACGTTTGATACCAATGCTTTGCCAAAACTTAACCGATTGATAGTTCATGGTGTTCATTTGGACGGACAAATGAACTGGCAAATCTGGCCAACGCTCACGCACCAGCATTATTAGGCCTGGGTCCGCCATAATTAGACCATCGGGGTTAAGCTCAACTATGGGCTCCATGTCCGCAATGAAAGATTTTATCTTGTTATTATGTGGAAATAGATTGGCTGCGACAAAAAGTTTCTTACCTAATGAATGCGCTTCGGCAATTCCCACGGCCAATGCATTATCTTTAGAAAATGTATTATTTCGCACTCTTAGCGAATATTTCGGCAGGCCCGCGTAAACTGCATCCGCACCATATAAGAATGCATGCCGCATGGCTTTAAGTGTACCAGCGGGTGAAAGAAGTTCAGGGCGTTTTAGGGGTAAGGTCATGGTGCGCGGGTATAAAGAATTTGAAAGTTTCAGACAAGGCGGCTTAGCAAGACGTTCGCAATTTAATGAACAACTTTACAGCAATGGAAAATGTGATGCCTTTTGCAGTATTGTAAGAAACAACAATGTGATTATTGTGCGTAAGCGTAAGAAACAATAGACGATATTTTTCCACCTCTCAATGGGGCGGCAATTTTGTTTTTCGTTTATTGCAACTTCAAAAAGACGCGTGCTCAAACTTAAATGTGATTTGACGCACTATGGCAAATGGTTTCGCCGCTATCCCCCCTACTTCCACGCCATGATATAATCACTTCACAATCAATTACGTTTGATATTGGATGGAGTATTGAAGCAGCAAAATGATGACAAATGATGGTGTTTTGGCGCTGGGGGAATGTTGGTAAATGTCAACAAATGTCAACGTTTTAGGAGTGAGTGCCGCTTCAACCCCTTCAGTCTTTGCTGCGCAAAGCCAGCTTCCCCACATATAATGCGCGCACTGTTTCGAAAAAATCGACCAATTTTTTCGCGTGCGCCTATTTGGGGAAGCAGGTGTCAGCAACCCTTCTCCTTACCCAATTTTGGGGTAAGTAGCGTTTCGCCAACGGCGAAATGACGGAAGGGGTAAAAGCAAGCCTTCTTTGGGACTAATCGCACACCTGCCCCTTCCATTTCAGCGCCTTATGTGCTTTAAGCCGCGCCTAATCACGATTGCGGTTCTTGGGGATTGCCCCGTTCAAAGAATCCATCGGCATTTTGGTAATCCCATCATTATGTCGCCGCAATCAAAATAAGGGACTTAATATGGCTTATTATGAGCATATCCTAATAACGCGGCCTGATATATCGCCGGCACAAGTGGACACACTTGTTGAGACTATCACAAACCAAATCACTGAAGCCGGTGGCAAAGTTACCAAGACTGAATATTGGGGTCTTCGCAATCTTGCTTATCGCGTGAAGAAAAACCGCAAGGCGCACTATTCACTTTTGAACGTTGATGCTTCAAGCGCTGCAATGCAAGAAGTTGAACGTCAATTGCGTATCAATGAAGAAGTTCTTCGCTTTATGACAATCCGTCTTGAAGCATTGGACAATGAGCCTTCTGTAATTCTTGCTCGTCGTGAGAAAGAAGAGAAAAAAGCCAAGGCGCGCGCAGATTTTGCCCGTGCTGACGGTTATGATGATTTGGAATTTGAAATTGCTGAAAGCATGGAGGCTGAATAGATGGCTACTAAATTTACCATTTCGAATTTGCCAACACGTCGACCATTTTCGCGCCGTCGCAAAACTTGCCCCTTCTCAGGTCATTTGGCACCGCCGATTGATCACAAGGATGTGAAAACATTGCAACGCTATTTGTCCGAAAAGGGCAAGATCGTTCCTAGCCGTATCACTGTTGTTTCGCAAAAGAAGCAACGTGAATTGGCAAAGGCAATTAAACGCGCTCGCTTTTTGGCATTATTGCCATACTCAGTCGCATAGGGGGGCATCATGGTTGAAGTAATCCTATTAGAAAGAGTTGGCCGTTTGGGCGTTATTGGTGACGTTGTAAAAGTGAAGCCCGGCTATGCGCGCAATTTCTTGTTGCCGCAAAAGAAAGCTTTGCGTGCAACTGAGAACAACAAAAAACTTTTTGAAGTTCAACGCGCACAAATTGAAACCAAAAACCTTGAGCTTAAGACACATGCTGAAGCGACTGCGGTAAGTTTGGAAGGGCAAACCTTCACAATTATCCGCCAAGCAGGTGAATCGGGCCAACTTTATGGTTCTGTTTCCACGCGTGATATTGCTGATGTTGCGGCTGAAGGCGGCTTTAAGATTGATCGAGTGCAAGTTTTGTTGAATGCGCCAATCAAAACTATTGGTATTCATATTGTCAAAATCAAGCTTCACCCAGAAGTGGAACTTGATGTTAAAGTCAATGTGGCACGCACCGTGGACGAAGCCGAGCGTCAAGCAAAAGGTGAAGACGTTGTGGCAGCGCGTCAAGCAGAGGAGCGTGAACAAAATATTGCTCAAGCCAAAGAAATTGCTGAAAATGCGGTGGAACTTGATGGCCGCGAATAATTTATTCGCACAATATTAAATTAAGGCCCCATAGGAAACTGTGGGGCTTTTTTTTTGCATTGCAAATCTGCGCCCATAATTATCCACAGATTTACAAGATTGTGGAAAACGCAAAATAAACCGCAATAGTATTTTGCATTTTGTCACTATAACTGCTTGAATAGGGTATGACAGAAACAGCCTTGCAAATTGTGCCTTCAATTGAGGCGGCGCTTAAGACTTCGCCACATAATTTGGACGCAGAGCAAGCCCTATTGGGGGCTATCTTGCTTGATAATCAGGTTATGGTGCGCCTTGGTGACAAATTCGGTGGGCAACATTTTTACGATCCAGTCCACGGAAAAATATTTGAAACTATAAAGTCAATTTCTGCTAAAGGGCATGTTGCAGATGCCATCACACTGCATGCCAAATTTTCGCAAGATGGTGCTTTGGCGCAGATTGGCGGCGCGACATATTTGGCGATTTTGGTAAATGCTGCTGCGGATGCTGCTTCGGCACCTGACTATGCAAAGCTGATTTTTGACTTGTCTTTGCGCAGAGACTTAATCCGGATTGGTGCGGAACTTGGATTTGGTGCAACCAGTATTGGTGACGATCTTGACGGTGCCGAGAGGCTTATAGAGTTTACCGAGGAACAATTATATAAACTGGCGGAGACAGGGCAAGTTAGCCAAGGGTTTAAGAATTTCGCTGCTGCCCTTGAATCTACAATGCTAAATGCGGCCTCCGCCTTTACCCACGATGGCAGCGTAATCGGTGTGCCATCTGGTTTTGTTGAAATTGACAGAATGTTGGGCGGGTTACATAAGTCGGATTTGCTTATTCTTGCTGGTCGCCCATCTATGGGGAAGACTTCCTTGGCGACCAATATCGCCTTTAACGCGGCTAAAAGCTATAAGACCAAAATCGGACCAGATGGCGAGGCGAAAGTAGTCGATGGTGGTATTGTTGCTTTCTATTCTCTGGAAATGAGTGCCGAACAGCTAACTATGCGACTCTTGGCGGATTATACCGGTATTTCGTCCGACAGGATACGTAAGGGCGACTTGAGTAAGATAGAGTATGCCAAATTACAGGACGCTGCAATCGAGTTAAACAACCTGCCGTTGTTTATAGACGATACTGGCGGACTATCCATGGCCGCATTGGCAGCAAGAGCGAGGCGGTTACAAAGACGCGAAGGCTTAAACTTGATTGTTGTCGACTATTTGCAACTAGTAACGTCTTCATCGCACCGAGCAGGTGAATCAAGGGTCCAAGAAGTATCGGAAATCACTCAAGGGCTAAAAGCTCTAGCAAAGGAATTGAATGTACCGATAATTGCTCTGTCGCAGCTTTCTAGGCAAGTGGAAAGCCGCGATGATAAACGCCCTCAATTGTCCGATTTGCGAGAATCAGGTTCGATTGAGCAAGATTCTGACGTGGTCATGTTTGTGTTTCGAGAGTCCTATTATTTGGAACGCAAAGAACCTAAGCCCGACACTCCAGAGCATTTTGCTTGGCAAGAAGAAATGGGGCGCATAAATAATTTGGCTGAAGTTATTATCGCCAAACAAAGACATGGTGCAATTGGTAAGATCAAACTTGGCTTCACGCCAGAGCTAACAAAGTTCACAAATCTAGATCAAACCGGGCAGAGATATGTGGAGGATGACTATTAACCGATGGGCTGTTTACGTTGAACCTTTATGAATGCTCACACAGCCAGGCCAAGCTATCAATTGACTTAGATGCACTGGTTGCCAATTGGCAATTTTTCAGCAAGTTAGGAGGTGCTGAAGCTGCGGCTGTTTTGAAAGCTAATGCTTATGGTCTAGGTATTGAAAAATGCGCCAAAGCACTAAGTGATGCAGGGTGCAACAGTTTCTTTGTTGCGCATTTAAGTGAAGGCTTAGAGCTTAGGAAGTATTTACCTAAGCCATCAAGAATCTTCGTGCTGAACGGGTTTATTGGTTGTGAAGCAAGTATCTTGTTTGACAATGGCCTAACTCCAGTAATCAACAATCTAGATCAAGTTCGGGCATGGCAGGCGTATAAAAGAAGTTGTGTTGTTCACTTTGACACAGGCATGAACCGCCTTGGGATTGGTTTTGATGTTGTCGAGCAAGCAGCTAAGGAACTGAGAGGCCAAGAAATTGAATTTGTGATGAGCCATCTTGCATGTGCCTCAGATATTGAGCATCCACTCAACAAAATCCAACTTTCTCGGTTTCATGATATATGTGAATGGTTTCCAAATATAGATAAGTCGCTAAGTGCTTCAGCTGGGGCGCTGCTAGGTCAAGAATATCATTTTGACTTATTGCGTCCGGGAATTGGTCTCTATGGAAGCAATCCAGTCGACAATAGGGAAAATCCCATGCGTCCGGTTTTGACGTTAAGCGCACCTATAATTCAAGTGGTTGAAGTAGGTGCGGGTCAAAGCATTGGTTATGGCGCCACTTATACAGCGAAAAAGGCCGCAAGAATTGCGATAGTAGCTTTGGGTTACGCTGATGGGTTTCTTCGTTCGGCGTCAAACTGTGGCTTTGGAGTATTGGAAGGCGCTAATTGCCCCATTGTTGGAAGGGTATCGATGGATTTAATAGCCATAGACATTAGCGCTGCAAGTCGTACCATAAGGTGTGGCGACCGGGTGGAATTTTTGGGACCAAATGCAGATATTGACGAACAAGCCGCCCTGATGGGCACAATTGCCTATGAAATCTTGACGGGCCTTGGAAACAGATTTCTCCGTGAATATCAGTAAGCAATTCGATTGAACGGGGCGTAATTTGACCAAGAACAATACTATATTTACATGTCAATCTTGCGGTTCTGTATATAGCAAGTGGCAAGGAAGATGTGACGATTGCCTTGGCTGGAACACAATTGTTGAAGAGGTACCCTTAAGCCAAAACTCGAAAGCAATCTCAAGCGCCAAGGGCTCCACAAAAATTGACTTTTTCTCTTTGCACGACAACAATCCCTCCCCACCTCGCATCACGACTGGCAACAATGAGTTTGATAGAGTTTGCGGCGGTGGATTGGTCCGTTCATCAGCGGTTCTTTTGGGCGGCGACCCTGGTATTGGCAAATCCACTATTTTGATGCAAGTCTTGGCTGGCGCGGCTGATACCGGCGCGAATGCGTTATATATTTCAGGCGAAGAATCCATTTCTCAAATCCAGGATCGTGCTAAGAGACTTAATGTCGAGAAGTCGTCGATCAGTTTAGCGACCGAGACTGAATTAGGTCGGGTTTTAGCGGCGCTTAAGTCAAAGAAGCCAGATATTGCGATAATTGATTCGATTCAGACCTTATGGACAGACACTATTTCAGCTGCGCCCGGTACAGTTGCACAGGTTCGCACCTGTGCGCATGAGCTAGTGCGTTTTGCAAAATCAACTGGTTGCACAATTATTTTGGTAGGTCACGTTACCAAGGATGGTCAAATTGCAGGGCCAAGGGTTGTCGAACATTTGGTTGACGCGGTGCTGCAATTTGAAGGCGAACGTGGGCATCATTTTCGGATATTGCGTGCACTAAAGAACCGTTTTGGTGCGACCGATGAAATCGGCGTTTTCGAAATGGCCGAATGCGGCCTTGTCGAGGTACCAAATCCGTCTGCGCTATTTCTAGATGAACGTGGCATTGGCCATGCCGGAAGCGCCGTTTTTGCGGGCATTGAAGGAACGCGACCAATATTGGTTGAAATTCAAGCATTGGCAGCAAAAACTACATTTGGTTCCCCGCGCAGAGCAGTTGTCGGCTGGGAACCCAATCGGCTGGCGATGCTTTTGGCAGTTATTGAAACTAGGTGCAATATCGCATTTGGCGGTTTCGATATTTATCTAAACGTCGCGGGCGGCTTAAAGATATCCGAGCCAGCTGCGGATTTGGCTGTCGCGGCGGCCTTAATCTCGGCAATAAGCGGCGTTCCATTGCCCGACGATTGCGTTGTTTTTGGCGAGATTGCCCTGTCTGGCGACGTTAGGTCTGTACCTAGAGCCGAGGCACGAATGAAGGAAGCTGAGAAACTCGGCTTTACTCGTGCTATAATTCCACAATCTCGCAAGTCTGGCACTAGTATCAACGTCAGTTTAGAGCTATTGCCAACTCATATCGAAAGACTCAAGGATCTTGTATTCCATATTACTGGTGAAGATGAGTTGTAAACCGAAAATGCCGCAGGAACCATTCGATGACAGGGTTTGATGTTCTAGTTTTGATTATTGTCGGAGTTTCTGCCCTTTTGGCATTTGCGCGCGGTTTCGTTCGCGAGTTTCTTTCAATGACTGCATTGGGAATTGCAATTTTGGCTGTCCTATGGGGAATGCCAGTATTTCGCGAACCAGTTCGCGAGGTGATTGAACCCGGATGGATCGCGGATACAGCGACAGTTATTGGCCTTTTCTTATTAGTTTATATTGCAGTACGTGTCTTAACAGGCCGAATTCACGAATGGGTGCATGATTCAGAGCCATTAGGATTGATTGATCGAACAGCCGGGATTCTGTTTGGTGTTGCGCGTGGGTTTGCGATAATGGCAATTGGAACTATGATTATTACTTCGGTAGCGAAAGAAGACAAGTTGCCAAAATTTCTAACCACGGCGAAATTCTATCCTTTCCTAGTTATCACTGCTGATGCGTTGAAACACCTTGCACCTGATGCTTCCAAAGCCGCGACTGATCTTGCTGCTGGCGCAGCGCAATCTGGCAATGATGTTGCTAAGTGGCGCAAAGAGCAAGAGGACACACCCTTACAAGAACAATTACCTAATACTGACGTAGCTCCAGCTTCGGATGAAGATACTCCTAAAGCCAAGCCAAAAGATAATTCTAAGGCGCAATCAAATGCGCTGCGAATTGAGACAAGGAAATAAAATGCAGACCAATCTACTTGACCTTGACTTAGCAGATTGGTTTGACCCTGACGCCGATAAATTACGCGAGGAATGTGGGGTTTTTGGAATTACGGGCAATAGTGAAGCTGCGGTGCTAACCGCGCTTGGGCTTCATGCCTTGCAACATCGCGGCCAAGAAGGATGCGGTATTGCAACTTATGATGGCAAGCTTTTTCATAATGAGCGCCATTTGGGTCTCGTTGGTGACCATTTCACACAAGCTGATTTACCACAAAGATTGCCCGGCAACATAGCGATTGGGCACACGCGCTACGCGACGCAAGGTGGAACCATTTTACGCAATGTACAGCCGCTATTTGCTGATTTGTCTTCTGGTGGATTTGCGGTTGCCCATAACGGAAATCTAACCAATGCGCGCGCGTTGCGTGAACATTTGGTTCAATCTGGCGCGATTTTCCAATCGACTTCAGATTCAGAAATATTTTTGCAACTTCTTGCACGGTCAAAAGCCCCAGACATTATTACTCGCTTGATTGACGCATTGACCCAAGTTGAGGGTGCTTACGCCTTGACTTGCCTAACAAAGGACAAACTAATCGGTGCGAGAGATCCCTATGGTATACGGCCATTGGTATTGGGGGATTTGAAAGGAAGCACAGTAATCGCTTCCGAAACCTGCGCGCTTGACCTTATAGGCGCCGATTTTGTGCGTGAAGTTGAAGCAGGTGAGATTGTTGTTTGTTCTGATGGCAATGTCGAAAGTTATTTTCCGTTCGGAAAGAGGGTAGCGCGCCCTTGTGTGTTTGAGTTTGTTTATTTTTCAAGACCAGATTCCGTGATTGGCGGCATTTCCGTATACGAAGCTCGAAAGCGTATGGGGCAGCGCTTAGCTTCTGAAACAGGTGTGGAGGCCGATGTGGTTGTGCCAGTTCCCGATTCTGGCGTGCCCGCTGCATTGGGCTACTCCCAAAGTTCTGGTATCCCCTACGAATTGGGAATAATTCGCAATCATTATGTCGGACGCACATTCATCGAGCCAACCCAAATGCTTCGAAGTATGGGGGTTAGGCGAAAACATTCGGGAAATCGAGCGGTGCTGAAGGGAAAACGCGTTGTTTTAGTTGACGATTCGATAGTTCGCGGCACAACTTCACGCAAGATTGTTCGAATGGTTCGCGATGCCGGTGCAACTGAGGTTCACCTGCGAGTCGCATCCCCACCAATTAGATGGCCCGACTTTTATGGAATTGACATGCCGGATCAAGACCAATTGATGGCGGCCAAAATGTCTCTTCAGGAGATGACTGATGCTCTTGGTGTTGATAGCTTGGGATTCATTTCCGTAGATGGGTTATATTGGGCATTAGGCGAGGATGAACGAATGAAGTCTTCCCCGCAGTATACTGACCATTGCTTCACTGGTGAATATCCAACAAGACTTATCGATCAAGAACGCTCGCAATCAGATAAGTTTCATCAACTTTCTTTTCTCATGGAAGCATAAATGACCGACAGACCGATCGTTTTGGTTACAGGTGCATCACAAGGTATTGGCCGCGCGGCGGCAATGATTATGGCTCGTGCTGGCTGGCAGGTAATCGTAACTGCGCGTTCGCAGAAAGCACTTGAAACCCTTGACGATGAGATATTCGCAACAGTTGGCGCTAATGTTACGATTGTCCCGCTTGATTTAAAAGATGGTGCGGGTGTTGATAGATTAGGGAGCGCTATTTATTCAAGGTTTGGGAGATTGGATGGGCTCATTCATTGTGCCGCTCGAATTGGTGATTTAGGGCCATTGCATCATGCGACCCCGCGTGAGGCACAAAACATTATTGATACTAATTTGACAGCCGTTTTCCGCCTCATTGCTTCAATGAATGATCTATTGGCGCTATCGCCGTTTGGGCGTGCTGTATTTCTATCGTCTACGTTGGCCCATGAGCCACGAGCAAATTGGGGGCTTTATGCGGCTACGAAGGCTGGTCTTGAAGCAATGGTATTGTGCTGGGCTTTGGAGCAAAACCTCAATAATATAGTTGCAACAATTCTTAACCCCGGTGCCATTGGTACTGCGATGCGCCGCAAGGCCTTCCCTGGCGAGGATCAAAGCTCGCTTCCCACTCCTGCAGACTTGGGCAGTTGCATTTTAGAATTGATGTCACCGAAACGTGACAAGGCGAAAAACGGCGAGGTCGTAAACTTTAGAGAGACGACCCATTTTTCAGCTTGGCAGGCAACTAAGAATGGCTAGAGCCCATCGCATTTCGATTGAATCGAAATAGTTCTAGATTCCTTTGGTTGAGGTGTTTCTTATCAAAAAACCGCTTCACAGTTTTTGGAAACGCTCCAAGCATTAGCGCGGTTTGCGTGGTTTTGTCGTTGTCCTTTTTCGCGCGTCTTTCGCACGCAAGTTCCTAGCAGTAAATGCACCGCCGCTTTTTTCTAGCTCTTTTTTGGCGCGGCGCTTTGGCGACATTGCATTCTTTGCGCCAGCTGCTTTTCGGGCTCTTTGAGCCGAAATCTTTTCAGGTTTCGGAATGCTGGCGCCTTTTGTATTAGAGACTCTTGGCCTTGGAGCACTATCATCGCCATCGATAAAAGGGTTCTTGGGCGCACGAACGAAAAATCGTATCGGCACAGCCGGCATATTAAATGCGGCGCGAATTCCATTGGTTAAATACCTGACATAGGTTTCAGGGAGTTGCGCAGCGCGAGATGCCAGCAATACAAATGTTGGTGGCCTCGCCTTAATCTGCGCAATATAACGTGGTTTAATTCTCTTTCCTTCGACGCTTGGGGGTGGCTGTTTTGCAATTGCCTCTTTTAACCAGTCATTCAAATCGCGTGTCTTAATCCGCGCGTTCCAATCTTCATGAACATTTAAAACAGCCGGCATCAGTTTTTCCAGACCAATACCGGATAGCGACGAAACTACTATCATTGGTGCTCCGCGAAGCTCTGGCAAAGCCTTTTCTGACTTTTCCGTCAATTCTCGAAGTTTATCAATCGGGTTTTCCACCTTATCCCATTTGGAAACAAGGTATATCAACCCCCTACCTTCGCGGGCAACAAGGTCAGCGATTTGCATATCTTGTTTTTCAAATGCCTCATCTGCACCCATAACAAGGACACATATTTCAGCAAACCTAATGGTTCTTATAGTATCAGAAACGGATAGAACTTCGAGTTTCGCTTGAACTTTGGACTTTCGCCGCATCCCAGCAGTGTCAACAAGGCGAACTTTTTTCCCCTCATATTGCCAATCAATTCCGATTGAATCGCGCGTAATGCCAGCCTCGGCTCCGGTTATAACCCTTTCATCTCCTAAGATCGCATTGATAAGAGTTGATTTGCCCGCATTCGGTCGCCCAATGATTGCCAATCTTAAAGGTGGGTTTTCTTCATCTTCACCATACCCCAAATCAGCACCAGCTTTTTCCCCCAGCAATGACAGAATTGCAGTGTAAAGATCTGACATTCCTTCGCCATGTTCTGCAGATACAGGAATTGGTTCACCCAATCCGAGCGAGTATGCTTCTAGAACACCATTTTGCGAACTTTTACCTTCTGCCTTATTTGCAAGCACCAAAACCGGTTTTTCTGATTTTCTAAGAATGGCCGCAAATTGCGCGTCTATGGGAGTAATACCAACGCGCGCGTCGACAACGAATAGACAAAGCTCGGCTTCACCTATTGCTGCCTCAGTTTGCTCGCGCATCCTTGACTCAAGGCTTTCATCGCTTATTTCTTCAAAGCCTGCTGTGTCAATTAGGACTAAGTCTAAATCCCCTAACCTTCCCTTGGCTTCACGTCTATCACGTGTTACTCCCGGCAAGTCATCAACAATAGCTAGCTTCCTGCCAACCAATCGATTAAACAAAGTTGATTTGCCGACATTGGGACGACCTATAATTGCTGTCTTGATGGCCAAGGCCTGATTTAATCCCTATTTAAGCGCTACTATGTCGCCATCATTTGAATAAAAATATACAACACCATCAACCGAAATCGGCGGTATAAAAAATTGCCCCCGTGCCGAAATTGTATTCACTATTTCGCCACTTTGCGGATTGACTTCTATTATTTGCCCCTTTGATGAACCCAAAACTAAGCGACTAGCGACCATAAGTGGACCAGACCAAGTAATACGATCTTTATGCTTTCTAATATTCTCAAAAGCAGCCAATTGTTTAATCCACTTAATGGTTCCGGTCTCTCGATTAATGCAAATTAACTGGGACTCCGTTGTAACAATATAAACCGAATTTCCCGAAACCCATGGGCTTTGGATAGATCCAAAATCGGCCTGCCAACTTCTAATCCCGGTTCTTAAGTCAACAGCAACCACGACCCCAGATTGTGATGCTCCATATACAACTCCATCCAGAATTACTGGATGACCAGCAATATCATTAATGGCTGATAGCGAAGTACCACTGTTGGTTCGCGATAAATTGTCAGACCACAATTTTCGGCCATTTGCTGGAAGGCTGGCTATCAATTCGCCCGAAGGGAATGGTGTTACCAAAGTGTCCCCAACAATCGCGGAACTTGAACTGGTCAAAACCCTTGTGGTTTCAGGCAAAGCAGACTGGGTCCATTGGATCTCCCCATTTCGCGCGTCAATCGCGAAATACTCTGAATTGGTTGCAACGACAAATACACGTCCACTATGTGCGAAGGGTGCCGCGTGAACCGGTGACCCAAGACTAATTTGCCAATTGATTGCGCCAGTTGCAGCATTTAACGCAACAACAGAGCCGAAACCAGTAGTTGCAAATATTTGACCGTTATCAAATGCAATCCCGCCGCCCATTATGTCACTGTCGCCGCGACGCTTAAATCTTGAACCGCTCACGCCGCCAATTGACTTTGACCAGACCCTTCGTCCATTTGCCTGTGCGGATGCATGAACCGTTAGGTGTGCATCGAGTGTATAAATCTTATTATCAGCAATGATTGGTTTAGAAACAAGCGCTTGGGTCTTATTGGCCCCGGCCCCCATCTTAGCACGCCAAAAAACACTTAGGGCACCGTCTCCGGCAAGATTTTGTGGCGCGTTTGTTGGAATACCGCCACTGTTGGGCCAAGAAGCAAGTGAAATCGCCGCTGGTATTGTTACTTCAATATTTGCAAGTTCAGGGTCAGCATTCTGACCTTGATCTGACGGAAGAACAGCAATTCTATCTTTCGCTTCTTTCTGCTTCTCTGTAATACCAGAACCATCACCACGATTTCCAAAAGGCAATCTTTCACGCAAACCCGCGCAGCCAGCAACCACGAGAATCAACCCAATTGCACAGATTGCACGAACTGAAATTTGGGCTGCGTTGGAGAATTTCGGCATCAGTTTTGGCTCTCTTGTTTTGTTGGTTCAGTAGGCAATTCAGAAGGAGATGGCGCGGTCTCGCTTGCAACTGGCGTTGCCTTGGATGAATTTGCAATTGCGTCAACTTGCTTCTGCTGGCTTTTAGTAAGTGCTTCTTGCTCTGCCATTGCGCGCCGGCGCTCCGCCTCTATTTCCTTATTCATAGAAGCACTGTTAGCGGCCACATCGGCACCAGCAGGTAAAGGAGTTTCGATAAACCGTGTGTTAGGCGGCACTTGATACCCAGGTGGCAATTTTACACCTGGTGGCAAACGAATAATCCGCTTGCCATCGGCGCCAATTTCAACATTTGGGTCGCTTGATGGGGCCGCAGTGTTACCTGCTGTCAAACCGGCAACCGCACCTGCTTCAATCACTGAAATGGCTTGTGACGCTCGTATCCTTAGGCCCTTGGGTGAATTTGGATCCAGTTGCAGTAATTGATACTCACTCTTCGCGGCCGAGCCATTTCCATGTGTCCATAAATTTGCTGCTTTGAGCTCTCTTGCCAGTAATGAAAATGGACCTTTGCGCCCGATAATATAATCAAGCCGCGCTAAGAACTTTTCTTGGGTCTCGAGGCCGGCGGCGATGTAAGCAGCCCGCATACGCGCAATATCGGCAAGATCACCATCACGTGTCTTTTTTGCCGCTTCGTCAAATGCAGCCAGGGCGCGATCGTTCTGACCTTCGGCTTGAAGTGCAGAAGCATATTGCAATGCTGCGAGGCTTGCCATTCCGTGCGGAGCAGTCTTTGAAATTGCTTCGAGTGCCGCAATGCCGCCTGCGGTATCACCAGATTGCATCTTCTTCATGGCTTCGTAATACGCCACGGAGGCATTCGAAGTGGCTTCGCTCTGGCTTTTTTGCCAAAACTGATAACCGCCAGCGCCAGCAATCGCTAATACTAACGCACCGATAACGAAAGGTGCTGCTTTTTTAGCCGCTTTTTCTGCATTTTCACGGCGTAATTCTTCTTTGGCTTCAACCATTAAGTCAGACAAAATTTAAACTCCAAACATGCTACGAGCACAAACACATCAGCCCTTAAACTAAACATACATAGCCTGCAAGAATTGCGTGTATTTATTAAGCAATATCATAAAGACTTAGCTTTTCGCACTATTATTAAATAAGGCAAGTACTGAAACATTAAATTATGCCCATATTCCCATTCCATCAAATATGAATGGCGCGTCCATAAGCCGCGAGTACTGATTCGTGCATCATTTCAGAAAGCGTAGGATGCGCAAAAATGGTCTCCATCAGCTCCTTTTCTGTTGTTTCAAGCCCCATTGCAACAACATAGCCTTGGACCATTTCTGTAACTTCGGCGCCAATCATATGCGCGCCCAAAAGCTCACCAGTTTTTGCGTCAAAAATTGTTTTGATGAGACCGTCTGGCTCTCCCAATGCAATTGCCTTCCCATTGCCATGAAACGGAAATCTACCAATTTTTGTTTCATATCCAAGTGCTTTTGCGCGGGCTTCTGTTAACCCAACACTCGCGACTTGCGGGTGGGCATATGTGCAACCGGGTACTTTAAGTGGATTAATCCCATGCACTTTCATGCCTTTAATTTTTTCAACGCATGCAACACCTTCATGTGACGCTTTGTGAGCGAGCCAAGGCGCACCTGCAACATCACCAATTGCGTGCAATCCTTTGACATTAGTTGTGCCCATACCATCAGTAACAATGTGCCCACGATCCGTATTTACGCCTAATTCCTGCAGGCCTAGTCCTTCGGTATTTGGAACAATGCCAATCGCTAAAATAACTCGGTCCGCCACAATTTGAGAAGTCTTGCCGCCACTTTCTATCGTCGCAGTAACTTCTGTCGTAGTTTTAGAAAGTGATTTGACGCTCGCCGAAGTGAGGATATCAAAACCACGCTTCTTAAAGGCCTTAGCCGCCAATTCTGAAATTTCCGCGTCCTCAATTGGCATAATTCTATCTTGCGCTTCCACAACAGTCACTTCTGCGCCCAAAGATCTATAAAAACTTGCGAACTCAATACCGATTGCCCCAGAACCAATAACCAATAATCGTTTGGGAAATGAACTTGGTATCATCGCTTCTTTATAGGTCCAAATTAGGTTTCCATCTGGAATTAAGCCAGCTGCCGGCAAAGTCCGTGCTCTTGCGCCTGTTGCAATGATCACATTATTAGCGGTCAGCTCCTGCTTGGTGCCGTCTTTAGACCTTGCAATGACCAACGGGGCGTCAATGCCCTTGGAAAGGCTTGCTTCGGCATCAATTACTGTGACTTTGTTCTTCTTAAGCAAGAATGCAACGCCACCAGCCAATTGCTTAGAAATTGCTCTTGACCTTGCGACTATTTTCTCGAGATCGAAACCAATACTTTGACTGCTAAGCCCATAGTCGTTCGCATGCTTGAACTTTTCAAACACATCAGCCGAAGCCAGTAACGCTTTGGTCGGAATGCAGCCCCAATTGAGACAAATGCCACCTAAATGCTCACGCTCAACAACTGCAGTTTTTAGCCCAAGCTGGGCGGCCCTTATTGCTGCTACATAGCCGCCTGGCCCACCCCCAATTACAATTAAATCGTATGAATTTGACATAATATTATCCAAGCATTGGTTTAAAGATTGAATGCGCCGCGAATGCCATCAACAATGAATTGCGCTGCCAAGGCTGATAAAATAATGCCAAAGACTCGCTCTATCATGGTGGCAATAGTTGGCCCCATGATTTTAGTAATCTTTCCCGCCACTAGGAAGCCAAGCAAGCAAAGAACCAAATTGGCGCCCGCACCCGCTAGAACGACCGCTCGCCCGACAAGGTCATCGTTTTGGCCAATTTGCAGCATTATTGAGGCAATTGCACCCGGTCCTGCAATCAGCGGAATCGCCATAGGGAAAACCGAAATATCCTCAAAACGCTCTGGGTGTTGCCGTGCTTCAGTTAGCACTTTCTCATTGCGTTCTTCGCGCCTTTCGCTACGCTTTTCAAAAAGCATATCAACAGCGATTAAGAACAGAAGCGTGCCACCCGCGATACGAAAACTATCCAATGAAACGTGCAATTTCGATAACAGCCACGGGCCACCAAAAGCGAATCCAATAAGGATTACAGCAGCTATCAAGACGGATTTAACCGCCATTTTCCGCTGCCAAGCCCTTGAAGTATGTTCAGTTAGCGTTGCGAACATCGGCGCAATGCCAGGGGGATCAATAACTACAAAGAAAGTTGCAAATGATGCTAGGAATATCTCAAACATGGTGACTAAAGCGTTTCCCAAAAAGTGTGAAGCGTTTTTTGGGTAAGAAAAGCGCCAAACAAATAAATCTAGATCCCAATTTCGCCTCATTTGAAGGGGGATTGGCTCTAGTAATAAATGCTTCGCCAAGCTAGGTCACGAACTAAATGCTGTATTAATTTATATTCCGTGCAACATAGTCACTAAGATTTAGCGATAAATATAGTGTCCGTCTGAATTGCCACGACGAAGTCGCGGTTCAGGCAATTGGGATATTGGACCACTCCTATCGATGATTTCAGCATCAACAAGTTCCCGACCGCGCCAATTGCGTTTTTGAATTACTGTCACAGCATTGTTGCGACGCTCATTTTTATTCCACCAACCCACTTTAAGCTCCGTTTTGGAACCGTTATATATCAACAAAGTTACAATCACGTTTTCAATGGTTTTATTGGCTATTAACCATGATTTCGCTTGGCCACTTCCAAGCATGGAAAGTTATTGCAATCAATAACAAAACTTCGACAACGGCGAAAAACATATAAAATGGCTCTGCGCCAATTGAAGTCGCGATCATAATTAGAATATAAAACGGTGGAACAATTAGGTTAAGTCCACGCGATGTTGAAGCCTTCAAAATCACGGATCCCGCAATCATCAAACTCGGAATTGCCATCATGGCTGATACAGCCAACATCACCAATGGCGTAGCAACACCCAGAGGTCCCATAATTCCATCATTCATTTCTAGAACCGCGCCTTTGGTATACAAGCCAAAATAGTCGCAATAAATAAAACAAGACATTAAGGAAGCCCACAATGTTGCTAATTTCACTGGAGTGGAAACTTGTGTGTCTAAAAGATTTTTGGTTTGGCGCATGACTCTCTCCTTGGAGTGCTGGTATATTACTACAGTATACACCATTGTGTAAAGCGACCACTCCTGATTTTGTGCTAGCTGCAGACAACGTGCAATAATTCTGCGGATTTATTGAACAATGACTTTGAGAAAAAGTGAGTTCAAACACGTATAGATTTCAATGAGGTTTACGCGAGATTTCACATCACGGCCTATTGCGAAGTTTTTGCGCTTTAGATCCTTTAAAGCATCATGCTCATAGGTTCTTCTATAAAGCCCTTAAATGCCACGACCCACTCAGCGCCTATAGAACCATCAACTACACGGTGGTCGCAAGTAAGAGTAACCGTCATTATTGTTGCAACAACAATTTGCCCGTTCTTCACAATTGGCCTTGGTTCTCCTGCACCAACCGACAAAATGCACCCTTGCGGCTGATTTATGATTGAGCTGAAGCTTTTTATGCCAAACATCCCCAGATTAGAAACAGAAAAAGTGCCCCCCGAGTATTCTTCGGGCATAAGCTTTTTCGCTTTAGCTTTTGCTGCCAAAGCCTTTATCTCGTTTGAAATTTGCAATAGTCCTTTAGTTTCGGCTTTGCGGATTACTGGCGTAATTAGCCCACCTTCTACAGCCACTGCAACCGCGATATCTGCATTGTGATGCAGTAAAATACCCTCGTCAGTAAAAGTTGCATTGGCCGCAGGAACCGCTTTGCAGGCAAGTGCAGTAGCTTTGATTATCAAATCATTCACTGACACCTTGCCACCCATTATCTCAGCTTGAATGTTTATGCCTTTACGTGCTTCAAGTAATTTATCTATCTCAATGTCAACTTGAAGAGGGAAATGTGGAACATCGCGCGCACTAATGGTAAGCCGCTTAGCGATAGTGCGCCTCATTCCATCGAGCTTTTGAATATCATAGCTGCCTGCTGCATACGGCAAGCCCTCGATAGTTTGAACCGATGGCGCCTCAGTGCTTAAAGCTGCTTTCGCTGATTGATTATTAGTTTGAGTATTTGGCTTTAGGTTTATTACATCAATCTTAATGATCCGACCATTTGGGCCACTTCCCTTTACTGTCGCTAAATCGATATTACCCTGTGCAGCTATTCGTTTCGCCAATGGTGAAACCCGCAATCTTTCGCCATTAGTTGGTTTTGCAATGGGATTATTAGCAGGTTCGGCGTTAACAGATGAAGGAGAAACGGCTTCTGTGGCTTTTATTGGTGGAGTGATTGTATTTTGTACGGCTGGCGGCACTGGTTTGGCGGGACTAGGCGCGTGCCCTTCGCCCTCATCATCCCCAATTATTCGCGCAATTACAGTATTAATCTTAACGCCCGACGTCTCCGCAGGCACAATTATCTCACTAACTACGCCCTCATCAACTGCCTCAATTTCCATTGTGGCTTTATCGGTTTCAATTTCCGCAATGATGTCACCTGACTTTAATTTATCGCCAATTTTTACATGCCACTTCGAAAGGACCCCCTCCTCCATTGTGGGCGATAATGCTGGCATTAAGATATCAATTGGCATAACTTCGAACTCTTCTCTCGAATTATTTATTACAGACTTTGCGGACCATTGCGACAATATCTTCGACTTGTGGCAATGAAAGTGCTTCTAAGTTAGCCGCATACGCAAGTGGAGTGTCCTTTTGGTGAACTCTTGCTGGTGGTGCATCAAGCCAATCAAACGCCTTGTCGATTACTATCGCCACAACCTCGGCCCCAACGCCCATTGGCCCCCAGCCTTCTTCAACACTAACTAAATGATTGGTTTTCATTACTGACGCGACAATTGTTTCGCTATCAAGTGGCCTGATAGTCCTCAAATCTATAACTTCGGCCGAAATCCCAATCGCTTGCAACAACTCTGCAGCTTTAAGCGCATGGCCAACCATGCGTGAATGCGCTGTAATTGTAACATCAGTCCCATCGCGGCGAACTTTTGCTCTTCCAATTGGAACCAAATAATCATCATTATCCGGGACATCAAATTCAGTGCCATAAAGCATTTCATGTTCCAAGAATACAATTGGATTTGGGTCACGAATTGCGGCCTTTAGAAGCCCCTTCGCATCTGCGGCATCGTATGGCGCAATAACTTTTAAGCCCGGTACATTACCATACCACGATGAATAGTCGTGGCTGTGTTGCGCGCCAACCCGGGACGCCGCACCATTTGGCCCGCGAAAAACAATAGACGTCGAAATCTGTCCGCCAGACATATACAAAACCTTGGCCGCAGAATTGATAATATGATCAATCGCTTGCATCGCAAAGTTGAACGTCATAAATTCTACTATAGGCTTTAGCCCAGACATGGCAGCCCCGACCGCAAGGCCCGCAAAACCATGCTCCGTAATCGGTGTGTCTATTACCCGTTTTGGACCAAATTCTTCTAATAGGCCCCGACTGACCTTATATGCTCCTTGGTATTCAGCGACTTCTTCACCAATTAGAAATACGTCTTTGTCGCGCCGCATTTCCTCTGCCATCGCGTCGCGAAGGGCATCGCGGACGGTGGTTCGTGTGGTTGGCCCGTCAAAAACCTCGGAGATTTGAGATGTTACGGTAGGCAAAACAGGTGGCGCTTGCTCTATCGGTTGTACAGGAGCCGGCGTTATGGCGGCGGCGGGTGGTGCCGACAGTGAAGGTGAAGGCAATTTGCCATCACCCTCGCCACGTATCCGCGCAATAGGAGTGTTAACTTTTATTCCAACATCTCCTTCTGAAACTAAAAGTTCTTCCACAACGCCTTCGTCAACTGCCTCAACTTCCATGGTCGCCTTATCAGTTTCTATCTCTGCCAAGAGATCTCCTGACTTGATAACATCGCCAACCTTAACCAGCCATTTAGTCAGGCCACCTTCTTCCATCGTGGGGGAAAGCGCCGGCATAATAATATCAATTAACAAACTCAAACTCCATTTTCACGCTGCCACTTTGTAATAAAGCAAAAGCTTAGTTTCTGTTGCGCGGCTTGGGTCAGCAATATTTTGCCACTACCCCACTTTAACTTACCCTTTTTTCTTTTTCGCTTTGGTAGGTGCTGCAGGGGTTTTTGGGCGAGCCATTGAAGGCGGCGCTAACAAACCGCCAGCCTGCCGATGCAAATTCAGCTGTGTGTTAACCAAATTATACTGACGCTCAAAATTAGTCCGTACCGGAACGAAGATGGCATTTACACCGTCTTGAATTTTGACCTGAAGGTCATCGTAGTCGGAATTCGTGTTTTCGTTTCGGCAGGCGCGATACTCTTCAATTTTGTCCGGCATATGTTGGAGATAATCAACTAATGAGTTGAACGCCGCAGAACCTGAAACCGTCGCGAAGTGATTAACATTAAGTTCGCCAAGGAATGCGCCACATGGGCTTGTATAATTCATATTGTCAACGGGTCCAGCGGTAATGCTGCCAATTTGTCTACCAGTTGGTTTTGTGTAATTTGATACAAAAACCCCGGTTTCTGCAGGTGCCGCAGCCGGGGTCGCCGCGCCCTTTTTCTTCTTTGCAGCGCCGCCACTACCGCCGCTTCTTACACGCTCGGAACCTGCCCTGGCGGCATCACCCAATGCCGTAAAATTAGCGGCTTCTTTCGCGGCTTCAGCAGTTAGATACGCACTTAATTTGCCAGAAATTAAGTCAATATCTCTTCGTGCATTTTCCACCAAACAATCTTCATAATTATCCATGCCTTCACGAATATTGCGAAACCGAATAACTTCTGCTTCCACGAATGCGCGAGATCGACTCTCTTGAATCGCCGCTGCATCCATTGGAAACACATATGCAGGGCAACTTGGAGTATATGTAACAGCATTTGCAAGCCCTGCACTTAGGCTCCCAATATGGCGAGGGATGCTGGAAGCCTTAGGCGCTGGCTCTTGTGCTGCTTGCGCGATTGCGCCACCTGAATAAGCGTAAACGCCAATTGTCGCTGCGGCCAGCGCGCCCATTGCTGCAAAGGTAAGCTTCTTTTTGATACTCATTTTCGGCTCCATCATTCCATTAAATGTTGAACTTTACAAATAGATATCAGTGAGCAATTCATCAACTGATGGCTCCTCACTGGTTTGTGCAAATTCAGCTGCATCAGCAACGATTGCTTTAACTTCTCCATCGATAACTTTTAGATCATCTTCGGTAAATATGCCATTTTCAAGGCCATAATTCCTTATATGGTCGATTGGATCTTGGGTTTCACGTACAATACGTGGTTCATCCTTCGGTCGATATTTGGCGGGATCAGACATTGAATGTCCGCGGTAGCGATAGGTCTTCATTTCAAGCAAATAAGGCCCTTTACCACTCCTTGCATGATTTATCGCTTTTCGCGCAGCATCTCTAACCGCCAGAACATCCATTCCGTCAACTTGCTCGCCCTCAATTTCAAAACTTATGCCCCGTTTGAACAGCTCAACTTCCGCAGACGCCCGTGCAACCGCAGTTCCCATCGCATATTGATTGTTTTCAATTACATAGACGACAGGCAACTTCCACAAGCTGGCCATGTTAAAGCTTTCGTAAACTTGGCCTTGATTAGCCGCGCCATCTCCGAAATATGCCAATGAAACGCCATTGTCTTCTCTGTAACGGTGCGCAAAAGCAAGCCCAGTTCCCAACGACACTTGCGCGCCAACAATTCCGTGGCCACCATAGAAACGCTTTTCACGCGAGAACATGTGCATCGAACCACCTTTGCCCTTGGAGCATCCAGTGGCCCTGCCGGTTAATTCGGCCATAATTTCTCGTGCAGATATGCCCATTGCCAGCATGTGACCGTGATCGCGGTACCCAGTAATAACTGTGTCAGTATCATTCTGCGCAGCCACGATACCAACGATGACAGCCTCTTGGCCGATATAGAGATGGCAGAAGCCCGCTATCAGACCCATGCCATAGAGCTGACCCGCTTTCTCCTCAAAACGCCGTATCAAGAGCATTTGGCGATAATATTCCAAAAGTTCTTCCGAAGACGCAATGTTCTTTGAACTCACCTTTTGAGATGCAGATTTTTTGGCCGCCATTCGCACTCCATTAGCAAAATTTTTGTCGCATTCACCGAAACAGACTGGACTATATGTCATTCCGAATCTATCGACACGAAATAAACTACAATTCCCTTTGCTGGTCGCAATTCTTATCGGAAAACCACTTCACACTTTTCCTAGAAATCCTCTAGCACGATATATGCAGCCAAAAATACCTACAAAACAGTATTTTTTGCATTGTGCATATGCGAAATTTGCGGTTAAGCGATATAAAATCGCGCTAATTCTGTGTTTTTTTCAAAGGTTGTGGTGGGATTTTAATTTCAAAATCAGATGGATTTGCCATATTCATATCTTTAACTGCACGCTCTTCAATGTAATCTGGATCCGCTTTTGCCGAACTAAGTCGCGAGACCGCGTCTTTCAACCTCGCCTTACGTTGCATCAACTCGGTTTTTTCTATTTCCAATGCCTCTGCCTCAACAGTGTATTGGCGCCATGACAACAAACCTTGCTTGCCAGTAAACGCTTGTGCAGCGAAAAATATGACGATTAAAGCAACGACTATCTTAGCGGGTGACAACACCAGCCAGGGCGGTCTTAACCCTGCATTTATTTTGAAAGCCTTGCTTGCTTTTGCCATACGAATTGGTTTTGCCATTAGAAAGAAGTATCGAGAATAAGTGAATAATTTGTTGAACCGAATGTTGCTCAACCTTCATTACCAACTTACGAGCGATTTCATTTCAAGCCAAAAAATGTTTAGCAATCCCGATTTTTGAATTCCTCGAGGCGGATTAAACAGAGGGTGCGCAAATTGCGCTGTCTGATCCCTGTATTGTCCGCCAATCAATTCACACATTTCACGAACTATTTACCGAATTTGGCGCAATGCACCGCGCCCGGCATAAACCGCCTGCAAACCCAACATTTCTTCAATTCGTATCAATTGATTGTATTTGGCAATTCTGTCAGAGCGCGATAATGACCCGGTTTTTATTTGCCCGCAATTGGTTGCTACCGCCAAATCGGCAATTGTCGAATCTTCTGTTTCACCCGATCGGTGAGACATAACTGCCGTATATCCATTGCGGTGCGCCATATCAACAGCGTCCAATGTTTCGGACAAGGTTCCTATTTGGTTGACTTTTACCAATATGGAATTGGCAATTGAATTCTTAATTCCGTCAGCAAGGCGGATTGGATTTGTTACGAATAAATCATCGCCGACCAATTGAATTTTTTTGCCCATTGCGTGAGTAAGAGCGGCCCAGCCATGCATGTCATCTTCCCCCATTCCATCTTCGATTGAATAAATCGGAAAATTGGATGCAAGGTCTTGAAGATAACCAACCATTTGGTCGGATGTAAAAGTCTTACCTTCACCTTTCATTTCGTATTTGCCGTCAATAAAATATTCGGTGGCCGCACAGTCAAGCGCCAAACCTACTTCGTCACCCGGTTTGAAGCCGGCTTTTTCAATTGCTTCCATTATTACGGAAAGTGCCTCATTTGCACTGGCGATATTTGGTGCGAATCCACCTTCATCACCTACATTAGTATTGTGGCCCTTACTTTTTAATATTGCTTTTAGAGAATGGAAAATCTCGCTGCCCCAGCGAACCGCTTCAGCAAAATTGGGTGCCGCCAATGGCATTATCATGAATTCTTGAATATCAATTGGGTTGTCTGCATGTGCGCCGCCATTAATAATATTCATCATTGGAACCGGCAAGACTCGCGAATTAATGCCGCCCACATAATTAAATAGCGGAAGATCAACTGCTTCTGAAGCGGCCCGAGCAACCGCCAATGACACTCCCAAAATTGCGTTGGCCCCAAGTCTCGATTTATTTGGGGTGCCGTCCAGTTCAATCAAAATAGAATCGATTTGGCGTTGATCCAATGCATCAAAACCCGAAAGCGTTTGGAATATCTCACCATTGACTGCATCTACTGCATGCAAAACACCTTTGCCCAAATATCGTGATTTGTCGCCATCGCGTTTTTCAACCGCTTCGTGCGCCCCAGTAGAGGCCCCAGATGGAACCATGGCTCTGCCGTGAGCACCACTTTCAAGCAAAACATCAACTTCAACAGTAGGGTTACCACGACTGTCCAATATTTCACGCGCAATAATATCAATAATAGCAGTCATTTTAAATCCTCAAAAAGTTTGCTTCAGGCGCGTGTTACCAATTGTTTGGCGAAATGAAAAGCAATTATGTTTGTTGCTAGAGCGTTTCCCAAAAAGTGTGAAGCGGTTTTTCGATAAGAAACGCGGCAAGCAAGGGAAGCTAGAGCACCATTTCGATTGGGTCTAAATGGGATATGCTCTAGGAGATTTTCTTTTCACTGGTTTGCCACGCCAAAACCGTGACGCCGAAGAATATAGCGGCCAGAGCCTGATGTGCAACTCCGAAATTTACCCCAATTGGATTAGGAGGCGTGAATTTTGTAAAGACCGTCAATAGCGCGATTCCAAGTGCGCCTTGCGCTGTGCATGTTAGGAGGGCAAGGTTTGCAAGTTTCTGATGTTTGGTTTTAGCTGAAAAGCGATCGCGAAAACGATTAGCCAACAATACAATGAAAATGAAATATGCCATCATGCGGTGATTAAATTGAATTGCCTGGGTGTTATGAGTAAAATTATGCCAAAGAGGACTGAGCAGAAAATAATCTTTTGGCAACCAATTTCCATCAATTTTCGGCCAATCTGAATGTCCGAAGCCGGCGTGAGAGCCTGCGGTAAATGCCCCCAAAATTACTTGAACAAATACTAGGATCAAGGCCAAGCTCCAAAAAATGGATTTAGGACCCGAAGTTTTCTTTGCTATTTTATAACTGCGCGCAAGGAATAATAGCAAACCTAACAGAATGAAGCCCATTCCCAGATGTGCCGCCAATCTATAGGAAGCAACATCGACCATATCGCCGCCTAAGCCTGAGCTCACCATCCACCAGCCAATCAAGCCTTGAAAACCTACTAAAATTGCTACGGCCAGAAGTGGTATAATATCGCGTATACCGATTTTCTTGGCGATCGCGAAGACTATCAATGGAATGATTACTGCTAAGCCTATTACGCGACCCAATATCCGGTGTGCCCATTCCCACCAAAAGATTTGCTTGAACTCGCTAAGTGTCATACCGCGATTTTGCAGCGTATACTCTGGAATTTTCTTGTATAGTTCGAACTCCCTTTGCCAGTCATCCATGTGGAAAGGTGGAATAATGCCACTAATTGGTGACCAATGAACAATCGATAGGCCCGAGTTTGTTAGCCTAGTGGCGCCGCCAACCATAATGATTAGGAGAACCAAAAACGCCACACAATAAAGCCATATCGCGACCGGGTTGTTTTGGGTTTGGGGCTCGGTTTGCAAAATTACTAACTTCCATTAAGTCAAAGTGGTAAAACACTTGCTATTCCTTACAATCACAATCAAAGGATAATCAAGATAAGTTATCATGATAGGAAGTAAAATCGTGAAGCCAACAACAAGACGTGCAATAGCACTTTTGGTCACCTGCACATTCATGCTGATATATGTATTTTTTGCACTTAGCATTGGCAACCTATTTGAAGGCAAGCCTGTCCTGATTAGACTGTTATTTTTTTGTTTTGCCGGACTTTTCTGGGTAATTCCGCTTTATCCTTTGTACAAATGGATGCGGCCAAAGTCACATGAATTAGTGCAGTCAGAGACAGCACCTCTAGTTTCCAGACCAACTAGAAAAAAATAGTTTGAAAATGGTCGGAGTGGCGGGATTTGATCCATCAGCGAAGGCGTGAGCCGAAGCGCCATAAAAACGTGGGTTCGAGGAATAATAAAGTGGTCGGAGTGGCGGGATTTGAACCATCAGCGAAGGCGCGAGCCGAAGCGCCATAAAAACGTGGGTTCGAGGAATAATAAAGTGGTCGGAGTGGCGGGATTTGAACCCACGACCCCTTGTCCCCCAGACAAGTGCGCTACCAAGCTGCGCTACACTCCGACGATTTTGAATTTCCAATATACAAGCTGTTCGTCCGATTCAAGTAGCGGGAATTGATAAAAATTATTGAATCTCAATAATTTTTCCGCTTTCGCGCGCTCGCTTCGCTGCGCGTCCAAAACCTACAGGTTTAGTGAACTCAATTCCCCTTATCTCCCAGACAAGTGCGCTACCAAGCTGCGCTACACTCCGACGATTTTGAATTTCCAATATACAAGCTGTTCGTCCGATTCAAGTGGCGGGAATTGATAAAAATTATTGAATCTCAATAATTTTTCCGCTTTCGCGCGCTCGCTTCGCCGCGCGTCCAAAACCTACAGGTTTAGTGAATTCAATTCCCCTTATCTCCCAGATGAGCGCTCATCCCGGTTGCGTTGCACAAAGTCGAAGTGGCGGGTGATGCGACTAGCTATCACGGTTCAAGCGCCGGTAATCGCAAATCCTTGGCGTTGAAAAACAATATTAGAAATTGACTTAAAGCTGCTTCTCATAGACTTCCAATACCAAATCATGGCCTTTCGTCCAAGTTTCACCGCTATGAATATCCTTCATTGCAATAATCTTGCCCGTCGGTTTATAGCCGCGTCGAATGTAATATTCGATTAGTTCAGTCCGAACAGTAATAACACTGAGGCGCATTTTTTCTTTCTTCCAGAAATTTTTAGCATAATCCTCGGCGTGGCCAAGCAATTGTTTCCCAAGTCCGGCTGCTTGAATATCAGGGTTCACTGCAAACTTGCCAAATTCAACACAATTCTGGTCCAATTCTATACAAATGGTCCCATCAATTTGACCTGACTTTGCATTACGTGCGACGAAAATCCTCGCATTTGTATCTTTCAATACTTCTTCAAGAGCACCCTCTTCAAGCCTATAACCGTCTAATAAATCGGCTTCATGGGTCCAGCCTGCTTTCGCACTTTCCCCGCGATAAGCTGCCTCAATCAGCTTCTTGAGACTAGGAATATCGAGTTCAGTTGCAACTTCGACATAATAGAGACTAGGGTTTTCCATGGCTATTTTCTTGAAGTAGCATCCAAAAGGATTTTTGCTTGTTCAAGCCTTGTCAATGCACGCTGCAATATCGGGCTATCTGCGCTATTTGATTTTTCATTCGAAGATAGGTTCTTCTCAGCTGGTGCTGGCACTAGAAAATCGTCACTCAACGCTTCATCTGCCTCGCCATCAAAAGCAACGCCGCGATTGAACCCTTTTTCATATGCAATGTCCCGCACCGCCTGAATGCCGCGCTCTTTTATGAGTTTTTGCACACCCTTTATGGTAAGACCTTCATTTTGTAAAAGCCATTTCAACCCAATAAGTTGAGCAATGTCTTGTGGCCGATACATTCTTCGCCCACCGCGTCTTTTAAGCGGCTTTAAATGAAGAAACTTCCCTTCCCAAAACCTCAGAACATGCGGTGCAACACCAACTTCCGCGCTAGCCTCCGAAATAGTTCGGAAGGCAAGCGGTGATTTATTGGTACCGCTTTGGTTGTTCAATATTGTCAATTTGGCCCACGCTCTACTCTGGTCCGAAGAATCTGAGAGGGTTTAAATCCCGCCACTTTGCGCGCAGTGATTTTCGCCTCGACGCCGTTCTTCGGGTTTCGTCCTACCCGCGGCTTTTTAGTTCTCACAGAGAAATTGCCAAACCGTGCAAGCTTTATAGTTTGACCTTTTTCAAGAGCGACAACCAAATGTTCTAGCATTCTTTCTAATAATTCGACCCCATCAGTCCGTGACAACCCCAACTCTTGTCCAAGCACATCCACAAGATCTGCTCGTGTTATTGTTTTGCCCATATTATTACCCTCGGTATTTGCGCTAACCCCCAGATTAACGTCAATTTTTCTTTAGATAAACAGAGAATTGACGATAGGTAAAGATGCAATCGCCACCAAATGCACTAAATAAGCGAAATAGCGCATTGTAATTGCATGTTATAATTGAATAAGTGATGCTCCCCAAGTTAGACCACCACCCATTGCCTCAAGCAGGACCAAGTCGCCAGCTTTTATGCGCCCGTCTTTTCGCGCAGTATCAAATGCCAAAGGCACAGAAGCTGCTGAAGTATTTCCATGGATTTGAACGGTCATAATGACTTTATCATCACTTATACCCAATCTTTTAGCCACGCCGTCTAAAATCCGCTTATTGGCTTGATGGGGCACGAACCAATCTATTTGGTCCACAGTCTTTCCGGCCCGTTCACAACATGTCAAAATGGCCTCTGAGATGTTTGTCACGGCGTGCCGAAATACAGCTTGGCCTTCCATACGTAGTTTGCCGACCCGCGAACCACTTGATGCGCCACTATCTACGTTCAGAATATCTGCGTATTTGCCATCTGCTCGCAAAACATTTGCGAGAACACCTTTCCCTTCTGCCTTTGTACTATCCATTGCACGCATCACACAAGCGCCTGCGCCGTCCCCGAATAGAACGCTCGTACCTCGGTCAGACCAGTCCAAAATTCTTGAAAATGTATCGGCACCAACAAGCAATGCATTCTTGGCTTGCCCCGATTTTAGCATAGCGTCCACCACGGCCATTCCATAGACAAAACCAGAGCACACAGCCTGAATATCAAACGCTATTCCCACATTTGCCCCAATTTGCGCCTGAATAAGCGCCGCAGTAGCTGGAAATGTCTTGTCCGGGGTTGAGGTGGCACAAACAATAAGATCAATGTCTTTTGGCGAGATATTGGCGTCCAAAATCGCTGCTTTCGCCGCTTCAACACCTAGACTAGAAGTCGATTCTAAAGGGTCTGCGATGAAACGTGATTCTATACCGGTACGATCTCTTATCCACTGATCTGAAGTATCAATCATTTGTGACAATTCATCATTAGAAACGCTGTTCTTGGGAGTGTAGGCGCCAAAACCCGAAATGACGGAAACTAAAGCCAAAACCCTACCCTTGCCCATCGATAACAGCTTCTTCGAGATTCTTATTCCGAAGTTCAGTCAACCTTGCCACATTTTCTTCAATTGTTTCACGATAATTTGATGCTGCCAATTTCTCTGCAATGCCAATAGCCGCGCAAAAGCCTTTTGCGTCAGTTCCACCGTGTGATTTAACGACGAGCCCATTCAAACCTAAAAATACCCCACCATTTGAAGCTCGCGGGTCGACGCGCTCCTTAAGCCTATTAAATCCATTAAAAGCTAATAAACTTCCGATAATTGATAGAGGGTCCGATTTCAAAGATTCTCGTAATACTTGAGCAAATAATTTGGCAACACCCTCGGCGGACTTTAGCGCTATATTGCCAGTAAATCCGTCTGTTACAACGACATCCGTCGTTCCCATTGAAATATCTGTGCCTTCAACGAACCCATATATTTCCATTCCCAATTGCGAACCATGTGCACGCAATAACCGCATAGCTTCGCGAATGTCTTCATGGCCTTTTACTTCTTCTGACCCGACGTTCAATAGACCGACGCTGGGTTTTTCTTTGTTGTAAAGCGCTTTGGCATAAGCTTCGCCCATTATTGCAAAATCAACTAATTGATCCGGGCTACTATCAACATTCGCACCTACATCAAGAACTACACTAAACCCGCCACGTGGATTAGGCCAAGAGCCAGCAATTGCCGGCCTATGGATTCCGTTGATTGTTCGCAATTGCAAATGTGCAACCGCCATCAAGGCCCCGGTATTACCAGCGGAAACTGCGGCGCTTGCGTGTCCCTGTTTCACGGATTCAATAGCACCCCACATCGAAGTGTCTTTACGCCTCATAGCAAGTGCGGGTTTTGCATCCATCGGCACAGTTTCTTGTGCATGAATAATGGTGACCTTTTCGACAATTCCATATTTTATCGCAGCCAGCCTAACCAATTCTTCATTGCCGTGCAGAATTAAATTTGCACTTGGGTTTTTCTGCAAATAGAAAGAAACCCCTTTTACTATTTCACTAGGAGCATGATCCCCGCCCATAGCGTCAATTGACAAGACGACTTGTTTGTTATCCATATTCACGCCCTTTTTGCCTCATAGGCATTTTTCTAGCACTTTATTTAGGTTAGAACCATAGCCATAGTAAGCAACAATTATTTGACAAACCGGTCTATTCAAAATCCACACTTCTTATGTCTTCGAAAAATGACATGGACTTAGACGCTAAAACCTTGTCAAAGGCGCATATCTCAGTCCTGCCAAAAACATTCAAAGCAATTTTTTCCGACAATTTTTCAATGTCCTTTTCAACGAAACATTGGCCATAACTTATTGCCCTGCCGTAAAAACTCTCTGCTAATTTGCGAATTCTCTTGCCAACGACCATATCACCTGTTCCAAGCTCGCGTAGACCTTGATCAAACGTCTTGAAAATACGGTTGTGGAGCTCTTTTGAAATCGCAACCTCAATTTGGTTTCGCTGTGGCAAACCGCTTATTACAGCTGCGCCAAACAAGGTGAATGCTTCAAACCTACCATCAGGTGTATCTTCAATTTTCTCGTGACCGAAAAGTTCGATATTCCTCGCCTGTGAATTAAGCATTGTGAATAATCTGTCACTTGAGTTTTTGACTTTTTTGCGGTCTATAAAAAATTGACCGATGTTAAATAAGTTAGAAGATAATATATTTTGCATTGCGTTAGTAACTTGAACCTTGTTTGATTGCACGTTAAGTCAATTTTGCACAAATACTGCCTTTGATAGGATTTACAAAAGTGAAAAAACTTCTTCACACCTCTATTTTCATGCTATTTGCCAGTAGTTTCGCAATTAGCGGTTGCGCACCCATTATTGATAGACACGGTTTTATTGCGCACGATGCACGGGCGATCGAAGTCGCGGTTGGAACTGACAACAAGAATTCACTTACTTCGCGGTATGGAAACCCAACCCAAATGGGCGTTTTCGATGAACAAGTTTGGTATTATATTAGTTCCACCCAAAGCCAACGCGCATTTTTTCACGTTAAAACTACCGCCAGAAGCATTACGGCGATATCCTTTGATGATGATGATAGCGTGTCTGAGGTTCGGCAATACGCTGTTAATGACGGCCGAATTATCGACTACCAAGAACGCCAGACACCTACCCGCGGTCGCGAAGTAACATTTCTTGAGCAATTGTTTGGCTCTGTTGGTCGCTCTGCCGTCACATTGCCTGGGCAAGATCCAAATTTGCCAACGGCAGCCGGCGGCCCACGGACACAGTAGGGCACTTTTTACTGTTGCGGCGAGCTGGCGGCTTGGCCTTCATTTTCGATATTTGCATTAAGATCGACAACAATTGGTTCATCAACAGCCACTTTTGCCGGAGTGTTCTCAACGGCTTTTGCGGTGCCCGCCCGCCCTTTTGGAATATTAGGACCCGGGGCTTCGGTTCCATCGGCATAGACCCAGCGATTCGTATTTTGTGATATGGCAATCGAATCTTTAGGCGCGAAACCTTGGCTGCCGTCACTAAGGCTAACTATATACCACCAAATGCCAGCATTTGTTTGCCCTAACACGCGAACACTTTCGCCTTGGCTGAGAGTTCTTATGATACGCGCATTTTCAAATGGTGTCGCTTGCACATTAACGATTGTGCGGGCATTTGCCACTGCGCCATTTTCTTGATCGGCGAATCCCTCGGCGTTGCCTTGTCTGTCGTCATCTGGCGAAGTAAATCGTGCGAGGATAAACGCAGTTACATCGCGACCTAATGGAATCCGAAGCCATTCTTCGCCTTCGCTTCTGATTTGACCGTCAGCAATGAGCCTCGTCCCTCCATCAGCCACACCAATAATGTTCCCGCTCAAGGAAGGATATGCCCGCAAATGGATGTTGGTTGTTGTAACGGTTCTTTGATTGATCGTATTTATGCCATTTAGATTAACCACCGTATTGGCTAAGACCAAGTCTGCCGCTTCTACATAGCCCGTTTCACCGTCAATCGTCCTGACTTCTGCCCAATTTTGGTTGCTTGGCCCGACAAACACTCGCCCTGTTAGTAAAGAACCATCTTTAAGTATTGATTTTACTGAGGACTTTGCATCGGCAGCACTGCGCAACTCCGAAGCTCCAACAGTAAGATAGGATTTAAAAGCGTTATTCGAGTCTGATCTCGATCTATCGAAGTCACCTAGAAGCCGAATACCGAAAAACGCTAATATGATAACGACTGACAAAGTAATAACCAACGGCAATGGAACCGGCGATTTTTCGGTAAGGGCGCTTAATCTATCAAGCAAAGACACTGGCAGTTGTGATGATTTATTCTTGGTCATTGCGCCTTCTCAGTTAACTCCACGGGCAGTAGAAGATGAAATCCAACCATCAATACCAAACCGACTGTTCTTTACATGATACCAAGTTGTTCCATCAAGACTTTGAACCTCGTCAACGCGCATTACCATTCCACGCTCTGCACGCCCAATTATTGTATCAGATGATACCACTGGCTTTGAGCGAATATTTGCCTGCGGTGATACGATAATTACGTTTTCACCTTCTGTTACCAATTCATTTGCATCGACTGTTTTGCTCTCTTCAAACTGGCTTGGAACTGGCTCTGGGAGCGGCGGTGGCGGTGACGTAGACAGCAAACTACCGCTTAGCCATCCTATACTCCCATTGGCCAATTTGACTCTATACCAAGTTTTATTGTCAACAATCCGGCTAGCAGTCGCAACAAGTTGTTGCCCGCGAGTTGCCTCGGTAATACGCGTCGCATTGACACCCGCTTCAGCGCGAATATTTGCCCTGTTTGAAGTAACATAAAAGGTTTGCGCAGGTATCTCTGAAACCTCTGAGAACATTGGAAGCGATAACGCTCCATCGGCAGGTGGTATTTCGTTAACAATCGGACCTGAAATAATCGCGAGGTCAGAATCACCGCCCAATGATTCAATGTCAGACTGATGTACGAATCCCGATTGAGTAGACTGATTTGGCATCGTTATACGTGCCCAAGCAATATTATCTTTCGTAATAAGGCCAGTTACGTCTACAACAACACCTGAAACAAGTGTCCCTATTTCGTTTGCGGATTCATCTGGACTAGCCTTTACGCTCAAATTATTTTTGATTCGTGCAACTTTTGTGGGATTAAGTGTTTGAATGTTTGCGGCGTCGCCCAAAATTGTTTCTGCGCCGTCACTATTATTTCGGTCCGGATTAAAAGCAAATTTAAGACCTAGGAAAACAAGCGCACCCAATATCACGATAATCGCGATATTTCTTGCCCATTCAAGACCAGAGTTAGACGGCACATATTCATTATCATAAGAAGCAGGGTCGACGGCAGGCTGCGTAGATGCGTTGTTTACTGTTGGTTTTGGAGGCGCCGACTGTGCCGCATTGATCTCAGGCTCTATAGATACAAGCGCCAGCGGTGCGCCGCATTCAGGGCACAAACTACCCATGCCAGCATAGGGAAGAAGCTCAGCACTCTGGGCCAATTTGCACTTTGCAGGACTATTTGAACAACGACCTTTTTTTAACATTGGGAATACCTTATTTAATAAGACAAGAATTCTCGTGCCGTATTCTCACATTTTGTTCAAATTAGGTCAAGAAAACAAAAACAATGGCATGCACTGAGAAAATCTCAATACATGCCAAGGTTATTGTATTCTATGCTTTATTGTAAAAACTATGAATGAGCCAAAACTGCTAATAATAGTAGTGCCACAATATTAGTAATTTTGATCATCGGATTGACGGCAGGGCCAGCTGTGTCTTTATAGGGATCACCCACGGTGTCGCCTGTTACCGATGCCTTGTGAGCCTCCGAACCTTTTTCATGTTTAACGCCATCTTTATCGACAAAACCGTCTTCGAAAGATTTCTTGGCATTATCCCATGCGCCACCACCAGAAGTCATCGAAATCGCCACAAACAGGCCATTTACGATAACGCCCAATAGCATGCCGCCAACCGCGGCAAATGCTTGTTGTTTGTCAGCAACTAAATTGACTGCAAAGAACAACACAACCGGCGAAAGCACTGGCAGAAGTGAAGGAACTATCATCTCCTTAATCGCAGCTTTAGTAAGAATATCCACTGCACGACCATAGTCTGGCTTTGCTTTATATTCCATAATACCCGGAATTTCGCGGAATTGGCGTCTCACTTCTTCAACAACTGAACCAGCCGCACGGCCAACTGCTGTCATAGACCAGCCACCAAATAAATACGGCAAGAGACCACCAATCAACAAGCCAGATACGACATATGGATTGGTAAGATCAAAAAGACCTTCAACTTTTATGCCAGCGAAGAACGGGAAACTTGCAGGGTCAGAGCTAAAATGCTTCAAATCCTCAGTGTAAGCAGCAAAAAGAACCAGTGCGCCCAAACCTGCAGAACCAATGGCATAGCCCTTGGTCACAGCCTTAGTGGTATTTCCAACTGCATCTAGGGCATCTGTAGTTTTGCGTACTTCTTTTGGTAGGTCAGCCATTTCAGCAATACCGCCTGCATTGTCTGTTACCGGGCCAAACGCGTCTAGCGCAACAATTATTCCGGCAACGGAAAGCATTGAAGTAGTCGCAATCGCTATACCAAATAAACCCGCTAAGCTATAAGTTGAGATAATACCAGCAACAATTAGCAAAGCTGGCAAAGCGGTTGATTCCATCGCAACTGCCAGACCTTGAATTACGTTCGTACCATGACCAGAAATTGACGCCTGGGCCACAGAACGCACAGGTGCATAATTAGTCCCCGTATAATACTCAGTAATCCAAACAATTAGCGCGGTCACAATTAGGCCAACTATACCTGCAAGGAAAAGCTCCATTTGGGTGATGGAATCACCCGCAGTAGTAGCAATTTCGGCTGGCATAAAGTTCATTATGATACCATAAAGCCCAACAGCAGATAAGGCACCAGCAACCACCAAGCCTTTATACAAAGCACCCATAATGTTTTGGCTCTTACCTAATTTCACAAAATAAGTACCAATAATTGATGTTACAATTGCCATTGCGCCAATTGCCAACGGCAATGCCATCATCACTTCTGCGCCAGAAGCGCGGAAAAATATCGAAGCTAAAACCATAGTCGCAACCAAGGTAACAGCGTAAGTCTCGAACAAATCGGCAGCCATACCAGCACAATCACCAACATTATCACCTACATTATCGGCAATTGTCGCAGGGTTCCTTGGATCATCTTCTGGGATACCTGCTTCAACTTTGCCCACCATGTCACCACCGACATCGGCGCCTTTAGTGAAAATGCCGCCACCTAATCTTGCAAAAATCGATATTAGTGATGCACCAAAACTAAGTGCAACCAAGCTATCTATCACAATGCGATCGGTGACTTGATTTCCTAGAACGGAAGTCAAAACTGCATAATATCCAGCAGTGCCCAACAAAGCCAACCCTGCCACTAGCATACCAGTAACAGCGCCGGATTTAAAAGCTATATCAAGCCCTCCAGCTAGGCTTTTTCTCGAAGCCTCAGCTGTACGAACGTTTGCCCTAACAGAAACCAACATCCCAATGTAGCCAGCAAGGCCAGACAAGACCGCACCAATAAGGAAACCAATTGCAGCCAATGGTCCAAATAATAAAAACAATAATACAAATAATACTGCGCCAACAACACCAATTGTTGTATATTGCCTATTAAGATAGGCGTTTGCGCCCTCTTGAATTGCGGCAGCGATTTCTTGCATTTTTTGCGAGCCAGCACTTGACTTTAACACGCTTTGAATAGTGACCGCGCCATAAATAATTGCGATTATTCCCGCAACAATGGCTAAAGACACCCCTGTAATACTCGAACTCATGTTCTCTCCTACCCTTTATGGCCTGCTGCTATAGAAAACATATCGCTTCAAAGAATTTCGCTGAGATTGGATTCCAGTTCAACAAAAAACTATCCAATTGAAACAATAATATACTTGCAGTGCCCCCTGAAAATTGACTTCCCTTGAGCATAGTTTTTAATCTGGCGCAATGAAAAAGCGCTGAAAAACTGTTTGCAACAGCAATTTTCAGTCCTTGAATTTCGAGAAGGCGTTAAAAAAACTCGGAAAAGAGCTATCTCATCATCTCAGGATTTACAACTTCGATCCTCGTAACCCTTATTCCTGGTATCGAAGATTGAACAATTGGGTGTAATTGGCGAGCAAATGCCATTACATCAAACCTTGGGTTAGATCTATCCTGCAGGATGGGAGCCCGCGAGGTTGCACGAACAATGCTGTCTTTAATAAGGAAACTATTGGCCCGAATTAGGTTTGCACTTCTGTCATCCGCAGCATAAACAGTAATGTTCATGAACGCGTAATTCACCAACCGACGACCATTGCTAACCGGGACAACCACCCCGGTTATTTCAACGCTCAACGGGTTTGCCATTGCCCCTTCCTTCTTTGGAGCGGCGGCGTAAAGACTATCAGGACTGGCAGTAAAAATAGCGCATAGTGCGACAATCGATAAAATTATGGCGGCTTGCCAATTTGTTCGGGGTTTCATTATGTTCGTCATAATATACGCTCCCACAAACTGGTAAATGATTTCTATATAGTTCCTTGAAATTGATGCTCATGTGAGAGTTTTGACGGCAAAGCGATGTTGTTACCCTCGAAGCATAGGCTTAGCCCCTTGCCTTTTACGCACTTACCAATTTCCGTAATATAGACTTTTTCCCTTTTGGCTTCCGCCACCAAATCTGTGAGATTCTTTGGGCTAATAGTAAAAAGAGCTTGATAATCGTCACCAAAGGAGAAAAGTTCTAGGAGTGCGGGAAGCCGAGTATTATCGCCAATCCAATGAATAGTTTCGGAGGAAATCGGTACGTCATTCAATTCGACCTCAATGCCTAAGTTCGAACAGACAGCCATTTTATGTGCATCACCAAGTAGTCCATCAGAGATATCAATGCTAGAATTCGCATATTTGGCGATGAGTTTTCCAATCGCAATCGGCGGAAGTTCTGGCACTCGATAGTGGGCCACTGATTGCGGAAATTTTGAAAGGTCAGCCTTCCCCAGTAGGGCGTTTAGCCCAATTAAGGCGTTGCCAATATCACCGCTCACAAAAACTAAGTCACCAACACTCGCGCCGCTTCGATATATTGGTTCCTTGCCATACGGTCGCCCTAATATTACTAAACTCGCCACCATTGGGCCATTTGTTGATGTTGTATCGCCACCAAGTAAGGGGACCCCGACGCAAATACTACCCAATTCCTCGCCTAATGCACTGGCAAACTCTTTCTGCAATTGCGTTGTGACATTGTTTGGCCAAGCGATGTTCAAAAAAACCCCGATTGGGATGCAGCCTTTTGATATTATGTCGGAAAGATTTACCCGTACTAGTTTCCGCGCGACGCTTGAAATCGGGTCATTTGGAAGAAAGTGCGTACCTTCAACTAGGGTATCGGTGGAGATCGCCAACCCGCTTTTGTGTGGTTGCAAATATGCAATATCATCAAGCAAGCCTCTTGCTGATGGGTCGCCCAACGTAGATCCCCCAAACAGCTGATTGATTGAGTCGAATTCGTTCATGCGTGTTTATATCATTATTGCGCTTCGCGCGCGAGATCTGCTTTGGTTTCCTTAGCAATTTTATCAAGAATGCCATTAACAAAACCTGCTTCCGGGCCTTCGTGAAACGCAGCAACAATACCCACATATTCATCAATAATAACTGCAATTGGCGTTTCCAAGCAATTAAGCAATTCATATGTTGCCAGTCGTAATGATGCGAGGGCGATTGGGTCAATTCTTTCCAATGTCCAACCACTGGCTAATCTGGCACTTAGTTGTGCGTCAATCATTATGTGGTCTTCAATCGTGGACTTTACTAAAACTTTGAAGAGATTGGTATTGGCAAAAGTTTTGTCGATTATCTTTTCATCATCACTTAAGCGGTATTTCAAGAATTCTTGCAAAACTTTTTTGCCGGCTTTCCCAGTTAATTCAACTTGAAACAACGCCTGTACTGCAGCCAACCTTGCACCACGATTTGCAATGATTTTAACCGAATTTGCATGCTTCTTTTTTGGTTTGTCGCCCAATTAAATTCCGCCCATATTCAGCCGTTTTCGTACTTCAATAAAATTCAGACAAGCGACCGCGGCTTCTTTACCCTTATTTCGGCCAGTTCGGGAAGCACGTGCAACAGCTTGGGCTTCATTTTCTGTTGTAAGGATACCGTTTCCTATTGCTATTCCTTCAACAGTCATTGCCATTATCGCCCTTGTGCTTTCATGGCCAACTATTTCATAGTGCGACGTCTCACCTCTTACTACCGCACCAAGCGCAACATATCCGTCATAGGATCTTCCTGTGGGCCTATGGCCAGCGCGCTCCGCTGCGCCAATTACTGCGGGTATTTCTAGGGCCCCAGGCACAAGCACAACCGAGTGATTCGCACCGGCTGCATCAAGCGCTTCGGCCGCCCCCGCGACAAGCTCATCTGTGATATGGCGATAATAATCACCCGCTATAATAAGGATATTGATAGGCTCTGGCGTCATCGTGACTTCCCTTTGGCTGTTGAAGCACGATATTACCTAAAATTAGTGAACCAAAAGTTGTTTTTTATGATTTAGGTGGAATTACATTAGTCTTCTAGTTTACTTTGGATTGCAACCATTTCTTCTTCGACAAATTTACTGAAATCCTCTGGTTTTTCAAACTCGCGATAAACCGAAGCATAACGTACGTAACCAACCGGATCCGTTACCGCAAGGCGACGCATAACTAACTCACCTATCTTTTGGCTTGCAAACTCAGTATCGCCCAATTGCTCAAGTTCCCTAACGATTGAAGTAATCAATTGGTCGAGTTTGTCATCACCAATGTCACGTTTTCGAAGTGCAATTGACAATGACCGATGCAATTTATCGTGATTAAACAACTCCCTTGACCCGTCTCTTTTAACAACCTTCAACTCACGCATTTGTATGCGTTCAAAAGTCGTAAACCGGCCACCGCATTGCGGGCATTGCCTGCGCCTTCTTATTGTAAAACCATCATCTGCTGGCCTTGAATCTTTGACTATTGTGTCAACGCAACTACAGAACGGACAATGCATTACAATTCTCCAAGCTAATAAATGGGGAATCGCCCACAAAGGTTGACCACTTCGGTACGAACCTTCTCTTCAATTTGCGCATCGCCTTGAGGTGATTTTGCCAACCCATCAAGAACTTCCACGATCTTTTCGCCTACCCATTTGAATTCCGAAGTACCAAGCCCTCGTGTAGTACCCGCTGGGGAACCTAATCTTATCCCGGAGGTTATCGTCGGCGGCGCGGGATCAAATGGGACACCATTCTTATTGCAAGTTAATCCAACTCGCTCCAAAGCACTTTCCGCATCGCGTCCAGTAAGGCCTTTTGGCCGCAAATCCACCAGCACAACGTGCGTGTCCGTCCCGCCAGAAACCAAGTCATAACCACCGGATTTAATGGTTTTGGCTAAGATATCGGCATTCGCGACAACATCCGCTGCATATTGCCTAAATGAAGGCTGCAATGCTTCATAAAAAGCGACTGCCTTCCCAGCAATTACGTGCATTAAAGGCCCGCCTTGAATACCTGGAAAAATCGAAGAATTAAACTTCTTGCCCAAATCTTCATTGTTTGAGAGAATCATGCCGCCGCGCGGGCCACGTAATGTCTTATGAGTAGTTGTAGTAACAACATCGGCGTATTCAGTTGGATTGTCATGCGCGCCGCCTGCTACCAATCCCGCGAAATGCGCCATATCCACCATGAAATACGCACCGACTTCATCGCAAACCGCGCGAAACTTTGCAAAATCAATCTTGCGCGGATAGGCCGAGCCGCCCGCAATTATCAGTTTAGGCTTGCACTCTAACGCAATTTCACGCATTCTTGAATAGTCAATTAAGTGGTCCGCCTGCCCGACACCGTAAGGAACAGGATTAAACCACTTTCCTGATTGGTTAACTTTAGCCCCATGCGTAAGATGCCCGCCCGCCGCTAGGTCCAGCCCCATGAAGGTATCGCCTGGGCTCATCAGTGCCATGAACACAGCTTGGTTAGCTTGGGATCCGGAATTTGGTTGGACATTCACATATTTGCAATTAAATAGGGCTTTGGCACGCTCCCTTGCCAAATTCTCTACAACGTCAACAAATTCACAGCCGCCATAATATCTCTTATCTGGGTAACCTTCGGCATATTTGTTAGTCAGAACTGATCCTTGCGCCTCTAAAACCGCTTTGGATACGATGTTCTCCGAGGCAATTAGCTCGATACCATTTTGCTGGCGGCTTAGCTCGTTATTTATGGCATCAGCCAATTGAGTATCAATAGTACGTAAGTCGGCCGAAAAGAAATTAGTGGGAGTAACCATAAAGATAATTGTTCCTAATAGGTATAAAGCGAGTGTTTTCATTCCTTTAACGAAAGTCGCGTGAAAAGCAAAATGGGAAATGTATAACCAAGCTCTGTTTGAAGTTTGTTGCATATTGTGGACGTAGTGTTTTTACTTGCGCAAACTGTAAAACTGAGATAGTAATACCCGTGAGTAGCATGGCTTTGCACGCGTTTAAATACGCTAATTTTAAGGTTTTAAGGAATTGGATAATATTAAGAGCGGTCCCGACTTGAAAGAACTAACAACAAGAATTGTTAGTGCCTATGTTGGTGCGAACCAAGTTGCGGCGCACATGTTGCCTGACTTGATCGCTGCAATCTATTCTTCATTGGCGGGTTTGGGGAACGGAGCACCTAAGGTTTCGAATGAGAAAGCAAAGCCAGCCATAAGTGTCGCTAAATCGATTTCTGATGATTATATAATTTGTTTGGAGGATGGAAAGCGCTTGAAAATGTTAAAGCGCTATTTGCGGTCGAATTTCTCTATGAGCCCAGAAGAGTATCGGAAGAAATGGAATCTACCCCCAGACTATCCTATGGTTGCGCCGAATTATGCCAAACGCCGATCTGAATTTGCAAAGCAAATTGGGCTTGGCCGTGGCGTTAGGGGCAAAGTCTAATCCTTACCCGTTTTTTGCAATACAAACCGCAATTTATTTGTCGCTAATTTCATCTGATCCGATCTTGCCGCATTCGATGGCGTTGTTACGGATATTTCTACACCAGTCAGCGCATCAATAGCGCGTACTTGGGTGTAATCACCCAAAGTTCTGAATTCAAAAAATACTTCGCGCTTTTCCATAAGCGGAAATTGCCCAATTGCCAAACGAAACGCAAGCGCGAAATAATCAGCGCCTTGAAGTGTCTACTTAAAATATGCAATTTTAGCGTCTGCAAAACTTAAAATATTACAACATTTCTTCGCTTTGTCTTTTGAAAGCGACTAATTGTTCTTCAAACGACGTTATAGGTTAACTTATCACTATTGCCGAGAGCGGTACCTTCAGTAGACTTATTAATCACCTCTAAAACTGCTTTAACCAAAGCATCACACAAAGCATTGGTGTGCAATGGACTAGGCGTGAATCGTAGACGCTCAGTCCCGCGCGGCACAGTCGGATAGTTTATTGGTTGAACATATATTCCATGCTCACTTAGCAATTCATCAGAAATGGCTTTGCACAGAGCCGCATTGCCAATCATAAGGGGGACAATATGACTAGTTGAAGTTTCCATCACAGCCAGCCCAGCGCGTCTAAACGCTTCCTTCAAATATTGGGCTTGTTCTTGATGCTGTTTTCTAAGCTCTCGGCCTATTTCGGTACGGAGCAGCTTTATACTCGCGACAGCGCCGGCGGCCAAAACTGGCGCTAGTGACGTTGTAAAAATGAACCCTGGCGCAACTGAACGTATCGCATCAACAATTTTCGACGAAGCAGCGATATAACCACCCATGACACCAATGGCCTTACCCAAGGTGCCTTCGATAATATCAATCCGGTGTGCCAAGCCTTCGCGTTCAGCAACACCGCCACCGTTTTCCCCATAAAGGCCCACTGCATGAACTTCATCTAAGTAAGTGAGTGCGTTAAATTCGTCAGCTAACTCAAGAATTTCACTAATCGGCGATATATCACCGTCCATTGAATAGACGCTTTCAAAAGCAATAAGTTTCGGGGAATTTTGCGGGCTATCTTCCAATAACTTGCGCAAATGATCAACGTCATTATGCCTGAAAACCCTCTTCTCGCACCCTGAACGTCTAATACCTTCTATCATCGACGCATGGTTCGAAGCATCAGAGTATACGATGCAGCCCGGCAAAATTCGCGAAATAGTTGCCAATGTCGCATCATTCGCAACATAACCAGATGTAAACAACAATGCAGCTTCTTTGTTGTGCAAGCGCGCGAGCTCTGCCTCAAGCTCAACGTGATAATTTGTTGTGCCAGAAATATTACGAGTGCCGCCCGCCCCTGCGCCGACATCTTCGATGGCGGCATGCATTGCCTGCATTACTTCTTGGTTTTGCCCTTGGCCCAAATAATCGTTCGAACACCACACGACAACGTCTTTGACGCCGTCTTCAGTTTGCCACCGTGCATGCGGAAAATCACCTTGATTGCGACGCAAGTTTGCAAAAACACGGTAGCGACCTTCTTTGCGAATATCCTTGACTGCTGCCTCAAAGGCATTTTCATAATTCATGCAAAATTGGCACCCTCTTTGGCGCCCTCCCAAATGCTTCTTCCATGGCTTTAATCACCACCAAAACATACATTTGGTCAAAGTGAAATGAGCCTAGGCAAATTGTCGCATCTAAATAACGCGGCATGCTGGTAGGCGCAATCCCTTCAATAATGCTTCTTACATGCGAAACTTTATTTGGTCATGCCAAAATCGTTCAAGCCGTGTCAACATCTTCGAAGCTGTTTCAAGTTGTACAGTATCAACCCCGCCAACCGGCCCAATTGTATTAGCATGCCTAGTAAACATTGAATCGAGTTTCTCACGTACAGACAAGCCTGTCGCTGTAAGTCGAAGCTTTATTTGCCTCTTATCGAAATTGGATTTTTTACTCTCTACATATTTTAGGTCGTGCAGTTTCTTCAAGTTATACGAAACATTCGACCCAAGATAAAAGCCCTTTGTGCGCAATTCGCCTGCAGACCATTCTTCAGCGCCGATATTGAAAATCAATAATGCTTGAACCGGGGTAAGGTCTTCATGCCCAGAACGGTCGAGATCATCTTTGACCACATCTAATAATTGCCGATGTAAGCGTTCAACCACTGATAACGCGTTTTTGTATACCGCAATTTGGCTTTCTTTGCTTATGGCCCCATTCGGACTTCCCCCGATATAGTCACCACTATATTGTGTGCCAATAAAACTGGCATCTCGTTCTTTTGTTACCGCACTCATATTATACCCCTGTCAAATTCTTCGACAATTTGAGTGAAGTTATAATAAAAAGTCTAATATCCGTTTAATTGTGCGTTTACTATTGCCTAAGCATGTTTATTATACCTGAAAAGTCTTTAGTATTACCTGCATTTACTATGTATTTACTATAAAGTTCTTTCGATATCTGTGCCATAATAGGTTCAAAGCCATTTTTGTGCGCCTCCTCTAAGGCCAAGCAAACATCTTTCAACATTAAACTTCCTGCGAATCCATTTTCAAAATCTCTGTTTACTGGTGCGCTCGGGACTAATTCTTTAATAGGAGCGTAAGACGTTAACGACCAATTTTGACCTGAGGATTTACTAGCAATTTCGAAAAATAATTTGGTATCCAGGCCCAATTTTTCCGCCAGGATAAGAGATTCGCAAGTTGCAATCATCGAGCTTGCCAAGAGCATATTATTACATAGCTTTGCCGCCTGCCCGGATCCAGCGTTACCAGCGTGAATTACAGCCTTGCCCATTTCGAGTAATATTGGTTGCACCTTTACAAACTGTGTTTCGTTTGCGCCGACCATAAAAGTCAAAGCACCATTCGCTGCCGCAGTCACGCCGCCGGAAACTGGCGCATCGACAAAGTCGAATCCATTGCTCTTTGCAATTTCATTGAACTGTCTTGCATCACTTACGCCTATTGTTGAACAGTCAATAAGAAATGCCTCTTGCGCCGCATGCTTTAAAATGCTGTCACTACCAAAATATACATCTGATACAATTTTGGTATTCGGCAACATCGATATAACCGTGTCAGCTTGTGATACTGCTTCACCGATTGATGTGGCACGCTTGCAACCTGCAGCTTCCGCTCTCGAAACGGCATTGGTATCAAGGTCATAAGCCGTTACTAAATGACCTTTTTGTGCCAATACTGCGGCCATTCCCGAACCCATGGCACCTAGGCCAATAAAACCTACTTTTGCCATTATTTCCCCCCGTATTTCAAAGGTGTCCATTCGTCATATTCGATGAGTGGCGCGAAAAGATTGCTAATAAAATCAGGATTTACATCTTCAATAGTTTTATCGTTCCATATTGGCTTCAAGTCTTTATCAATAAGAACTGCCCTTACGCCTTCTTGAAAATCGTGGAGTGATATCACACGGGTACTTAGGCGATATTCCATCGCCAGGACATCTTCTAGGCTTGCCATTTCATTGCCGCGTCTCAATTGTTCAATTGCCAATACTAAGGTTTGCGGCGACTTTGTTTTCAACAAGGCCAGTTGCGATTGCGCCCATATGTCATCACTTTGTGATAACGAAGCAAAAATATCTCGCACATTGTCAAAACAAAAATGGGTTGCAATTTGTTTCTGATTGGCGACACTTAACAAATCCAAATCGCCTGCTGGTTCGGCGTATTGGTTTAAAACTTCCTCTATCGCACCTTTGGATAATTCCGGCTCATTAAGAATAGCGTGTTTAACTGCCGGTAAGTTTTCCGATTTCACAAAATGTGTAGCTATGCCAGCTTCTAAACAATCAGCGGCTCTAATCCGTGCGCCGGTTAACGCCAAATATGTGCCAATTCGTGATTTTAATCTAGGCAAAAACCAACCACCGCCAACATCTGGCAAAAGCCCAATTCCGGTCTCTGGCATAGCGAAAATCGTGTTTTGTGTCGCAACGCGAAAAGTTCCATGTATCGACAAACCAACACCACCGCCCATAGTTATACCGTCCATGAACGCCACATATGGAATAGGATAATTGGCAATTAAGTGATTGGTCTGATACTCGGCATGGAAAAAAGCCCTCGCCGCATCTCCATTTGTTGCCCCGCTTTCACGGAGCATCGCAATATCACCGCCAGCACAAAACCCACGGCCCACCGCATGTTCCACCATTACTGCTTTTAAGTGTTTCAGTTTAAGCCCATCGACCAACGTCGATCTCAACGCACTCACCATTTCAATATTTAATGCATTGATGGCTTCTGGTCGGTTCAATTTTATTGTGCGAACTTTGCCGCCGTTATCACCGCATGGGGCATCAAAAACTATGATTTGCTTAGAATCAATTGTCATAAAAGCTACCCATTGTTGTTGCTATTTAAGGCGAGGTACGCGTGGCTGGCAAAATCAGAAAACAAACCGTCGACACCAAGCGCAACGAATTGCTGATACTCTTTTATAAAGTCACCGTGAACAATAGGACTATATTCCTTATCTCTAAAATCGAAAATTCTTGCTTCGAATGGTAGAAAATAATTCTCAGAACGAAAAGTCCATGGGTGCACCTTAAGACCCGCAGAATGAGCCATTGAAATTAGATTAGTAGGATTCAGCGAACGGCCTTCACTGTCTCTTGGGATAATCATTGATTTTTGAGGCCCAATACCAAAAGCATATTTTGCAATGTCGGACAGCCCTGTTTCGGTAATCATGGCCTGATAAGTAGTAACTGAGCCTGCCTGAGTGTCCCATGGCCCGCCATCTTCACTCAACAATTGAATTAGTTTGATTTGAGTTTTGCCCGCCAATTGTCGAAGATTTTCCACCTCGAAACTTTGGATAAAAATCTGCGCAGACGACGAATTAAGCCCATATCTATCGCACAATTCCAACAGTGGAGCGTCAAATTCAAACCCAATTGATTTGAAATAAGATGGGTGCTTGGTTTCAGGGTATACGCCAATTTCACGTTGCTTTTCGCGCGACTTATTAGCCCTTAGTTCAAGCAATTCCTCAAACGTCGGTATTTCGAACTGATTATCATAATCAGTGTTTTGTGGGCGAAGCGGTGGCAACCGTTCCTTGCAACGTAAAGTCTTGAGTTCCCCCAAAGTGAAGTCTTCAGTGAACCAGCCGGTTAAAGTTTCGCCGTCAATGGTCTTCGTTACTTTGCGATTTGCAAATTCCGTTTTACTGGCGACATTTGTTGTGGTCGAGATTTCATTTTCGTGTCGGCAAACTAGGTGCCCATCTTTCGTGAAAACTAAATCTGGCTCAACAAAATCGGCGCCCATTTCAATGGCTAATTCATACGCTGCTATTGTATGTTCCGGCCGAAAACCAGACGCACCACGATGGGCAATTATAATTGGTTTGGTTGGCATTTATTGTTACTCCAAAGTCGCTGCCTAGATAAGATATCAGGGTTCGCGGCGATTGATATAGCCTGGTTCAGCTTGTGACAAAAGCGCACACCCACATAACCAATATCCTTTATTTAATGGAGTTTTTTGCAATTGTATTCAGCCATAGCTCGCAGGCAGTCCTTTGGTTTAATCCTTCTTAAACATTAGTATTTAATCCTTCTTGTGAATTCAACTTGGGTTTTCAAAGAGAATCGCAATGAACATCTTATCTTTCGGCGCAAAAAGCAAAAAAACTGGCCTTAAAGCAACTAGTCGTAAGTTCCATACGCATGTAAAGCCCACGGGTTTTGAGCGTAAAATGAAACCTGACGAGCTTATTGTTTCTAAGACTGATCTAAAGGGCAATATTACTTATGCCAACGACACTTTCTACAAAATGGCGTCTTTGACTGAGCAAGAGTCAATTGGCGCACCCCATTCGATAATTCGTCATCCCGATATGCCGCGATGTGTGTTTAAGTTCCTATGGGATAGGATTTCGACTGGCACTGAAACATTTGCTTATGTGCTCAATTATGCCGCCAATGGCGACCATTATTGGGTTTTTGCCCATGTTACACCGACTTATGATGCCGACAATATTCTTATTGGTTATCACTCCAACCGTCGTGCACCTGATGAAAGCGCAATTGCAACAATAAAGCCAATTTACGCGCAATTACTTGAAATCGAAAAAAGCCATGCAAATGGCAAAGAAGGCATGGCGGCATCTCTTGCCGCATTAGTCAAAACTCTTGAGGATGCAAATACAGATTATGACCGCTTCATCTTCTCTCTCGCAGCTTAAATTCACTTTTTCAATTGCTGCTGTCTGTGCCTGCTTTGCAATAGTCGGTATGGCGGCCAATATCACGATTTTGACATGGGCAGGGTTATTTATCGGACTTGGCGCGACAATTTTCTCATTCGTCCTTTTGCAAAGGCTAATTCACGGTATCAACACGATAAAAAACACCTGCGAAAAAGCCGCAAAGGGCGATTTGGAACCGCGTGTTATTTTGCTCGATGATGGTGGGGCGTTAAAAGAGCTCGCCGGTAGTGTAAATCACGTGTTGGACATGTCAGATGCTTTCGTCCGCGAGGCGAAAGCAGCGTTTGGCGCTGTGCAAACAGGTAATTTTCATCGCCGCATTATTGAACGTGGCATTCTCGGCACTTATGGCCAAGCAGCACGGACGGTGAATTTGGCGCTTGGAACAATGGATAGCCGTTTCACCCAATTTGGCGACCTTGTTGATGGCGCGGAATTAACCACCAATGAAGTTTTAGGTCGTTTCATTGTCGCTTCATCGAGCCTTAGCAATGATTCAAATCAAATGATTGAGGCAAATTGTCATGCTGAAACTGGGGTTTCTGTTATTGGTGAAAGCGCTGCCGCGACCACGACTGACGCGCATTTTGTTGCAGCGTCCGCCGATAATTTGAGCAATACATCAACCCAAATCGACGAACAATTAGATTTATCGAGAGATTTAAACGAAAGCGCGACGTCGCAAGTATGTGAAACTAGACAAGCCATGAACGAGCTTTCAATCGCAACAACCGAAATTGCGCCAATCGCCGAGATAATACGCAAAGTCGCGGGGCAAACCCGCCTATTGGCACTTAATGCAAATATCGAAGCGGTCAGGGCTGGCGAACATGGTGCAGCTTTCGCAGTAGTAGCCAATGAAGTGAAGTCCTTGGCAGATCAAACCGCCAATGCGAGTAATGACATTGTTGATAGGATTCGCACAATTGAATTGACGGCACAAAAAGCCAATAAGACAATTGAAAATTTTGTCACTACAGTTGAAGAATTGACGAACATTTCGCAGACTATTTCGATCGCGGTGGTTAATCAATTAAAGTCATCCAAAGATATAAGTGAAGCCATATACCAGACGGCAAGCCGCAGTGATGAGGTTGCGCAAAACGTTAATACAGTTATGGCCGCGATAAAACAGACTTCTGCCCAAGCATCAAATGTCAATAATGCTGCCCAAAAACTTGGCGATGATGCTGGCCACCTAAACAACGAATTGCGCGAGTTTTTATTATCTGCACGCAAAATTGTTGGACGTGGCTAGGTCAATTGCGCTAAACAGTTTTTATGAAAACGACATCACAATTTCCCCACGCAAGACCAAGGCGCAATCGTAAGGCTGATTGGGCAAGGCGTTTAGTTCGCGAAACCGAACTTAGCGTTAATGATTTGATTTTGCCATTGATTGTGCATGACCAAGGCGGTGGGCCACAATCAATTGCTTCAATGCCCAATGTCTTGCGGCATTCTTTGATTGGCGCGATTGAGCAGGCAAAAATGGCAGCGGATATTGGCATTCCAATGATTGCGATTTTTCCGCATATTAGCGAGGGTAAAAAGGACGCTGTTGGGAGCGAGGCTTTAAATCCAAATGGCTTAATACCTAATATTATTAAACAGATAAAAGCCAAAGTTCCAAACATTGGTGTAATGTGCGATGTCGCGCTTGATCCTTATACAAACCATGGGCACGATGGCGTAATTGATGAAGTAGGCTATATGCTTAATGATGACACACTCAATATATTAGTAAAACAAGCACTTTTACAGGCCGAGGCTGGGGCCGATGTGATTGCCCCATCTGACATGTGTGATGGACGAATTGGCGCAATTAGGCGAGAGCTTGAGGCAAATGGACATTGTAACACCCAAATAATGGCTTATGCAGCAAAATACGCATCAGCTTTTTACGGGCCCTACCGCGATGCGATTGGTTCGAAAGGTGCGTTAAAGGGTGATAAAAAGACATATCAAATGGACCCGCAGAATACAAATGAAGCCTTGATAGAAGTCGCCCTCGATATTGATGAGGGCGCCGATATGTTGTTGGTAAAACCTGGAATGCCATATTTGGACATTTTAGCTACCATCAAGCGAGAATTTGGGCGTCCGACTTTTGCTTTCCAAGTATCCGGTGAGTATGCAATGCTTGAAGCCGCTATTCTGAATGGTTGGCTTGATGGAACTAGAGTTCGCATGGAGGCATTGCAGTGCTTTAAACGTGCGGGAGCTGATGGAATTATTAGCTATTGGGCAATGGAAGCAGCAAAAGAGCTCACTAGGCCCAAATAATGCAATAAACTGAAGCTTGCTCACTAGTTTTTAACTTTGCGCGGATAATATGCCTTAGTATCAGAGGTATGCAATGTCCGCTAATCGTCCAATAATAATAAAGAGAGTTAAAAAAGTCGCTGGCGGGCACCATGGCGGGGCATGGAAAGTGGCCTATGCGGATTTTGTAACCGCGATGATGGCTTTCTTCCTTTTAATGTGGCTTATCAACACCACATCACCAGAGCAAAAGCGCGGAATTGCTGACTATTTCGCGCCCGCTAGTTTATCTGCGTCAACATCTGGATCAGGCGGGATATTAGGCGGTACTGCCCTTGGTGAAACTGGCGCTCTTCAAAAGGGTGCCGCACCGATGTTTGATTCAAGAACTCCGCCTGAAAGCAACGCAGGCGAATCCGAAGGAAAAATGTCTGCTGAAGAAGCGGAAATGGCACAAAAAGAAGCAAGTGATTTTTCACAAGCCGAAATGTCACTTCGCCAAGCATTGCAAGATTTGCCAGAACTTGCTGAACTATCTCGAAACGTTATTGTTGATCAAACACCTGAAGGACTGCGAATCCAATTAGTGGATCAAGAGGGTCGATCTATGTTTGAGGCAGGTTCATCAACTCCGAATGACCGCGCGAAAATATTGCTGCGTGCAGCCGCAAGGATTACCCTTCAATTGCCTAATCAGATTTTGATTTCAGGACATACTGATGCAGCACCAAATGCAGATCCAGTTAATTCCAATTGGGAACTTTCGGCATCACGTGCGAATGCAGCAAGGCGGATTTTGATGGATGCGGGCCTTCCAGAAGATAGAATTGGCCAAATAGCCGGCAAAGCAGGTTCTGACCCTCTATTCCCAGATGATCCTTATCAAGCTGCAAATCGGCGGATATCAATTGTGTTGAAGCGAACTGCGCCTCCAATCCCAGACCATGCACTCTAATTGCTATTTCTCTTTCCCTAGTTTATTGTAATCGAGCAAGAGTGATTTAGTCGCGGCCCTACATCCGTACGAAATTGAAGACAACCATAGCAATCGAGAATTACGACCAATGTCTGGCAGTGAATTTGGAAATCTCGCGCCAATTCCACAAGAACTGCAAATTCGTTTCTTTGTGACAGACCCACAACCTTGCCCTTATTTGCCAAACCGCCTTGAGCGAAAGATATTCACAACTCTTGAGGAAATAAAGAGCGAGCAATTTACTCAATATCTAACAGAATCTGGTTTTAGGCGGTCACAAAACGTATTTTATCGGCCTGTTTGTGATATGTGCTCTAAGTGTGTATCCGTCCGGATTCCTGTGCAGGAGTTTAGCTTTAAGAAACATTGGCGGCGGATTGTTCACAAGAATATCAATGTTCAAAGGTCTGTTAACCCGCCTGAAGCAAGTGATGAACGTTTCAATCTAATGACCGTGTATCTTGAAGATCGTCACAAAAGTGGCGCGATGTATGGAATGGATGCGGAGTCGTTCATGTCTATGATTGAGGAGGGTTCACAAAACACTATGCTAGTGGATTACCGATTAAGCGCCGATGGCCCCATGGGCAATCGTAACGAGTTAATGGGGTGTTGCCTTATTGATGAATTGATGGATGGAACTTCGCTCGTGTATTCATTTTTCAATCCTAGCTTGAATGCAAACTCTTTTGGGTCATACATTATTTTGGACCAAATTAGTCGATTGAAAGAAATGGGGTTAAGCCATTTATATCTTGGTTATTGGGTCGAAGGTAGCCAAACAATGGCTTACAAGACACGCTTTAGACCGATAGAAGTTTTAGGAAAGGACGGTTGGCAAATTTTCACGGAGTCCCCAAAATAGATATGCACCTATTAAATTAATCCAATTGATTTGCTAACATTCTGTTGTAATAATGTGACTTTGGACAAAACTAATAAGGTAATTACATAATGAGTAAGAATTTATTGTTTAGCGTGTCTATAGCTGCTTTGGTTGGTTTGGTGGCAACTTTTTCTTGGGCACAGATTAGAACGAGCGGGCAGAATGCAACTCCTAAGACAGCATCGCCACTAATCTTCAAGACATTCACGCCTGCGCCAACTTTGCAGTATTTACCGAATGCAGCAAATAACATGACAGGCTGGATAAAGGTTACAGCAGGTGCAACCAACGGCAACCCAACCTTATTGCCAACTACTAACGGCTACTTCCTTATCGGGCGTGGCGGTGACAATGCGATTTACGGCGCGCCAATTGATATACAAAACCCGCAAACAATTGATTCAACATCATGGAAGGTCTTGGTCAATTCTTATAATTCTGGAATTACTTGCAATGCAAATAGGCCAAATTCTTGGGCCAATACGACCAAATGGTCGCGATGCTATGGTTTGGGCCCAAATGGGTCTGCTGTTGTAACCGAATTCCCGTCCAATAGCGATGGCTCACCAGGTGATAACCAAACGCGAAACTTTGGTGGCCAAAATGCGGGCGGATTGCCAATGGGGATAAGTTTCGACTTGCAATTTCCGAACGCCCGTACAGTTTCCGTTATCACCGTAATGGCGGACAACGGGCTTTGGCTTCACAAAATGGTAGTAACTGCTTGGAATAGTGCTAATTCACCTACTATACAATCGAGTTGGGAAAAAATACCAAATCAAGTTGTTGGTTCGGCCGCATCGTGCATTTTGGTCAATCCAAATGAAGTATATTGTGCATTTAGAAGTGTGAACAACTTTGTGCGTTTACTAACTCTGACTGGCACACCGAGTAATCGTGTAGAAGATTTGTTGTCAAATACTACTTCTTGGAATAATTCTAATATTTTGAACTCTCCACCTGCGACGTCCGCTGCAAATCAGCCGCTAACCTCGGCGCCGTCCATCGTTAAGCATCCGAACAATCGATATTCAATTATGATTCGAGACTTCGATGGGTCGTTGAAGCGGATTACTTACAATTCAATCAATAAAACATGGGGCAGTTGGATAGACGAAGGTGGCTATCTTAATGCAGGTAGCCAACCCACTTGCGTTGCTGATGGGTTTGTGCCGGTTTGTTTAATCCAAGGCCCAGACGGCGGCGCATATATCAAGAGACTGCCTGCAATTGTGGCTGGTTTATAGTCAATTATTTCCGTGCATGAGTTTTGTATATTTTGGTTAAGTTCTGTTAACCAAATCAAGTGATGACTGATTCCAATATTCATATTGGAGTTGATAATGCGCAAAAACGTTCTTATTTTTAATGCAGCTATAGCGACTATAGTACTTTGCAGCTCGGCGGCTAGCGCACAAGCTGCGCCACCACAAGAAATGTCTTCGCCATGGTCTTTCAGCGCCTCTATCGGTACTGATATCGCGGTTGGCGGCGAAGTGATGAACGCCGCAACTTCAAACAGTTTAAACCTTTCAACACTTAACTCCAACCTTTCTGGGACTGGCGTGCTTACTATGCGTGGCCGGGACTATAAAGACATGTATGAGCCAGGAGCGAAAGCGAGTGTTGAAGTACGGTATGCTACAAGTGAGTTATCGGAGTATTTTGGCACGGTTTCCTATATGCGTGCGGCTGGTAAGAATAATGTCAATGTTGGTTGTATAGTTACAACTGCGCCATCGTGTGGAACTGCGATACTTGGTAGTGTCTCTGATCTGCAAGAAACCAGCCTTGAAATAGGATTTCGCCACTGGCTAGGCACTGGTTTCATTTCTGAAGCCATCAGGCCATATTATGCGATACGTGGCGGCGCTGTTTGGAGCAAGGGTGGCCATAATTATTTGCATACAGCAACAGATTCACTTGCTATGTGGCGGCTTTATGATGATAGTGTCGCATACACTGTTGGGTTTGATGTCGGTGCGACTTATACAATTTCGCGCAATGCCGAATTAGCCGCCGAAATTGGTGTTCGGTATACAGGCGATAGGGATGGTTTAGACATTGACTACGGTGCCATCGGTCTTGGAGCAATCAACAACAACTCGTCACGAGTAAGCATTCCGATGTCTGTCAAGTTAAACGCAGTATTCTAGTTTGCCATTACGTAAAGCTGCTAATTGGTTGGATAACACCGCGACTGGAAAGCGCCTAGTCGCGGCGTTTATCGTAAATTGTTTCATTGTTTTATGGCTAATTCCTTGGTCAATTGCAAACTGGATGCCGGGTCATGCTGCGCATTTGTTAGACTTGAAATTTGCGTATAGCGCGAATGAAGCCATAAATACGATTGCTTCTTTGGGTGAAACGGCGAGGATCGGCTATCGCCTGTTTGCAGTCACAGTGGATTTTGTATGGCCTATTGGCTACACGCTGTTATTCGCTTGGATAATCGCGCTTTTGAAGCGAAAGACAAAATGGGAAACGGCGCTTTGGCCGTTCTACCCATTGATTTTTATGTTCGGTTTTGACCTGCTCGAAAATTGGTCAGTTGCATTAATGGTAACTTTATTCCCCTACCAACCGGCATTACTTGCTTGGGCCGCAAGTGCATTTACCACAATAAAGTGGATTTCGTTTTGTGTCACCTTGGCCGTTGTTTGTATGATGCTGGCCTCGTGGATTATTGCAAAGGTTGCCAAGCCAAGAGCCTAAGCACCAATTAGTTAGCTAAACTTCCCAGTCTTTGAAAATCCTCTGGGAACCGCAAGCGCACGCCAAAAAGTTGTATGACTTTTTGGAAGCAGTGCGCGCAAGAATATATGGAATGGTTCCCTTAGCTAAACTTCCCAGTCTTTGAAAATCCTCTAGGAACCATAAGCGCACGCCAAAAAGTTGTATGACTTTTTGGAAGCAGTGCGCGCAAGAACATATGGAATGGTTCCTTTAGCTAAACTTCCCAGTCTTTGAAAATCCTCTAGGAACCATAAGCGCACGCCAAAAAGTTGTATGACTTTTTGGAAGCAGTGCGCGCAAGGCTATATGGAATGGTTCCTTTAGCTAAACTTCCCAGTCTTTGAAAATCCTCTAGGAACCATTCTCCCGACTCCTGCCCGCCTGCCGATATAATCTCGCCATTCCGGCATTTCGCGGGTACGTCCAGCGGTATCAAGCCAAGTTAAACCGCTCTGTTCATTGAATGTTGTCACATCCAATAAATTGCAATCTCGATAGCTTTGCAGTTTAACGCCTTTACCTTTTGTCATTGATGGCAGGTCTTCTGTTTTGAATACCAACAACTTTCGGTTTTCGCCGATAATTGCGATATATTCCCCGCGAATTTGCTCGCATATGTTTGACTTTTGTTTGGCATCCAAGGACATCACGACACGGCCACCGCGCTTTTGCGAAATCAAGTCAGTTTCGTCTACTATGAAACCATAACCTTTTTGCGAAGACACCAGTCTCTTGCAACCGTCAGTTGGGACAAACATAGCCAAGATTTCATGGCTGTCGTCTAAGTCAACCATAAGCCTTAAAGGTTCACCAAAACCCCTACCCTGCGGTAATTTATCGCCAAAAAGAGTAAAGGCGCGCCCATCAGTTGCAAAAATAACTATCTTGTCGGTAGTTTGTGCCTGCAAACTAAGCAATAAATCATCGTCGTCTTTGAATTTAATTGATGACAAATCATCTATCTTACCCTTTAAGGCTCGTATCCAACCGCGTTTGGAAAGCACAACAGTAATTGGCTCCTTAATTACAAATGCTTCCTTAGTTAAGATTTGTGTTTTTGAAGGCGCTTCGGCGAATGTTGAACGTCTTATCGCCATTTTTTCGTCTTTAGCAAAAATCTCGCGCGTTGCTGCCAATTCTTTGGCAACCTTTTTCCACAAGAGGCTTTGACTGGCCAATAATTTATCCAGGCCATCGAGTTCTTTTTTTAACTCTGCGTCTTCCTTTGAAATCGACATTTCATCGAGTTTGCGTAAATTCCGCAATCTTGTATCCAAGATTGCATTGGCTTGAATGTCATTTATGTTAAACCGTGCCATCAAGACTTGTTTCGGCTCATCTTCTTCCCGAATAATCCTTATGACTTCGTCCAGATTTAAGAACGCTACTAAAAGTGCCGCCAAAATTTCCAAGCGTGATAATATCTTCGCTCGACGCCAAATCGCCCTTTTGGTTACAATTTCACGTTTGTAATCCAAAAACGCCTGTAAACATTCAATCAGGCCCATAAGCCGCGGAATGCCTTTGCTATCTAGCACGTTCAAATTTATCGAAAAGCGGCTTTCGAGCTCAGTTAAATGAAAAAGGCTTTCCATCAATTGATCTGGTTCAATAGCCCGTGTCTTTGGTTCTAAAACCAAGCGTATGTCTTCAGCGCTTTCGTCCCTTACATCGCCCAGAAACGGCGCCTTTTTTAGCTCTATAAGTTCAGCTAATTTTTCAACTAAGCGAGACTTTTGAACTTGAAACGGCAATTGAGTGACGATTATTTGCCATTGCCCTCGCGATAATTCTTCAACATGCCAACGCGCCCGAGATCGGATAGAGCCCTTACCCGTTTCATACGCCAATTTTATGCTTTCACGAGGCTCAATAATAATCCCGCCAGTTGGGAAATCCGGCCCCGGAACATAATCCATAATGGCATCAAGGCTTAGGTCTTTGTCATCTATTAAGGCAAGGCTCGCATCAATCAACTCAATTGCGTTATGCGGCGGGATTGAAGTCGCCATCCCGACAGCGATCCCCATTGCGCCATTTGCAAGCAGATTTGGGAAACCAGCAGGTAATACAACTGGTTCACTATCTTCGCCCGAGTAGGTGGGGCGAAAAGACACACAATCTTGATCTATGCCTTCAAGCAACATAGCGCCATTATAAGTTAAGCGAGCCTCGGTATAACGATATGCAGCGGCGCTATCGCCATCTATATTTCCAAAATTGCCTTGGCCATCAATCAACGGATAGCGAACCGAAAAATCCTGTGCAAGCCGCACCATAGTGTCGTAAATCGCGCTATCGCCATGGGGGTGAAACTTACCCATAACATCGCCAACGATTTTCGCACATTTCTTAAATCGTGCATCAGCATCAAGACCCAATTCGCCCATCGCATGAATTATACGCCGTTGAACTGGTTTTAGACCGTCACGGACATCGGGCAATGCGCGGCTAGTGATGGTGGAAAGTGCATAAACCAAATAGCGGGTTTCGAGTGCCCTATCAAATGGCTCATCAATTATGCGGCCACCTTCTTCTTTTGGGTTTTCAATATCAGTTATATCAGTCATATCGATGTTTTGCCGTGATTTGTGAAATTTTCGCAAGACAAAGTTCAGCAGAACCATTGAATTTTGAAATTGCTCTTTGGTTTTGAATGACAATTCCACCAAATTGCCATTGATGCTTGACCCAAATAGCGAAGCAACGCTTGAGTATCGAATAATTTGAAATGAATATTGAGGAATAAATGGCAAACTCTGCCCAAAACTTATTTGGTGAAGACATACCGCAACAGCGGCAAAATGCGCTCAAACCAGCTGCGCCTACGACTTCAATCGAAACTCAAAATTATTCTGCTTCGTCTATTGAGGTCCTTGAAGGGCTTGAACCAGTTCGCAAGCGCCCCGGTATGTATATTGGTGGCACAGACAGCCGCGCGTTGCACCATTTATTTGCCGAAGTCCTCGATAATGCAATGGACGAAGCGGTCGCTGGGCATGCAACGCGCATTGAAGTTTCTTTAGAAGCCGATGGTTCGTTGGTCGTTACAGATAATGGCCGCGGCATTCCAATTGATCCGCACCCGAAATACGAAAATAAATCTGCCTTAGAAGTCGTTTTGACTGTACTTCATGCAGGTGGGAAGTTCTCGGACAAATCGTATCAAACTTCCGGCGGATTGCATGGTGTTGGCGTTTCGGTTGTTAATGCACTTTCGGATTTGCTTGAAGTTGAAGTAGCGCGTGACCGCAAACTTTATGCAATGACATTTTCACGCGGGATACCACAAACTCCGCTACGGGATTTGGGCGCGGTTCATAACCGGCGCGGCACGCTGGTGAGATTTCACCCCGATGCCGAAATATTTGGCGAAAATCTTCATTTTGACCCCTCGCGTATCTATTCTATGTCGCGCTCCAAAGCATATTTATTTGCAGGGGTTGAAATTCGCTTCAAGTGCGCGCCTGAACGCATTAAAGCTGGTTCAAATACGCCAACTGAAGAAGTCTTATGCTTCCCCGGGGGCCTTGCGGACTATTTGACAGTAGCAACCGCAAATGCGCCAACAGTCACACAAGGGCCGTTTGTAGGCCGTAGCGATAAAGAAATCGGCCACGGCAAAGTGGAATGGGCAATCCATTGGGGAATTCGCGGTTTCGGCGATGTGGACGGTTTTATGCGTTCCTATTGTAATACAATCCCTACCCATGAAGGTGGCACGCATGAACAGGGCTTTAGATCGGCAATTACCAAGGCGCTTAGGGCCTATGGCGAATTGGTGAATGACAAGAAGGCCGCGATTATAACTGCTGAAGACGTGTTCGAATCCGCTGCTGGCTTAATATCAGTATTCATCCGAGAACCCGAATTTGTTGGACAAACCAAAGATAGGCTTTCATCACCTGAGGCAGCTCGAGTTGTCGAAACCGCAGTACGCGATAAGTTTGATCATTGGTTAGCAGCTTCGCCTAAAGACGCACGTATTTTGCTCGATTGGACCATTCAAAAGGCCGATGAGAGGCTTAAGCGCCGTAAAGAAAAGGAAGTTTCGCGCCAATCTGCGACCCGCAAATTGCGTTTGCCAGGTAAGCTCGCTGATTGTTCGCGCCAAGACGCCGAAGGAACTGAATTGTTCATTGTTGAGGGAGACAGTGCGGGCGGTAGCGCCAAACAAGCACGAAATCGCCAGACACAGGCTATATTGCCATTGCGCGGCAAAATTTTGAACGTGGCGTCTGCAGGCAGTGACAAACTTGCTGGAAATGTTGAACTTTCAGACTTGGCTTTGGCTTTGGGAGTTTCAATTGGTTCAAAATTCGTTCTTAAAGACCTAAGGTATGAACGGATAATTATTATGACCGATGCCGATGTTGATGGTGCCCACATTGCCGCATTGTTGGCGACATTCTTCTTCCGTTCTATGCCGCAATTGGTACATGCTGGAAGGCTTTATATGGCTTTGCCGCCATTATACCGTTTGTCGCATGGGTCAAAAAGTGTTTATGCGCGAGACGATGCACATAGGGATGAGCTTTTGAAAACAGCTTTTAGACCAAATGCAAAAGTTGAAATTGGCAGATTTAAGGGCCTTGGTGAAATGATGCCAGCGCAGTTAAAAGAAACCACTATGAATCCTGAAACTCGAACACTTGCCCGAATTACTATTCCAGATGGCGATTTACCATTGGTCAGTGACTTAGTAGAAACTTTGATGGGGAAAAAGGCTGAATTGCGGTTTAATTGGATAACCCAGAACGCGAAATATGCAGACGAATTGGATGTGTAGCCGTCAAATCGCCGCCCTCCTCTCTGCGCTCGTCACTTAGCGATTTGGATTCATTTTGACAAGAAAGATGGAAAAGTGTGATTTCCCCTTTTCTTGATAGATTTATTGAAATTATGGAATTCTTCGGCCAATTGATGAACGGCGGACACAACCATTATCGTGGTCGGTTTTGTGCAAGGCCCTGTGCTATTGCGCGGTTCAATGCTTTGGCGCCATCAAGGACTAATCTTCGAAAGATTGCCTGATCAATCTGATAGCGGTAAGCAGCGATATTATAGCCATTCGGCGAACCGGGTCCTTGCACGCCCATTGCCGCGGAAGAATTCCACCAGGCTATCTCCGCATTATTATTTCTGCTGCTTGTTTGAACCATTTGCCCTGCGTCGCCAAGTCTAACGCGTTTTTGCAATCCACTGCGGTTTCCACCACCTACCATTGCGTTGCGGCCAAAATGGAATAGTCCACCCGATAATATTTCCGAAACAAATAAACCCGGTCTTGCGCCCGTGGCCGCATGACTTGCAAAGTTTCCACCTCCTGATCTTGTTAGCTCCGCGAAATCAATCACAAGGGTTGGAGTTGCGGCGATTGCGCCAAGCGATGTGCATATCTTGTTGAATGCACGCGGGTTCGTAAGTCCGAATGCGCCTTGGTCATTTGGCGCGTCAAGATTAATAAAGAAAAGGTCGTGATTGTTTGGCGCGACGTAAGCAAGTGTTCGCGCGTCAGCCGGTAAACGACCAGTCCATGGCATGCTTGCTAAACGCAGCTCGCTATAAGCTGGCGACGATCTAACTTCAGTAGCACTGATAACACGTCGCCCCGTACCCCGAACCTGTTCAATAAAGTCAGCCAAGGCTTCGTCCGCAATTGAACGTGCGATTTCCAGATTAAGGCCACCGAGTTCAACATCAGTTTGTGCCATGGCACGTCCACCAGTTGTAATGGAATTAATCCCGTTTCGAACAACAAAACCCAATCGATAACTTGGAATTGCCACCGCATCTGCTTGATTCAAAATACCTGAAACCGCACGTTTATCAAAATCATTCCAACTAAGCGCATTTGCATCAACATATGATTGGGCGTTTGCACTTTTTGCGCCAATTGACCCCGCTATTGCAAAAGCGGCCACGCTTTGCGTCAGATTACGACGTGTAAAATCCATTTGGTTCTCCATTTAGTTCAATGTTTCAAAACCATCACATTACTGCCGCAATGTGCTAACAAAGTGAAATATTGCAATTTGGTAAGATTAGATTATGACAAAATAATGGCATGGAGCATTGGATACCTTGAGAGACAGGCAGTGTCAGCTCCGGGACTGATGACATTTTGTGCCACAAATCCCACACCGCCGCACTATATCTATTAGCCCGCTCAAGAATCCTTGACTTTGCAGGGCACTTGCTGCACTGCAACAGCGACTAAACATAAAGAGAAATTATTTGCCTAATACCGAAGCGCTAAGCGCAACACCTGAAGGTGTTACCTTCAATGACTTGGGGTTATCCCCTAACCTTTTAAGCGCCGTGCATGATGCAGGCTACACAATACCCACCCCAATTCAATGGCGCGCAATACCGGAAGTTTTAAAGGGCCGTGACATATTGGGTATAGCCCAAACGGGCACTGGTAAAACAGCTTCGTTTGTTCTACCTTTGATCGAGATTTTATCTCAGGGGCGCGCCAAAGCACGTATGCCGCGTACTATAATTCTTGAGCCAACACGCGAATTGGCGGCGCAAGTAGCAGAAAATTTTGAAAAATACGGCAAGAACCACAAATTAAATATGGCGCTTTTGATAGGCGGCGTCAGTTTTGGCGACCAAGACGCGGCTTTAATGCGCGGTGTTGATGTATTGATTGCAACCCCTGGACGATTATTGGATCAATTTGAACGAGGCAAGATTTTAATGTCTGGCGTACAATTACTGGTAATTGATGAAGCTGACAGAATGCTCGATATGGGTTTTATTCCGGATATTGAAAAAATCGTGAAATTGACGCCTTTCACACGGCAAACCCTGTTTTTTTCGGCCACAATGCCATCAGAAATCGAAACATTGTCGCAACAATTCCTGCATAATCCAACCCGTATTGAAGTGGCTCGTCCGAACCAAACTGCAACAACAATTGAGCAATTTTTGGTTAAGTGCCCATATAACGATGCAAGCAATAAGCGCGCGATTTTACGTAATATCATTTCGTATGAAATGCCAGAAATCAAAAACGGTATTATTTTTTGCAATCGTAAGCGGGACGTTGATATTGTTGCCAAATCACTTTGCAAGCACGGATTTGAAGCGGCGCCAATTCATGGCGATTTACAGCAGGCTCAAAGAACTGCGACTTTGGATAGGTTCAGGGCCGGTGATTTGAAAATTTTGGTGGCCTCAGACGTCGCGGCGCGTGGGCTTGATGTGCCAGATGTAAGCCATGTCTTCAACTTTGACGTGCCATCACATAGCGAAGATTATGTTCACCGTATCGGGCGCACAGGCCGCGCGGGCCGCGCTGGCAAGACATTCATGATCGCCACACCAATTGATGAAAAACATTTGGTAGCGGTTGAAGAATTGATAAAGAACTCAATACCTATATTGACCTTGGATGTGGGTCAATCATCTGAGCCATCAAATGATAGACCTGTAAGGCCACATCGAAAATCCGAATCTGAAAAGCAAAAACCAGTCCGAACAAAAAATCCGAAAGGCAAAAGCATTGCCGACACCCCGCCGAAGGCAGATGACGATATAACGATCTCGAATGAAGAGAGATTCCCGAAACAAAAAAATCCGGACAGAAACAAGCAACATCGCTCATCAACTCCAAATAAGAATACGCCGAATGGCGAACCAAAGGACAATAACAATGTTGTTGGTTTTGGTAGTGACGCGCCTGCTTTCATGTTTATCAAAGCAATCTTGCCAACCGATCCAGTGCAAACTGAATCTGAGTTGAGTGAAACGGCGCCAGCTATTAAAGCCAGAAAGCCTCAATCTCGTAAGCCACGTGTGAAAGTTGCCAAAGACGCAAGTTAAGCCTTAGATTTTAATCTGCGTTTTCAAATAAGCCATGATTGCCTTGCCATATGGCGGTCTGATTGTTTTAAGGGGGCCAATATCGGCCTTTAGTTGCTGATAAACTGACCTTGCGTGGCTGAACTCATGAAAACCTTCAATGCCATGATACGCACCAAAGCCTGAAGCGCCAACGCCGCCAAACGGCATTTCTTCCATCGCAATATGGAAAATAACGTCATTGATAGTGACCCCGCCGGAATTGGTGGAATTAAGCACTTTTTCTTGCTCCTCCACATCTTGGCCAAAATGGTAAAGCGCCAACGGACGCTCATGTGAATTAACATAAGCAATTACATCGTCAATTTTGTCGTATGTTTTAATCGGTAGGATAGGCCCAAATATTTCATCTTGCATGACTTTCAAATCATCATCTGGGTTGATTATCAACGTCGGTGGGAACTTTCGGCCATTTTGAGTGCTAAAATCTTCGTTGGCAGGGTTAATTTCGATTATTTCCGCGTTTTTGGACTTAGCTTCTTCTATATAGGAACTCAGTCTGGCAAAGTGCCGTTCGTTAATAATTGCCGTATAATCTTGATTTGCCAAGATGTTTGGGAACATTTCGGCTGTTGCGGTTTTGATTTCAGAAGTTAATTCGCCTAAATTTTCTGTCGGAACAAATATATAATCTGGTGCCAAACAAATCTGGCCGGCATTCAGGAGCTTTCCAGCCATTATTCGTTTTGCCGCCGTCTTAATATCAGCGGTTTTCGAGATTATTGTCGGGCTTTTCCCGCCCAACTCAAGGGTAACTGGAACCAAGTTTTTCGCGGCGGCGGCCATAATGTGCCTGCCAACCGATGTCCCACCTGTAAATAGCAAATGATCAAACGGCAGCCCCGAAAACTTTGCGCCAACTTCTGAATCACCTGTAACAACCGCGATTTCGTCAACCGCAAACTTACTTTCCACCATCCGTTTAATTAGCGCAGAAGTATGTGGAGTATATTCTGATGGTTTTATCATCACACGGTTCCCAGCCGCCAGAATCTGTCCAAGCGGCCCAAAAGCTAGAAAAATAGGGAAATTCCATGGGCTAATTAGGCCAACAACGCCTTTTGGTTGATAGCGAACTTGCGCCTTTGCGCCCAAAAATGACAACAATTTCGGCGTTGTTGAACGATTTTGGGGTTTGGTCCATTTTCTAACATTCGCTTTTGCGTATTTAAGGCTTCCAATAGCAGCTGCGACATCTGCAAATAGTGATACTTCCTTTGACCTTGCGGAAAAATCTTGCGCAATTGCTTCGCAAATCTCATCTTGATACTCAATCAAAAGTGCAATGCACTTATCAATTTGAGAAATTCGTTTATCGATAGTTGGAATTGGCTCCCTTGCCATCGCCGCTTTTTGCGCGCCAAAAATATCTTGCATTGGGCTTATGGCCTCCTTTTTTTAACTTCCACGACTAATTATCAGAAAAAACGATTCTTGTTTACTTTATCGCTACTTGTTTGAGTTACTAATGTTCAAAATTATTACAGGTAGATACGATGCATTCAGTAGAAAATCAATCAACAGTGTTCGATAGTTGGCAACCCGCGCGCAGCGCAGTTGCGGCAATGCAAAAATATGGAATAAAGCCAGAAGAAAGAAACTATGCGGTGTGGTTTGCTTACTACACTGAATCTAACGCCAACCTAAAGCTCGACTTGGACAATTTGATTAAGAAAGATAAGCATATTGACGAGCATGCTTGTTACAGCCTTTACGAGAGATACATTGAACGTGAAGCACTTTCCGAGAAAATCATTAATGCCGGATCTTCGGTCGCAAATGAAATTCGCGATATTATGAATGACATTGAATCAGTTGAGGAAAAGACAAGAAATTTCGGCATTCAATTGGCCGCCGCACGAGTGGAATTGGACGCAGCAGAACAACCAAGTGAAATAAAGTCAATTGTTGGTAATTTGTCGGTCGCAACCGAAGACATGGAAGATAATTCAAAGGCGCTTGAGGTTAGGCTGGTTCAGTCTCGCAATGAGATTGAGGCATTGAGAATTGAGCTTGAACAAGTTCGTACTGAAGCTGCAACTGATGCGCTAACTGGTGTTGCGAACCGCAAGACATTTGAAGCATTTATGCTTGATCAAACTGAAAAATCTAAAAAGACTCGTAAACCGTTATCTGTTATCTTAGCCGACATTGATCACTTCAAGAGAGTGAATGATACTTGGGGTCACCAAACTGGAGATCAAGTAATTTGTTTTGTCGCAGGTGTGATGCAGCGTGAAATGCCAAAGAACGCGCTTGTCGCAAGAATTGGCGGCGAAGAGTTTGCTTTGATTGCACCAGATTTGGATGCGAGAAAAGCGAAAGTTTTGGCTGAAAAAATTCGCAATACGGTCGCTAATAAGAAACTTATTCGTCGTTCATCGAAGGAAGACCTTGGTCAAATTGCCGTTTCTCTTGGTGTTGCCGAGTTTAATAGCAGCGAAAAACAGTCAGATTTGGTCGCGCGGGCTGATAAAGCACTTTATCATTCCAAGAACAATGGCAGAAATCAAACTACAATATTTGACGATATCAAGGCGAAAGCAGCCTAAAACACTGCTTTAGAGTTTGCCTGCTTTACCTAGCGCGTAAATTAGCCTTGCTCTGGTTTCTGGCATTGTCATTTGCCCTTGCCCCAACACATCGCGATCAAGGAACCATCCGGTTAAAGCCAAGCCGTCGGCAATGTCTCCGGTTTCAATTTGGCTATCTGGATCAATTAGGAACCGAGGTAGTGCCAATAGCTTTTCCTTAAATGGTTCACCGGCCTCTCTTGATGCTGCCCGCCCAGTCTTAGGCGATATCCAAATCAAATCATCTTTAACGCCTGTTAGCGCACATTCTGTAAGGTCCAAACCGAAACCAGAATGAGCCAAAAGACCAGCCTCCCATCTAACATAAATCGCCGGCCAATTAGGGTCATGTGCCATACTTTCTATCAAAATCCTTGTGGCCTCAAACAATGGGGAAATTTCCATTTCTTGTGGCAAGATGTCATGTAGAAGTTCACAAGCACATTTCACCGCACACAAACATGCCGCGTCGTGCATTATCGAGGTTATGGAAACCAGTGTTTCAATTCTTGAGAAAGTTCCCATAAAACTCGGTGATTTTGTCTCCCAAGCGATATTCACAATCTGGCCAGGTTCAAGGAATGCGCGCTTATTCCTTCCGGTGCCGCCAAAGACATAACCAGATATCCGTCCACAGGTTTTCGAAAACACTTCCAATATGGCATCATTTTCCGAGTGCCTGCGGGCGAAAAGTGTTATGGCATCGCCTTCCCAAGCTTGCATTTCAAATCCGACTACGCATTAAAATCTAAGCCACGGTCATTATAATGCCTTGGATCACCCATCCAATTCTCACGCACTTTTACATGAAGGAACAGATGAACTTCACGCTCAAAACTGTCACACATTTCTTTGCGTGCATTCATGGAAATCCACTTTAGCGTTTCCCCGCCTTTGCCAATTGCAATTGCCTTGTGGCCCTCCCGGCCTACAAAAAGCGTTTGGTCTATTCGAACACTACCGTCTTGGTTATTTTTCCAATTCTCAGTCTCAACGCTTGCAAGATATGGCAACTCTTCATGAAGCCGCAGAAAGACCTTTTCTCGTGTAATCTCTGCTGCCATTAGCCGCAAAGGCAAATCCGCAACTTGATCTTCTGGATAGTGCCATGGCCCAATCGGCATAAAATGGCAGATCTTTTGCTTCATTTGCTCAAGGCCATTGCCACTTAATGCTGAAATCATCATGACATCTTTGTAGAAACCAAGTTCAAACATAGTTTTTGCAAGGTCGAACAAGTCCGGCTTGTCAATTAAATCAACTTTATTGAGTGCCAAGATTACATTACCGCGATAGGTCTTTAGTCCTTCATGCACACGCTCAACGTCTGCAAAATTCAATTTATCACCTTTTTTCTCAAGTGATTTAAGAACTCTACTTATTGATGGTGCATCAACAACATGTATCAAAAGATCTGCATCTGTTGCGCCACCCCAAGCAGACGCAACCATAGCCCGCCCAAGTCGTTCTGAAGCCGCAAAAATGCCTGGTGTATCAATCAGAATAACTTGCGCCTGCTCTTCAATAAAAATACCGCGAACTGGGAAGCGTGTGGTTTGAACCTTGTTGGTGACTATCGATATTTTCTGACCGATTAGCTTATTAACAAGTGTTGATTTACCAGCATTTGGTGCGCCAATTATTGCAACAAAGCCGCATTTTGTTGTTGTGGCATCTGGAATTTTATTGTTCTTCATAATCCGTCTCTATTTTGAACAGCCGTTGAGCTGCCGCCCGTTCTGCAATTTGTTTTGAACGGCCATTTGCCGTTGCTTCACGACCATTTACAGACACAGATACCAGAAAATTTGGCGCGTGATCTGGCCCAGTTCTACTGATGACCGAATATATAGGTGAAAGCAAGCCACGCTTTTGCGCCCATTCTTGCAATAAGCTTTTATAATTGATTGAAGCCCCAGCCGTGGTCTTGGAAGCATTTAAAGCCGCTTCAAACAAGACTTCACATGCCTCCAGACCACCATCAAGGTAAAGAGCGCCTAACACCGCTTCAAATGCGTCACCATGGACGCTTTTTGCTGCCTTAGGGTCGGATTGAATACTCTTAGACGAAACAATCAGGCTATCTATCCCTAGGTTTTGTGTCGCTGCTGCACAATTTGCACCATTTACAATAACGTTGAAGGATTTTGTCAAATTACCTTCTTCGGCGTTCGCGTCCAAGTTGAACAAATATTGTGCGGTAAGGAGCCCAAGAACCCGATCTCCCAACCATTCCAAGCGTTCGTTATTAGATACATTCGACATTCCTTCGCCAGCACTTTTGTGGACCAACGCTGTTGCAATATGCATCTTATTTCGAAAAACATATCCAATCCGTTTTTCAAGTTCTTCAATTGCACTTGGCGGGCATAAATCTTGCCATTTTTTTTTGCGTGAATTGCCCATTATGTCCCAAGCAAATTAATTGATAGAATGAGCGAGACGATCATATCGCAATGCTGTAAACCAAGTCCATGGTTTGATGATTTGCGCGCCTTCAGTCCAAGACAAAAGCACAATCCTTGCTTTCCCAACTATATTCGCTTCTGGAACAAATCCGACACCATTCTCGAGAAGCGGGTCAAATCGGCTATCAGTGGAATTGTCACGATTGTCGCCCATCATGAAATAATTTCCAGCTGGGACAGTATAAACATCAGTATTGTCTTTTGGCGCAGCTTCATAGAAATCATAAACGGTGTAGCTTTTGCCGTTTGGAAGGGTTTCTTGCCATATATTTGTGCTCATTGTATTGCCGAAACTATCAGTTATCAATTTTGGCGACATAGCAACTCTTGGTACAGGGGTACCATTAATAACCACTTGCCCACCAACGATTTGAATCTTGTCACCTGGCAAACCGATTACTCGTTTTATGTAATCTGTTTTAGTGTCACGTGGGTGTTTGAACACAACAACATCACCGCGGCGAAGTGGTTGCGACAATATCCTATTCTCAATGACACGAGGCTCAAATGGAATTGATGCATTGCTGTAGCCATAATCCCATTTAGAAACAAAAAGATAGTCACCGACTAGTAGCCCCGGGCGCATAGATTCCGATGGGATATTAAAGGGTTGGAACACGAAAATCCGCAGTACTAATGCAATCCCCAATGCAAAAATTATCGTCTTAAGTATTTCCCCAAACGATTCTTCATTTTTCACTACCGCTTCAGTCGTTTGAATTTCAACAACTGGATCTTTCAAAGTTTCTTCAGCCATGCTTATTTGTTTTCCTTCAGGCGAGCTTCAATAATTACAAACGCCATAGCATATGGATTGTCGTCTGTCATAGTTAGAAATACGTAAGGTTCGTAATTATCTGGTATTTTACGCATTAAAACCTCGCGGCTTGCACCAGTTAATTCAATAGTAGGTTGACCAGAAGGTTGATTGACCACACCAATATCGCGCCAAGCAACACCATGCCGCATGCCAGTCCCTAACGCTTTGGACATGGCTTCTTTTGCTGCAAACCTTTTTGCATAAGTGGCAGCCTTGGTTAATGGTCGATGATTTGCTCTTCTGCGTTCTAATTCGGTAAAGCACCGTTCTTCAAAGCGCTTGCCAAACTTCGCCAAGGTCCCTTCTATGCGAGAAATCACGCAAAGGTCAGAGCCAATTCCGATTATCATTGTCTTGCTGCATCCATCAATTGGCGCATTTTCGCGATAGAACTTTCAAGGCCAACGAAAACTGCTTCTGAGACCAAGAAATGCCCAATATTCAACTCTACAATCTGTGAAATTCCTGCAATAGCCGACACACATTCATATGTTATGCCATGTCCAGCATGAACTTCAAGGCCGAGTGATTGCGCCAGTGCCGCACCTTCCTTGATTTTAATCAAACACTTATCGGCCTTGGAACTATCGCTCGCAATTACAGCGTCACAATATTCGCCCGTATGTATTTCGATAGAATTTGCCATAAGCTTTGCGGCCATTTTGATTTGCGCTTCATCGGCTTCGATAAAGAGGCTGGTCTTAACGCCAACTTTCGCGAACTCCTTTATCATGGCGCCGATAACATCATGCTTCGCTATGACATCTAGCCCGCCTTCTGTAGTTCTTTCCATACGATTTTCGGGCACCATCAAAATACTATGCGGTTTATATTTAAGTCCAATTGCGAGCATTTCTTCAGTGGCTGCGATTTCAAGATTTACAGGTAACTCACCCCAATTGCAGATATTGTATACATCTTCATCCCTAATATGCCTTCTGTCTTCGCGTAGATGAATGGTCACGCGTTCTGCCCCAAGTGCTTTCACCGTCTTCGCCGCGCGCAAAACATCTGGATATTTGCCGCCCCTTGCGTTTCTTAATGTTGCGATATGGTCAATATTGACGCCAAGTCGTATTCTTTGTTCTTTCATGTTGATAGCGCCCTGCTGCCTGGCTTCACTGCAGGAATATCTACCAAATCAATCGGCAATGCATCGGGCGCGAAACTTTCAATTTCAAATGATGCCAGAGAAAGCAATGGGACCCCAATCTCAGATTTTCCTGCAGTCCTATCAATCAACACTGCGGCACCCCTTAAGTCCATCTCAAGCCCTTCCAACGCTTGTAAAGTCTCGCGAATTGACAGCCCAGTTGAGACGATATCTTCAACCACCACAACTTTCGCATTTGACGGAATAGTAAAGCCTCGTCTTAGTTTAAATTCGCCATTCTCGCGTTCAACATAGACTGCTTTTGCACCCAGATGACGTGCAGTTTCATAACCGGGAATTATTGCGCCAACAGCCGGGGAAACGACATAGTCAATTTTGCCAAATTCAAATTCTATCTTTTGCGCCAAGGCTTTGCAGAGCCTTTCAGTGGCCAATGGATCCATAAAAACAGAGGCTTTTTGTAAGAACTGTCTTGAATGCCGGCCCGATGATAGAATGAAATGTCCTTCCAAAAGTGCATTGCAGGCTCTAAAAACGTCTAAAACTTCTTCATTTGTCATTGGACCTATCCTCTTAGGCGGCTTACATCAACTATGGCGGGCAAGGAACGAAGCGACGCAGCAATTACACTGATGTGGGTTGAATCAGCGACTTCAATGTCGACAATAAAATCGATGAAATCCTCGCCACGGTTTTCAGTGATAATCTTTACAATATTGCCGTCGCTATTGGCAATAACTCGCCCCACGTCTGCCAAAACACCTTTCGCATTTTCACAACTTAGTAAGAGCCGTCCAATCGCCAGACCATGCTGACGCGCTTCATCGTTCCAACTTAGGTCAATCCAAGTATTCTCGTCTGCCTCATGGTCTATCAAACGATCACAATCGATTGTGTGCACCTCAATACCATGGCCTTGGGTTAGAATCCCAACAATGCGCTCCCCCGGGAGCGGTGAGCAGCACGGCATAAAGCGAATTGTCGCACAGGGTTCAAGCTTGTCTCCGCGCAAAAAGTCGTGGCCATGCTCGTCATCAATCGCAATTCTTGCTTGCCCAAGCGCATTTTTCCGCACAAATCCCGGGACAAGTGCATCCGCCAACATAGTACCAGTAACGGTACCTTTTCCCATGCTAACGTATAAATCGTCTAAAGAGGAGAATTTCAACCTTTCGAGAGCGTCATCATAGTTCAATTGACTAGCGTCCAAGCCAAGCCTGTGTAACGCGTGCCGGGCAACTCTTTTACCCAGTGTCAGGAACTCGCGAAGTTCACTAATTCGCAAAAGCCTCCGAATCCCAGACCTTGCTTTACCAGTTACAACTAACGATTCCCAATTTGGGGGTGGTTTGCGGACGTCGGATCTCGAAATATCGACAATGTCACCATTTCGCAATTGCGTCCGCAAAGGCACATTGGTGCCATTTACCTTCGCGCCAACAATTGTATCCCCAATTTTAGTATGAACAGCATAAGCGAAATCAACTGGTGTCGCGCCACGCGGCAATACATGCAAATCGCCTTTGGGTGTAAACGCAAAAACTTGGTCCGAGAACATTTCCAATTTTGCATTTTCAAAGAAATCATCGGCATCGCCGCCATCCTCAAGGATTGAAAGTATTCCCCTTAATGCTTCCATCGGGTCAGAAGATATGCCCTTATCAGGGTGATAGCCATAAGTTGAATCTTTATACTTCCAATGTGCGGCAACCCCATATTCGGCAATTCTATCCATAACCTTCGTGCGAATTTGTATTTCTACTCTTAGGCCATGCGGTCCAACAACCGAAGTATGTAGTGATCTATACCCATTTGGCTTCGGCAAAGAAATATAGTCTTTGAATCGCCCTGGTACATATTTCCAAACTGCGTGCAGGGCAGCAATCGCCAAGTAGCAGTCTTCGTTCTTGTCTAAAACAATTCTAAACCCATAGATATCTGAAACATCGCCAAATGAGACCGATTTTTTGTCCAGCTTACGCCAAATGGAATAGGCGCGCTTTTCCCTTCCGCTTACTTTGCCACTAATCCCTGCATTCTCAAGGATCTGCCCAATTTTTCGAGTGATTTGTTCGGTCGCGACTGCAAACTTTGCACGAACATCAACAAGTTGATTGCTTATTGCAGCAAATGCATCAGGATAAAGGTGTGAAAACGCTAGGTCTTCAAGTTCTGCGGCATAGCGGTTCACACCAATTCGCCGTGCCAGAGGCGCATAAATATCGAGTGTCTCACGCGCAATTCTAAGCCTTTTAGCTTTTGACTTGATAAAGTTTAATGTGCGCATGTTGTGAAGCCTGTCAGCAAGCTTCACAAGCAACACTCTTATGTCTTTTGATAGCGCTAAGACGAATTTCTGCAAATTTTCAGCTTGCGTGGTTCTTGCAGCTTTCACTTCCAATTCTGTTAGCTTTGTAACACCTTCAACGAGTGTTGCTATGTCTTCATTGAAGATTTTGGAAATTTGTTCGTATGTCGCCGGCGTATCTTCAATCGTATCGTGCAATAAACCTGTAACAATTGATGCCTCGTCAAGGCGCAACTGTGCTAAAATTCGCGCAACTTCAACAGGATGTGCATAGTAAGGGTCACCTGATGCTCTTAACTGGGCGCCGTGCATATCGAACGCATAGTCATATGCTTTTCCTAACAGGTCTCTATCAATTGTCGGATTATAGTCAACGACAAGTGCAATCAACTCGGATTTAGTAGTAATTCTAAGTGCATGATTATGCTGAACATTTGAGCCAGCAGAAAATTCGTCTGCAACTTTAATGTTATCATATGAATTTGCTTTGGGTTTCTCACCCTTTGTCATATTACGCTTTCCATACAAACCAAATTATTGAAACCAAACAAAACCTTTAAAAATACAAGGCTTGCCATGTTGCCAGCGTTGGAAAATCTTTCGTGAAGTCAATCCTAAACACCGCGAGCCAATTTGATGCATATCTAAAGCATAATCCATTATATTCACAAGGCTGTTGTGAATTAATTATCAGATTGACGCTGTTTTTAAAATCAATAAGAGTCTTCGCGAACGGCTTCTTGCTCTTGTTGCAAGGCCCTCATTACATCTTCTTCTGACACAACTATAGGTGCTTCTAGAGCCAACAAATCAGACTCTTCTTCTTCACGCACCGCGTGTGGACGATACTCGCGAAGGCTTGCAACCAAACCATCGCGTAAGTCTTCTGATTCCACGGCAGCATCCGCGATCTCGCGAAGTGCCACAACCGGATCTTTATCGCGGTCGCGATCCACAGCAAGTGAAGCACCGCCCGAAATTTGTCTAGCGCGATGCGCCGCAAACAATACTAAAGAAAAGCGATTCTGGACGCGCTCAACGCAATCCTCGACTGTTACACGAGCCATTTTTTATCCTGCAAGAAACTGGGTCATAAACTTATTGATTTGCTTTGACCCAAAGTTACGCCCCTATAAGGGAATAAAATCAAAACCTCAACTACTCACTACATTCAAATTGTTCTGTAGCTGCGAATTTGCAAGTAGTTGAGATAAATATACTTGTCCAGCGACCTTTGTAGCCGGGTGCAACCAATCTGCCTTTATCTCCAACAAAGGAATAAGTACGAAATCCCGAATCATTGCCCGAGGATGCGGCAAAACTGGGCTGTCATCATAATCAAATTCATTTAGAACCAGACCGCCAAAATCGACAATGTCAATATCAAGACTTCTTGCTCCCCAATGACGCTCATTTTCACGGTTTCGACCAAATTTTTCTTCGATGCGGTGCAATAAGCTAAGCAGCATTCTCGGGTCCTCAATTTCGCAAGCGACCTTAACAACCAAATTGTAGAACTGTGGCGCGTCATTACCTTTGGGCCATGCGTCCGACGAATAAAGGCTTGACATCTCAATGATTCTGATGCCACTTTTTTCGAGTTCAGTTACAGCAAGTTGTAGTATTTCAGCTGGTTGAAGATTTCCAAATGATTGGTTAGAGCCAAGCGCGAGAAATACAGCATTATTATCTACCACGAAAACCACCTAAACTAAAAGCGCCGAAACATAGCCTCGGCGCTCAATTTACTCAATAACATTAAATGGCTAGTCTTCCTTTAGGTTCAAGACTTGGCGACCCCGATACATGCCAGTCTTAAGGTCCACATGATGCGGACGGCGAAGTTCACCAGAGTTTTTGTCTTCGACATATGAGTTTGCACCCAGTGCATCGTGGGCGCGGCGCATACCGCGGCGGGAGGGTGAAGTTTTTCTTTTAGGCACAGCCATTTTAATTTATCCGTCTCAATTTGATTTCGAACCGCGTCCATAAACACGCAAAGCAAAAAAAGCAAGTCCTAAACAAGCCTAGATTGCACCAAAGCTGCACGAATAAAATCTTTGAATAATGGATGCGGATCAAATGGGCGCGATTTCAATTCCGGATGAAATTGAACACCGACAAACCATGGGTGATCTCTTCTTTCAACTATTTCGGGCAATAGGCCATCAGGGGACATACCGCTAAAAAACAGGCCTTGCGCTTCTAACCTATCCCGATAGGCATTATTGACTTCATATCGATGTCGGTGACGTTCTGAAATAACGCATTTATCATAAATTCGCGCGACTAACGAACCTTCATTCAAGATTGCATCATAAGCCCCAAGCCGCATTGTACCGCCGAGATCCGATGCTTCACCGCGCGATACAGTTGTATTGCCCTTTACCCATTCTGTCATGAGGCCGACAATTGGTTCCTCACAAGGTCCAAACTCGGTTGAAGATGCCCCTTCTATTTTGGCTTGATTTCGCGCCGCTTCAACGCATGCCATTTGCATGCCGAAGCATATGCCAAAATAAGGAATCTTACGCTCCCTAGCAAATTTAATTGCTTTAATTTTGCCTTCAGCGCCAGAATCACCAAATGCGCCGGGGACAAGTATTGCATTAACACCTGCCAACTCTGAAGAAATACTATCGTCATCACTATCAAATTCGCGGGCATCAATCCAATTAAGATTTACTTTAACATCATTGGCCAGCCCTCCATGATGAAGAGCTTCTATAAGCGATTTATAGCTGTCTTTCATCGAAGTATATTTGCCTACCACTGCAATATTAACTTCGCCGTCTGGGTTATTTAGCCGCTTCGATATTTGATGCCATTTTGTTAAATCAGGCCAAGGCGCATCCTTAATACCAAAGCAATCAAGCACTTCCTTGTCGAGCCCCTGATTGTGATAGTCCAGCGGAACTTCATATATATGGCGACTATCCATAGCTTCAATAACACCTGAAGGTCGCACATTACAAAACAGAGCCAGCTTCCTTCTTTCTTCTTGCGGAATCCGCCTGTCACACCGGCAAATAAGAATATTTGGTTGAATCCCGATGGACCGCAATTCTTTAACAGAATGTTGGGTTGGCTTGGTTTTCATTTCACCAGCGGTCGGAATATAGGGCATCAATGTCAAATGGATGAAAACAGCTTGGTCCCGCTCAAGTTCCTGTCCTAGCTGCCTTATGGCTTCAAAAAATGGCAGCCCTTCTATGTCACCTACTGTGCCGCCAATTTCGCACAACACAAAGTCAGCATCGGCATCTTTTAAGACAAATTCCTTAATCGCATTGGTCACATGGGGGATAACTTGAATAGTTGCGCCCAAATAGCCGCCTTGACGTTCCTTCGCGATGATTTCCTGATAAATTCGCCCAGCGGTAATATTGTCTGATTTGGATGCACTTACGCCAGAAAAGCGCTCATAATGGCCAAGATCGAGATCTGTTTCCGCACCATCATCAGTGACAAATACTTCGCCGTGCTGATAGGGGGACATCGTCCCAGGGTCGACATTCAAATAAGGGTCAAGTTTACGCAAACAAACTTTAAAGCCTCGCGCTTGTAGAAGTGCGCCCAAAGCCGCAGATGCTATGCCTTTGCCAAGCGAGGAAACCACGCCCCCAGTAATAAAAACGTATCGGGTCATGGAATTTCGTATTAGACTATAATGCCATCAATATGAAAGCACTATTTCTTCTCATTGACAGCATTATCATTATTAAGTGCAGGAACAGCTGGCGTTAAGCTAGACCCCAGCCCATTTATCACAGGTGCAGCCGAAGATTCTGGTATGATAGGACTTGGGGCAATGCTATTTGAAGTTGGCGCTTTTGCACTACCACGTAAGTCAATACCCTTAGTAGGAATGCCACCATCAACGCTGTTATCTTGCATAAGCGAACCAGCAGCTTTTTGCGGCCCACCAGACAATATAGTCAAAGCTATACTAGTGGCGAAAAACATAGCCCCTAAAATAGCTGTCGAACGAGTCATAAAATTAGCCGCTGATCGACCAGACATCAAACCACTTGGTCCGCCGCCAATACCCAAAGCACCACCGCCTTCAGATTTCTGCATCAACACTGCGCCAATTAGCGCAATACAAATAACCAAGTGAACAGACAAAACAATTACAAACATAATAAACCGAACATGCTTTCAAAATGGGTTTGCACCAAACGGCAAAACAAAGCGTGAAAAAAGCGCTTTTGCCCTTCTCTGCCCTATTTTTCAACCCTCAAACTGTTTTCAATTTCAAATTAGCCAAACTTGAGCGTTTGGTTATTTAATAAGACAGTGCCAAGGTCATCAGTTACTGGGTGAAGAAAGCCTTCAATTTCGCTTTGGTTGATTTTCGCATTAGGTGTAACGAGCTTTTTCATATTAGCTTCTCTAATCTTGGCCTTGGTTAGGCGTGTCCGCACTGTAGCAAGCACATTATCCAATTCTTTCTTGAACACTTCACCTTCATCTGTGGCATATGTTACAAATATGGCCAACGCTAATTGTCTTACCAAATCCGCATTCTCTGCCCGGTTCTGGTGTTCGATTGTAGTTTTTTCAACGACATTTTCGAGTACCATCGCAATGTCAAGGATTTCTTCAAGGCCCATACGACGTGAAGTGCGCACAAGCTCCGCTGCGGTTTCAATCAAATCAACAACGAAGCCCTTGCTATCACTCGCATCGGCGTTTGCTTGAATTGTTACCTCTGCGGCCATCGCAATTCGGCGCGCTAACTTTGCCAGCCTTTCCTTATTCATGCGTTGCTTTGCATTCTCAAGGATTTGGCTCTGTGCAACCGGGTCAGCAATTTCTCCAGTTACAACCGCTCTGAGTGCATTTGGCACTTCAAACGCGTCAGCGTTTTGGCGCTCTTCACTCCGTTTACCTCTATCAGGACCAACATAGTCAGAAGTAACCACGAAGCCGCGCCGGTTATCAATAAGTGCGCTTATTCTCTCTTGCGCACGGACTACAGAAAATGGCCTTAATAACACATCATCAGCACCTGCGTTCATGAGGCCGGCTACTGATTCACCCTTCCCTGCCCATAGCGTCGCGATTATTGGCAAAAATGGATTTGCCTTCACTTCGCCCATGCGAATGGTCTGCAACAGATCGGCTATCCGCTTTGTGTCTTCACTGGCATCCAAAAACAATACAGAAATATCATTTTCTTTAATTCGACGTTCCAATTGTGAAATTGATGTAATTCCATCAATACGTCGAAAGCCCATGCCATGCAAAACGCCGCGCGTCGTCAACATATTGCCACGAATTGGGTCGTAAATAACAGCTAATGCTTCACCAAGTTCTCGATTTGCCAAAATTAGATGCCTTTAACCGTATAAAAATCGCGGTTCAACGTAGCAAACTAGGCACACTTAATTGAAAATACGTTACTTTTTTAGCTCTAACTGCATTTAAGCCAGAGCGTTTCGGAAAAAAGTGTGAAGCGGTTTTTGGGCAAGAAACGCGGAAAACCAAGGAATCTAGAGCGCAATTTCGATTCGGTCGAAATGCAATGCGCTCTAGGCAATAACAATTGGCTGTCTTTACCTAACCAACAATTGATATGGCAGCTTCAACGATTTTCATAAAGTCTTGTGCTTTCAAACTGGCGCCGCCAACGAGCGCTCCATCAACGTTACTTACCGCTAATATTTGCTCGGCATTACTTGCATTTACTGACCCGCCATAAAGCAACTTAATTTTGTCAGCTCGGGGAAACTTAGGCCCTAAATGATTTCTAATGGCTTCGTGCATTTCTTTAATGTCGTCATTGCTAGCAACTCTGCCGGTTCCAATGGCCCAGACAGGTTCATAAGCAATTACTATTTGTTCTTCGTTGCAGCCAATTGGCAGTGAGTTATCAATCTGTGACAATACTGTCTTTATAGCTTCGCCGCTTAACCGCTCGCCCTCTGTCTCACCAACGCAAATGACAGGCTTAAGCCCTTCACTTATTGCAGCTTGGGCTTTTTGAGCGATTAGCTCGCTCTGTTCATTATGATTTGCCCTGCGCTCAGAATGGCCAACCAACACATACTTGGCGCCTAATTCAGCGACCATCAATGCAGAAACATCACCGGTATGAGCGCCAGATACCGCTGTATGGCAATCTTGAGCCCCGAAATGCACATCACTTTCATTTAGGATTTGGCCCACCAATGACAAGAGCGTGAACGGCGGACAAATAACAACCTCGACATTCACAGGGTCCAACGTCTTCACGGCAAGCGCAATAGCATTAGCTAACTCCGCACTGCCAAGACTACCATTCATTTTCCAATTGCCAATTATCAATTTTGAATTTGCCATTCTTGCCTCTTTCATTTGTGAGAACATATAAAGTTTGTAAGCGATAGATTTTTTGCAATTCAAGAGTCAAGCATTCATGCTAAGGATTTGATGTATGTTACAATAAGTTGGAGCAAAATAGCTGAAAAACCGCGTTTTCATGCATGCTTTGGCTTGCTCATATCGACTTGCCCAACTATGGAGTGATTTGAGGATACAAATATGCTGACTTTAATTCGTAAATTCGCGCGTTCACGCATTGCGCAAATATTGATTTTCTTACTAGTTATCGCTTTCACAAATTGGGGCGTCAGCGATGTAATGAATCGCACCAATACCGATTCTGTGGCAACTATTGGAAAAGTAAAAATAAGCAGCGCTGAGTTTAAGTCGGAATTTGAAAGATTGCTTAAGCGCGCCAAACAACAAGAAAACCGCGAAGTCACTGTGGAAGAAGCGCGCGCACAAGGCCTAGACAGCATGACGCTGGAACGAATGGTTTCTGAAAGGTCATTTGCAGCTTTATTGAGCAAGTTTGGGATTAGGGTTGCGGACCAAGTCGCCAAAGATGAAATTTCCAAAATTCCAGGTTTTCAGGACCCATCAACTAACAGTTTTTCTGAAAGAGCGTATCAAGCGGCACTATCTGAGAACGGATTCTCAATAGCGCAATTCGAAGCGTCAGTGCGTGATGACATGGCAAGGCAACTCTTGGTCATGGCGGCCACGTCTGGTTTTCATGCACCAGCAGCAATATCTACCCAAGTGCTGGCATATGCTACCGAGCGTAGAAGCGTCACTATGATTGCGATACCTGCAAGCTTAGCTGGTGCAACGCCTTCACCGACCGAGGCACAAATCAATGCCTTTTACGCTGATTACCGAGAACGCCTAATGAGGCCAGAAACCCGTGATTTGACAATCGTCTCGGCGAATTTGGCGGCATTTGTTTCACGTGCACAAGTCAATCCAGCGCAAGTACGCCAAGTCTTCGAAACACAAAAAGCTAATCTCACAGTGCCTGAAAAAAGGACGTTCGTGCAAATTGTTGCCCAAGATAAGTCAAAAGCTGATTTAGCGGCTGCGCGATTACGGGCTGGACAAGCACCAAACCAAATAGCGACAGCACTTGGATTGCAAGCGCCCTTGGTATTTACAGATGTAAGCCAAGACCAAGTCCCAGATAGTGCGGTAGGCCGTGCTGTTTTCGCCGCAAATACTGGTGCAGTAGCGGCCGTTCAAGGTAGCCTTGCGTTTGCTGCATTCCAAGTTAGCAATATAAAACCCGCTCAGGCACCAAATTTTGACTCGGTATCTGTAACCATTGCGGCGCAATTGCGAAGAGAAGCAGCAGGCCAATTGATGACCGATGCAACCACAGTTTTTGATGATGCGTTGGCCCAGGGTGATAACATAGAAGTAGCAGCGCAAAAAGCCGGCTTTCAAGTTATCAAGGTGACAAATGTTACCGCCCAAGGCGCGGATCTCTCAACTAACCAACCTGTTGCGGCTTTGACGAATGCAACCCAACCATTGCGTGATGCTTTCCAACTTGCCGCGGGCGATAATACTGAGTTGGTTAATGCCGGACAAGATGCGTATATTGCAATAAGAGCTGATAAAATAAACGTGGCAGCACCTGTTCCATTGGCCCAAGTTCGCACTGATATCATACGTGCATGGACTGAACGCGAAACGGCCACAAGGCTTAAGGCACGAGCGGATGTTGTCTTGGCAGACGCTAAAGCTACCACACTTGAAGCCGCCGCCGCAAAACACCATTTGCAAGTGGTAAGAGCGCCGCAACCTATCGCTAGAGGTCAAGGTTCGAGCGAACTTAGCCAAGCGATATTCACTGCGAAAAAAGGTGACATGATTACGGGCCCTGTCGCAAATGGGGTGGAGTATGCTGTTGTCCGAGTTGATAACATAATTCGCGATGACGAAACCAGAGCGCCAGAACGCTTAGCGCAAGCCGAGCAAGAAGTACGCCAGAGCTTTCAACAAGACATAGTCGAAACAATTGAGCGAGTTGCGCGTAACCGTTCACGTGCACGTATCTATAATGACAGAATGCGAAAAGCCTTTGGTGACAATGTCGAAGATAGCGGACCGGCATTAGTAGGTTCACAAAAGTCAAAATAGCGTGCGGAAGTCAGATTATTCCTTATGAATGCGCAAAGTTTTTCCATAGAAACCGAGTTTGCTGCAGTTCAAAACAGCTACGATAACGGTCGTGGATGCTTGGCATTTGTTCGTCGTGTTGACGATGTAGAGACACCAATAAGCGCGTTTACCAAGCTTGGTGCCTCGCGCTTTGGAACATCACTTTTTGAAAGTGTCGAAGGTGGCGAGACTAGGGGCAGATATTCGGTTGTGACCGCTTATCCCGATTTAATATTCCAAGTAACAGAAGATGGCGCTGAACGTGCTGATATTGATGATGAAGGCCAATTAGGCGATTTTACATCAATTATTGGTAATCCATTGAACGCATTGCGTAGTTTAATAAGTGAAAGCGCCTTAGATTTTCCGCCATTTTTACCACCACCCTTGGCGGGACTTTATGGTTATCTGGCTTATGACATGGTCCAGTTTTATGAGAAATTGCCACGGGCAAAGGCTCGTGATCCAATTGGCGCCCCGCTATGCGTATTTACACGGCCTAAGTTAGTGATAGTTTTTGACGGTGTGAAACAAGAGTTGTTATTGGCAACCCCGATTAGACCTGTGAACGGAGTAAGTGCATTACAAGCTTTTGAAGCTGCCAAGATGCGCCTTAAGAATGCGTCGGAAATACTTGATAAACCAAGTGAAATGCGCGCACCAAAGCAAACCCCAATTTCAACATTGCGGCCCAGTCAAAGCGCTAACCAGACACCTGAACAATTTATGGCGGGCGTTGAAAAAGCTAAGAGCTACATACATGCGGGTGATATTTACCAAGTTGTACCAAGCCAACGAATAACCATTGATTTTAATAAGTCACCAGTGGCACTTTATAGGGCGCTGAGAAGAACAAATCCTTCGCCGTTTTTATTTTTGCTTCAAATGGATGGTTTTTCAATTATTGGTTCAAGCCCTGAGATATTAGTGCGGCTACGCGACGGAACTGTAATAATGCGTCCAATCGCTGGGACGAGGCCGCGCGGCGCAACACCTGCACTTGACGCGCAACTAGAGGAAGATTTGCTGTCTGACCCAAAAGAATTAGCGGAGCACTTGATGCTTCTGGACTTGGGTCGAAACGACGTTGGTCGGGTTTCAAGATCAGCGAGCAAAGGAAATCAAAGTGGCAAGACCAATGGCGGCGTAAGGGTAACTTCAAGCTTCCAAGTGGAGCGTTATAGCCATGTTATGCATATTGTTTCCAATGTTGAAGGTTCACTTAAGCCTGAACTAGATGCTTTGGACGCGCTATTGGCGGGCTTCCCTGCTGGTACGGTGTCGGGCGCGCCAAAAATCCGCGCAATGGAAATCATTGCCGAGCTAGAGCCCCATGACCGCGGGATTTATTCGGGCGGGGTCGGCTATTTTTCGGCAAATGGTGACATGGACATGTGCATTGCGCTTCGAACTGGCGTTTTGAAAGACAAAAAGCTTCATATTCAAGCCGGCGCTGGAGTAGTTCTGGATTCTATTCCCTCAAGCGAACATAAAGAATGTGAAAATAAGGCGATGGCTCTAATTGCCGCGGCGACAGATGCTGAAAGATATGAGGACTGAAAGGTGGCGGTCAATCTTCTCTTAATCGACAATTACGACAGTTTCACACATAATCTTGCGCATTATTTCGAAGAAGTTGGCGCGAATGTGACAATTGTTCGCAACGACGCTAAAACAGCCCATGAATTACTAAGCATGGGTTTCGATGCGATTTGCCTATCTCCCGGCCCCAAAAGCCCAGATCAAGCAGGTGTTTGCCTTGAGATAATCACAACAGCTGCAGCTAATTTGCCGATTTTTGGTGTATGTTTGGGCCATCAATCCATTGGACAGGCAATGGGTGGAACAATTATTGGTGCGCGGTCAATAACCCATGGCAAAACTTCAACTATTACTAATAATGGCGAAGGCTTGTTTGTTGGCTTGCCGGCAACTTTTGAAGTTGCGCGTTATCATTCTTTGGCAATTGACCCAAATAAACTGCCAGCCAGTTTGCAGGTCGATGCCTCCACGGCAGATGGCGAAATAATGGGGATAAGCCACAAAACACGGCCGGTTTTTGGAGTGCAGTTTCATCCAGAATCTATAGCATCAGAGTATGGTCATGAGATAATCGCCAATTTCCTAAGAATCGCTGAAATTGGAAGACAGAAATGAGCGATATTAAATGCAAGGAAGTGTTGGTTAAACTTGCACACGGCGAGCAGCTCTTAGAAACTGAGTTATCCGAGTTTTTTTCGGCAATCTTGGATGAAAAAGTCAAACCTTCGCAAATTGGTGCGTTTTTGATGGGTTTGGAGCGAACAGGCCTCGATAAAGCAGCTTTAGTTGCAGGCGCCGCCGCAATGCGCAACCAAATGCTAAGGGTCGAGATAGGCTATCCCACAATAGACGTGTGCGGAACCGGCGGCGACAATTCACATAGTTTGAATATTTCAACAGCTACATCTTTTGTATTGGCTGGCGGCGGCATTAAGGTTGCAAAACATGGTAATCGATCTATGTCTTCTTTATGCGGCGCGGCCGATGTTCTTGAACAATTGGGTATAAATCTAAGTTCGGATAGTGAAAAATATCAAAAGTCGCTTGATGATGCGAATATCGCATTCTTTTTTGCACCTAGCCATCACCCGAAACTAGCATATGTTGGCCCAATACGGCGTGAGTTAGGCTTTGGAACAATATTCAATTTGCTTGGCCCAATGTGCAACCCGACTGGCGCAACAAAACAATTGATGGGTGTCTATAGGCGCGAGTTGTTAGGGACTATGGCAGCGGCTCTTAAGGACTTGGGTTCGGATTCAGCTTGGATTGTCCATGGCGAAAATGGTTTTGATGAAGCGGTTTTACACGGAGAAACCGAAGTAGTTGAATTGAAAAACAGCAAACTTCGTAGCTTTACTATTTCCCCAAGTGACGCGAACTTAAATATTGCACCGGCTGATGCTCTCAAAGGTGGTGACGCGAAATATAATGCAGCCGCGTTATTTGCTGTCCTCAAAGGGGAGAAATGCGCATATCGCGACGCCGTTGTTTTTAATGCTGCTTGCGCCCTCGTTATGGCTGGATATGCAAATGACTTAAAAATGGGTGCTGAAATAGCTGCAGCTTCGATTGATACCGAATGCGCCTTACAAGCACTAAGCACTTTAAAGGCGATTACTAATTCATGAGCAATGTTCCAACGATTTTGAATGAAATAATTGCCTATAAGCGTGTAGAAGTCGCCGAATTAAAATCGTCAACGCCAAAAGCCATACTTGAAGAAATGGCACAAAATGCCCCACGGCCCCGTGGCTTTATTGATGCAATTGAAAAACGAAGTCATGGTGAGTTCTCATTGATTGCGGAGATTAAGAAGGCCAGTCCGTCTAAGGGTATCATTCGTATGAACTTCAACCCACAGGAGCTTGCAAGCGCTTATTCCGAAGGCGGTGCAACCTGTCTATCTGTATTGACTGACGCCCCAAGTTTTCAAGGCAAAAACGAATATTTGATTGCTGCGAGCCAAGCAACGAACCTGCCGATTATTCGAAAGGATTTCATGATTGACCCCTTTCAAATTATTGAGAGCCGCGCGATTGGCGCCGATGCAATCTTACTGATAATGGCTTGCCTTGATGATTATTTGGCAAAAGAAATGTTTGATCAAGCTAACGAACTTGGTATGGATGCGTTAGTCGAGGTTCATAACGAAGAAGAAGCTGTAAGGGCTATCGAAATCGGTGCGAAAATGATTGGTGTAAACAATCGTGATTTGCATAGTTTCAATGTTGATTTATCCATTACCGAACGCTTGGCAGATTTGATACCCAATACAATTACATTGGTTGCAGAAAGCGGAATTAGCAATCACCAAGACTTACAAAGATTGTATGATTGCGGCGCGCGTGGCTTTTTGGTTGGTGAATGCCTTATGCGGCAGGATGATGTAACGTTGGCCACGAAGAAATTATTGAAGGGATAAAAAGATGTCTAATATTGAAGCTCGTTTGATTGAACTAGGAATTGATCTACCTTCCCCGCCGCTGCCAGTGGCAAGCTATGTGCCTTTCGTAAGAAGTGGCAACCATGTCTATGTTTCAGGCCAAGTTTCAATGTCCCCAAATGGCGGAATTAAAGGCAAATTAGGTGATTTATCGCTCGAAGCCGGTCAAGAAGCCGCGCGTTTGTGCGGGCTTAATTTGCTTGCGCAAGTTAAATTGGCATGCGGTGGCGATTTGGATAAAGTCGTGCGAGTTGTCAAACTTAATGGATTTGTGAATGTCCTGAGTGATTTCGACGCGATACCACTAGTAGTCAACGGATGCTCTGATTTAATGGTGGAAGTTTTTGGCGATATCGGGAAACATTCACGTTCTGCAGTTGGTGTTGCGAACTTGCCTTTGGGTTTCGCCGTTGAAGTTGACGGCGTATTTGAAATAAAATAGGCCTGCATTTAATAAAATCACTAACTATATTTTGAGGTTGCAATGACAGATATTGGTTTAGACGGCGTATATGACGACGATAATATTTTTGCCAAAATACTTCGAAATGAACTTCCGTGCCACAAGGTGTATGAGGACGAAATTGTTTTGGCTTTTATGGATGTTTTCCCTCAAGCGCCCGGTCATGTATTAGTAGTTCCTAAGATAAAAGCACGCAATTTATTGGACTTCCCAAGTGAACAATTGGGAGAATATATGAAAAGAGTTCAAAAAGTAGCAAAAGCGATTAAAAAAGCGCTTGAGCCAGAAGGAATATCCATGTTCCAATTTTCCGGGGCGGCGGGCGGCCAATCTGTATTCCATCTTCACTTTCATCTTGTTCCACGTGTAGAAGGCGCACTTTTAAAAGGACATGGGAATATTGAGCGCGCTGATGACAAAGAGCTGATGAGATTTGCCGACGCAATCGCGAATGCAATTATGGACGCATAAAGTTATGGCAAAGTTTCTGCGGTTATTGGTGGTGCTTGTCTTGCTGCCTTTTGCGGCAAACGCGCAATTTGTGCCAAACCAACCAATTAGCCGCGAGGGCCAATCTACGCGAGTTTGCTCGCCTTCAACAATTGTCAACCCAGTTGCGGGTTATTTGGAGGCCCTTGACGAAGCGACGACGCAATTTAGGCAGCCAGTCGGGAACCGCGATTTTGCACGTTCTATTGAGCTCTTAACTCCACTCGCTCAAGCTGGCGATATCTGCTCAATGTTGTATCTCGCTCAAGTTTACGTTTCGAGTTCGCAAAATACAGAAGGCCTCAGCTGGTTCAAAAAGGCATCAGAAACAGGTTCGGCACTGGCCCAATATCACTATGCAGCTGCAATGCGAAACACCAATAGCGGCACATGCGATTTGATGCGCGAATTATTACAAATGTCTGCAAATCAAGGATATATTCATTCGATGATTTCTCTTGCGCAATCATACGATCAGGATCGGTTTTGCAATAGAGTAGATATCCAACAGGCCAAAAATTGGTATCTTAGAGCGGCAACACTTGGTAGCGCAGTTGGGCAGCACAATCTTGGCTATTTGATTTTGACCTTTGGCCCAAAGCGAGACTATCCGAAAGCTTGGGCTTGGATTTCACTGGCACAATTACAGCCAATTTCAAATGATCGAAGGGTCGTTTATTCGCCATCAGACGGCGATGGATTCTTAAGTGCCCTTTCACGGCGGATTGGCCGGAATGCCAATCAACTGGGCACAAGTGAAGCGAGAAATATCTGCGAGACAACTCAAGCCTGCGAACTCATTGAGCCAACAAGGCTCGCGAACTTCTTAAATGGTCAATAAGGTTGCTCTTCGTTAAATGTTTAATTAATGTTGGCTAGACCATTTGAGTGTAAAGGACTATGGAGCCTTAAGATTGCCAAGGAAAACCCCCAAACAATTTTTTTGCAATGGAGAATTTAAATGCAAACGAAAATAGCTAAAATCGGCGCGGGCTTATTGCTTTTGAGTGTCTGCTTAATGTCATTTTCGACGACTGCACAAAACGCCCCAGCTAATGCGACGAAAGCCGTGTCTCCACAAGAGAAACGCGCCAATGATCAAGCCGAACAATATTTCCAAGAAGCGCTGAGATTTGAGGTAGCGACAAGAGCTTTGCCCGCAATGCGGCGAAATTGGTATGAAGTAGTTTCAAAATACAGACTTGCAGCGGATCTTGGGCATGCCGGAGCAATGTTTCGAATATCTAACGCCTATGTTGTTATGAACGATGAAGCGCAAGCTGCAACTTGGCTGCGCAGATCAGCACAAGCAGGGTCAACAAGCGGCCAGTATTTCCTTGCTGCCTCAATCGCGCGGAACCCTAATAATTGTGCTGAAGCTCGGACGTGGCTTGAACGAGCTGCTGCCCAAGGCTATGCCCACGCCATGGGTACTTTGGGCCAATATTATGCGAATGGAACTTGTGGACCTGTCGACAACACCAAAGCGTTCGTAATGCACAATAATGCAGCACAACGTGGTTTCCTGCCCTCCCAACCGGTTGTCGCATATTTTTATATCAACGGTACTGGAATAGCTAGGAGCAACGTGAACGCTTTGGCATGGCACAATATTTATACCAAACAACCGCCCTTGCCTGAAGGCCAAGTTCAGTATTTGCCGGCCCGATCAATGACCTTTGTTTCAGATCTAGTAGGCAGACTTACTGAAACAGAGAAAAGCCAAGCCCTTGAACTATCGCGGCGGATTTGCACACAAACCTTTGCCTGTTTGCAGATCCCGGCTGCGAGAAGACCGTAACAAGTCGGATTTCAAGATGGCATAACGAGCCAATAAATTAAGTAAAATAATATCCAAGTTACGACTGCAAACTTAATCAAGTCGCTTTGCTTCATTGCCATCCTTTTGGCAAACGAATTTGCATACTTTGTGGCAAAAACAACCATAAGAAACCGTGGCAACCGGATAAGTGGGGTAAGCAAGAAGATTTTCCAAATTGGAATACCGCAATATGGCGCGAAAGACGCGTATATTTTATAAGGTGTGCCGCGAAATGCACCCAAGAGCATAGCGATAAACGGATGGGAGCCTTGCATTTGAGTTTTGACGTCAATAATCATTTTCTCGCTGATTGCTGGCAATTTTTCAATGATTGTTAAAACACCAAACAAATCTTGTCGTGCCCAATAGAACATGGCAATACCGCCAATCGCTGCACCACATGCTGCAACGAAACTTGCGATAATGCCGGCCTTTGCACCGCGCTTCATAGTAATGAAAGATATCGGAACGTCTGGCACCATAAAAAAAACGGTTGCTTCCATCAATCCCCAAAAAAATGGCAAAACTAGAGCATATCCCATTTCGACCCAGTCGAAACGGGGCTCTAGATTCCCTTGTTTGCCGCGTTTCTTATCCAAAAACCGCTTCACACTTTTTGGGAAACGCTCTACCCACATAGAGCTATTCTACTTTGGATTTAGGCGTTTTAGTTTCGCGTTTCAATTTTCCTGGCTTTGGTGCCAAAGGCTCAAAAAAGAACATTAATGCGTCTTTGTCCTCTGGGTTGGTTTCAATCCGCACAAGCCCACCTTTTTTCAACTTGCCAAATAGTAATTCTTCCGAAAGCGGTTGTTTGATTTTCTCTTGAATAAGTCTTGCAAGTGGTCTTGCACCCAATTGACTATCATAGCCACGCACCGCCAGCCACTTTCTAGCTTCTTCATTGAGTTCAATCTCAACGTTTTTGTCTGATAACTGGCCTTCCATCTGAAAGATAAATTTATCGACTATATGGCCTACTGAATCTGGGCTTAGTGGCGCGAATTGAATGGTTGCATCTAATCGATTGCGAAACTCTGGCGTAAACATGCGCTTAATTGCATCTTCTTCCTCGCCTTCCCTCTTTCCACGTCCAAAGCCAATGCTCTCCCTTGCGGCATCGGCTGAACCTGCATTTGAAGTCATAATCAGAACTACATTGCAAAAATCAATCTTTTTACCTGTTGCGTCGGTCAAAGCCCCGTTGTCCATAATTTGCAACAGGATATTAAATAGATCCGGATGCGCTTTTTCGATTTCATCAAGCAACAAGACGCTGTGTGGGTGCTGGTCAATTGCGTCGGTTAAGAGGCCACCTTGATCATAACCAACATAACCTGGGGGTGCGCCCAATAACCGTGATACGGAATGCCGTTCCATATACTCGGACATATCAAACCTAATCAGCTCAACCCCTAATGTATGGGCCAATTGTTTTGCAGCTTCGGTCTTACCAACTCCAGTTGGACCAGCGAACAAGTATGAGCCAACCGGCTTACGATGATCGCGCAAACCGGCTCGAGCCAATTTTATAGCAGAAGACAGCGCCTCAATCGCTTTATCTTGGCCAAAAACCGCCAAATTCAAATCGGACTTCAGGTTGCGCAATGATTCAATATCGTCTTTGCTGACAGTCTTGGCCGGTATTCGCGCTAATTTCGCAATTATCACTTCAATCTCTTTTAGACCAATGACCTTTTTCCGCTTTGCACTGGACAGCAACATTTGCGAAGCACCCGCTTCGTCAATAACATCAATCGCCTTATCGGGTAATTTTCTATCGCCTATATACTTAGCAGACAGTTCCACAGCAGCGCGTATTGCCTCGGTTGAATATTTTATTTTGTGATGGTCTTCATAGACAGACTTGATTCCATGCAGAATAGCTATGCTGTCATCGATAGACGGCTCACTTACATCAATTTTCTGAAAACGCCGCACAAGGGCCCGGTCCTTTTCAAAATGTTGACGGTATTCCTTATATGTGGTTGAACCCATGCAACGTAGCGCGCCGCTTTGCAATGCAGGCTTTAACAAATTGGACGCGTCCATCGAACCGCCGGAAGTTGCGCCTGCGCCGATTATCGAATGGATCTCATCAATGAACAATATTGCATTAGAATGTGCTTCAAGTTCGCGCAAAACTTGTTTTAATCGCTCTTCAAAATCACCGCGATAGCGCGTACCAGCCAATAATGCACCCATATCAAGCGAAAAAATAGTCGAATTAATCAAAATCTGTGGAACATCCCCTTCGACAATTTTGCGCGCTAAGCCTTCTGCGATAGCCGTTTTGCCAACACCAGGGTCGCCAACCAAAAGCGGGTTGTTCTTTTGTCGGCGGCACAAGACCTGAATAGTGCGCTCTACTTCTGCTTCTCGGCCAATAAGCGGATCAACTCCGCCGCGCATCGCTTTCTCATTCAGATCCACGCAATAATTCGCCAAAGCTTCAGAACTGGCTTCGGCTTTTAGTTCCTCTTCATTTATCGCGTCTTCTTCAGTTTCATCGGCAGCACCACGAATTGCACGTATTTCGCTGCCACCGGGCCGTTTCGATATCCCGTGAGTAATAAAATTGACGACGTCATATCGTGTAATGTCTTGCTCTTGAAGAAAATAAACCGCGTTACTTTCACGCTCTGAAAACAATGCAACTAGGACATTAGCGCCAGTTACTTTCTTTCTACCCGAACTGTCGACATGTGAAACAGCCCGTTGTATTACGCGTTGGAACCCCGCAGTTGGGCGTGCTCCGTTCTTGCCATCGCTAATTATCTCTTGCAATTGCAAGTCGATATAAGCCACTAAATCCGCCGAAAGTTTTTCAAAATCCACGCCACACGCAGAAAGAACCTCTTTGGCGTCGTCATCATCTAACATAGCCAACAAAAGGTGTTCAAGCGTCGCAAACTCGTGCATCCGCTTGTTTGCCATTCCGACAGCACGTTCAAGCGTTTGCTCTAAATTACGTGAAAAACTTGGCACTTTTTAAATCCTTTTGTCTCGTGCCAAGCAAAACAACCCTTCACGATAATTACAATATAACGACGATAAATCTAATTTCAAGAATCCTTTTCCATAACGCATTGCAATGGGTGTTCGTGTTGCCTTGCTAAGTCCAAAACACGGTAAACTTTGGTTTCAGCAATTTCAAACGTAAAAACTCCGCAAACACCAATTCCTGTCTGGTGAATGTTCAACATTATCCTTGTAGCATCTTCCATCGATTTTCCGAAAACATGTTCGAGAACGAAAATAACAAATTCCATTGTTGTGTAGTCGTCATTAAGCATCAAAACCCGATAAAGCGACGGCTTTTTCGGCTTCGGCTTTGGCTTTGCGGCAACAACATCGACACGCGACTTTTCACCAGGGCCGCCGCCTTGCGAATTATTATTGCCAACAATGAAATCTGACTGAAATGACATCGCTTAATAGAATATGCATTCGCCGAAAAAGTAAAACGCCAACTGCTTAATTTTCTGCTCTAGGTCATAAACTCATTAATTTTAGGCAAATGGTGCGAGCGATTTTACGTGAATGGAAGGAAGAAGTGTGCTGGAAATATAGATATTTTCAAATACTTCTGACGCTCCAGTCACGCAAAAGCGCCGCATCCTTCGGACAGCAAAATGGCGTCATACTAAGCGTGAAAAAGCACTTTACCGATATTCATATCGCTAAATTCCTGTTTTCAACTTATTATTTTGCCATTTTGCTGCCATTTGGCTTAAATTAGTGAGTTTATGACCTAAACTCAAAAGGCCCGCAATAAGCGAGCCTTTTAACCAAAGTATATGGCATCAAATTGATATTATTGAGCAGCCTGGAATTTAGCAAAAAATTCGTTTGAACGCGCAGTAATCGGTTTAGCCGCTTCAGTCGCAGTGTTGGTAAATACTTGTGCAATTTTATTTGCCTCACCATACCATGCTTCAAACGCTGCTTTTGCGAAATTCGTTTGAATTTCTAACGCTTCAACTGGAGTTTTTGCTGCGAAAAAAGTCTTCGCGGCATTAGCACCATTTTCAAATGCACTTTTAGTATAGGCTGCGCTCAAGGCACCAGCTTCAGTAAGGCCCTTGCTGACAAACTCACTTGAAGTGGTTGCAGCTTCAATATTTGCTTGACCAGCTGCTGCAACTTCATTCAGAGCAACAGACAATTTTTCAAAATTGGCTTGAAATGCAGCAGTAGTAGCTTCTTTAATCTTTTCAAAATTTTCCATTTTAGTCTCCAAACTTATGTGCAAGCTTTATTCGCACCTGCAATATAGTTTGCTGCATTTGCGAAGTCAATAGAAAATTATAGAAACAATTGGTAATCACTTGCTCAAAATTTGACCATTTGGAAATAATTATGCAATGTTAATGAAATTTTGCTATTAAATAAAGAATTGATTAGCTAAGAAAGGTCATAAACTCGTTAATTGTAGGCAAATGGTGCGAGCGAATTTAGGTGAATGGAAGGAAGAAGTGTGCAGGAGATATGGATATTTTCAAATACTTCTGACGCTCCAGTCACGCAAAAGGGCCGCATCCTTCGGACAACAAAATGGCGTCATACTAAGCATGAAAAAGTATTTTACCGATATTCATATCGCTAAAATCCTGTTTTCAACTTATTATTTAACCATTTTACTGCCATTTGGCTTAAATTAATGAGTCTATGACCTAGTTCAGGCTTTGTTTTTGGCGTGCCAGTTTCGGGAGAAATCCCAAATTGCAGGAATAGCAGGAGAAGCAATTTTGGTTGCAAATCAGTTGAAATTCACAAGAGCTAAACCCATTTCGAAATGGGCAAAAACAGTGGCCTTAAGTGCAATAAATATTGCTCTTTTTTCATCTTTGCCCACATATGCAAATGGCGTTAATGAGAATGGTAGACGCGCTGAAATAGTAGTTGATGTCGAAACTGGTAAGGTTCTGCATGAACAAAATGCCACTTTGCTACGCCACCCAGCCTCGATAACCAAGGTAATGACGCTTTATTTGCTGTTTGAGGCAGTCGAATCCGGGCGACTTAGTTTAGACGACAGAATTACATTTTCACGAAATGCGGATAGGCAACCTGCAACTGATTTAGGGACAAGTGCTGGAGATTCGATAAGTGTCGAGACCGCAATATTGGCGCTTATTTGCAGGTCCGCAAATGATGTTGCAACTGCGGTAGCAGAGCATTTAGGCGGAACTGAAAGCGCATTTGCCAGGCAAATGACGCAAAAGGCGCAAAGCCTTGGCATGAACGACACCAATTTTGAAAATGCTAGCGGATTGCCAAATCGTCGGCAGATTTCGACTGCTGAAGACATTGCAAAATTGGCAATTGCGATTAGGCGTGATTTCCCCAGGCAGTATCATTGGTTCACTCGTGAGTCTTTTGAATACGGTGGCCGACAAATGAACAATCACAATCACTTAGTTGGGGTTGTTGCAGGTGTTGACGGGCTAAAGACAGGCTTCACTTCAAGTTCTGGATACAATCTAGCGGCAACGGCAACACGGGACGGAAGGCGGATTGTTACTGTCGTAATGGGCGGAACAAATTGGCGCGAGCGCGATGCAAGGGTTGGCTCTTTAATTGAAACTGCCTATTCAAACTTGGGCATCAATGACGCTACGCACACCTATGCCAGCATAAGCGCGTATAATTCATACTCCGAAACCGATCAGCGCGATGGCGCCGATATTGAAGGCCTTATTGATAACAAACCTGCCGAGTTTAGGGTTGAAAATGTATCGCCTATAAATGTGGCTTTTGCCAGTAGTGGTCGAGTAATTGGTAGCATGCCGCAACCAGCAACTTCAACGACACGTATGGCCCAATCTGAACCCATCCCTACATTGCAGACAGTGGCAGAAATTGCGCCACAAAATGCAACACCAACTGGTGATTTGATGAATGCATATGCATCTTTACCTCAATCGTCCGAGCCGCAAGAAAATCCGGTGGCACAGGCTGTATCGACTGCTGAAGTCAATGCGGTTGCAACAATCACAACGGCTGAGATAACCCAGCCAAATACAGTCTCTGACGCAACAGAACCAGCCACGACGGTTATTACCGTGGCTTCGACAGTCAGTAATCCGGAACCAACAGTCGTTCCTGCTGATCCTATCGGGGATTTACTGGCAGCAATAACTGACACTCCTGCAGCATCGCAATCAGTGACGAATGAATCGACCGAAGACGCGGCAATGCAAGTCGCTAGCTTCTCGGTGCCAAATGCTGGTGGCGAAAGTGCCACAAGCGAAGTTCCGCAAGAAATATTGACAATGCGCGCCGAAGCTGCGGAGCGTGAGAAGCAATTATTGGCCGCGGCAATTGCACAAGAAGAAGCGGATAGAGCACGCCAAGAAGCCATAAGACAGTCACAGATAAGGCTAGCCACTGCAGCAGAGCATGAGCGCGAACTGGCGGCTGCAGAAAACGCTAGGCAAGAGCGAGCCGAAGCAGTGCGACTTGAGCGCCAAAGGCAAGCGCAGATCCAACAAGCGCGCGGAAATGTAACGGTTCAAGTCGGTGCATTTAGGGCGCGGGGTCAAGCGCAAGACTTAGTTACAAGAATGGCACATAATTTCCCAGCAATTGCCCGACCGGAAGTGTCGAGAGTATCAACAGAAGGCGGAGTGTGGTTCAGAGCAAGATTCACCGGAATGGCTGCCTCTGCTGCTCGTGATGCGTGTAGGGTAGTAATCCGATCTGGTTCAAGTTGCGAGATCATTGCAAGATAGATTAGAACCCCCTAAAAATGCTAAAAACAACGATCTGGCGCTTTTTTAGCTTCTTTGACAGCTTTGTCATTTTGATGTTGTTTTCGATTGTATTGTCGTTTATTGCGCCGGGACTTGGCGCCAAGAATGGCGTATTACATCTTGATTTAATTACACATTGGGGAATTACCGCAATATTTTTTTTGCATGGTGCAAAACTTCCATTCGAGCAATTAAGAAGCGGCTTCACGGCTTGGAGGCTGCATATATTTATACAAGCTACAACTTTCATAGCCTTTCCAATAATTGGACTTACCTTCTATATTCTAAGTAATAATATCATTAGTAATGAAGCGCGCTTGGGCTTCTTTTTTCTTTGCGCGCTTCCGTCGACAATTTCCTCGTCTGTCGCCCTAACGAGCCTGTCGGGAGGGAACATAAGCGCCGCGCTTTTCAATGCTTCGGCATCCAATCTATTGGGGATGACTATAACCCCAATCATTGTTTCAAGCATTGCTATTTCTGCCAATATCCATTCAATATCAATTATTGACGCCATTGTGTCAGTATTGCAAACCTTATTAGTCCCATTTGTCTTTGGGCAATTGATGCGACCATTATTGCATAGATTTCTGTCACGGCACGCCAGTATAATAACGATATTGGACCGCGCAATCATAATTTTGATTGTATTCGCGGCATTTTGCGATGCAAATATGAAGAACGTGTGGGCCGCCACACCCGCCATGGATATAGTTGGAATCATAATATGCGCGGCAATTTTGTTGTGGGGTGCGACAGTATGCATTCAGGTAGCCGCGAAAAGGCTTGGCTTTGCAAGAGGCGATCAGATTTGCACCGTCTTTTGTGCCAGTCAGAAAAGTTTGGCAAGTGGTGCGCCTATTGCTGCAATTTTGTTTGGCGGCAGCCCAGCTTTGAGCATTATTCTTTTACCAATTATGGTCTATCATTTGCTGCAATTGATTATAGGTAGTATCATGGCAAGAGACTATATAAAAACAAGGGAAAGTGAGACTGGTTGAATTGCTTAGAATAGAATGGAAAACAGTTCTTTTATGGCTAGTCCCAGGTTTCGCCATTTTGTCAATTGTATCAGGCGCGTGGGGCTGGCAATTGAAAGAAGGAATGCCACTTGATGACGCACTTTATGCGTCTTTAAGTTCATTTGGCCTAAACTCCAACTACACAAACTTACGCTTAGATAATGACACTGGGCAAGTTAAGTTGCTTTTACAAGTTTCAAGGTGGTCCGGCGTAATAGTTGGATTTAGTGCGGTTTTTAGCGTCCTATGGGGCCTACTTCATGCTTATTTCAGTCGGATTCGCGCGTGGTCTGGTAACTTTCCAATAGCCCTAGTCGGTGACAGTGATTTATTGCTCCCTGCATTGCAACTGGCAAAAGGCAATATCCGCACTTTGCGACTTGGCGCGGCGGGAATATTAAGTGACTTCAATTCGATATCATTGCCGTTTATTGGCGACGTTGAAAGTTTCGTTAAAGCGCATATTCGAACATCAAAAAAAATCTTAGTTGTATCCAATTTAGACGCATCAACACTTTCTTTGGCGCGCATGGCGCAAAAGCACGCACAAAATGCGCAAATTACCGCCATAGTTAGGAATGAAAGCGTTATCGAAGCGGCACAAACGCTATCCGATCCGAGAATTCGACTGCTTAGCACAAGTAAGTTGGTTGCAAGAGCTTTGCACCGCGATAATCCACCATTTTTGATCGCGAAAGAAAATGGCCAGAGATATATAAATGCCTTATTCGTTGGTTTTGGTGATGTGGGGGAAGCCATAGCTCGTGATTTGATTGTCAACTGCCGCACTATTGATTTGGAATTGCCACATATTACGATAATTGATCCTCTTGCAGATATTCGCAAGATTTCATTAGAGATGGCGATACCTGAATTTGACAAAACCTGCAATTTCTTGGCGCTTCAAGGCGGATTTGGAGTTGATCTCAAGCCGCCTCAACTTTTGAAACCAGGTGCACCGGAGTTCACGTGCATTTACGTTTGCTTGCCAACGGACGATGAGGCACTCGCGAGCCTTGGACATATCTCGCACTGGCTGCGCGCAAACGGTCATTCGGCACCAAAAATATTTGTTAGGCTAAGAGATGACAATCTGATGGTTTCGCAGGTAGCGAACATTATAGAGTTTGGTGCATTTAGCAACTTAGCGCGCGAAAGTGAATTCTTGTCCGATGAGCCAGATTATGGCGCAAGAGCATATCATACAGCCTACCTCAAACAGCTTAAACTCTCCGATGCGCATAATCCTAATAATGTAACTGCGGTGCCATGGGAAGAATTATCGCAAACATATCGATCCGCAAATCGCACTGCTATTGCTCATATACCTGCGAAGCTCGCGAGTGTTGGGATTGATAGTGCAATTTGGGTTGGCGTCAACGGTTTGCCAACGCTTCCGCCTGGTGTTCGGTTGTATAGTCCAGGTGATGGTGTCAAAGAAAAACTTGGCCGCCTAGAGCACGATAGATGGAATGCAGAGCGGCGTTTAAACGGTTGGAAATTTGGCATCAAGAAAAACGAGCCGTTAAAGACGCATCCTTGCCTTGTCGAATATGATGAATTGACAGAAGAAATGAAGTCTTTTGATCTTGAACTCGTAGAAATGCTTTCGCAAATGTTGATAAGCAAATAGTTCGTATTTCCAATCCGCGGCCGACGTTTGATAGTAAAACAAGATCTCAGAAAATCTTGGTCGTTTCGCCTAAGAGGTAACAAGATGTTTGATCCTTACCATCGCAACCCTTCTTAAACAGTGCTTGCGCCTCTGTCTCATTCTTTTCAACACCATAGCCATGCAAATATAGTGAACCTAAACTTCCGCAATACGAAGTTCGCCCAGCATCACAATAGGCGGAAAACCCGAACACAGCTCTTCCATATAGCGTTTCGGATTGCTCAATATCGCGCTCAATACCGTTCCCATTTCTATATGCCTCTGCTAACGCATTGCAGCCATCTGGCTCGCCAGCATCACAGCTTCTTTTGAATAAGTCGGCTGCTCTAAGGATGTTGGCTTCAGTACCGTCGCTCTGCAAATATCTGTAACCAAGAAAGACGCACCCGAGCATAACCGAATGATCACAAGACATTCGGGAAAAACTAAATGCTCTATCGAAATCGATGGCAACTCCAAGACCGTCACCGTAAATTGACCCTAATAACGCGCAAGACCCCCAGTTTTGCGCAGTACATTCGCTTTGCAAAATCGGCAATGCCTCTGCAAAGCTGTTCGAATAATAGAGCGCGCCGCCTTCGGTCGCTGGACCTATTGGTCTATAGAGCCAGCTTGGCATGGGAAGCATTGGTGTCGTATCCGCGGCCTGAACTGGGGATATAGTTTCAGGTGCCGCATCTTGCGCTACTTCATTGCCTGCGTTTTGAGTGGAAGTAGTCGGGGCAGTATCAGAAGTTACAACTGGTGCCGGAATGTTTGGTTGTTGGGTTTGATCACCGCTATTTGGCGCGGTGATTGGCGGCGCTTGTTCAACAACTATGACCATCGGCACAGGCTCGGGCGTTACTTGCGGCGGATCGGCTGGTGTTGCACCTAAATCAGGCGGTTCGCGTTTTGTAGCGTCGCGTTGCTTTTCGTTTTGACTGCTTGACGCCAGAGCAGAAGTCAGCGCGGCTCTTGCTGCGCCACATGCTTGGAAATTGCGCGATTGTCCACGCAATAGCCTTAGCGCCGCCATGTTTTGCCGCGAAGCGGCATCGCGGATTTGGGCTGCATACTCATTGCAGTTCGGCGGCGTGACGCAGATTCTTGCTTTTCGGCTAGCCGCTTCTGCCAAGTGCCGACTACGTGGATATCTATTCATAAAAGCCGTCACAGTTTCACAACTATTTGCGCGTGCCCAAGCCGTTTCTTCAGGGCTCAAAGCTGGCCTTGTTGCATCGATCAATTGTTTTGCTCTTGTGCAATTTGAATATAGTACTGAATTACGTCTCAATGCTTGGGCGGCGGCAACATTATTAGTAGTATTTGCCGTCTGCGCCGATGCAGTGAAGCCATTGCACGCGCCGGGTGGGAGGCCTGCTTGCGCGTTTGTTTGGTTTGAATACAAAGCAACAAAACCCCAGAACAACAAAAATATCGCGCAACTGAGCTTTTGTGCCAAACTGCCAATTGTCAATCGCATGACTTATACTCTAAGATTCCACCACTAAACTTAAACAAAAGCTTGTCTGCGTCTCTTTTCAGCTCAATGTCATCAGACAATATCAACCAACCATCTTTGATTGAACTGATAGTATAGTTAGTGGCTTGCTCTGAGCTAGCTTTCCAAGACAATGTATTTGAATTGACACTTATCTGCGCCATATCACGGTTACATAGCCCGCTACTTGCCTCTACCCAATTGCCAGTCAAACTCTTTGCATACTCACTAGTTTGGCGCGAAATGCCACCATCAGACGTGGATGTTGCTTTTTTCAAACTGAAGAAAATCAAAAGACCGATTAATGCGATTGCCGCTATGGCACCAAGCATTTTTACAATTTTTTCTTTGTCTGATGGCCCTTGTATTGGATCCGCTTTATCACCAATAGGCAGTTGCTTAACTTCTTCAACAACTGGCGCAAGCACTTCGGGAACCTCTGCTGTTTGGTTATTTTCAACAGTTTGGCCAATGTTACGCACCCTTGAGCCTTTAATACGTGCCTTAGATCCGGAGCCCTTAAGCGAGATTTTAGTTGTGTCGTTAATTGCATCGGCCAAGTAACCACGCGAAGATTTGCTACCGGCTAAAGGGTGGATTGCTGCCTCTTTGGTAATTTGCTCCAATTGGCCAAACAATATTTCCAAAGATGCTTCCCAGCCTTGCGAACAATCAATCCAATTTCTTGTTGCCAGATGGTATCGAAATGACGGGCTCATCTTAATATCTTCTGTTAGAAGCGGAATAACAATCTTAAGGTTTTGCGAAGCAAGAGTAATTTCACGCTTTACTTCATCTGAATTGTTTGAGTTTTGCGAATATACAAACACCATAAGCTTGCATTGTTCTATCGCCGCAGTAATTTCTTCGGCGTAGTCACGCCCAGGCCGCACGTCACGGCTTGATATCCAACAACTATAGCCGCGGTCTTCGATTGCCTTGCAAGTAGCATTAGCCACTGCCTGATCTTTTGAAGCAAAACTAATGAAAACGTCTTTGGACAATATTTACACAACCAATACTTCTTAAACACCAAGTTTAACGCCTTATAGCACTATGAATAGTTTGTAACAAAAATACAGGCCATTACAAGTAGCAATTGCCATGCACTCGCATATTTGCCGTCTTACTATATGGTATTAGCTGGATAGGATATTTGCCAACCTTTCCAAAAGTTAACGATTTTGTTTGACAAGACCCAGTTTTTCTAACAGACTTGCTATGCACAAAAAGTGCAAAACAATAAAAAAACATAAAATGGGAGAGAAATGATGGGTAAATTATTTGCAGGCGCGCGCGCTTTGGCAGTTCTACTGGCGGTTTTAGGTGGCGTTGGTGTGGTTGTTCCAATGGCTACGCCGCTATTATTGATTTTGGGTGCCGTGGCTATTTTGGGCGACCCTGAAGAAAACAATGTTAGACTGTTACTTGCGACGGCAGTGCTTTCACTGGGCGCAGCGTCATTAGACCAAATACCAGCAGTTGGCAGCTATCTTGCAGGAATCTTTGTGGGCCTTGGTACTGCGTTCACAGGCGCATCAATGACTGTTATTGCGCGCGGCCTATTGCAACGAATTAAAGCTGATTGGGCCAAATAACTATTTTGAAAGGTAAATCCCAGCTGTGCGTGCAATTGCACGGTTGGGATTAGCCGTGTCCAATAAAATCTAAGATATTTGAAAGCAAGGTCGAGTTGCCTTTATAAAATTCGGTATGACCGCAATTGGTACATGAGATTGCAGTAAATCTTTTGTGAGAAACGTCAAAAAACCGCGACCAGAACCCACCGGTCATTGAGACTTTGCTGGTTTCAAAATTGTGGCCGTTGCACTTGGTGCATGTATGTTGTGTCATTAGATATATCCTCAAAACCTAAGTAATATGCAAAGAAGAAGCAAAAACGACGCTCGAACCAAGTACGAGTTTTGATTTCTCTCTTCGTGCGCTTTTTAAAACTGCTTGTGACTATTGATGAGCTCCAATAAGTTTTAGGCTTTTTGGATTGGGCGAAGAACAAAATTTGCCACAGCAAATTTTCATTGAATGCAGCGAGGGTTCTAATTTGATTGACTATTCCCACTCAATAGTCCCCGGCGGTTTTGATGTAATATCATAAGTCACGCGGTTTATGCCTTTAACTTCATTGACAATTCGGGTCGAAACCCGCGCCAAGAAGCCCATGTCAAACGGGTAAAAATCAGCGGTCATTCCATCTGTTGATGTCACTGCACGCAGCGCACAAACATAGTCATAAGTGCGGCCATCGCCCATCACACCAACCGAGCGCACAGGCAGCAAAACAGTGAATGCTTGCCAAATTTTGTCATAAAGGCCTGCATTGCGGATTTCGTCTAAATATACCACATCCGCAGCACGAAGAATATCGAGCTTTTCACGCGTTATTGCCCCTGGAATACGTATGGCAAGCCCCGGCCCCGGAAACGGATGACGAGAGACAAAAGCGTGATTAAGCCCCAATTCTTCGCCCAACAACCGTACTTCATCCTTGAACAAATCACGTAGCGGCTCCAGCAATTGCATATTCATGCGTTCAGGTAAGCCGCCTACATTGTGATGGCTTTTAATTGTAACAGAGGGCCCACCATCAAATGATACGCTTTCGATTACATCTGGATACAGTGTTCCTTGCGCTAAGAACTTTGCACCGCCAACGCTTTTGGCCTTTTCTTCAAAGACATCAATAAACAATTTACCAATCGTCTTGCGCTTTTGTTCTGGGTCCGAGACACCATCAAGTGCGGCTAAGAACCTATCGCTTTCATCGGCATGAATAAGCGGGATATTGTAATGATCACGGAATAATGCAACGACTTGCTCTGCTTCGCCTGCCCGCAGCAAGCCATGATCCACAAACACACATGTTAATTGATCACCAATTGCTTCGTGGATAAGCACAGCGGCAACCGAGCTATCGACACCACCTGATAGCCCGCAAATCACTTTTTCATTTCCAATTTGCGCGCGAATTTTGGCGATTGCTTCGTCTTTGAAGGCCGCCATTGTCCAATCATTATGGCAACCCGCGATTTTGGTCACGAAATTATTGATAAGCCGCGCACCATCAGGCGTATGCACTACTTCAGGATGGAACATTAGCGTGTAATATTTGCGTGCCTCATCCGCAGCAATTGCAAACGGCGCGTTGGGGCTGTGCGCGAGCACTTCAAAGCCTTCGGGCAAAGATGTGACACGGTCCCCGTGCGACATCCAAACCACATATTTTTGCCCTGTTTCCCAAATTCCATCATAGAGCGCGCTTGGCTTTAAAACTTCCAGATCTGCCCTACCAAATTCCGCCGCATGGCCCCCTTCAACCTTGCCGCCCAATTGTGTTGCCAAGGTTTGCTGGCCGTAGCAAATAGCCAAAATTGGAATATTAAGATCGAAAATTTCCTGCGGCGCTCTTGGTGAATTGGGGCTTAAAACGCTTGACGGGCCACCCGAGAAAATGATCGCATTTGGCGTCATGCCATTTTCAAGCAACGCCGAAACTTTATTATACGGGTGAACTTCGCAATACACGCCGCATTCGCGCACCCTCCTCGCTATCAATTGCGTTACTTGCGAACCAAAATCAACAATTAAAACAATCTCGTGATTGGAGGGAGTCTGACTATTTGCCATCTGTTCTTTGCCTCAAGTAGTTTGCAAGGCCTTGCGAAATAGCGTTCATGCCGCCTTGATTAGTGTGAAAATTTGGAACATTCCACGCCCCGTTACCAATTGAAATTGCACCGGCCATAAATGGTTCTGCTGCACAGGCATCATGCCCTAAGGTTGCCTGATAGGCCGAGAAAAATTCAACATTATTGCGGGCCGCAACACGTCTTACAATATCCGCATATCGCAATTGGCGGGCGCGCAGACTTGCAAGCTCGTCGTTGGTTAAATATATCGCTTCGCATGTGCCGCCTTCTGGCAAAATTGCCTGATAATCAAGGAAAACAATACGTGCGTTTGGCGCACGGCGTTTCGCTTCTTTGGCAATTCTATCGAGATTCCCATCAAGAGCTTGAAAGGCCTCTTCGGGTGGTGGTAACGGCCTTGAATTGCACAACATTCCGGGTGCCTGAGCCGAATGGCTGTAATTGATACATGAAGTTATCGACAAGTCGCGTGCCAAATATAAATCATTGCCGCCAATTGTTACGGTCACCAGTGCGGTGTCCCGCGTAATATTTTCAATCTGTGGCAAAAGGCCAGTATGTTGCGAACTTGTAAGAACATTGTTTGTTGTTGCACCGCCGCAAGTTACGTCAACGAGATATAAACTCAACTCTCGCGCCAGTAGTTTTGGATAATTACTTGTCGATTGCCCGCAATTTGGATGCGCATTAGGGTCTTTGCTACCTACCCCGGGGCCCGCTGCAAATGAAGAACCAATTGCGACATATTTTGAACCGAGTGCCAACGGTTGTAGCGCCGCGCTGGGCTGGACACTTTGACACGCAGTAGCCCCAAACAATAACATGAACAATGCAAATTTATTGCGCGATTTAAGTCCCACTGTTCTTCTCCAAAACCGCGAAATAGAAACCATCGGTGCCCGAAGCAAGAGGGGTGAATTGAATACCATATTTGGTGGCAATTGTGACTTCGGCCAAACGTTCTAATCCGAGTTCTTTCAGATGGCAGACAATATCCTTCGCGGCAAAACCAGCGTTTTCAGACAAAAACCATTCAATCGCATCATCATTTTCTTGCGGCAAAATTGAACAAGTGACATAACAAAGCGAGCCGCCCATCTTTACCAAGGGCGCACCCAATCTAAGTGCTTCTTGCTGATCCCCTTGCCTTTTCTCAAGGTTTTGCGGGGTTAAACGCCATTTTGTGTCGGGCGCCCGGCGCCAAGTGCCAGAGCCAGTACAAGGCGCGTCAACCAAAACAATATCCATTTTGCCTTTAAGGTCATTCAAAACTGGCGCGCCAACCCGTTGGGTTCTTACGTCAACACAGGTCGCGCCTGCCCTTCGCAATCTATCATGGATTGGTGCGATGCGGTTTGCATCATGGTCAAAAGCGACAATTTCGCAGGCGTTATCGCACATTGCGGCAAGTGCCAATGTTTTGCCGCCGCCACCAGCGCAAACATCGGCGATTTTTTGCTTGGGCTTTGCACCAGTTAATAGCGCACATAATTGGCTGGCTTCGTCTTGCACCTCAAACTCGCCTTTTAGAAAAGATGGTTCAATGGCAAATGGGAAGTTCTTTCCAGCAGACCAAGGAATACGTATTCCCCAAGGGGACAGCGAAGTCTTGCATGGGGTGACTGTCAGCTTTGGCGAAGTTTTTATTTGGGCCAAAACTTCATCAACATTGGCAAGCGCAACATTTACCCGCAAATCTAATGGCGCAGGTTTTGCCATCTCAGCCAATTCACCCACGCGGTTTTCACCAAATACTTTAGCCAAACTCTCATCAAGCCATAAAGGATAGTCACCCAATACCCAAGGGGGCGCGCCTTCAATATTACCTGCAAAAAGTGCCGTGATTTCTTTGTCGTTTAGCTTTGCGAATGCGTGTACTTCACTTGCGGTGTCATCAATCAGCTTTTGAACTTCGATGCCAAAGCCCCAAACCAAAGCCCCCAAAACCCAAGCCCTTGGCGCATCATAGCCGAGCCGATATGCCGATGAGGCGCGCATCCTTAGCGCCATGAAGACAATGTCGCCAATTGCCGAGCGATCTTTTGATCCTGCAAACCTATGTTTCAGTGACCAATCTTTAAGCGCCATAGCCGGTAAACGTTTGAAATTCTGACTATCTTCAAGAACTTCGATAGCGGCTTGGGCACGTGCACCATCTCTCATGATTTTACTCGCATTAGCCACCAACCGGATAATTTGGTGCTTCGCGTGTTATTGCGACATCATGAACATGGCTTTCACGAAGGCCCGCGGAGGATATTTTCACAAACCGCGCGTTTTCGTGGAATTCCTTAAGGTTGGCACCGCCTGTATAACCCATTGCTGCGCGAAGGCCGCCGATAAGTTGGTGTAAAATTGGCCCTACTGGTCCTTTGAATGGTACCCTGCCCTCGATACCTTCTGGGACTAATTTCATGCTATCAGTAACTTCTTTTTGGAAATATCTATCGGCGGAGCCGCGCGCCATTGCGCCCAATGAACCCATGCCGCGATAAGACTTATAGGCACGGCCTTGGTAAAGGAAAACCTCGCCTGGTGCTTCGTCAGTGCCTGCCAATAGTGAGCCAAGCATCGCAACTGAAGCCCCGGCTGCCATGGCCTTTGCTAAATCGCCAGAATATTTGATGCCGCCATCAGCAATCACCGGTATGCCAGCTTTATGGGCAACACTGACCGCATCCATTATTGCTGTTAGTTGCGGCACACCTACACCTGCAACAATACGGGTTGTGCAAATTGAACCTGGCCCAATGCCAATCTTAACAGCGTCCGCACCTGCATCAATTAGTGCTTGCGCACCATCACGCGTTGCAACATTTCCAGCAATTATCCGCGCGTTATTGGAGTACCGCTTGGCCCTTGTTACCGCTTCCAAAACTAAGGACGAATGTCCATGTGCTGTGTCTATAACAACTACATCTGCGCCAGCCTCTATAAGCGCTTGAGTGCGTTCAAACCCATCGTCGCCCACTGTCGAGGCTGCGCCTGTGCGTAACCGGCCGCTCAAATCTTTGCATGACAATGGAAAAGCCTGTGACTTTTCCATGTCCTTCACCGTGACTAAACCAACACAATAACCATCATCATTAACAACTATTATTCGCTCAATTTTATGGCGCTGAAGCAATTCTTGCGCCGCGGAAATGCTTACGCCTTCCTTTACGGTTACCAAATTTGTGGATGTCATGACTTCAGCGACAGTTTGACTATCCTTCGCAAACCTAATGTCTCGATTAGTTATGATGCCAACCAATTTGCCGTTTCTACCGTCGTTTGATCGTTCCACAACCGGAAAGCCTGATATTCCTCGTGAAGATTTAATGGCGCGTACTTCTGCAATGCTGACATTTGGGTAAACCACCATTGGGTTTATTACCATGCCGCTTTCAAATCGCTTAACTTGGCGAACGTGCTCAGCTTGCACTTCGATGTCCAAATTACGATGAATGATGCCCATTCCGCCCGCTTGGGCCATAGCAATGGCCAGCTTTGCCTCGGTAACTGTGTCCATTGCCGACGAAATAAGCGGAATGTTCAAATCTATGTCATGGGCAAGTTTTGTACGAACATCAACGCTAGCAGGAAGAACACTTGATGCGGCTGGCTCGAGCAATACATCATCAAATGTAAGTGCTTCGCGAATTTGGTGGGGATTTTTAAGTTCAAACATGGCGGCTAGTAATTGCGGCAGAGAAAATTGTCAATCCTGCCGCATCATTTTCACGCATTTTTCGCAAGCTATTTTCTTCCCATTGCTAGCAAATAAAGTTCAACACTATCGCTACGGCTTGCCTTCGGTTTGACGTGTTTTACTGTTTTGAAGTTCTGCTTAAGCTTGGTTAGCATTTCGCCTTCAGATCCACCTTGGAATACTTTTGCAATAAAGGTCCCACCTTTGGCGAGATTTTCAATAGCAAAATCAGCCGCCATCTGCGCTAAGATGACTGTCCTAATATGGTCAGTTGCACGGTGACCGACCGTATTTGCCGCCATGTCAGACATAATTAGATTTGGACGTTCACTAAAATGAGCCAATAGTTCGGTTTGAACTTCTGCCTCCATGAAGTCGCCCTCGACCAATATTACCCCATCAATTGGTAGAACATTGAGCAAATCAACACCAACTATAACCGATGCGCCCTTTTTTCTCGCAACTTGCGCCCAACTCCCAGGGGCGACACCCAAATCAATAACTCTTGAACCCTTTTTCAAGAACCGATAGGCTTCATCAAGTTCTAACAATTTATAGGCGGCGCGCGAGCGCCATCCATCGGCTTTGGCCATTTTTACATATGGGTCATTTAGCTGTCTTTCTAACCATCTTGTGGACTGCGGCGAACGCTTTCTTGCGGTTTTAACTCGCTCAAACTTCTCATGAACTCGGGCAGTCTCGGACTTATTTTCCAAGACACGCCGCCGTTTCGCATTTGTTGGCCCTGCATTGCTTTCAGGAGAATCATTATCTGTTAGGTTCTTGTTGTCCAATGTCAATTCCTGTTCTTATGCATCACTTTATCACATAGCATTGCAAAAATGCGAAACAATAACTATTTTGCACTAAAGGAAAGACTATTTTGGAATTGAGACAGGCAAAATACGGTATTGGTGAGATTGTGCGGCATCGTCTGTTGCCGTTCCGCGGTGTCATATTTGATGTTGACCCGGAATTTTCCAACTCGGAAGAATGGTATCTTTCAATACCAGAAAACTATCGGCCCGATAGGAACCAACCGTTCTACCATCTTTTGGCCGAGAACGCAGATACCCACTATATCGCTTATGTTTCAGAACAGAACCTTCTTACGGACCTTAACGGTGGCCCCGTGGATCACCCTGCAATTAAGGAGATGTTTGAGAAATACGATCCACAAAGTGGCGTTTACCAGCGACTGGTACCCCTGAACTAACAAATACGAGCGAGATTTGACTTTCTGTGAATCTGGCGTAGATAGTTTCACTTGCAACTAGTTTCGGAGGCTATCGTTTGATGGATAAGCAGGCTAATGACGCAGATTCATGGATAATCGATCAAAAATGGGAAGATTACTCCCAAAGCGAACATGAAATCTGGCTGAGACTATATGAAAGACAGTTTACAGTCCTACAAAATAGAGCGTGCAAACCCTTTTTAGATGGGCTTAGTGCATTGGACTTGCATGGTGCGGGCATTCCTAATTTCGTCCAGCTGAATCAAAAATTGAAACCCTTGACGGGCTGGGAAGTTGTGGCTGTGCCGGGATTAATACCCGATGCTGAGTTCTTCGATCTGCTGGCAAGTCGAAGATTTCCTGCAGGCCGATTTATAAGAAAACCGTCGGAATTTGACTATATAGAAGCACCAGATATTTTTCATGATGTTTATGGGCATGTACCGCTACTTACTAATCCAGTTTTTGCGGATTACATGCAAGCCTATGGCAAAGGCGGACAACGGGCTTACGGAAATTTCGACTTAAAGCAACTGGCGCGTCTTTATTGGTATAGCGTTGAATTTGGACTCATTCGCGAAAATGGCGAACTGAAGATTTATGGGGCTGGAATATTGTCATCGCCTGCCGAAAGCGTTTTCTCTTTGGAATCACTTTCACCAAATCGAGTGGAGTTTGACTTAACCAGGTTAATGCGAACCAACTATAAGATAGATGATTTTCAAGACATCTACTTTGTAATTGATAATTTCGATGAGCTGTTCCAAGCGACATTACAGGACTTCACGCCAATCTACCACTCATTGGAAAATGTGCCGACTCTTTCGCCAAACGAGCTAGACCCGCAGGACAAAGTGATTACATACGGAAATCATGAATACTTAGGTCATCCATAGACATTAATTCCAATCACTAAGACACCAAGGCAATCACAGACAAACAAAAAAGGCCCAGCTTTCGCTGGGCCTTTTGTTTAGAATGAAGCCATTCTTATTGGAAGTTAAAGGTAACTTCTGTACGACGGTTCAAAGGCTCTTTGACGCCATCAGCAGTAGCAACTGCTGGTTTGGATTCGCCGAACGCTTCACCAGTCATCATGTCACCCGGTACACCGCGCGCAACCAATGCATCACGAACAACCGTTACACGACGTTGTGATAGACCGATGTTGTAACGTGGGTTACCCGACAAATCCGCGTGACCTTGGATCAATGCAGAAGCATAGTTACAAGATTTTGCAGCAACTTCCTGAACTTCGTTATCAATCACTGAAGTAGCTTCAGCAGTCAAGTTTGACTTGTCATGATCGAAGTAAACCACGAACGAACGACCATCACAAACCGCAGGAGGCGGCGGTGGTGGTGGTGGTGGTGGTGGTGGCGGAGGTGGTGGTGGTGGCGGAGGTGGTGGTGGCGGAGGTGGTGGTGGCGGAGGCGGTGGTGGTGGTGAAACAACCACAGGAGCCGCAAACGCATAACGTAGACCCAAACCAACTGTACCGCCGTCAAGGCCGTTACCGCCGTATGCACCGTTTACCAAACGAGAAGCACTCGCTGTTGAACCGCCAGTAGCAGTACCTGCAAACGAAAGATCTGAAATGTTCAGCATTCTATAAGTCAAATCAGCACTTAATTGATCTGACAAACGAATACCCAAACCTGCAATCAATTGCCAAGCCAACGCTGAATCAGTATCAACACCACGAACCCGTGAAGTTGTTGCAAGATTAGTAGCTGCACCAACTGAATCGAAGTTAGTCTTTACACGACCCATACCGACGCCTGCACCCAAGAATGGGTTAATCATGCCGTCACGGTTAAAATCATAAAGACCGTTCAACATCGCAGTCCAAACTTGAGTGCCACCCAAAGAGGCTAGCGCTGCTGAGCTGCTGAAGTTTGAATGGCTGTTATCAATAGCACCTTCCAAACGGAAGCCATTGTCGAATGCGTAACCAAGCGCAAGGCCACCGCCCCAACCGCCGTCGCCTTCGCCGCTGTTGCCAATAACAAACGCACGGTCAAGCGCGCCAGCCAAAGGAGTAGGATTTTCGAAATCCAGGCCACCGTCAAGCGAATAGCCTGCGTTTGCGCTACCATACCAGCCGTTGGTACCTTGTGCAGACGCCAATCCAGGCGCAGCAGCAAGAACAGCTAATGCAGTTGCACTAAGCAAAAGTTTTTTCATGGGTAATTCCCTCTCTCATAAATACGACGGAACCATTCGCCGCAAACTAGCAAATGCATAAATGCATTTCAAAAACATCAATAAACTATTGGTTAGAATCGTCAACTAGTCAAACTAGTTCTGTATCAGTAAAACCGCCATAACTCATGGAAACAGCCTCATTTGTTGCATTTTCGACACTATAATTTATAGAACCAGTTAGTTTATTGTACCAAATAATGAGCTGAATTAAGTTAAGTAATACTTCTGTCTTCAGTCATTACTAGTCCCTACATTTGATTCTTTTAAAATTTGTAAAAACAACTGAACTTCTTAAGCCAAGAATTATTGCCATTCCCGAATTGGTTATTGTAAAATTCAGCACGCCCGCCACGTCTTGGCCAATATGCACTCGCGCACGCATGGGGAAAACGAGAATCAAAATCGATTAAATAAACAAACCTAGCGCTGGGTTTTGAATTTAATCCCATAAAGCAAAAATGGTGGGCCGAGTGGGGATCGAACCCACGACCACTCGATTAAAAGTCGGGTGCTCTACCGCTGAGCTACCGGCCCATTATTTGCGCGCTTCAAAAACGCTGTTGAGGGGTGCGGTTTAGCGATAGTTTCACATAGGTCAATGATAAAGCGCACTTATAGGGTGAATTTACGCAGGCTATTGTCCAAAAACATAAAATTCGTGATATACAAATTGCCAGTTGTGTGATTTTTTGGCACTCAATAGTCTAGATGGGCGGAAAATGAAAACTTCAAATTATACAGGCTATTTTCTTGCAGGCGTGCTTGCGCTGTCTGGTTGTGCAAGCGCGAGCCGCGGCAAAGATGAACCAAAAACGATGAACGCACAGTCCATCGCTACCAGTGTTGCTACTCAACCACTGAGAGATTTGAATTTCATTCGCACTCAAATCCCGCCAGCTTTAGCGCAGATAATTGACCCTTACGCTACTCCAAGTGGTTTTGAATGCAGTTGGATTTACTACCAATTGTCACAATTGGATGAAGTCTTACCGCCAGAGGAGTTGCGTCGCCCAACTATTGATGACCGAACAACGGCGGAACGGTCCGGGGCGATTGTTAGCGAGGCCGCAAGTGATGTAGTTCGTTCTGCATCAACAAGCATTATGCCGGCGCGAAATGTTGTTCGAAGGCTTTCAGGGGCAACTGCGGCCGAACGTGAATTTAACAAAGCGCTTGAACTTGGCTTGATAAGGCGCGGATATTTGCGTGGTCTCGCAGAGGGGCGAAATTGCACAAGGGGCCGAACAAAAACCAATCATTAATTATTGTTTCGGCTTCCACTTTAATCGTAATTCAGCCAAAAGTTGATCGAAATACTGATTTTCAATCGAGTCGCGAATTTTCGCCATTAATTCTTGGAAAAAGGCGATATTGTGCCAAGATAATAGGGTTTGCCCTAATATTTCATTGCATTTAAACAAATGGTTGAGGTATGCTTTTGAATAATTGGAACTAGCTTCGCACAAACTATTTTGGTTTAGCGGCGATAAGTCTTCGATAAACCGAGCATTTCGAATATTGATTGGTCCATCCCAAGTCCATGCTTGTCCGTGTCGTCCTGCTCTTGTAGGTAGAACACAATCAAACATATCGACACCGCGCGCGACGCTTTCAACGATGTCTATTGGTTTTCCAACACCCATCAAATATCGGGGCTTATCTTTTGGCAAATGTTGAACAGTATAGTCCAAAACTTGGCACATTGTATCGTGCCCCTCCCCAACTGCAAGGCCGCCTATTGCATAGCCATCAAAGCCGATTTCCACAAGCTTCTTCGCGCTTTGTTCGCGCAAATCTGGGAATACCGAGCCTTGAACAATACCAAATAAGGCCTGATTTGAACGTATACCAAACGCATCCTTGCAGCGTTTTGCCCATCTTAGCGACAGTTCCATAGAAGCCCGTGCTTCCACTTCACTAGAGCCAAATTTAGTGCATTCATCAAGCTGCATTGATATATCAGAACCTATCATATCGGCTTGCAACGCAACGCAATATTCAGGAGTTAACATATGCCGGCTTCCGTCAATGTGGCTAGAAAACTCTACGCCTTCCTCACTTAATTTACGAAGTCCAGACAATGACCAAACCTGAAAGCCCCCTGAATCTGTTAAAATCGGCAAATCCCAGTTCATGAAGCTGTGAACGCCGCCAAGTAACTTTAAGCGCTCGCCACCTGGCCTAAGCATTAAATGATAAGTATTTGCCAATATTATGTCTGCGCCAGTTGTCTTTACTTGGCCAGTCGTCATAGCTTTTACTGTTGCGGCAGTGCCGACAGGCATAAAAGCAGGCGTTCGGATGTCTCCGCGCGGTGTCTTTAATACTCCAGTGCGAACGTTGCCAGATTGTGCCTTGATTTCAAACGCGAACCCCACTTACTTACCCTTCAATTTAGCGCCACCACAAACCAGCATCACCATAAGAAAAAAAACGATACTTCGCATCGATTGCGTGCTCATAAGCGCTCTTCACATTTTGATAGCCTACAAATGCGCTCATTAACATAAGAAGTGTCGATTTTGGCAAATGAAAGTTGGAAATTAGGCCATTCGCTATTCTTATTTGTTTGCCAGGATACAAAAATATGTCAGTGTCGCCACTATATTCATGTAAAGTGCCGTTCGCATCAACCGCACTTTCTAAAACCCGCAAAGATGTTGTGCCGACGCAGATTATTCGCCGATTTTCGAGCTTCGCATTATTAATCGCCATAGCGGTTTCAGCGCTCAATTCAAAATATTCAGAGTGCATTTTATGATCGACTATATTGTCGGTTTTAACCGGTAAAAACGTCCCCGCGCCAACATGAAGCGTTACAAAGTGCATTTCTACGCCAACCTCATCGAGCTTGGCCATTACTTCATTTGTAAAATGCAATCCGGCGGTTGGGGTTGCAACAGATCCTTTTTTGTCCCCATAAATGGTCTGATAATCAATTAAATCATCATCATCAATACTTCGCTTTTGGCCTATGTAAGGTGGAATTGGCATTTTGCCGATTTCTTCCAATGAATTTATAAGTTCTTTGCCGCCCTTGTTAAAAGCGAGCAAGACTTCACCGCCAAATTGCTTTTGTTTCACAAGGGCCGAAATGCCATTGCTAAAGTGAATTTGATCATCGACCAAAACTCGTTTGGCGGGCTTAAGAAATGCGAACCATTCATTCGCATTTAGTTGTTTATGCAAATTGATATTCAATACAATTTCGCGGCTCTTTGATGAGCGTGGTGGCCTTACCCCCTGCAAAGCGGCAGGAATGGTTCTTGAATTATTGAAAACCAAGACATCACCTTTGCGTAACATCATCGGCAATTCGTTAAAAGTCCTATCCGCGATTGCACCATCCTTATCAACAACCAATAATCGTGAACTATCGCGCGGCTTTACAGGTCGTAAAGCAATCAACTCAGCTGGCAATTCATAGTCAAAATCAGAAAGTTGCATTTTATCTATTGCGTATTGGGGCTTTGAAAATCAATTATTTCAATTCGATTGCCAAAGCAGTCCTCAGTAAAAAAGCGGCGTACACCCGCAAGTTCAGCGTCATGCTTTATTGGAAAATTACGATGCGTTAGGCGATCTATTAGGTTGATATAGTCTTCCACAATCAAAGCAACGTGTGCTTTCTTTGCAGGAATAAACTCTTTTTCGACACCCAAATGTAAATTCACGGAGCCTGAAACCAGCCAAATACCACCTCGCGCAGCCATCATTGGCGGCTTTGCAACCTCGACAAATCCTAAAATGTCACAGAAAAACTGCCTTGCCTGGTCTTCCTTGCCAATCGGCATAGCCAATTGTACATGATCCAGCGCAATAATCCCCACTATTTATACAATCTTGGCTGAAACTATTCGCCCTGGGTTTCTTGGTGGCTCACCCTTCGGCAACGCATCGACAGCATCCATACCATCTTTAACGACACCCCAAACCGTATACTGGCGATCAAGGAAAGTAGCATCATCGAGGCAGATAAAAAACTGACTATTTGCCGAATTGGGGTTGTTGGTTCGCGCCATTGAGCAAACCCCACGAACATGAGGCTCAGCGTTGAACTCCTGCATCAAATCTGGCTTCGATGAACCACCTGTTCCTTGACCTTTCGGACAACCGCACTGTGCCATAAAGCCGTCTATTACCCGATGGAATATAATTCCATTGTAGAAGCCTTCGCTAGTTAGTTCTTTGATGCGCGCAACATGTTTTGGCGCAAGATCTGGGCGAAGCTCAATAGTTACGTCACCTGTGTCGAGAGTTAAAACTAAAGTGTTCAGTTCAGTTGTCATGATTGTCCTCAAAAATATTCGGCTTCATTAAAGCAATAATATCAAATTACAATCTTTTTAAGCGCAATAAAACTGCCGATTCTAGCGCAATAAAACTGCAGGCATTAAATTGCAATTTGTGAACCTGTCACCATCTCGCGCGATAGCATTTGCTAAACGGCTTTGGAAAGATGGCGAATCAAGCCTTTCAACCCAAACATGCGGTCTTTGCGCCGCTGGTAAATCTGCAAGTACTCTGACACTAGTCATTGTATCTGGATTTACCACTGGCTCACCGGTTTTTAGTGCTCGCATAACATCGAGGCCTATTACTGCCCTGCCCCAAACAGTGTAATTCCGATCCAATGAAGGATAGGTATTGCGCATCAAGAAAAACTGGCTATTGGCTGAGTTGGGGTCAGAACTACGCGCCATAGATGTGACTGCGGGGCAATGATTACCCCATGCCGATACTTTTCCATCAAAAGTGCGGCTCATCAATACATCGGGTTGCGAAGAAACTGGTATAGTATCCACCCAGCCTAATGTTATTCCACCTTTATCAACGGCTTTTACAAACGGAAAATCAGCACCGCGTCTAAAATTAAATTCTTGCGCTAGGTCCGGAAGCTGTGAGCCCCCTGTGCCGTCCCCCAAGGGATCACCGCCTTGTGCCATGAAACCTTCAATTACTCGGTGGAAACCAATCCCATCATAAAAATGGGCACGGCTAAGCTCCTTTATCCTTGCTGTGTGCAGTGGTGCAGTTCTAGATGCCAATTCAATAATAATTCGCCCTTTACTCGTATCCATTACAATAACGTTTTCTGGATCTAGCTCCCGAAAATTGGCCATTGGGATTTGCGTTGCATCAACTTGGTTCAGTGGTTCCGATTGTTCTTCATTTGCAAAACTTTGCGAACATGCCGTTGATACCGAAACTAAAGTGAGACAACCTAAAAGGCCGCTTATAAAACGAAAATAATTCTTATTGTGCACGAAATTTCTCCAAAAGCGCAATTTTGATGTTAGGTGGTACAAAGTCTTTAACTTCACCACCTAAACGACATATTTCCTTAACCAGACGTGAAGCGATTGCCTGATAATGTGGTGCAGCCATAAAAAACACAGTTTCTATTTCACTGTTCAATTTTTGGTTCATGGCGACCATTTGGAACTCATACTCAAAGTCCGCGACCGCGCGCAGTCCACGAACAATGCATGACGCGCCTTTTTCTTCAGCGAACTTCATTAACAACCCGTCCATTGGTACTGTTTGAATAATTGCGTCACATTCAAGTTGCGCCATTTCCGACTCTACCATCGCAACCCTTTCAGCAAGACTGAACAATGGACCTTTGTCTTCATTAATAGCGACGCCAATAATTAAAACATCAAAAAGCTTTACAGCGCGTCGAATGATATCAATATGACCTTTTGTGATTGGGTCAAATGTTCCAGGATAAAGCCCAATTCGTTGTGAAGGTTTGGTTTCAATCGTCATGAATTTCTCCACATAGTTAGAACTCGCAGTATTTCCTTTATAGATGAAAGACTATTTCTGTTCAATTGGGTTAACATTGATTGGTAGATTCGGTGTGCGGAAATGACCATTTGACCTTTCGCTAAATTACGGAATACTTATGCCGATTAAATCTAAGGGGTATGGACGTGAAAGTTGATGTTGAAGTTCTTATTGTTGGCGCTGGAATATCTGGGCTAAGTTTGGCTTGCTGGCTGAAAAAATTAGCGCCGAGCCGTTCATTCGAAATTTTCGAAGCCAGAGATAGAATTGGCGGCACGTGGGACTTGTTCCGCTATCCGGGGATAAGGTCGGATTCCGAGATGTTCACTCTTGGCTTTGCGTTTAAGCCGTGGCGCGATGATGATGCTATCGCATCGGGCGACAAGATTATGGAGTATTTGGACGATACAGTTAAAGAATTTTCCTTAAACGACCATATTCGTCTTGGCCACAAAGTTCTGGCCGCCAATTGGAACCAAAAAAGCCAATTGTGGGAAGTTGAATTCGTATCCGGCAAAGGAAAGGCAAAGAAAATACATGCCAGATTTCTTTATATGGGCACTGGCTACTATGATTATGAGAAGCCTTTTGATCCTGAAATTAAGGGCCAAAAGAGCTTTGCTGGAGAGTTATTTCACGCGCAATTCTGGCCCGCAAACTTGGAATACAGCGGCAAAAATGTTGTGATTATTGGGTCTGGTGCCACGGCTCTTACTGTCATACCAACTATGGCAAAATCGGCCGCTAGGGTCACAATGCTGCAAAGGTCGCCATCTTATGTATTTAACCGGCCGAAGAAGGATTTATTTGCCAACATCGTTAAAAGGATATTGCCGGCGAACTTAGCGTATGATCTTACGCGTCTGAAATTCACCTTTTTAAGTAGATTAGCGAATAATCACATTCTTAAACATCCTGAAGATGCGCGTAAAAGAATGTTAGACCTAATGAAACGTGATTTACCAAAAGGGTTTGACATGCGCCATTTCACCCCCAGCTATAATGTTTGGGATCAAAGGGTATGCGCGGCCCCTGATGGTGATTTTTTTACTGCCGTCAAAAGTGGCAATGTTGATGTTGTAACTGGCCACATTAGTCGAATAACAAAGTCTTCAATCGAATTAGTGGACGGTAACAAAATAGACGCAGATATAATTGTAAAGGCAACAGGGCTAAATTTGATTGCTGGGCCAAAATTTAAATTGTCCATTGATGGCAAAGCTGTTGATATTAGCAAATCCATTATTTACAAAGGCGCAATGTTTTCGAACGTGCCAAATTTCGCTTTTGTTTTTGGCTATTTGATGGCCTCCTGGACGCTGAAGGCAGATTTGGTCGCGCGCTTTTTCATACGATTTATGGACGAAGTTGAAACAAAAGGCGCGAAATCGGGCACGCCATTTCTTGATATAAACACTGTGACGCCAACCCCAATGTTCAATTTTTCTTCGGGCTATATTACTCGCTCGATTGATAAATTGCCCAAACAGACCGAGCATTTTCCATGGCAAATAAACCAAGACTATAAACTGGATAAGAATATTTTCCTGGTAATGCCAATTGATGACGGGGTATTGAAGTTTGGTGGAGAATAGCTCAAGCGGCGATAAAAAACATTATCAATTTGGGCAACGATAGCTTGTGCCAGTGGGAACGCAGATAATGCCATGGAGTTCTTGCAGTGCGTCCGCGGCATTGGTTCCAGCCACACCCCCAATTTGGGCAGCACGTCGCCATATGCTTATCGCCGCTTCGTCGTTTCTTGCAATGCCAATTCCCTTTTGTAATAACATGCCTAAAACTAACATTGAATTTGATTGATTTAAATCGGATTGAGTTTGAAAAAACCGCGCAATTTCGCCATTTTTTGGTGCCGTGGTCTCACCTTCGTAATGCATGACAAGTGTGTAATATAGGTTTTTCTCTCCTGCTTTGTTCGCAGCCGCAAGATACCATCGTTCGGCCTCTACGGTATTAGTTGCACCGCCGCGCCCTTGCGCCAACATGCTACCGAGGAAAATCATTCCCCACACATCGCCTCTGTCCGCTGCTGAGCGATACCAGCGTTTCGCTTCAATTTCGTTCTTTACGCCACCTCGCCCATTTGCGAACATATCAGCAAGTCTCACCATCGCTTCTGTATTTCCAGCTTCTGCGGACCTTTGATACCATTGCCGAGCTTCAACTAAGTTATGTGTAACTTCCGTGCCATTTTCAAGCAAATATCCAAGCATTAGCATTGAATCTGGATCACCTGCATTCGCACTGATTCGGCTCCAATCAAGAGAATCTTTCTCACTTAGAGCCCTGTCATAATCGCTAAATAGCGCCATTCCAAAACCTCCAAAATCGGGCTGTTCTGCACTTGAATTACTCGCTAAGCGGAGCCAATGTTCAGCTTCACCGTCAAAATTTGGCTTCGCTTTGTCACTGATAATCATAAAGCTTAACGCAGCCATTGCTTGAACATTTCCAGCTTCGGCCGCGATACGGAACCAATTCACAGCAGCGCCATTATTAACCATTACGCCGCGTCCTTGAACCAACAATGTTCCGAGAGAAAGCATTGCTTCAGTATTTCCCGCAAGCGCAGCCGCGTTGTACCAACGGACAGCTTCAGCCATATTTTCAGATTCATTTCCATTTTCTTCGGCAACGCCCGAAAGCATGGCGGCGAGATTTAACATTCCACGAGTCTCACCAGCTAATGCAGCCGCCCTATACCAACTCCGCGCTTCCGTGAGATTAATCTCAATATTATCAGAGGGAAACTCAGCGCGTTTTTCGTAGGCAATTCCTGTGAGAACCATAGCCAAGGAATCTCTTGCGTTTGCTGCGTCTAAGAAAGTCTGAAATTGCGACGCACCGCCTGCTTTTTCAAACAATTCACTATCTTTCAGTTGTTGCCAGTCTTCAGCACTTAGACCCCATTTACTGAACGCGGTGTTACTGAGTACGCTTTGCACTGGCAATGGCCGTGCGTTTGAATTTGAAACGGCAATGGTTGATATTGCAGCCATCGCGGTTGCACCAAAAAAGGCCATTTTTATAGTCTTAATCGGCGCCACTATTAGATTTTATTCTGTAGTAACAATGTTAATTTCCACTTCCTCATCACCTTCGCTATCGCTCAAACGCTCAACCGAAACCACTTTTTCATTCTCACCAACTCTAATTAGCGTCACGCCTTGGGTTGCGCGGCCTGCAATACGAATTTGGTCAACTTTGGTGCGGATTAATTGCCCGCCATCAGTTACCATCATCAATTGATCGCTTGGTTCGACCACAAAACAAGCAGTAAGACGAGTGTTTTTTCGTGTTAGCTTATGGGCAACAATCCCCTTGCCGCCCCGACCCGTTAGCCGATATTCATACGAAGATGCGCGCTTGCCAAACCCATCAT